>Ga0137373_10003745_pt1 | contig 16599 bp, 16 predicted proteins | sample SagtaG_5_FD_104912 | JGI IMG/M metagenome (GOLD analysis project Ga0137373, IMG submission 104912) | Vadose zone soil microbial communities from Sagehorn Ranch, Mendocino, California, USA - Sage1_R_80_16 metaG | ecosystem: Environmental > Terrestrial > Soil > Vadose zone | place: USA...
CGAGCCCATAGCCCGCCAGCGACAGGGCACTGCAGAGCAGCAGGGAGCGCCGTTGGCCCCAGTGGTCGGTCAGCCAGCCGCCGGGATAGGCGTAAACTGCGCCCAGCAGCGTTTGCAGCGCGTCGAACAGTCCGATGATCAGAACCCCTGCGCCGAGCGTTTCCAGATACTTGGGGGCGAAACCGAGCCAAAGCCGCTCGCCCGTCCCCGCCAGGACCAGGGCCACCAGCAGCAGCGCCGTGTTACGTCGCAGCGCCAGAAAATCGGTCAGAGCCGCCAGACGGGTCATGCGTTGACCGCGAAATTCCCCGGCCGCTGGCGCTCGGCCTGAGAGGCGTCGTAAACCATGCGAAGAACCAGCAAGGAAACATTTTTCAGGGCTGCAAACTGACCCGATAAAAACGGAGTGTGGCGCCCTGAGGATTATTGGTGATGGAAGTTTGACCCGTCGTGGCTCTGACGTCGGGACTCAGCGCCGTCCAACTCGGGGCCGTCAGCGCCGATTTATATTCAACCCGGTAGGTGCCATTGGTGAACGAACTCCAGGTCAGCGTCACATTGCCGCCGGCGGCCCTGATCGCAGAGATCCTGGGTGGCGCGACCAACCGGAAGACGGTGCCGCCACTGCCGGCGCCGCCCTGGAAGGTGGTTCCGTAAAAGTTGGTGTCCCCGCCCCGCGTCAAGCCCGCGACCGGGCAGGCCCCATTCGTGCCTTGGAAAAAAACCAGCGTCCCGAGCGCGCCGGCGGGCGTGATGCGGAAGGCTGTGCCGAAGGTATTGGCCCCTCCAAACGACCGATCACCGGAGGTCGTCCCATAGAAGTTCCCCTCGGGGCCAGTCACTAATGCGGCCACGGGGTAATTGCCGTCGGGACCACTAAAGGAAAAGAGACTGGTCAACACGCCGCTGGGGGTAACTTTGAAGACCGTGCCGTTATCGTCGTGCGCCCCGCCAAATTGAGTGGTCCCATAAAAATTGCCGTCGCTTCCCCTGACCAAACCCGCCGCCGGGAAACTCCCGTTCAGGCCGCTGAAAGAAACCAGCGAGCTGAACGTGCCGGTCGGCGTGATTTTAAACACGGTGCCATTTTCACTCGTCCCGCCGGCAGACGTCGTTCCATAAAAACTGCCATCGCTGCCTTGGACCAAATTACCCATCGGGGCGCGGCCGCTCCGGCCGTTCGAGGGAAACGTCAACAACGACGTGAACAGACCCCCCAGCGTGATTTTATACACGGTGCCATTGGTGGCGCCACTCGCTCCACCAGTCGACGTGGTCCCATACAAACTGCCATCGGTTCCCTGGACCAAGCCGCCCATCGGCGAACTACCGTCCGAGCCCTTGAAAAAATAGAGCAGAGTGAATGTGCCGCTCGGGGTGATCCGAAAGACGGTGCCATTGTTGGCGTTCGATCCGCCGAAGGCCGTCGTGCCATAAAAATTTCCGTCGTTTGCCAGGAGCAAGCTGGCCAATGGATGACTGCCATTCGTGCCGTTGAAGGAGAACAGCGAGTCGAGGGTGCCGTCCGATGTCATCTTGAAGACGGTCCCATTTTCACCGCTCGTCCCGCCAAAGGCGGTCGTCCCATATAAATTGCCGTCATTGCCCTGCGCCAAGCCCCCCTGTGGATTCTTGGGATTAAAGCCGAATTCAGAGAGTGTCTGCAACCCAAGATCGGCTGCCCTTGCCTGCAGGAAAGCCAGCCAAGTCAATGTCAACGCCAGGAGAAATTGCCTGGCCAGCCTGCTGCTGCTATGCCACGGATGCTCCCTGGCCCTGGTCGGAAAAGTTGATGGAAGGGGTTGCATTCAATGCTGACCGTAGAAGCCGACGATCGAGGTGTCAAGAATTCTGGCTGGTCGTCCGCCGCGCAGCCCGCGGGCCGTCCCGGCGCGCAGCGCAACGCCCGCAGCCGAGACTCCGAGTCGTTCGATGGCGCCGGTTCTGGCCCCGCGCGGCGGGCTGGGACCGGCCGCGCGCCGGGAGGCAAGGCCAGCCGAAGCCCGCTAGGGCGAAAGCGCCGCCAGCTTCTGAAAGAGGTAGGACAGATCGAGTGGTTTTTCCATCAGGCCGGCGGCATTGCGCGCCGAGGCGTGAGAGAACTGATCGGGGCGGCCGCTCATCACGATAATGGGCAAACGCGGCCGAAGATTGGCCAGGCGCTGAAAAGTGTCCCAGCCGGTTTCGACACCCAGATTCAAATCAAGCAGAGCGATGTCGATGTGGTTCTCGGCGAACCGGCGCATCGCCTGCTGCGGATCGCAGGCCGGAACCACTTGATAATTCTCGAACGCCAGCGCCTGTTCCAAAGCTTCGCGCACCGCCGGATCGTCTTCGACCAGTAAAATTGTTTTTGCCGGCATGCCGTTGTCTCTTGCATCAGGCTTGCCAACTCCACCATCGCCTCCCCAGCCCCCATTCCCAAGAGGTTGCGTCAGCCGGACACGGTCAGACGGGCCCGGCTCTGAAACCAAGTTGTCTCGGGAAACGAAGAAGAGTTGCCTCTGCTCCCTGATTTCCACTCCCGGCGGCGAAGCCCGGCACCCTTACGGATGAGTCGAATCTCCCGGCACGACCGCCACGCAGCGATAATTAACAAGATTGCCGCTGCCGATCGCCACCGGAACCTGTGCGCCACTGCGTCGATCGATGCGGAGGATCCCGCCCGCCAGATCAAAGGCATCCGGGTCGCCCACCAGAAGATCGCTCTCACCCCACACGGCAATCCCGAACGGAGTGGTGAGACTGCCGGCCGCTGAGGTGACGGTTTGGGCGCCGTTGCGCGGATCGATCTGGAGGATGCAGCGGGCGGTCGAGTCGGAGACATAAATGGTTTTCCGATCCTTGACCGCGATTCCAACCGGCGTCATCAGGCTTTGTCCTGCCGACACAATGCTTTGGTCGCCATGACGTGGATCAATCCGCACGATCAACCCGCCCATGTCGGCCACATATAGGTCGCCATTGGGCCCTACCGCCACGCCCAGCGGGGCCTTGAGGACGCCGCCGGATGACACTGTCCGTTGCGTGCCATCGACCGGATCGATCCCCACCACGGCGTGACTGTTGGCCACGAAAATTTCCCCTTCCGCGTTGACCGCGATGCCGAAGGGCACACCGAGCTTGTCGCCGCGGGATAGAACAGCCGACTCCCCCGTGGCCGGGTGGATGGCGATCACCGCCAGACTTCCGGTGTCGGCCACATAGACCGTCTGCTCGGCACTGATGGCCACACCACAGGGCCGGACCAACTCTCCACCCGCGGCCAGGAGCGAAACCTCTCCCGTGACGCCATCCAGCCTCAAGACTGCGGCCTCCGAGTCCGTAAAGATGACGTCTCCGGCACGCAAAACCGGCGCCGATGAGAGAACCGCCTGGTGGCGAGTCGATTTTCCGCTGAGCGGAGCGGCTTCTGCGCCCACCGTTCCGGTGAGCAAAAAAGCGCACACTAAAAGACCGCCAACCAAACTCAGCCGAGGGCTTCGACGGCCATCAGTTGTTGTCAGCTTAACCTTATTCCCGTCGGCGGGACCGGACTTCAGAGATTGCACATCATTCATACTCGTTAAATACGATTGCGATGTCCGGGTATTACGAAAATGCGAAAGAATTTTTCGCGTCGCGGGAGAATTTGGACCCAGGTCGGGTACAAGTGAATGGGGTAATCTCCCTAGGCACGTCAGGAAGCGCCGGAGAGTTGATGCGCTGGATGCAGAAGAATCCGGGACTCGGGTCTGCTTCGGCATCGCTTGCGCGAGAAGATATTGAGCGGTGGCTGGCCGATTAAACTTCAGCGCCGATCCGCACTGTTTCTTAAAATAATCGGCCGGCGGCAGAGCCGAAAAGTTGAGCTCAAGCGCTGGGCGGAGGATTAAATCCTTGATTTCATTCAGATCAATCCTATGATTTCCAGGTAGCTCAAATGGCTTAAGTTCTTCAAGTAATGGTGGGCGCCGATTGGCCGGTGTGGAATCAGGGTCAGGTCAAACGTGAGCCGTGCCAAAATGACATGGGTTAACGTCGGAAATCCTTTCCGGCGGTGCGCTGGTACTGGGGTGGACCAGGCGCAATGATTGCGGCGAACGCTGATCCGATCACAGTTTGTGCATTTTCAACCACTCTGTAACCGTCGACTATTGCATGCGAGTTCCTGTCGGGAACCATCCCTGGGTGGGCCGAGAGATCCGCAGGTTGGGTTTCGCTCGAGGTATCGCCGCGTTTCTTGCCAATCTTCGGCTTGCGACCTGAACAACAGGAAATGACTCCTTCGCTCAAAGAACGTCTGCCCTTATTCGAGCTCTCCCTCATTTTAGTGGCGGGGATCATTGGTTGGGCGGAATTCAAATTGCTGAAAATTGAGCGAGAGAATCGACAAAACATCAAGGAGGTGGGCCAGGAAACCAAGAATCGCCTGGAGCGGGAGTCCCAGCGTTTTCACCATGAGAATCAGCGCATGCAACAGGTGTTGAGTGAGCTGCAACTGGAGTTTACGAATGGATTGACCGGACTGGACAAAGCCCAGATGGAGGACGCCTTCAAGCTGCCGGATGCCTTCAAGCTGCAGGAAGAATATTGGAGCATTGCCGAGGGAGTCGATTCCGGTGTGAACGACGTGCACACGTCGTTGACCAACTTCGTCAGTCGCAGGAGTGCCGGCGCTTTGGCGCGTTTCCAGCGCCGGAGCCAGGATTTGAAGAACTGGGTGGCCAAGGAAGAGGCGCGGTCGGAGGTGGAGCGATTTCAAGCCAGAAGCCGGGAGTTGAAGGATTGGATTCGCCGGGAACAACCCCCGGGGGCGCCCCCCCTGCAAGCGATGGCGACAGACTTGGGCACGCTGCTTGCCCAGGTTGCTCAAACTTATACCAACTATCTGGCCGATGCCCAATATGCCATCGATAACCTGGGAAAGCCGATTACCGGGGAACGGGTCGCGGCCCACTTGAACAGCGCCGGGCAGGCGGCCGCCCGCTTGTTCGAACTCGCTCGGCAATCCCGGATGGATGGCAAGGCCATGCAAACGTTTCTGCAATCGCAGTGGCGCTCGGAAGCCCAGCAGCGAGCCAGCCAACTGCAAATCGCCGTGGTCAAGGCGCAAGCGATCCTGAAGGCGCAAGCGCGGTTGGAAACCAACGATTTCCTGATCGCGGAAAACGACTTGAACAGCGCGACCCGCACCACTTCAGAAAACCAGTTTCTCTCCTCAAGCTTTTCCACCGCGCTTTATCCACTGCTCTTCGCCCAGATGGGCCTGGGGGTGTTTCTGCTCGCGGCCATTTACCGGAGAGTCGTGGTGGAAAAACTTCGCGCCCGACTCTACGAGAGCACGACCGAAAACAAATTGGCGCACTTCGAGAAAGTGGCCGTCTGGCAGGCGCACGAACTGAAACAGCCTCTGACTGCCATCACCGCCTGGCTTTGGACTTTGCAGGAAAGCCTCACCAAAGGCACGCCGGAACACACCGTGGCGACCGCCATCCGCAAGGAAACCGACCGGTTGGACCAAATCGTGAAAGATTTTCTAAACCTGGCCCGGCCCCTGGAACCGAAACTCGTTCCCGTGAAGGCGGAGTCGACCCTGCGAGAGATCCAACAACTCTTCCAGCCGCGGCTGCAACAGCAATCCATCAAACTGAATTTGGAGTCGGCGGTGGACGCTCGCTTCCGGGCCGACCCGCAGCAACTCAAGCAGGTTCTGACCAACCTCGTGCAAAACGCCGCCGAAAGCATCCAGCACGATGGGGCCATCACCCTGCGCGCCCGTCAGGACAAGGTGCCCCTCAAAGGCCGGACGACCGAGGCGGTCATCATCGAGGTCGAAGACAATGGCCCGGGCATTCCCCAGGAAGTCCAGGAGCGATTGTTCGAGCCGTTTTTCAGCACCAAACAGGAAGGCACTGGCCTGGGTCTGCCGATCGCCGCCCGGATCATCGACAAGCACGGCGGCGCGCTGGAGTTTACGTCCTCGCCCGGCAAAGGCACGACCTTCGGCGTGGTCCTGCCGGTTTGTCACGATGGAGAATGAAGTTGTGGCGAAAATCCTGATTATCGACGACGACAAGAGCGTGCCCAGGGCGCTGCAAGCCGCGCTGGCCAAGGCGGGGCACACCGTCGAGATCGCCACCGAGGCGGAGGAAGGACTGAGGCTGGCCGAAAAACAGGATTTCGACGTCGTCGTGGCGGACTTGCGCTGGCGCGTCGGCAGTTCGACGCGCCACGAACCGAAGGGACTGGATTTGATCGCTCAACTCCGCAGCACCAAACCCCAGTTGCCCGTCATCCTCATGACGGCCTATCCTGCCACCGACACGACCATCGACGCGACCAAACGCGGCGCCTATGACTATGTCACCAAACCGGGCACGCACCAGGAGATGGAGGAGTTGGTGGAGACCGTCCGCGCCGCCGCCGAGTCCCCTCAACCCATGCCTGCGGCGGACCTGACCCTCTGCGTCGCGCCGCTGGCCGCCTCCCTGCCCCCGGTCAAACCGCCGGAAAGAACCGAGACGAACGCAGGCCAACACGAGATCCGCGGCCGCAGCCGGGCGATTCAAACCGTGCTCAAGCAAATCGGCCGCGCCGCCGCCCGACCCGTCACGGTGCTGATTTGCGGGGAGACCGGTACCGGCAAAGAACTGGTGGCTCGAGCGCTGCACGAGCACAGCGATCGCGCGGGCGGCCCGTTCGTCATCGTCAATTGTGTGGCGATCCTCGAATCGCTCCTGGAGAGCGAGTTGTTCGGTCATGAACAGGGGGCTTTCACCGGCGCGACCGCTCAGCGGGTGGGTCGCTTCGAGCAGGCCAACCACGGCACGATCTTCCTCGATGAAATCGGCGACATGAGCCTGAGCACCCAGGCCAAGCTGCTCCGCGTGCTGCAGGAAAAAACGATTCATCGCGTCGGCGGCAAAGAAAGCTTCCAGGTCGATGTCCGGGTGATCGCCGCGACGCATCGCGACCTGGAGCGGGCGGTCGAAGAAAAGAAATTTCGCCGCGACCTCTACTACCGGCTCAACGACGCCGTCATCCGCCTGCCGGCCCTGCGCGATCGCAAGGAGGACATCCCTGCCCTGGCCGAATTCTTCCTCCAGCAACATACCGTCGAACTGGGCGCCACCGGATCGGCCATCGATGCCGACGCGATGGAGCTGCTCCAGCAACATCCCTGGCCCGGCAACGTGCGAGAACTCAGAAACGTCGTGCGCAAGGCGCTCCTCTCGGCCCGCGGACACCGCATCGACCTGGCCCTCATCCGCCGCGTGCTCGGCGATACCAAATTGGCCTCCCGCGTTCCGGACCAGTCGGACGCCGCTTCCCCGGTGGCCGACCAGCCCCTGGCGGCTTACGTGGCGGAACTCCTGGACTGCGCCGAGCGTGGAGATTGCGAAAGCGTCGCCGCCGTCCTCACCGAATGGGCCGAGCGCGAAATTTATGGGCAAGCCATTCGCCTGGCCGAAGGGGACCAATCCAAAGCCGCCAAATGGCTCGGCGTCTCCCGTCCCACCATGCGGGAAAAACTGGCGCGCTACAATCTGCGTCCGTTCAAGGAAGGTGCCCGGAAAGAGGAAGTGCTATGATGACGCGGATCCTGATCATTGAAGACAATCCCACCGATGCCCAGATGTTCGGGCATTTGTTGGAAAAGGAAGGGTATGAGGTGGAGTTGGCCGCCAGCGCCGAGGAAGGCCTGGCCCGAGTCCCCACCGGTAACTTTGACGTCGTGCTGACTGACCTCTACCTGGGCGGAGCCAAGAGCGATGGGGGTCGGGACCTGGTCGTGCAATTGCGCGCGGCCCATCCGCATCTGCCGGTGATCCTCATGACCGGCGGTCATACCGCCGAGATCGCCATCGACGTGATCAAGCAGGGGGCCTTTGATTACTTCTGTAAACCGGTCAGCATCTTTGACGAGTCGTTTCGCGCCGACCTGGTGGAAATGATCGACCAGGCGGCGACCAGCAAGCAGCTCATGGCGGGGGTGAAACTCCCGGACGAAACCGCCACGGCTGGCCAGCCGATCAGCGATCGGATCGTGGGCAACAGCCGCGTCATGCAGAACGTCTACAAGGAAATCGGACGAGTCGCGGCCACTCCCGCCACCGTGCTCATCCGCGGCGAGACCGGCACGGGCAAAGAGCTGGTCGCCCGCGCCATCTACACCCACAGCGACCGGGCCAACCAGCCTTTCATCGTGGTCAATTGCACCGCCATCCCGGAACACCTCCTGGAGAGTGAGCTGTTTGGTCACGAGCCAGGTGCCTTCACGGGCGCAAAAATCAGGCGGATTGGCCGCTTCGAGCAAGCGCACCGCGGGACCATTTTCCTCGACGAGATCGGAGACATGGATTTGAAGCTCCAGCAAAAGTTGTTGCGAGTGCTCCAGGAAAAAACCATCGACCGCGTCGGGGGCAAAGGTCCCACTTCGGTGGACGTGCGCATCATCGCCGCCACCCACCGCGATCTCGAGTTGGCCATCGAGGATGGCGAGTTTCGGCAGGATCTCTATTTCCGGTTGAACGTGGCGGTGATTTCCTTGCCGCCGTTGCGAGACCGCAAGGAGGACATCCGACCGCTGGTCAACTATTTTGTCGAACGTTACGGACCGGAGCTGGGCTCGGCCAGCTCCACGATCGAGTCGGAGGCCATCATGTGTCTGCAGGATCAGACCTGGCCGGGCAATGTCCGGGAATTGCGCAGCGTGGTTCGCAAGGCGCTCCTCCTGGCTTCCGGCTACACCATCACGACCGATATCATCCGCCGGGCGCTCGACCAAACCAGGCCGCCTTCTCCGGCGACGCGCCAACCTTTCGCCACCCATGTCGCCAACGTGTTGGCCAGCGCGCAACGCGGAGAACGTGAAAACATCGTCGCGGATCTCACCGAGGTGATCGAGCGCGAGCTTTACGGCCAGGCCATCCGCCGCGCCAAACGCGACCAGACCAAGGCGGCCAAATGGCTGGGCGTCTCGCGGCCCACCATGCGGGAAAAGCTCGGACGTTACGCCCTGCATCTCGGGCGCGAGAAGACCAAGGTTTAAGTTCACGGGAGCGCCGGCGAGTCGGCCGCGTCCTGACTCGAGCAGGTTGGCGCGCAGGCCCGCGGGCAAGCCGCCGCGCCGCGGCCCGGCTGGAAGTGCGGCTCACCCGCCCCGCCCTGTTTGCCTGCAGGATCCGCGCGTCGCCGGGTCCCGCCCGGCGCATCTCTCCCGACGAATTGTCTCAATCACGGTATAGGGTGTTTACCGTATTGCGTCTCGTCGCACTTCCGACCAGACTGGTGCACAGGGAATGGGCTGAAATATTCGCAGCATGGATCGTCGGTCCGGCTGCGGCGGTGGTCTGGACATCGGTTGATCAAGCGTCACGTACCGTTCGTGATGTGAATTGACAGTTGAGATCTATCCATGACGCACCGCGAAAACTTCGGAAGGAGCCAGCCGCGCCCCGACTCCTCCCGTCCAATCGCAGGGCAAACCGCGGCCCGCGGCGCGCACTTCACCGCGGGCCAAACCGGCAAAAATAGCCTAGAGAAATGAGGTATGGCGCGAAAACTCTTCAATTTTTTAGTCGACTGGGATGCCTTTTTTAGGTATCAAATGCGTATTCCGAAGCGAATCCAGACAGGTAGTCCCAAGGTAATCCAAAAACTGCGGAGGTTAGGGTATGATAGTTTTTCAAGCGTCAACAAGGAAGCAGTTGGGCAAAGTGGTAAATAGGATGACAGATGATCCATTCCTGCGTGAAGATCTCATGCAGGAGTCGATTATACATTTCTGGAAGATGGAGGATCAACGGCCGGGCCAAACCCTCAGTTGGTACCTGCAAAGTTGCTCCTTCCACATGCGCCATTGCCTGACCTCCGGCCGGAGCGTCGATTCGCGCAAACGGCGCGCCTTCCGGATCGAGTTGCCGGAGGACGATGAATCGCGCGACTTGTTGCTCTGGCCGATGGCCGAGAATTCGGTCGTTCCCCTGGTGGCGGCGCGCGAGATCGTCCAGGTGTTGTCGCGCCACATGAGTGTGCGTGAGCGGGCTGTTTTGCAATGCCTGGTCCAAGGCCTGGTGGGGCCCCGAGAAATCGCCCGGCGCTTAAATCTTTCCCATCCCACCATCATCAAGTGCCGGCGTAGAATTGCCGCATTAGCCATTCGATTGGGGATCGAACCCTGGTCAGCCGCTCGGGTCCGCAACGGCTCACTTCGAGGCAACGGCTCGGCCGGTTCGAAATTAATTCGCTTGCGGACAGGTCCGACGGCAGACCATCGACATAATGGTCACGCCAAAATCAATGGACTCAATGGTCATGCCAACGGCAACGGGCTGAACGGTCATAGCAACGGCAACGGCCACACCAACGGCAACGGACTCAATGGTCACACGAACGGGAATGAGCTCCATGCTCACACCAACAGGAACGGCCTCGACGGCCTCACCCATGGCCGCACGACGCCGGCAGGCATTCCCTCCAAGGGTGCGCCCCAAGCCAGGCGCGCCGGCACGAACGGATTTCCGAGACATGCGGAAAGCCTCGGCGCGGTTGAGACCTCCTCGAACGGAGAGCTACCACGCTCATCAATCGCCAACGGCAAGTGCGCGAATGGGACCAATCATCGTCCTATTCGTTCCCCCATAAACTAAGCAGCGGATTTGGCGACCAGGGCAGCCGTTGCCTCGCGCGGTTATCCAGCCCACCACGGCGTGCTTTTGCCTGGCTCGGGATTGCCGCGGCCGCTTGCTAATTCGCCAGCGTCTTTTTACCAGCCGCCTTGACTTTCGCCCAGCGGGCCCTCGCCAGCGCGGCCAGTCTGGCCCGCGCCCGGGCACTGAGCTTTCTTCTAGCTTTTCTCCCGGATCGTGAAGCTGGCTTCCCATTATGCTTTGCCCATCTCGCCTTTTGGGCGGCAGAAATCCTGGCTCGAGCGGCTGCGGACATCTTATGCCTTCGGGCACGAGGTGTGACTCGGCGGAGCACCGTCGCGGCAGTACCGGGTAGATGGTCAAGTTCGACTTCCAAAGCCGCGATCTGTTCCTTGAGGGCAACGGCGCGGCGAAGTTGCTGAACCGACAGTTTCAAGAGTAAGTTATTTGCCATAGCTAGCCGATAGCACGGAACGATTGCATGGGTCAAGCCCCGGCTTGGTCAGGCTAGGAGATGGCGGTTGACTTCTTCCTTAGGCGCGCTGCGAGATTGATTGGTAACTCCTGGCGCTGTTCGCAAATAGGCGAGCAACGCTCGCCATCCCGCGAGACCTGCAAGATGCTCGGCTAGATGGCACGGACTAACACAGGCACAACCAAAGCGGCAGTTAGCCTCATGCGCCAGGGATTGGGCATGTCTGGGATTGCGCTTCCCGGCCTGCCTGCCTAACTTCCGCCCGTGAAACTGTCCGTGAAGAGTGATTATGCGGCGCGCGCTGTCATCGGCCTGGCGCGGCATTACCAGACGGGCGGGGCTTTGAAAGTCGAGGAGTTGGCGGCGGAGAACGGCATCCCCGCCAACTACCTGGTGCAAATCTTGATCGAACTGAAAGCGCGGCACATCGTCAAAAGCCTCCGGGGAAAAGGAGGCGGTTACCTGCTGGCGCGGCCTCCCGCGCAGATCACCCTGGGTGACGTCCTCCGCTGCGTGCACGGGCGGGTGTTCGATCCTCCGGCCCTGGGCGATGCGCAATGTCCTCCCGAATTGCGGGCGGCCTGGCAGCGACTCCAAACCGCGCTGGACGAAACGGCCGACGCCATCACCTTTCAGCAACTGCTCGACGACGGTTTGGACAAGGAAAAGATGTACTATATTTGATCCCCGCGCGAATATGAGGATCGCCAGGAGTTCCCGCTGCTCGCTCATGGTCGTTCCGCTGGCGCTCTCCGGCGTCAGGTCACTCGGCCGGGGCTTTGCCTCGATAGCCGATGACTTTGACTTTTTCCATCGTGATCAGCCCACCCTGCACCATCTCTTGGAGCACGGGGAGGAACGGCTGGATCTTCTCTTCGCTATCCACGATTTCGATGACCAACGGCAAGTCCATGGAAAGGCGCAGGATTTTCGAGGTGTGCAGTCGGCTCGACTTGCCGAAGCCCATTGGCCCGCGCAGCACGGTCGCGCCGGCCAGGTGCAGTTCGCGGGCTTTGAGGACGATCGCTTCGTAGAGCGGTTGGTGATGCCAGCGGTCGCTTTCGCCGATGAAAATCCGCAACAAGATCGCGTCGAGGGGAACTTGCATGACCGCTTTTAGCATACCAGGCCAGGAACCGGGCAGCGAATAATTGTTATCGCGCCTGGTTGACGCCGGCGCGCCGACGCGGTGTAGTTCTTGCGGAATCATCCATCCGCCGGCCGGCCCCGGCCGGCCAACGGCGGAGAGACAGTGCAAAGCAGAGAGAAAGGAATTACGATGGCCAGATATATCAGTCTCATCCGTTTCACCGAACAGGGAGCCAAGAACCTGCAACAGTCCACCTCCCGCGCCGAGGCCTTTCGCCAGGCCGCGGAAAAGGCGGGCGTGAAAATCGAAGGACAGTACTGGACCGCCGGCGCCTGGGACGGCCTGCTTATTCTCAGCGCCGCCGACCCCAACAAGGCGCTGCATTGCCTGAGCGAGTTGGCCGCGGCCGGCAACGTCCGCACCGAGACGATGCAAGCCTTCAATGCCGACGAATTCAGTGGCATCGTCCGCCGGTAAACGCCAGTTAGTTGGTTCGTTGTTCGCGTCTCCCGTTGGCTGACGGTAGCCCGCTTGCTATCACCCGCTGGATTAACACAGCGGACCGCGCGGTGCTTCGCAGGCATTGTCCGGATGCAACCCTTTTTTGGCCCGCGCCGGATTCATCCCGCGCTGCCTCAGGCAAGGGTCACGCAGACTTTTGCCGGGCCGGGTGGCGACACCAATCGGTTGAAATTGACTCTCCGGGCGCGCCTCGGGAATTTGCTTTTGGGCCTGTCCTGGAATAAGATGGAACCCATTTCATGAATCGACGACGCCAATTGGTGGCCCTTGTCCTGGTACCGTTGGCGCTGACTTCCCTGGCCAGCCACCTGACCATTGGATTTCTCGGCATTGAAACATCCCCTCGTTTCCGTGAGCCGATCGGGCGGCCAGGCGGATCCAACACGATCTGCGCGGCGGGTTCTTCGCTGACTTTTTATGGATTGGACTGGGACAAAATCGCCGCGGTAACCGATCGGCCTGTCACGAAGTGCGGTGTTCCGGCGGCCTCCCCGTGCGAACTCGAACTGATTTACGAAACAGTGCCGAACCCGGACATTACCGTGGTGGGGATATCCGTGTATGATTTGAACGAGTATTTTCTGAGCGATTTCCGGTCTGAAGTTGTCCCCCTGAAGGCGGCGATTCGGGATCTGGGAGCGAGCGGAGCGGACTGGCCTTTCACCAAGCGCGTCGTGAGCCAGTACCTCCTGAGCTGGCTGCGGATCCTCTTTCCGACGGCGGGCCGGTCGACGGGCGTCATGGTCGGGATGCGGGCCAAGGCGCGGGGCCTATTGGGAAAAGCGCGCAGCGGTTCGGAGACCGGTCCGTCCTTGAACGCCTTATCGCCCGCGGCAGCGCGAATCGAGGATTGGCCGCCGGGACGGATGTGGCGCAACCTGGCGTCCACTCGGGCCAGTTGCCAGGGCCGGATCGGTTTCGGGGGGCCGAAACGGCTGGCCTTGAAACGCCTCTTAAGCCGGGCGGTTCAGCGGGGCAGGGCGGTGGTCGTGGTCCTCCCGGTGTCACCCCCTTACTACAATGAATTCATCGATGAGGACGTGAGCTTGCTGTTCGAGAACTTGCTGGCCGAGCTGAAGCGATCGACCTCGGAGATCCTCTGGGTCCGATTGGATCTGGTCTCCGAGCTGCATTCCACACGGTACTATTGGGACCTGGTCCATCTGAATGTGGAAGGCCAGGCCATCGCCACGGAAATAATGATCCACCGGTTGAAGGAGTTGGCCGTTATCCGATGATCTTTACCTCGTTCGAGTTCGTCCTGTTTTTCCTGATTGTGCTGCTCGTGCGACCGTGGCTGCGGAGCTTCGAGAAAGAGAAATGGTTTCTGCTGGGAGCGAGTTACCTGTTTTACATGAGCTGGAGTGTGCCCTGCCTGGGACTGATCCTCTTCACCTCCCTGGTGGACTATTGGGTGGGTCGGCGTCTGGGGCGACTGGAAGGTGAGGGACAGCGCAAACTCCTTCTCGTGATCAGCCTGGTGCTGAACCTGGGCGTTCTGGGTTTCTTCAAATACACCAATTTCTTTCTCCACAACGTGTCGGCCGCAGCCTCGCTGCTGGGAGGGAAGATTGCTCTCCCCCACCTCGACATTTTGTTGCCGGTGGGGGTGTCGTTTTTCACGTTTCAGAGCATGAGTTACACGATTGACGTCTACCGGCGTCAACTCCAGCCGTGCCAAAACTGCCGCGACTTTCTGCTCTTTGTCGCTTTCTTTCCGCAACTGGTGGCGGGACCCATTGTGCGCGCGGCCGACTTTCTTCCGCAACTCATGAGACGCGTCCGGGGGACGGCCGAGGATGTGGAAGCCGGGTTGGCGCTCTTCGCCCTGGGCGCGGTCAAGAAGATCGTGGTTTCGGACCAAATTGCGCCTCACGTGGAGATGATTTTCGCGTCGCCGTCCCAGTTTGACGCGCTCACTCTGCTGCAAGGGGCACTGGGCTACGCCCTCCAAATCTACTGTGATTTTTCCGGCTACTCGGACATGGCCATCGGCTGCGCCCGGATCATGGGATTCCGGTTCCTGGATAACTTCCGCATGCCCTACGGTGCTCTCACGATCACAGAGTTCTGGCGCCGCTGGCACATCTCACTGTCCACTTGGCTGCGTGATTACCTGTACTTCCCGCTGGGTGGGAACCGGCGGGGCCACGCGCGCACCTACCTCAACCTGATGCTCACCATGCTGCTGGGCGGATTGTGGCACGGGGCCAGTTGGAACTTCGTCCTCTGGGGTGGCCTGCACGGGGTCGCCCTGGCGACACACAAATACTGGATGGCCGTGACTGGTTCCGCCACCGAACGGTTGAGGGGCGTGCCCAAACTGGGTTGGAACCTCTGCTCGTTTGGGCTGACCCTCGGAGTCGTGCTCCTCGGCTGGATCCTGTTTCGGGCACGAAACCTGGTTGATGCCTGCCAGATGGTCAGCCGGATTCTCACCTGGGAAACCACCGGTGCCCGGGTTCTTTCACCGCAGATCCTCGCCGCATTGTTCGCCGTCTCTCTCGTCCATCTGCTGGTGTCCAAGCAAAACAATTGGTCAGAGGAACTCCTGCAACGCCACGTCCTGGTGCGCGTCCTGGCCTACTCCGCGCTCGTCCTCCTGATTGTTTGTCTGGGAGCAACCGACGCCTCGCCGTTCATTTACTTCCAGTTCTGATCCACGGTGGCTCGGTGACACACGCGATCAGCGGGATCGACATCGCGTTGTGGGACTTGCTCGGCCAGGCCACCGGCCAGGCGAGCTTGACGGCGGACGACCTGTTGAGCTCAGAGCCTCAGCGACCCACACAGGAGTTGGACCACGGATGGACGCATTTCAATGATGTTTTTTCATGGAACAGTGACCATTTCGCCACCTTGTCATCCGTGAAATCCGTGCCATCCGTGGTTTGCTCTGTTCATTTTGTAACCTCTTACTGGAACCGCTAGTCTCTGACCGCTAATCCACGCTAATCTGCGCTAATAAAAGAAAAGGGATGAAAACTGAGATTCACAAAGATGAGGGATATCAGTTGATGGGCGAGGCGTTTGAGATCTCGCACGACCGCGGTCACGGACTCTGGGAAGAGATTTACCATGAAGCTTTACCAGGAGTGGCTCGAAATCGAACTGGAAACGCGAGGCAGATCGTTCCGCCCCAGGGAAGACATCGAATGCATCCTCAAAGGCCGGCCGCGGAATGTTCTTGGTCTCATTAGCGAAGATTAGCGGAGATTAGCGGTTCAACCTCTCACCTGAACAGTTCCGACAGCCGATGAAAAGAACCACCCTGGGTCCCGGCGCAGTCGCCTCCTGTGACTCCAGCGTGGCGATTTGGCGCGCCCTGTCAGGGCTCGTTCTGGCGGCAACCCTCGCTGCCTCCTGCGCCCAATCGGCCCGCGACCGGGCGCGAACTCATGCGCCGCGTTTACTTCGACCTCATCGGCCTGCCGCCAAAGCCGGGAGAGGTCGCGGCTTTTGAGCAGGACAAGTCGCCTGGCGCCTACGAGCAGCTCCTCGACGATCTCCTCTCGCGCCCGCAATATGGCGAGCGCTGGGCCCGGCATTGGCTCGATGTGGCGCGCTTTGCCCAGAGCAACGGCTACGAGCGCGACGGCCAAAAACCGTTCGCCTGGCGCTATCGCGCCTACGTCGTCCGCGCCTTCAACGACGACAAACCTTACGACCGTTTCGTCCGGGGAATCATCTGACTTGGGACGAACGGCGTGAACCGACTTGTCACTGGTAACTTGTCACTTGTAACTGGCGATTTGCGGATGCTCATCCCGAGTGTGACCCTCTTTTCAATTTCCAGTTACCAGTTACCAGCTACCAGTTACAAGTCTAAGAGGTTCATGGTCCCAACTCATGTCAACCTTTTGAGCTGTTCCCTTCCC
>Ga0137373_10003759_pt1 | contig 16567 bp, 12 predicted proteins | sample SagtaG_5_FD_104912 | JGI IMG/M metagenome (GOLD analysis project Ga0137373, IMG submission 104912) | Vadose zone soil microbial communities from Sagehorn Ranch, Mendocino, California, USA - Sage1_R_80_16 metaG | ecosystem: Environmental > Terrestrial > Soil > Vadose zone | place: USA...
AACCGCTCCGGGCACGGCTCATGCCCAGCGTGGTGGACAGGGCGGCTGGGGCGGCGGCCACGGTGGTTGGCACGGCGGCGGCCACGGTGGCTGGAACGGTGGCGGTTGGCGTGGCGGCTGGGGGTGGGGCTGGCCGGTTTACGGCGGGCTGCTTGCCGGCGCTGCGATCGCCTCCGCTTACCCCTATTACTACGGTTATCCGTATGGCTATCCCTACCCATACGGCTATGGCTATGGCTACCCCTACGGCTATGGCGGCGGTTACGGCTATGGCGGCGGTTACCCGTATTACAGGTAGTAGGCAACCAGCGGTGTGTGGAGCGACGGTTTAGCGGGCCGGCGCTCGTCGGACCGTACAGCGCAACTCGAGCCGCGTGGGCGATAGCGGGCGGCGATCCCTCCGCCACCTCGTGGCCGGCGAGGTGTTCCAGGACGCGCACCAGCCCGGAATGGTCCCAGCCCTTGCCGCCGAGCGCCGCCGCGGCGTTGAACAATTCCTGCGTCGTCGCGGTGTTCGGTAGGGACAGATTCAGCGCTCGCGCGCCCGAGAGCGCGAGGCTCAAATCCTTCTGGTGCAGTTCGATGCGGAAGCCCGGATCGAAGCTGCGCTTAATCATCCGCTCGCCATGCACTTCGAGGATGCGCGAGGAGGCGAAGCCGCCCATCAATGCCTGGCGGACCTTGGCCGGGTCGGCGCCGGCCCTCGACGCAAACAACAAGGCCTCGCCGACCGCCTCGATGGTCAACGCTACGATGATCTGGTTGGCGACCTTGGTGGTCTGTCCGGCGCCGATATCGCCGACCAGGGTGATGTTCTTGCCCATCAGCTCGAACAGCGGCTTGACCCGGTTGAACGCGGCCTCCGAGCCGCCGACCATGATGGTCAGCGAGGCCGCCTTGGCGCCGACCTCGCCGCCTGAGACTGGCGCGTCGACATAGTCGCAGCCCTTCTGCACGATCTCGGCGGCGAATACCTTGGTCTCGATCGGCGAGATCGAGCTCATGTCGATCACGGTCTTGCCCGGCTTCAAGCCCGCCGCGACGCCGTCTGGGCTGAACAGCACGTTCTGCACATCGGGCGTATCCGGCACCATGATGATGATCACATCGGCCGCTTCGGCGACCGCTTTCAGCGTATCGCAGACGGTGGCGCCCTCGCGGATCTCGGGCGGCACCGTGCGCTTGCCGTAGACGAACAGCTGGTGCCCGCCCTTGATCAGGTTGTGGGCCATCGGCCGGCCCATGATCCCGAGCCCTACAAAACCGACCTTCATGATCCTTCTCCGCTGATTGTTCGCCGCTGATTGTTCGCCGCTGGGGGTCGCTGCTCGGTGCGCACAGTGCTACAGGTGCCCGCGTCGTCTCAAGCGGTCTGCCCTGATCGTCGGGAATGGAGGGAAAAATGGCCGAGCATTCCGCGGAAGCGCGGCTGTGGTATCAGAGCTTTGTCCACCCGGTCGAGCAGGCGCCTTATCTCGAGCGCCTGCAACACCAGCTGGACTCGGTCGCCAGCCCCGGCTGCCGTTTCGAGGTGCATGGGCTCGACCCGCCCGACCATTTTTTCCATCCGCTGACCGAGTTTCGCTGCGCGGCGCAGACGATCCGCGACGGCCTCAAGGCCGAGCGCGAGGGTTACGACGCTTTCGTCATCGGCCATTTCCAGGAGCCGGGTTTGCTGGAGACGCGCGGTTCCCTGGACATTCCGGTCATCGCGCTCGGCGAGGCGAATTTGCTCGCCGCCTGCGGCATGGGCCGACGGTTCGGGCTGGTGACGATCGACCCCGTCTACATCGAGTGGCATGAGCGGCAGATACGCGCCGACGCATTGCAGGGGCGGCTCGCCGGCGTGCGCGCGATCCAGATCGACCTTCCCGGCTTCATGGAGGCGTTCACCGATGAACAAGCGTACCAGCGGGTGCGGGCGGATTTCGTGGCGCAGGTCCGCCCCCTGGTCGCCGCCGGGGCGGAGGTGATCATCCCGGCCGGCGGCCTGCCGATGATGCTATTCGCGCGCGAACGCCCCTTCGTGATCGACGGCGCGCTGGTGCTCAACGGGATCGCGGTTGTCGCCAAGGCGGCGGAAATGGCGCTCGCCCTGCACCGGCTGACCGGTTCTGTCGTCAGCCGCCGGGGCACCTATGCCAAAGCGTCGCCGGAATGCATCGAGGAGTTTCTTTCGGCCCACTGGTGAGCCGCCGGTTTTTAGGACCGTCCCGCGCGAAGGGAGGAGCGATGCTGCGGGCTTTAGTGATCGTTCTGGCGCTGACTGCCGCGCCGGCGTTGGCGCAACAGGCGCCGGGGCCGGTCGGCAGCCCCGAGGGGCCGTGGCGCATGCAGTTGCATCGGGTGCCGCTCGACATTTCCGGAACGCATTACCTGCTGCAGGCACGGGTCTGCCGGCCCGTCGGCGAGGCGCCGGCGCGCATCGTGGTCATCGCGCATGGCTCGCCACCCTCCGCCGGCGCCCGTCCCGGCATGACGCCGCTCGCCTGCGACAGCGAGGCGGCGCGGTGGTTTCTCGACCGCGGCTTCGTCGTGATCGCGGCGCTGCGGCGCGGTTATGGCGCGACTGGCGGATATTGGGTGGAGACTTACGGGAAATGTCCGGACGCCGATTACGCCCGCGCTGGTCTGGAAAGCGCGCGCGACATCGCCGCGACGGTGGATTACGCCGCCACCCTGCCCTTCGCCCGGCCGCAGGGAATCGTGCTGGTCGGCCAGTCGGCCGGTGGCTGGGGCGCGATCGCCTACAACTCGACGCCGCATCCGCGCGTGACAGCGATCGTCAACATGGCCGGAGGGCGCGGCAGTCACTAGAACGATGTCCCCAATAGCAACTGCCGGTCGGATTTGCTGGCCGCCGCGGCCGGCCAGCTCGCCCGTGGCGCGACGACGCCGATGTTGTGGATCTACACCGAGAATGATAGCTTTTTCGACCGAAGATCGCGGCGGCGCTGTACAGCGCCTACTCGCAAAACGGCGGCAAGGCCGAATTCGAGCGCCCCGGTCCTTTCGGCAATGACGGGCATCGCTTGTTCTCCGGCCCCGGGGGCTCGCAGATCTGGGGACCGCCGGTGGCGCGCTATCTCGCGAGTCGCCCCGCGCAGTAAGCCGGGACGTCGCCAGCTCCGGCGGCGCAACAAATCATTCAATCCGCGTAATCAGCACGCAAGCCCATGTGTCTGGCGTTAATGCCGCTTGTCACTGTGTAAAAAAGCAACCTGCGAACGCTGTTCTTCGCAGAAGAAGTCGTTCGAGGTTAAAGATGTGATTACCGGTCTTACAACTTTTTACCAAAAAAAATCGGCCGAGAAAGTCGGGCTCGGCGTTTGGCTCGTGGTTGAGCAGCAACCGATGGCAATGACGATGTCCGACTTCAACGATCTTCTTGAGGCGCAGATCCCACGGCTCCGGCGCTATGCGCGGGCGCTGCTTCGGGACGCGACCCGGGCCGATGATCTTGTCCAGGACACGATCATGCGGGCGCTCGCCAAGCAGCATCTCTGGGAGCCGGGCACCAATCTGCGGGCCTGGCTTTTCACCCTGATGCACAATCAGCACGTCAACAACCTCCGCCAGGGACCCCGGGAGGAGAACGCGGTCGATTTCGAGGAGATATCCTCGACCTTGATTGCCACCACCGACCCGACGGCCTCCTGCCAGTTGCGCGAACTCGACCACGGGCTGGCTCGCCTGCCCGAAGAGCAACGCGGGGTCATCCTGCTGGTCGGTCTCGAGGGTGTTCGTTACGACGAGGCGGCGGCGATCCTCAACGTGCCGATCGGCACAGTGCGCTCGCGCCTGTTCCGGGGCCGCGAGTCGCTGCGCCGGCTGATGGATATGGACGAACCCGCAGCGGCAATCCCGCCGCGCGAGCTCGAGCCGCGGGCTGTGGCCTAGCGCTGCCGAGGGAGAGCGACGATGACCCATGAATCCAGGGCCAGAGCAATCGCAAAGGAGCAGGACGTCATGCGACCCGTCCTGTTGTGGCTGTTGGGCATTCCGATCCCGATCATCATCCTGCTGTACGTATTCCACGTCATGTGAAGCCGGTTACCGCCAGCCGTCCGGGCGCGTTTGCGCCACGGCAGGCGTCCCGTCGGGCGGCCATGTTGGCCTCCCGATGGGACGCCGGCGGTCCAATTTCCGGCGAAAATAGATGTACCGACCGAGTTGACGGGAGCCGACTGGCTCGTGGCAAACACTCCAGACACGCAACCGGATAACGACCAACGGCTTTTCGCGCGCTTTGCTCGCCTCTGCGAACAACAGCTCGGGCGTGCCGGAGCGTTCATGCTGGCGCTGGCGGCGGTCATTGTGTGGGCGCTGACCGGGCCGATCTTCAATTGGTCCCAGGGCTGGCTGCTGGTCGTCAACACCGGGACGACGATCCTCACGTTTCTGATTGTTTTCCTGATCCAGCACACCCAACAGCGCGATGCCCAGGCGATCCATCTGAGCTCGACGAACTGATCAGGGTCAATCGCGCGGCTCGTAACGAGCTGATCAGCCTCGAGCAGAAATCCGAGACCGAAGTTCAGGACGTCCGATCGGTCTTTGCCGATCTGGCGGCGGACGAGCAGGCTGAACCCGTGGAAGCACAACCGCAGCCAGCCGAAGCTGGCGGCGAGCAGATGCCAGCGGAGCGGGAAAAGGCCGCACGGCCGGTCTAATAGACCAGGCGGCCGGGATTGCCCTTGGGCTGCCGGCAAAGTTACCAACGAAGTCTGTTTCAAAGCGACCCGTGGCCAGACTTAGCCGGGCCAGTCCCGGTCATCCACGTCTTGAGGGCTATCGAGCTGCGGCAGACAGACATGGCTGCCCGGCATAAGGCCGGGGATATTTTTGGTCGCACGGGCCCGATCTAGCGGCGGGCGTCCCGCCGCAAGCGAACGTTATGATACGTTGCGTCATGGGCTCGCAAGGGTGCCAGAGGGGCCTGATTTCGGGGGTGATCGATGCTGCGCGCGCTAGCACTTTTTTTCCTGGTTCTGTACGCCAGCCCGGCCGCCGCGCAGGAGTATCAGTCGAAGGAGCTTGCCGAGGCGGGTACGGCCTATCGCCAGGAGCTGATCGACCGGATCCCGGCCAACAAACGGCAACCCTCGCTGATCGCGCGGCTGCGCAGCGATGCCGATGCAGAGTACCGGGCTAAACGCTACGCCCAGGCGATCGACGATCTGTCGAAGGCGATTGCCTATGGCGCCGATGACGGGCTCGTCTGGTTGCGCCTAGCGCAGAACCTGGTGGTGGCCGACAACGACCGCGCGTCGGTCGCGGCCTATAACGCCTATGTCAGATCGGCCGACCCGGTCGAGCGCGGCAACGCCCTGTTCGTCATCGGCCGCGATTACGATCGCCACGACAAGCAGAAGGAGGCGCTCGCCGCCTTTCAGGCCGGCATCGCCCTGACCAAGTCTCCGGCCGTCGCCGAGCGGGTCGAGCAGTTGAAACGGCTCGTCGCCTTCCGCGTCACCAAGGTCGACATCCAGGCGGAGGCCGATACGGCGCGCGCCTGCCTGCGCCTCAACGAGAAGATCGCGACGAAGAGCGACCTTTCCTACGGCGCCTTCGTGCGCAGCGAGCCCGCGCTCGACGGCATCGTCACCGCGCGCGGCGACACCTTGTGCCTCGACGGCTTGAAGCACGGCGAGATCTATCAGGTCGAACTGCTCGCCGGCTTCCCCGCCGCCTCGGGCGAGACCATGCCGGACACGTTCAAGGGGCGGCTCGTCATCCCCGACCGCAAGCCGGCGATAAGCTTTGCCGGCGCCGGTTACGTATTGCCGCGCGAAGGCAGCGCCGGATTGCCGGTCACCACGATCAACCTCGACCGGGTCAAGCTGCGGTTGGTGCGGGTCAACGAACGCAACCTTGTCCCGAGCATCAACGCCGAGAAGCTGACGATGAGCTTCGGCGCCGACGATGTCGACGAGGTCATCAACCAGACCGGCAGCCTCGTCTGGCAAGGTGAGATGACGATCACCGGCCCGCGCAATCGCGCCGTCGTGACCGCGATCCCCTTGAAGGACATGCTGCGCGACAAGGGGCCGGGGGTGTATCTCGCGGCCGTCGAGCGCGCCGACGTCAAGAAGGGCGAGGGAACCCAGCCGGCGACCAATTGGGTGCTCGTCTCCGATCTCGGCCTGACTACCTACACAGGCAGCGACGGCATGGCGGTGGCGGTGCGCTCGCTGGCCGGCGCCAAGCCGATCAGCGGCGTCTCGCTGAAGCTCTACGCCCGCAACAACGGCGAGCTCGCCGCTGTCACGACCGATGCCGACGGCATCGCCCGCATCCCGGGCGGGATGCTGCATGGCCGCGGCGGCGACGAGCCCTACGCGGTGATGGCCTATGGTCCTGGCGGCGACTTCAATTTCCTCGAGGTTGGCCGCGCCGCCTTCGACCTGTCCGACCGCGGGGTCAGCGGCCGGCCGCAGCCCGGGCCGGTCGACGCCTATCTCTATACCGACCGCGGCATCTATCGCCCGGGCGAAACGCTCCACCTGATCGCGCTGTTGCGCGACGACAAGGCCGATGCCGTAACCGGTCTGCCGGTGACGTTGCGGCTGCTGCGCCCGGACGGGGTCGAGGTCGAAAAGCGCCAGCTGACCGGCGATGCGCTCGGCAGCCACGAGGTGACCTACGCGCTGGCGCGCGATGCGCGCATCGGCACCTGGCATGCCGAGTTGAAGCTCGACCCGAAGGCCGCCGCGATCGGCAGCATCGAGTTCTCGGTCGAGGATTTCGTGTCGCCGCAACTTAAACTCGAATTGTCGGCGGCGGACCGGCCGCTGCGGCCGGGCACGCCGTTCCCGGTCGAGATTGCGGCGCGCTATTACTATGGCGCGCCGGGCGCCGGCCTCTCGCTCGAAGCGCAGGCGACGATCGCGCTGGACGAGCAGCCCTATCCGAATGAGCCGGGTTTTCGCTTCGGCCTGATCGATGAGAAATTCGCCAGCGACCGCAAGGATCTCGATGTCTCGACGACCGATGCCGTCGGGAAGTCGACCGTCGAGTTGAAACTGACCGACCTGCCTGATCTGACCAGGCCCCTGGCCGCGACGATCCGGGTCAGTGTGTTCGAGCCGAGCGGGCGTGCGGTCAGCGAGAGCCTGACCCGGCCGATCCGACAGCGGCCTTTGGCGATCGGGCTGCGCTCGTCGGCCGGCGAGGAGGCGGTCCCCGAGGGTCAGCCGGCGGGCCTCGAAATCATCGCGCTCGACGGCGACGGCAAGCGGACCGTCGCAAAGGGGCTGCGCTGGGAATTATTGCACGAAAACTGGCAGTACACCTGGTATTCGGTCAACGGCAGCTGGCGCCACCGCGTGCAGCGGCGCGATCAGCCGATCGAAACCGGCGCGCTCGATGTCGCGGCGAATGTGCCGGCGACGTTGTCGCGCTCGCTGCCGGAAGGGCGCTATCGCTGGGAGATCAGGGATCCCGTGAGCGGCGCGCAAACGAGCCTGCGCTTCCATGTCGGGTGGTGGGTTGAGGCGGCCTTGCCCGACGTTCCGGACAAGCTGGAGGCGGCGCTCGACAAGCCGAGCTACCGGCAGGGCGAGACCGCGAAGCTGTTCGTCAAGGCGCCCTTCGCCGGCGAGGCCGAGCTGGCAATCGCCTCGGACCGGGTGCTGGCATTGCGTTCGTTCAGCCTGCCGGCTGAGGGCACGACAATCGAGGTGCCGGTCGATGCCGCTTGGGGCACCGGCGTCTACGCGCTGGTCAGCGCCTATCGGCCGCAGGCTGCCGCTTCTGCGGGACCGGGCCCAGCGGCATCGCGCGGTCCGGGTCGTGCGGTCGGGGTCGCCTGGCTCGGCATCGATGCGAGCCCGCGCGCCCTTGCGGTCGCGCTCGCCGCGCCGGATGTCGCTCGCCCGCGCGGACCGGTCGAGGTCGGGGTGACCGTGGCGGGCCTCGGCCAAGGCGAGGAAGGATATGTCACGCTCGCCGCGGTGGACGAGGCGGTGCTCAAATTGACCGAGTTCGACAGTCCAGCGCCGGAGAAATATTACTTCGGCAGGCGCCGGCTCGGTGTCGAACTGCGCGATCTCTACGGTCGGCTGATCGACCCACGCGCCGGCGGGGTCGGCGTCTTGCGCAGCGGTGGCGACCAGTTCGCGAAGCGCTCGGTCGCCGGTCTGCCCGACAAGAGCAACCGGGTTGTCGCGCTGTTCTCGGGGGTTGTCCGGCTGGATGCGGGCGGCGCTGCGAAGATCCGTCTCGACGTTCCGGATTTCCAGGGGCAGCTGCGGCTGATGGCGGTCGCCTATTCGGCGCACAAGCTCGGCTCGGCGAGTGGCGCGGTGACGGTGCGCGACCCGGTCGTGACGATGGTGTCGCTGCCGCGCTTCCTGGCGCCCGGCGACAACGCCCAGATCGGCGTCGTCATCAACAACCTCGAAGGCGCGGCCGGCGACTACCGCCTGACGCTTGCCGCAAGTGGCGCCGGCACCTTTGCCGCGCCGGTCGACCGCACGATCCCGCTCGCCGCCGGCGCCGGATTCAGCGGCAGCTTTCCGCTATCGGCGACGACATCGGGCAACGCCGCCCTGCACCTGGAGCTCGCCGGTCCTGGCGATCTGCGCATCGCGCGCGACTTCACGGTCGGGGTGCGGCCGGCGCAAGCCTATCAGCTCAAGCGCTTTGTCGGCCGGCTCGAACCCGGCCAGAGCGTGACGCTGGACGACAGCGCCGCCGACGAATTCCTGCCGGGCACCGCCGAAGCGCTGCTGTCGGTCAGCCCGCGCCCGGATTGGGATGTCCCCGGGCTGCTGCGCTCGCTCAGCCGCTACGCCTATGGCTGCCTCGAACAGACGACGAGCCGGGCGTTGCCGCTCCTGTATGTCGAGGCGGTCGCGGGCTTGTGGCGCGCCGATGCCGGGTTCAACCCGTCCGAAACGATCGATCGCGCGATCGGCCACGTCCTCGAATTGCAGCGCTCGGACGGCAGCTTCGGGGTGTGGAGCGAAACCGACGACACCGTCCCCTGGCTCGATGCCTACGCCACCGATTTCCTGATGCGTGCCAAGGAGCATGGCAAGGCGGTGCCGGACTACGCGCTGAAATCGGCGCTCGGCTGGCTGCATGATTATGTCCGGCAGGACAGCCGCGAGGCCAAGCATCTGCCGGCACTCGCCTATGCCCATTACGTGCTGGCGCGGGCCAAGGCCGACGACCTGGCGGTCTTACGCTACTTCAACGACACCCGCATGGCCGATCTGCCGACCCAGCTGGCCCAGGCGCAGCTCGGCGCGGCATTGGCCCAGTATGGCGACACCGCGCGCGCTACCGCCGCCTTCGGCGCCGCGTTCGCGCCGCCGCCAAAGCGGCCGACCGGCTTGCGCTACATCGATTACGGCAGCGATCTGCGGGACAGCGCCGCGGTGCTCGCCTTCGCCGCCGGCAATCGCGACGCCGAGCCGCGGCTGACCGCGGTGATGGACCGCATCGCCGAATTGTTCGCGCGCTCCAGCCGCACCAGCACGCAGGAGCAGGCCTGGCTGTTGATGGCGGCCGAGGCGGCGGGGCGCGCGACCGGCGGCACGATGATGGTCGCCGAGGGAGATGCCGCGCCACAGACCCGCGACCAACCGCTCTATCTGCGGCGCGCGCTGGGTGCCGGCGGAGCGCCGTCGAAGGTTACCAATCGCGGCACCGGCCCGGCCTGGCGGACGGTATCGATCACGGGCGTGCCGAAAGGCGAGCTGCCGGCCGAAGGCAAGGGCTATGCGGTCAGCCGCGCGATATATCGCGCCGATGGAACGGCCGCCGACCTAAAAAAGGCGCGGCAGACCGATCTGTTCGTGGTCGTGATCAAGGGCAAGCGCAGCGACGCCTCGCGCGCCGCCCGCACCCTCGTCGTCGATCTGCTGCCGGCCGGGTTCGAGATCGAGAGCGCCGCGCCGACCAGCCAGTCCGGCAATTTCCCATGGCTGAAGGACCTGACGGACACCGCCTATACCGAGCAGCGCGACGACCGTTATGTCGCCGCGCTCGATCTCGGCGAAGGCAAGGCCGAGTTCACGCTGGCCTATGTCGTGCGCGCGGTCACCCCCGGCGATTTCACCTACCCGGCGCTGGTCGTCGAGGACATGTATGAGCCGGAAACGACTGGCCGTACCGCGATGGGCAAGCTGACCGTCCAGCCGCGTTGACGCCGTCGCCGTGAAGGCAAACCCGGCCCCCACCCCAACCCTCCCCTGCTTGCGGGGGAGGGAGGGACCCGCGCCGGAGGCGCGGGAGGGTGGGGGCCATGGGCGCGCGGCCTGGCTCCGCTGCAAAATCTTCTGGTTCGGAACCGCCATCGGCGCATTCCTAGCGCTCCTTGCCGCCTACCTAGCCCTGCCCGCCCCGACGCTCGACCGCAGCCGCAGCGTATCGGTGCTGGTGCTGGCCCGCGACGGCTCGATCCTGCGCGGTTTTCTGAGCGCCGATGGCAAATGGCGGCTCCCAGTCACCGCCGACGGCGTCGATCCGCTCTACCGGCGGATGCTGATCGCCGCCGAGGATCAGCGCTTCGACGGCCATCCAGGTGTCGATGCCGTCGCCGCATTTCGCGCGCTCGGCCAGCTGATCGGCCATGGCCATGTCGTCTCCGGCGCTTCGACCCTGACGATGCAGGCGGTAAAGCTGCTCGAGCGGCGACCGCGCTCGCTCGCCGCCAAGCTAACCGAGACGGCGGAGGCGCTGGCGCTGGAGCGGCGTCTCGGCAAGGACGCGATCCTCGGCCTCTATCTGACGCTGGCGCCGTTCGGTGGCAATCTCGAAGGCGCGCGCGCGGCGAGCCTCGCCTATTTCGGCAAGGAGCCGAGTCGTCTGTCGGCCGCTGAGGTGGCCTTGCTCGTCGCGCTGCCCCGCGCGCCCGAGCGGCTGCGACCGGACCGCCACCCCGAGGCGGCGCGCCATGCCCGCGACACGATACTCGAACGCATGCGCGAGAAGGGAATCCTGTCGGATACCGCCGTCGCCGAGGCGCGCGCCGAAGCGGTGCCGCGGCAACGTCTAGCGCTGCCGTTTCATGCCCCGCACCTCGCCCGATCATTGCACAATGGCGAGCCGGGTCTGGCGGTGCAGCGGACGACAATCGATCCACTGCGGCAGCGGCAAGTGGAAGCGCTGCTCCGGCGCGAGGCCGCCACGCTCGATCCGCAGGCGACGCTCGCCGCGCTGCTGATCGACAATCGCCAGCGGCAGGTCATCGCCTATGTCGGCAACGCCGAATTCGGCTCCGCCGAGCGGCATGGCACGCTCGACATGGCGCGTGCGGTGCGTTCGCCCGGATCGGCGTTGAAGCCGTTCATCTATGCGATGGCCTTCGACCGCCTGATCATCCACCCGGAAACGGTGCTCGACGACCAGCCGCGCCATTTCGGCGACTACGCTCCAACGGATTTCGACGGGCGTTTCCAGGGCCAGGTCAGCGCCGCCGAGGCCCTGCAATACTCGCTGAACGTGCCGGCCGTCGCAGTGCTCGACCGGCTCGGGCCGAGCCGTTTTACCGCGGCGTTGGGCACCGCCGGGATCCGCCTGCACCTGCCGGCGCCGACGGCCGAGCCCGGCCTGGCGATCGCGCTCGGCGGCGCCGGCATCTCGCTGGCCGATCTCGCGACGCTCTACGTCGCGCTGCCACGGGGTGGCGGGGTGGCGCCGCTGCGCTATCGGTCGGACGATCCGCCCGGCCACGAGGCCGCGATCTTCGGACCGCTTGCCGCGTGGTATATCGGCGACATCCTCGGCAAGGCTCCGCCGCCGCCCGGCATTCTGCCGGCCGAGGTCCGGCATGGCCGCCAGCTCGCGGTCAAGACCGGCACCTCCTACGGGTTCCGCGATTCCTGGGCGGTCGGATACGATTCGCAGGTGACGATCGCGGTCTGGGTCGGGCGCCCGGACGGCACGCCGATGCCGGGGTATACCGGGCGCACCACCGCCGCGCCGGTATTGTTCAAGATCGCCGATCTGCTGGGGCCGGCCCCAGGCGGATCTACCGTCCAGCCGCCGCCGGACCTGCTGCGCGGCAAGTACCGCGACCTGCCGCCGCGGTTGCGCCGCCTCGACCCAGGCCCGTTCGGGTCGGGCCGCGCTGTGGAGACCGGCGGCCTGAAGATCCTCTACCCGCCCGACGGCGCGACCGTCGCCTGGGACGGTGCCGCCTTGCCGCTCGAAGCGGCCGGTGGCCGCGGGCCGTTGCGCTGGCTCGTCGATGGCCGGCCGCTGATGCCGGCGCCGGCCCGCCGCACCCTCTACTGGCAGCCGGAGGAGCCCGGTTTCACACAGCTGACAGTGATCGACGCCCAGGGGCGCAGCGCTCGGGCCACCGTGCGGCTCGCGCCGTGAGGCGTGTTATATTTGGGGGAGCGCCCCTGGTGGAGCTTGGCCAATGCCGCGGAACAGCGTCGCGTATGATGATGATTTTTTCGCCTGGACAATGGAGCAGGCGCGTCTGCTGCGCGAAGGAGCCTTATCGGAAATCGATACCCTCAATCTCGCCGAGGAAATCGAAAGCATGGGCAAGAACAATCGGCGCGAACTCGGCAGCCGTCTCGTCGTGCTGCTCATGCACCTGCTGAAATGGCGGTATCAGCCCAACCGCCGATCGCCTAGCTGGGCTACCACGGTCCGCGATCAGCGGGACGAAATCGAGGAGATTCTCGCTGACTCGCCGAGCCTTCGACCGCTCGTACAGGACACGTTGTCTTCGTTTTACACGAGGGCGCGGCGCAAAGCGATCAGTGAGACCGGTTTGCCGGAAACCGCGTTCCCTGCGGAATGTCCTTTCAAACCCGAGCAGATCCTGTCGGAGGACTTTCTGCCGGAAGGCTGAGATCGTAGGGAGGGCGGTGCAGCCCGGCCGGAGAGATCGTGAAGATCTCGTGCCCGGTCGCGGTGACGCCGACGGTGTGCTCGAACTGCGCCGACAGCGAGCGGTCCTTGGTTACCGCGGTCCAGCCGTCGCTCAACACCTTCACCTCGTAGCGGCCGGCATTGATCATCGGCTCGACCGTGAAGAACATCCCTTCCCGCATCACCGGCCCGTCTTCCGGGCGGCCGTAATGCAGGATTGATGGCGCGTCGTGGAACACGCGCCCGACGCCATGGCCGCAGAAATCGCGCACCACCGAATACCGATGGCTTTCCGCATAGCGCTGGATCGCGTCGCCGATCGCGCCGATATGCAGCCCTGGGCGCACCACGGCGATGCCGCGCATCATCGCCTCATAGGTGACGTCGACCAGCTTCCGTGCCTTCACCGGGATGCGCTCGCCGGCGAAATACATCCGGCTGGTGTCGCCGTGCCAGCCATCGAGGATCACCGTCACGTCGATATTGACGATATCGCCGTCCATCAGGCGGCGGTCGCCGGGGATGCCGTGGCACACGACATGATTGATCGAGGTGCAGATCGATTTCGGAAAGCCGCGGTAGTTGAGCGGCGCCGGGATCGCGTCGTGGCCGACGATGAATTCGTGGCACAGCCGGTCGAGCTCGCCGGTCGTGACCCCCGGCCGGACATGGGGCGTGATGAAATCGAGCGTCGCCGCGGCGAGCGCCCCCGCGCGGCGCATCCGTTCGAAGGCGTCGGCGCCGTGGATCTTGATCTGGCCGCCGCGCGGTGTGCCGCGCGTGAGACCCAGGCCTGGCATCAGGTCCTGCTGCATGACCGAGTGCTCTTTGTTCTACCGGGACGGCAAGACAACCATCCCCGAAAGTGATAATCCGATCCGGAGAAGCGGGCAATTGGCGCCATGCTGCTCACCGTCCGGAAGGTAGGCAGGCTTGGCGCCTGCGGCAATCCTCTTTGGCGCCGGTGATCCCTCACGCCGGCGATTGTGCCGCGGCCGCGCTTTGCCTATGAAATGACGGCCAGTGGTAGCAGCCTGAATGCGAGGAGCCGATGAGCGAGGCCAAAACGGCGCCAAAGACGGTCACCGCCTGTGTCTTGATCATCGGCAACGAGATCCTGTCGGGGCGCACCCCGGACGCGAACCTGGCCTTTCTCGCGAAGGAGCTCAACGGGGTCGGTATTCGACTGCGCGAGGCGCGGGTCATCCCCGACGACGCCGAGACCATCATCAATACCGTCAACGAGGTGCGGCGCTCGTTCGATTACGTGTTCACGACCGGCGGCATCGGCCCGACCCATGACGACATCACCGCGCCGTCGATCGCCGAGGCCTTCGCGGTGCCGCTGATCATCCATCCCGAGGCGCGACGGCTGCTCGAAAGCCATTACCCGCCGGGTGGCCTCAACGAAGCGCGGTTGCGCATGGCGCAGGTGCCCGAAGGCGCGGTGCTGCTGCCCAACCCGATCTCGCGCGCGCCCGGTTTCCGCATCGACAATGTCTTTGTCCTGCCTGGGGTGCCGCAGATCATGCAGGCGATCTTCAGCGAGCTGAAGCACCGCCTCAAGGGCGGCGCGGCATTGCTCAGCCGCAGCGTCAGCTGTGCCCTGGCCGAAGGCACGCTGGCCAAGGATCTGGGAGAATTGCAGGCGCGCTATGCCGATCTAGAGATCGGCTCCTATCCCTATTTTCGGCGACGCGATTTCGGTGTCACCCTGGTCGTGCGCGGCACCGACCGGGAGCGGCTCGACGCGGCGGTCGAAGAATTGAAGGGGCTGATCCGCACTCTCGGCGGCGATCCGCAGGAAGGATTGGCCGAAGAATAGCCCTGGGTCACTGGCCTAAAATAAACACTCCGGTCGGCGGCGGGCTGAGGCCGCTAAAATCAAACCCTCCCACATTTCCCAAACCGATCGCGCCTGGCGGAAGGCCAACGCCGGCCGGCCGGTTCGCCGTCGATCCGTATCCTTCACCGCTCACGCCCGGGGTGGCTTGCCCGGCATTTTGGTTAGGTGGCGGATTAGCCGGGCGGCTGCCGCGCAGCACCACCGTGCCACCGGGCGGCGTCAGCGAGCGGCGCGCGGTGATGCCGCGATTAACCGCCGGTGGCGCTGTCCGATCGGCCCGCTTCATATCGAAGGGGTGGGCGCCCCCGCCTCTGACATCCGCGGCGGCGGCGAAGTTCGGATCGCAAAGACCGGCAATACCGAGCAGGATCGCTGTGAGGCAACCCCAGCCGTTGATCCGGGAACTGGGTTTGTTGAGGCGAGGCGGTCGCACGACACGACTCCTTTCGAGTCTTCGGTTCATCCCAAGACAATCAACAGCCAGGAGCCGAGCGTTGCTCCCGCTTGGACGCCCTCGATCCGGCCGCACAATCACTTCAGCAGCGCCGCGCGCTTGTCGGCGAACTGTGCCCGCAAAATCCGCACAGCCGTTTCACCGGCGTGCAAACCTTGCCGGGTTCGAGTATTGTTCTCGGGAACGCCCCTGCAACCCATTGAATTATCTATAGGGCGGACGTGGCGGAACGGTAGACGCAGCGGACTTAAAATCCGCTTCCCGACAGGGAGTATGGGTTCGATTCCCATCGTCCGCACCAAGCGAAATAAGGCTGTTGCCAAACGTTACGCAATGAAACCGGCGGTGTCGGAACCGGCGCTCCCCGGCGCTGGTTCCTCTCCTAGAGTGAGGCAGAGGAGCGCCGCCCATGAAAGGGACCATCTTAAGAGCCGCGGCGGTGCTGCTCGCAACGATGGGCTATGTCATCGTTGGGATTGCGCTGGCCAGCGCGGGTTGAGGGTGACTGCTCGCGCGACGGGTTAGCCGGGTTTTTGCGCGCCAGCCTTTGCATGAACCGCGCATGATCGACGATCGTCCGCTCGTGAAACCCCTCGCCGATCGGCTCGATCTCGTCACGGCATCCGACCCGGAAGCGGAGTCGACGGCCGTCGACTTCGACCAGCTCGACCGCGGCGGTCACCCGCATGCCGATCGGGGTCGCCGCGAGGTGGGTGATCTCCACCCTTGTGCCGACGGTGCGCTGATCGGGCGCGAGATAAGGCGCCAGCGCGGCGACGCAGGTCCATTCGACAAAGGCGATCATGTTGGCGGTGGCGAAGACCGGAGGCATCTCGGCGGTGCCGCCGACGAGCCGGCCCGAGGCCGGCACGGCTAGCGCCTCGTCGACCGTGATCGTCGCGCTGTGCTTGAGGCCCGGCCTCAGATCGTCGATCGTCACGCCGTTCCTGCCGCTCATCCCTTCTATTGCAGGATCGTCAGTCCGTCATTGACGTCGGTCAGGTACATCAGCCCGTCGGGCGCGACATAGACGTCGTTCGACTGGATGACGCGCGGGCGGTTCGGCCGCGGGTCGACCATGCGCGCGGGCGCCGGCGGCACGAAATGCGCGACCTCGCGCGGCGCGAACGGATCCTTGATGTCGAAGACGCGCACTCCGGCATTCTGATAGGTCGCAAAAATCAGTTCCGAGCTCTGCAGCGAGCCGGGGCGGTTCTCATGCAGATTGTGCGGGCCGAATTTGGCGCCCTTCGCGCAGTAATCCTCTTCGGCCGGGGTCGGGAAGGCGGCGATCTGCACCGGGTTGGTCGGCTCGCGGACATCGAACACCCAGCAGCGCTGGATGCCGTTGGCGCAATTGTCGAGATTGCCCTCGTCGGCAAAGACGGCGAGGTTGCGGTCGGGCAAGGGCAGCGGCGTGTGGG
>Ga0137373_10003779_pt1 | contig 16528 bp, 13 predicted proteins | sample SagtaG_5_FD_104912 | JGI IMG/M metagenome (GOLD analysis project Ga0137373, IMG submission 104912) | Vadose zone soil microbial communities from Sagehorn Ranch, Mendocino, California, USA - Sage1_R_80_16 metaG | ecosystem: Environmental > Terrestrial > Soil > Vadose zone | place: USA...
CAGGACGACCAAGAGAACCGGCCACTGAAGCACGGACACTCGGGATGAGACGATGTTTACAACTTTCGTTAATGGCTTTTGGTACAGAGTCCTTGCGCTTTCTCTGATTGCCTTTTCTTTGTCCGGTTGCGTCTTGTACATGGCGCATGAGGTTTCCGGCCCTTCCCCGCAACCGAAACCGGAGGCGCCCGAGGCGTCGGGCACTCTGCTCAATTCTCAACTCCGAATTGGTATCTCACCCGATTATGAGCCATTGGCTTACAAAGACGCAACCTTCGGGCTGTCGGGCGTCGAAGTCGACTTTGCGAACGAACTCGGAAAGGGTCTTGGGAAGACCATAGTCTTCGTCGAGACCCCGTTTCCCGAATTAATCCAAGCGCTGCTCGAACAACGCATCGACATTATTATGTCCGGGATGTCAATCACGAGCGAAAGAACACAGCTGGTAAGCTTTACGGATCCTATGCGCGCATCGGTCAGATGGTGCTTGTGCGCGCCAAAGACCGATCTGCGTTTCCCAATGTGCAAGCCTTCTCTAAACTCACCTCGAAGATCGGCTTTGTGCAGATGACCACCGGCGAAATGGCGGCGAGGGCGTTTTTTCCACAGGCAACCCTAGAGCCTCAGCCAAGGATCGAGGAAGGCATCGCAGCCCTACGTAAGGGAGAAATAGCAGTCTTTATCCACGATGCTCCCACTGTTTGGCACATTGCGGGCAATCCGAATGAAAAAGAGCTGGCGGGGTTGTACTGGCCTTTGACGAAAGAACCGCTCGCATGGGCCGTGAGAAAAGATGACGAGCCTTTACGGTTTGCGCTCAATCGCGAGCTTGAACAGTGGCGATTAAACGGCAGCTTAAAACAAATACTTTCTCGGTGGGTTACCTTAAGAATCTGGTAGAGCACAAAGACAAGCACAGTAATTCCTACCCCTGGCTTGTATTGGACCTTGGTCCAATACCGGCTCTTTGCGAATTTCGCTAAAGGTTTTTTGGATCATGCGCGTGCGAAACTCGAAAAAATACCGCGTACCTCAGTTGCGATTTTATTTTTACGGTTCATGCAGAAGCGATGCTGTGACCGCGAATAAGGAGGAAAAATGGCTCGAACGCTTTTGAAGTCACTCATCATGGGGACCGTGTTCTTGATTTCGGAAATTCCACTAACTCGGGCGCAGGTGCCCGACGGCACGGTGAAGATAACCAGCAGGATGGTCGCCCCGGGCATCGGGCTCTCATGGGGCGAAGGCGTATTGACCTACAAGGGCCGAGATTATCCTTTTAACTTCAAAGCCACCGGGCTATTCCGCGACGTCGACGCCAATATAGTCGCCACGGAGCTATCCGGTCAGGTCTTTGGTTTAAGAAGACCAGAAGATTTTGCCGGCAACTACCAGAAGGTTGAGACGCCCTCGCAGAGCGATAGCGGGAGCCGCGCCACGATGAAGAATCAAAATGGCGTCGTCGTCAATTTGGCATCGACGATTAATGGACGCAAATTCAATCTCGCGCGTGACGGCATGGATATCGAGCTCAAAAAATAGAATAGTCGCCGCGCAAAAAAGACAACAAAAGAATGAAGGATGAGTTAGGCGACCGCAAAAAAGGATCCGAGTCTGGGTATGAATTTTGGCATCACTCGATAATCCATAGCGCCTAAGACATCTGTACCAAAGCTCACGAATACCGCTTGCTGGAATCGCGAAAATGTCCGCGATGATGTCAACAAAAGCAAACTATGCCAGCACATGTCGGCGGTTCCTCGCTTTAAGCTTGATAGCATCGAGCGTCGGCTTTACTTCATTTCCGGCTGTAGCCGGCGAGACCTTGACGCGGGTTCAGTCGCGCCGACTGTTAAACTGCGGCGTCAGCGAAGGACGCGTTGGATTCTCATACCAGGATGCGAAGGGGCGCTGGTTGGGTCTGGATGCGGACTTCTGTCGGGCGGTTGCCACCGCGGTTATCGGCGACGCCGAAAGAGTGAAATTTATCCCGCTGTTGACCGCGGCACGGTTCGTTGCTCTGCGCTCGAACGAGATCGATGTTCTTTCGCGCAACACGACGTGGACTATCGGACGTGAGGCCGGCCTCGGGGTCCATTTTGTCGGAACGCTTTTCTACGATGGCCAGGGGTTCATGGTGCCGGGCAAGTCGCGGGCGAAGAAAGTCGCAGACCTGAAAGGCGCAAAGATCTGTGTCACCGAACGAACCACATCCGAAGAGAATCTCGCCGATTATTTCGGCTCGAGCGGCCGGAGGTACCAGGCTGAGTTGTCGAAGACGATGGAAGAGTCAAGTCGAAAGTTTATGGCCGGAGAATGCGCAGCTTTTACCGCAGACCGGTCCAATTTGGCCGCGATACGCTTGAGCGTGCCCGATGGAGCACGAGATTACGTGATCTTGCCGGAGCAGATTTCCAAGGAGCCCCTCGGTCCGGCGATTAAACGCGGCGATGAAGAGTGGTTGGTCTTGCTGAAGTGGATCTACTTCGCGACCGTTGCTGCCGAAGAGTTGGGAGTGACAAGCAAGAATCTTCGGAGCAAAACGCAAACCAAAACCGACCTACGGTTGGCGAAATTTGTCGACGACAGCGGCGCGTTCGCCAAACAGCTCGGGGTCAATCCCGGCTGGGTTCGGCGCATCATTGAATCGGTAGGGAATTATGGCGAAATGTTCGAGCGCAACTTGGGCCAGGGCAGCGCGCTGAAGCTAGAGCGGGGCCCGAATCGATTGTGGACCCAGGGTGGCTTGATGTATGCTCCGCCGTTTTTATGACCCTATCGGCTGCTGAAAAGACCCTTGAGAGCCAATAACGCAAAGAAACGCGCTTTGTCGTTTCGATTGAAGAGAGAAATCCTTGCGATCCTCGGGGGTCGCTCGGGCCATGCTTTGCGCGCGGCACTTTTGGTCTGGCTCGGCAGCGGCAACTCAGGAGAAATACGCTAGAAATTTCATGACGGAATTACAAGTCTTTGTCACCGTTACGGTGTTATTCGGCCTCATCGTCGTCCTTCTCCTTGACTGGCTCGACATGACCGTGGCAGGCCTACTGAGCGTTAGTGCTCTCATCGTTTTCGGTATTTTATCGGAGAAAGACGTTTTGAACGTGGTGAGCTCCGGTGGCGGAGTTCTGGCGCTCCTATTCGGCGGCATGGTCGTGGCACGAACGCTCACGCCGACCGGGATTTTTGAGAATGTCGGCGCGCGTTTTCTGATTCTGACCCGTGGCAGCGGCAAGCGTTTTCTCCTCGGACTCATACTGCTGATCGCGCCCGTGTGCGCCTTCCTTCCGAACACGACGGTCGTGATTTTGCTCGCACCAGTGATCATTCGCGTAGCGGCGGCCCTGGAAGTGAGCTTTGTCGCGCCGATGATTCTCGCAGCGATCATCAGTAACTCCGCCGGCCTTCTTACACTGGTGGGAGATCCGGCCACGTTCCTGGTAGGCAGCGCGATGGGCATAACCTTCATCGAGTATCTCGGTCGAGTTGCGCTCGGCGGGTTGTTGGCGTTGCTCGCGCTCATACCGTTGCTGCCACTACTCATCAAAGACATCTGGACAGTCAGCCGGCGACTGCCGAACGAAATTTCATTGCCGCGGCTCCAGGAGCCGTTGCTTGGCGTTCTCGCACTGCTACTGCTGGCTGCCATGGTTATGCTATTTCTATTCGGCGAGCTGTTGCCGATCCAGATGGTCCCGCCCGCAGTGGCTATCGTTGTCTGCTCACTGGCGCTGTTGATCGTCTATGCGGTGAAAGTCGAACCGGTACAAAAAGTTCTCGGCGACATCGATTGGAAAACGCTGATTTTCATCGCCTGCATGTTTGTCCTGGTAGAAGCCCTCGTCAAAGCAGGTTTTCTTCAGACCGTGGCCGATGACATTTTCAGACGCTTCGGCACGAATCATTTAGCGGTCGGCCTTTTCTTATTGTTGGTGGTGGGTTTGGTTTCGACCGTGCTCGCTAATATTCCCGTTGTCGCCGCGTCGGTCCTCATGGTCAAAAGCTATTTCGTGATCTCCCAGGTTGTGCCGGAAGAGGCATTGGGCGCGGGTTTCACGGATTGGCCATTGACGACTCTACCGATTTTCGCGGCCATGATGTTTGGCGGCACGTTGGGGGGGAATGCCACTCTCATCGGCGCCTCGGCCAACATTGTCAGCGGTGGAATTTGCGCGGCTCACGGTAAACCCATTCGATTCATGAAATTTATGCGCTACGGCGTACCGATAACTCTGGCACAGTTGACCGTCGCAGCGATCTACGTAACGGCAATGTATTACTTGCTTTAGCCGGCGCTGATTGTGTCTACGGTTACGTGGTCTGTTTCCAAGCTGTGACCAGAACTAACGAAAGATAGTAAAAGACCAAGTCCCATCGGATCAATGATGACGAGTTTTACCACTCCAACTCCAATCATGAGAAAATAGTCACGGGAGGTAATATGGCATTTACCATCACTGACGCGACCGGTCCGGTCATCAGTGCCAAGATCAGCGGTGAGCTCAGCAAGGCTGAAGTCAGTCAGGTCCAGGCTGCCGCACTGAAAGCAATCCAGCGCTGGAATAAAATTAGCGCGCTGTTCGTCCTCGAAAACTTTCACGGCTGGAAGAGAGAGGGCGATTGGGGCGATATCAGCTTCCTGATCGACCACGACAAAGACATCGCCAAGATCGCGGTCGTGGGAGACGAACAATGGCGCGATTTCAGTAACGCCTTTCTCGCCAAGGGATTTCGCCAAGCCCAAATCGAATATTTCCTTCCTGGTGATCTCGCAAAAGCGCGCGCGTGGTTGTCGGCGCCATAACCCCTGGCCGCTATTGGCCTAAGGTCCAATATAAAAAATCAAAAGGCTTTGATAGTCAATTCGCTGTTCATGCAGATTGAACAGCTTCGTCGTTAGCGAAAATCGAAAGCGTGACAGCAACCGCCTTGTGTGCGCTGTAAGGAAGACCGTAAATGCTAGATGTCATCGTTATCGGCGCCGGGCCGGCGGGCGCAGTCGCCGCGCTCCGCGCCGCCGACCTGGGTGCCAAGACAGCGCTCATAACCCGTGGCGAGTTTGGCGGCATGGCAGCCAATGACGGGCCAGTTCCGGTGCGGACACTGGCCCACGCCGCGCGGCTGATCCGAGAAGCGCGCCAGCTAGGTCTCTACGGCATCTCTGTCAGCGAGCCGGTGCTGGACTATTCCCGCTTGCTCGCGCGCGTGCGCGAGGTCGTCGACGATGTTAGTGCGCATTCCGCTTTTCGCGAGCAGATCGATTCCCTGGGAGTGGCGGTCTACGTGCAGGCCGGCGCGGCGCGCTTCGCCGATCTGCATACTGTCGAAACCGCGAATGGGCTGCGTCTTCAAGCGGAAAAGATCATTATTTGCACGGGCGGCGTGAGCCGCCGACTTTCAGTGCCCGGCGTTGAATTAACCGCCACACACAGCGACGCCTGGGCTCTCACCTCTGTTCCGCCGTCGCTGTTAGTCATCGGCGCGGGCGCGACGGGAGCGCAGGTCGCCTCGATCTTCAACGCCTTCGGTTCACGAATCCAACTCTTCCAGGCTGGCCCGCGCATCCTTCCAACCGAGGACGAGGAGGTATCGGCTGCGGTGGCGGCCGCCTTCCGAGAGTCGGGCATAGTGGTGCGAGAGAACTTCGGCAAGATTGAATCTTTCGAGAGGACGCCGAGCGGCGTGCGGATGATCTTCGCGAAGGAAGACACACGTGACAGCGCCGAGGCGGCGCTCGCGGTCGTAGCAGTCGGCTGGGTCGCCAATACCGCCAGCTTGAATCTTGGGGCAGTAGGCGTCGAGATCGATCGGCGAGGCTTCGTACGGGTCAACGATTACCTGCGGACCTCTGCGCCGCATATCTTTGCCGCCGGGGATATAACCGGGCGCTTATTGCTCGTCCCAGAGGCGATACACGACGGCTTCGTGGCGGCGACCAACGCCGTGCGAGGCGAGACAACGACGTTTGGGAACCGGGTGAGCCCGATCGGTAGCTTCACCGACCCGGAATATGCCCAGGTGGGCTTGACCGAAGCGAAGGCGCGTGAAAAGTACGATGTCATAGCGGTGAGCGTCTACTTTGATTCGACGACGCGCACAATAATCGATGGCCGGACAAGGGGCTTCTGCAAGCTCGTCGTCGACCGCTCGAGCTACAACATTCTAGGCTGCCACGTCGTCGGGGAACGGGCAATCGAGATCACTCAACTCGCGGCGATTGCCATTGCCGCCGGAACGCGGGTGGATGAGCTGGCTCAGATTCCACTGTCGTTTCCAACCTACGCCGGGATCCTCGGCCGCGTCGCGGCAAGCGCGACTCGCCAGCTCAATCAGAAAGTGAACTGGCAAGCGCACCAGGCCGAGAGCGTTCGGGGTTAGAGGCGCGGCGACTATTATGGAACTTATGCAGAAAGCAACACCGGTCGCCATGCTCGTCTTTGTGCTCTCCAGCATGCTGGCGATGGGTTTAGGTCTCACGGTTGGTGAAATCGTTGCCCCGCTACGCAACGCCCGACTGGTGGTGCTGTCGCTGCTGGTGAATTTTGTTTTGATGCCGATTGTCGCACTTGCGCTTGCCGACCTGCTGCGGTTAGACGAACCGCTCGGCGTGGGTCTGCTGCTGTTGGGCGCGGCGGCGGGCGCACCGTTCCTACCGAAATTGGCTCAGATCGCAAAGGGAAACTTAGCGTTCGGCGTCGGCTTGATGGTGCTGCTGATGGTCGTCACTGTAGGCTATCTGCCTCTGGTCCTTCCGTCATTGCTGCCGGGGGTTACAGTCAACCCGGCGCAGATTGCCCGCTCCCTGTTTCTACTCATGCTGCTTCCCCTGGCCGGCGCGCTGGCTGTCAAAGCATATTTCGCGGATGTCGCCGCCCGTACGAAGCCTCTGCTCGATCGGCTGTCCAACCTGGGCCTGATCGTGCTGGTGGTGCTGATCACCGTAACGAACGTCAACAACGTGCTGGCGGTATTCGGAACGCGCGGCATCCTGGCCGGTCTACTCTTTATTGCGATGGGCTTTGCTATTGGATGGATGCTCGGCGGACCGGACACGAGCACTCGTCGGGTCCTGGCCCTGGGCACTGCGCAACGCAACATTGCCGCGGCGCTTGTGGTCGGCAGCCAAAGTTTCAGCGACCCGAAAGTGGTCGTCATGGTGGTCGTCGTCGCGATCGTCAGTTTGCTTGTTCTCATGCCGCTATCGCGGAAGCTGGCTAAATATAAATCCGGTATAGCGGAAAATCCTCCTCCGGTGCTGCGTTAGGAAATGACTACCGACGAAATGTAATAACCAACCATAAGGAAGGGAGAAAAAAATGTCAGACACACCCAAACAGAACGACTGGTCAAAACCCGCGGCGATGGCGATCCCGGAAGGCGGATACTTCAAGGACAAGATCGAGCAAGGCCGCTATGGTCCGATCTTCCCGAAGACCCCGGCCTGCTACGGCTTCTCGATCATCGCGAAGATCATTCCGGGCCGCGAACCGAACTTCTACGAGTATGCGAGAAATATCGAGAATGCAGTCGCGGGACAGCCGGATTGCCTCGCGGTGCTCAAGCTGCACTATCTGCGCTGGAATCTCTTCGAGATCAAAGGTGACACGTACTTCCAGTATATGGGCATCTTCGACACTGATTTCGACAAATACACCGAAGACGCAGTGGCCATCTTCGCCGCGACGGGCCTGAACACGGTCTTCGAGAATCTTGAAGGTTTTCCCAAAGATTGGAAGACGAACGCACAGGCCTTCATCAAGTTTGTGCGCGATCACCATTGCCCGAGTTTCCTCGAATACGGCGAGTATCCCTATGTGAGCGCCGAGGAAGTCAAGAAAGCCCTGAAGCTCAAGGCGGCGTTCTCGGACATGCTCGATCAGATGCAGTGACCATCAGGAGGACGTGACATGCTCGAGTTCGACGACATTCAGTATATTCTCTTGACCCGTGCGCCTGCGATCACCGGACGTTATGAATTTCTATCGTTCCGGAACCCCGGTGCCGGACGGGCCTGGCTATCCGCCATCCTTGAAACGGTGCATTCGGTTCAGCAGGCGCGCGCTTCGGTCGAAAAAGACAACCGGTGGGTGTCGGTGGCTTTCACCTGGAACGGTCTGCGAGCGCTGGGTGTGGATGAGAGCTCGCTGGCGAGCTTTCCGGAGGAGTTCAAGCAGGGCATGGTAGCGCGTGCGGAGATACTCGGCGACACAGGGGTGAATCACCCTGACAATTGGGTAGGAAATCTCGCCAGCCCGGAGCTTCATGCCATCGTTATCCTCTTTGCCCGGGACGCGGCGGAACGCCAGCGCTGCGAGGCAGAGCACCAAAGGCTGGTCGCGCAATGCGAGGGAGTGGAAGTACTCTCGTCACTTGATTTGGAGGCAACGCCGCCATTCGAGTATGCGCATGACCACTTCGGTTACCGCGACCGGATGTCGCAACCGGTCATCGAGGGAGCAGGAGAGGAGCCGACACCTGGTACCGGCGCGCCGCTGAAGGCGGGTGAGTTCATCCTGGGCTACCCGGACGAAGATGGGCCGCCCGCAAACCTGCCGCAGCCCGAGATTCTCTCTCGCAACGGCAGCTATATGGCCTATCGCCGCCTGCAGGAGCACGTGGGCAAGTTTCGCGAATTTCTGCGCCAGCAGGGACGGACCCCGGAGGAGCAGGAACTGATAGCCGCGAAGCTCATGGGCCGGTGGCGCAGCGGCGCACCTCTGGTGCTGGCACCGGACAAGGACAATCCTGCCCTTGGCGCCGATCCGCAGCGAAACAACGATTTCAACTACAAGCAAATGGATCCGCATGGTTATGCGGTCCCGCTCGGATCGCACATCCGCCGCATGAACCCCCGTGACACGGCGGCGAACATGAACCGGCGACGGGTGATCCGCCGCGGCGGCACCTACGGGCCGCCTCTGCCGGAAGAAGCGCCGGAGGACGGTATCGAGCGCGGCATCGCCGCCTTCATTATCTGCGCGAGTCTCATTCGACAGTTCGAGTTCGCGCAGAACGTTTGGGTGAACGACCGGAACTTTCATGAACTGGGCAACGAACGCGATCCGATCTGCGGCAACCAGGACGGTACCTTGGAATACAAAATCCCGAAGCGCCCGATTCGCAAGAAAATCACAGGGCTGCCGGCATTCACGAATGTCCGGGGCGGGGCTTACTTCTTTCTGCCGGGCCTCAAGGCGCTTCGATACCTTGCGTCACTCGGTCATGCTCGATGAGTGATCCGTGGACGTTAATTCGCTTGAAAGACCACAGCGCAGTAGGAGGATCCGACCATGAGCACCGTCATTCAACTCCCACGCACTTACAATCAGAACCACATCCCCCGCAAATACACGCCCGGCAAACGCAGGGTGAGCATTTACTGGACCTGGAGCTATCCGTGGGAGACAAACCGGAATGTCGAGGAAATGGACAATCGTTTCTCGACCATGACCGAGGTCCGCAGAGTAGCGTGGCCGGCGTATGAGACCCCCGAATGGAGTACGCAAAACTTCCTCCAGGGAATCGATGGCACCCTAGAACTGTTCCACCGCTCCACGCTCCTGTTCCAGGAAATCGCCGGCGAAGCAACCGGCCATCCGGTCGCAGTATTCCAGCGCGTTGACCAGGCGGGATTCCGGCTGCCCATTGACGAACGGATTCTGGCCGATACGGATACGCTGATGGTGTTTGGCCTAGACCATCTCCCGGCGGAGCAAGAGGCAGCGCCGGAGGAAATCGCGGCGATCCGCGAGTGGCTCAAGCGCGAAGGAACTTGCTTGCTGCTCGCGCCGCATCACGATGTCGGTTTTACCAGCGACATGAAGCAACGCCAGATGGAATACCTCCACCACGGCGACCCGCTGGTACCGCGCCAGCAGCGCTTCAGCCAATACACCCGCTCGCTGATGAAGGCGCTCGATGTCCCGGTCATCAATCAATACGGACTCCGCCCGGCGGTCGTGAAAGGCACGAAGGAGATCGCACCGCTCACAGCCTTCCGTGACCTCGACAAGCTGGGCCTGCTCAAAAATGTCACCACGTTCAACTTCCACCCCCACTTGCCGCACTACGAGTTGACCACCAAAGACACCAAGTCAGTGCATGTGCTGGGACGACAGCTCATTGACCTCGATCGTCCGCATCCCTTCACCGAGGCGGGCAACACGGAATTCAATGCCCTCCTTTGGATGCCACCGATAGACCAGCGCGCCGGCAACATCCTGCTGGTGGACTCGACCAACTTCACCACGCTCTTCGGCGGCACGGACAGTCTGGAGAATTTCTGGAGGAATCTCGCTGTGATGCGGTGAGATTCTACCAGTGGTGGGACTGTCGCGACCTGCTGACAAATCGCCTCGCTCGGCTAGCCCGCGCGTTTATGCATGGATAGACGCATCAGTCCTCGCGACAACCTTGTCTACCTGTCATTGGACTAAGGTCCAATATACGGGATTGAAACATTTCGATAATAAAGATTCGCAGTTAGGTCTGGTCATTTAGAGGCAATTAATAGAGCTGTTAACGCCAAAGAAAATTCGGTGCCGCATATCGAACAAATTTGGGGGAAAACGTGAACGTTGAAAGTATTAGTCTAATGCGTAGCCGGTCGGCGGTCATTTTGGCGACTCTCTTCACTTGTCTTATTCTCGCGGCGACTTTTGCTTGCTCAAAAAAAGAGCCGCCACCACCGCCGCCGCCTGAGGTCCAGGTAGCCGAAGTCGTGCAGAAGGATGTGCCCATTTACATCGAGCTTGTCGGAGCCACGCTCGGCTCGGAAGATGTCGAAATCCGCGCCCGCGTGGAAGGTTACCTTGCTTCGGTTAACTTCACCGAAGGCTCCTTCATCAAGAAAGGCCAGCCCCTCTATAAGATAGACCCCCAGCCGTTCCAAGCTGCGTTGTCTCAGGCGCAAGCCAACTTCGAGACCGCTAAAGCCCGATTGGATAAGACGAACAATGATGTAGCCCGATTCAAACCCCTGGCCGCAGAGAAAGCGGTAAGTCAACAGGAGCTCGACAATGCGCTGTCAGCTCAAGAGGCCGCCCGGTTTCAGGTTACAGCTTACGATGCGCTGGTTGCCAAGGCCAAACTCGATCTCGCGTACACGACCATTAGTTCGCCGGTTGAGGGGCTTATCGGGACAACGCAGAAGAAAGTCGGCGCCTTGGTCGGGCGCGGTGAAAACACGCTGCTCAATACCATCTCGCAGGTCAATCCGATCCTGTTTCGCTGCGCCATCGCCGAGGCGGAATATCTAAGACTCGCTCGGGACGCCGCCGGTAGAAACAAGTCCCTTGAGAAACAATACGGCGTCGAGCTTATTCTTGCCGATGGAACCGTGCATCCGCACAAAGGCCGCCTGGACGCCGTCGAGCGGGCGGTGGATGCAACGACGGGTACTCTTACCGGTCAGTTCAGTTTTCCAAACCCCGAGCGCATTCTACGCCCAGGTCAGTATGGGAAAGCCCGGTTCGTAACCGATCTCAAGAACGGCGCCCTGCTTGTACCTCAACTTGCAGTGCAGGAGATTCAAGGGCTCTACAGCGTCATGGTCGTAAAGCCGGATGCTACGGTGGAGCAGCGCATGGTCAAAGCCGGCGAACGCGTCGGCAACTTATGGATCGTCGATTCGGGACTGAAGCCGGGGGAAAAGGTCATCGTGGAAGGGATTCAAAAAGTGAAGCCCGGCGTGCAGGTCAGCGCCAAGACCCTAAAGCCAGAAGAGAAAACTTCCCTTGCTCCAAACGCGCCGCTGGCCGAGAGCAAAGCCAAGGGAGCGGAGGGGAAATAAGCCATGGCAAACTTTTTCATCCGCCGGCCCATTGTCGCTATCGTTATTTCGATCCTGTTGGTTCTGATGGGACTGTTCAGCCTCACGGGTCTCTCCATCGAGCAGTACCCATTCCTCGCGCCGCCTTCTATCCGTGTCACGGCGACCTACCCGGGCGCTTCCGCTGTGGCGGTGGAGCAATCGGTAGCGACGCCCATCGAGCAGGAAGTGAACGGTGTCGACAAGATGATTTACATGAAGTCGTCGAACACCAGCGACGGCCGCATGCAGCTCGATGTCAACTTTGAAGTCGGTGTCGATCAGGACACGGCAAACGTGCTGACGCAAAACCGGGTCTCGTCGGCTCAGGCGCGCCTGCCGCAGGAGGTGGTCCAGCAGGGTGTCACCGTCAAAAAGCAGAGCCCGAGCATTCTGATGCTCATCTCCGTCTACTCACCCAAAGGGAGCTACGACGCGAACTTTTTGACCAACTATTGCGGCATCAACCTGCGCGATCAGCTGCTACGAATACCCGGAATAGCCCAGGTCGACCTTTTCGGCGGCGCGGATTATGGCATGCGCATTTGGCTGCGCCCCGACAAGTTGGCCAAACTCGCACTCACGCCTGCCGATGTTATCTCCGCAATTAAAGAGCAGAACTTGCAAGCCCCGGCCGGCCGCGTCGGCGCCGCACCGTCACCGAAAGACCAGGAGTTTACCTACACGGTGAGCGCTCCCGGCCGGCTCGTTAATCCGGAGGAGTTTGAGAACATCATTCTCCGTCAGACTGAAACCGGCGCACAGATCCGCGTGAAGGACGTCGGACGCGCCGAGCTGGGCTCGCAGAACTACGATTCCTTTGGACGTCTCGACGGCAAGCCATCCGGCACGATGGCCGTCTATCTCCTGCCAGGTGCAAACCAGCTCAAGGCCTCCGAGGCGATCTACGAAACGCTGCGCCAGGCGAAAGCGCTGTTCCCGCCCGACATGGACTACAAGATCGTTTACGATACGACGCCTGCCGTGAAAGCTTCCATCGACGGTATCGTCCACACGTTTATCGAGGCGATCATCCTCGTCACGCTCGTGGTTTTTATCTTTCTTCAGAATCTTCGGGCGACTATCATTCCGCTTCTCACCGTGCCCGTGTCGCTCATCGGCACGTTCATTTTTTTCCCGATGCTCGGCTTCTCGGTTAACACTCTCTCGATGTTCGGCTTGGTGCTGGCCATCGGCATCGTCGTAGACGATGCCATTGTCGTGGTCGAAGCGGTAATGCACCACATCGAGCACGGGATGAACCCGAAGGAAGCGACCATCCAAGCGATGAAGGAAGTCTCAGCCCCGGTTGTCGGCATCGCGCTTATTCTTTCAGCCGTCTTCGTCCCCGTCGCTTTTCTTGGCGGCCTGACCGGGCAGATGTACAAGCAATTCGCCTTGACCATCGCTATTTCGGTGCTGCTCTCGGCTTTCAGCGCGTTGTCGCTCGCGCCTGCACTCTCGGCCATGCTGCTCAAGGCGCATCATGGGCCGGCCAGGGGGCCGCTAGGTAAATTCTTCGGCTGGTTCAACCGCGCCTTTGACCGCACCACTAACGCATATATCGGCACCTCACGGCTTCTGGTGCGACGTTCGATACTAACCATTGTCATCGTCGCCGCGGTGGCCGTCGGCGCCGGAGTTTTCGGCGGTGCGCTGCCCGCGGGCTTCATTCCGGAAGAGGATCAGGGAATCTTCGGTGTCAACGTCACGCTCCCGCCCGCCGCGTCTCTCGAACGCACGGGTAATGTACTATCACAGGTCGAGAAGATCCTGACCAAAAGCGAAGGGGTCGACTCTTTCTCGACCATTGGCGGCTACGGCGTGGTGACGAGCACCTATCAACCCAACTTCGGCACGATTTTTGTCCGTATGAAGCCGTGGGACGAGCGGCATTCCGACGCGCTCCATGTGCGCGGCATCATGGCTAACTTGCAGCGGCAGGTGGCGAACATACCCGAGGCGATCGTCTTTCCTTTCAACATTCCGACGATCTCCGGCTTTGGCGCCTCGGCCGGTTTTAACTTCTTGTTGCAGGACCGTAGCGGCACGCTCACCGTGCAGCAGCTCGGCGACTTTACCCGCCAGTTTCTCGAGGCGGCGCGAAAGCGGCCGGAACTTGCGAATCTCTTCACCTCCTTTGATCCCCGTTATCCGCAGGTCAAGGTCGATCTTGACCGGGAGAAAGCGCGCAAGCTGGGAGTGCCCATCAACGATGTCTTTCAGGCACTGTCCGCAAGCATGGGCGGCAGTTACGTGAATGACTTCAACCGTTTCGGCCGTCTGTTCCGTGTCTATGTGCAGTCCGAGGCCGACTACCGGCGCAAGCCCAAAGATATCGGTGATATTTATGTGCGCAGCCAAACGACCAAGAGCATGATCCCGCTCGCCACACTCATCAAGATTACCTCTGAAGGCGGAACCGAGATCACGGTTCGCTTCAACCTGTTCCGCTCCGTGGAAATTAATGGCGTGCCCGGGCGCGGCTACACTTCCGGTCAAGCATTGGCCACCCTTGAGGAAGTTTTCAAACAGACGATGCCAAAAGAGATGGGCTTCGCCTACTCCAGTCTTTCCTATCAGGAAAAAGTCGCGCCGCCGGCAGGTCCGACCTTTGGTCTTGCGATCGTTTTCGTGTTTCTCCTCCTGGCCGCTATGTATGAGAGCTGGCGCCTGCCGTGGGCTGTTTTGCTCGGCTCCCCTCTGGTTGCCTTGGGCTCGTTCTTCGGGGTCTGGCTGATGGGCTACGACAACAACGTTTACGTTCAAGTCGGCAACATCATGCTGATCGGTCTCGCCGCCAAGAACGCGATTCTGATCGTGGAGTTCGCCAAAGCGAAACACGAAGAAGGCATGTCGCCTGAAGATGCCGCGCTCGAGTCGGCGCGCTTGCGCTTCCGGCCGATTCTCATGACCGCGTTTGCCTTCATCTTGGGTGTCGTACCGCTGATGATCGCGAGCGGCGCCGGAGCCGGCGCGCAGAACGTCATGGGCACCGCAGTTTTCTGGGGCATGCTGGTCGCCACCGCTCTCGGCGTATTCCTCATTCCCGGCAACTTTGCGTTCGTCGAAGGTTTGGGGAGAAAGAAGAAGACAGTCGCGAGCCCCGTTCCCGCCATGCCATCGCACGAGGGGGCGCACTGAGATGACACGCTCTATCGCAGCTTGCGCAAGTTCTCTGCTGGTTCTGAGCATGGAAATGCTATTTGAGAAGTTGGTTCTCACCACGAAGATCACGAAGGCCACGAAGGGTTCGGATATTTATCCTTTTAAACTTCGTGCTCTTCGTGTCCTTCGTGGTGAATCCGTGTTTTCCTCTCGATCCCGGCTCGGGCACGCCGGGGCGATCGTTCTATTTCTTCTCACTGGTTGCACGCTCGGTCCCGATTATTTGCGACCCAAGGTGTTGATTCCGGATAATCATCGTGGAGTTGTCGACCCACCCAAGGCCGAGTCGCTCGCCGACATTCCGTGGTGGGAGCTTTTCAAGGACCCGGTGCTCCAGGAGCTGACGCGCGAGGCCCTGGCAAACAATTATGACTTGCAGACGGCGGCCGCCCGTGTGGAAGAAGCTAGATCTCAAATCGGTGTCGCGCGTTCGTTTCTCTATCCTCAACTGAACTTGAACGGCGGAGGCAGCGTACAGCAGGTCTCGCGGCTGAGCGAGCCGCCCCAGTCATTCGGCGCGAGCCGCACTTATCAAAATTGGCTCCTCGGATTGAACATGGCGTGGGAGCTTGACGTCTTTGGCAGGATTCGGCGGGAAGCGGAATCGGCAACAGGGGTTTTTTATGCCACGGAGCAGGCGCAGCGCGGCGTGTTTATCGCTTTAGTCGCCGACGTAGCTCAGGCCTATTTCATTTTGCGCGAGCTCGATCTGGAACTGGAGATCAGCCGGCGGACTTTGAGAATCAACGACGAAACCATCGAGTTCTACCGCAGACGGGTTTTCGGCGGTGTTTCCAATCAGCTCGAATTGGACCAAGCGTCGGCCAACCGTTCGCGCACCGCCGCGACGATTCCCGAGTTGGAACGCCAGATAGCGACGCAAGAAAATCTCATCAATTTTCTTCTTGGTCGCAATCCTGGACCGATTCCCCGGGGGGCGGCTTTAACGGATCAGTATTATCCGCCAACCGTACCGGCAGGCTTGCCTTCGGCCTTACTCGAACGTCGGCCCGATGTCAAAGGTGCCGAGGATTTGCTGCTTGCGGCGAATGCCGATATCGGCGCCGCCAAAGCGCTTTTCTTTCCAAATTTTTCACTGACGGCGGCGCTCGGCGCCACGAGCCACGAATTGTCGAATCTCATCGACAGACGCGCCGCCATTTGGTCAGTTGCCGGCGGGATCCTACAGCCGGTCTTTCAGGGCTGGCGCATTTTCTATAACTACGAGGCGACTAAAGCTCGATTCGATCAAGCACTGGCGCAATACCAGAAAGCTGCACAGAACGGGTTCCGCGAGGTAGCCGATGCGCTGGTGAGCATCGAAAAGCTCAAGGACATACGCGCCGAACTGGAGACGAGCGTTACGTCGCTGAGCAACGCGGCGCGTTTGTCGCGCCTGCGTTATGACACCGGGTTGGCAAATTATTTGGAAATCCTGATCGCGGACCAGCAATTTTTCGATCAAGAGCTGTTGCTGGCGCGCGCCAAGGGCTCACAGCTGACTGCGGTCGTGCAGCTTTACCGCGCGCTGGGCGGAGGATGGCAGCCATA
>Ga0137373_10003784_pt1 | contig 16517 bp, 17 predicted proteins | sample SagtaG_5_FD_104912 | JGI IMG/M metagenome (GOLD analysis project Ga0137373, IMG submission 104912) | Vadose zone soil microbial communities from Sagehorn Ranch, Mendocino, California, USA - Sage1_R_80_16 metaG | ecosystem: Environmental > Terrestrial > Soil > Vadose zone | place: USA...
GCGCGAGCTGCCCCTTCTGGTCCCACGAGGCGAATCGCAAGATCGGCGTCGTGCAGCCGGCCTCGAGATAGGCGCGGATCTTGTCGGCGACGGCGGCCGGCGGCCCGCACGCGAGCCAGCCCTCGATGTACTCGCGGGTCATCGCCGGGCTGTAGTACGTGTGCAGGAACTTCACGGCTTCCTCGAACGCCGCACCGCGGTCGTCGTTGATGTTCACCATGAGATGGAGCGCCGACTCCATCCCTTCCGTCGGGCGACCCGCCTCGGCGGCGACCTCGCGGATCAGCGCCCAGCGCTCGGCGAAGCGGGCCACGGGCGTGTTGTCCGTCATCCAGCCGTCGGCCAGCAGGCCGACACGCCGCAGCGCCCGGTCGATCACGTGCGGTCGGGTCAGCTCGGGCTTGGGATTGGTCGCGATCCAGATCGGCGGGCACGGCTTCTGGACCGGCTTCGGCTCCAGCGTGAGATCGCGGAAGTCCCAGAACCGGCCCTGGTGGGTCACGTGCTCTTCCGTCCACAGCCGGCGGAGGATCGTGATGCCTTCCTCGAGCCGCGGCGCCCGCTCGCCCAGCTTCACCTTGAACGCCGCGAACTCCGCCTCGGCCTTCTCGCGCGGCAGGCTGCCGCCGATGCAGGCGCCGAGGATCATCCGGCCGCCGGAGACGTGGTCGAGCGCGGCCCACTGGGCGGCGAGGAAGATCGGATCGCGGAGCGGGAACGTCGACAGGCAGCACGTGCCGAGTCGCACGCGCCGGGTGCGGGCGGCGATCGCCGACAGGAGCACGAGCGACTCGAGCCGGGGCTTGGCGAACAGGCTGTCGCCGACCCAGACGGAGTCGAAGACGCCCGAGGCGTCGGCGAGCTCGGAGATGGCGAGCAGCTCGTCGACGCTCGTCGCGCCGAACAGCACGCCCCGGTTGGGCAGGCTCAGACCGTAGCGCGGGCTCGCGGCCATCGCTCAGACGGTCTGGAGGATTTCCCGCTCGGAGATCTCGGGCGTCAGGATCCTGCGCCAGTCCGCGTCCCGCGCCACCACGCCCTCCGCGGCCCGGAGCGTGTAGTACGTCGGATCGATGCCGCGCGGGACGCCGCCGTCCCCGACGGTCTTCACCGCCCCGAGGAGCAGCCGCCGCGCCTGGATGATGGCCTTGTCGGCGGGGCCGAGATGCTCCTTGCTACGGTCCGCGATGGCGCCCATGCTCTCCTGCACCGCGCGGTCCTGGGTGTTCACGCCCTCGATCCCGGTGAAGGTCTCGGTCTTCTGGATCCGGCGATCGATCAGATAGTCATTGCCGCGCTTCCGCCTGGTCCGGAACGTGGTCTGATCGACGTCCTCGGGGCCGTTGCCGAGCCGGCTCTCGTCGCGGTCTTCGTCGGTCAGCGGCGCGTCCGCGTACTCCCAGTTGTAGACCATGGTGGTCTGGTCATCCATCGGCACCCACACGTGCCCGGCCACGGCCGGCGCCCCGCCCACCGTCCGCGACGGCCGGATCTGATGGAACGGCATGACGAAGTGATAGGTGCGGATGTAGACGTCGGTGCTCTCGTAGGGCCGGATGGCGGCGTAGTGGAACCCGTAGTCGGTGAGGTCGACCACGATCGGCGCCGCCTTGCTGTTCACGAAGGGATGGCCGGGCTTGTACCCAGAGCGCGACGATGCCACCGCCATCGTGCGGTGCAGGATCGGCACGTGCGAGCTGTCGATCCCGCCCTCCAGGCCCTGCAGCCAGTTGCTCTCCTGGATGACCTTGGACACGTGGCGATGCGTGGCCGGCGCCTCGGCCCAGGCGAACCGCGGCAGCGGAGGCCGCAGGTCCGGGGGGCCCAGGTAGGCCCAGATGATGCCGCCGAGCTCCGTCGTGGGATACGCCGCCGTGCGGATCTTGTGCTTGAACTGCAGCTCCTCGGGCTCGTTCAGCATATCTATGCAATGGCCGTCGGCGTCGAACTTCCAGCCGTGGTACACGCAGCGCAGCCCGCACTCCTCGTTGCGGCCGAAGAACAGCGACGCGCGGCGATGGGGGCAGTACTCGTCCAGCAGCCCGACCCGACCGCGGGTGTCCCGGAAGGCGACGAGGTCCTCGCCGAGGAGCCTGACGCGCACGGGCGGGCAGTCGGGCTCGGGCAGCTCCCACGCGAGCAGCGCGGGGATCCAGTAGCGCCGCATGGTGTCACCCATCGGGGTGTTCGCACCGACCCCGGTCAGGACCTCGTTGTCCTCACGTGCCAGCATGTGCGTTCCTCCTGTCGTCGGGAACGATGACGGTCTTGATGCCGCGGCCGGCGGCGGCGTGAGCGAAGGCGTCCTCGATCTTCTCGAGCGGAAAGCGCGCGGTCACGAGCCGCCGCACTCCGAGCTTCGGCATCAGCCCGAGGGCCCGGCGGAACGCCGTGCCGCGGCCGAACGCGCCGCCGATCCTGATCTCGCGGAAGTGAACGTCCCACAGGTCGAGCGGCAACCGGCTCCCCCTGGGATTGACGCCCACGAGCTGGAGCGCGCCCGCGGGCTTGGTCAAGGCCAGGGCCTCGGTGACCAGCTCCGGCTTGCCGACGGCCTCGCACACGAGATCGGCGCCGCGCCCCTTGGTGAGCGCCAGCACGCGCTCGCGCAGGCTCTCGCGTGTCGGGTCGATGATCACCGTCGCGCCGAGCCGCCTGGCGGTCAGCCGGCGCTCCTCGATCGGATCGGAGACGATGAGACGCCGGGCGCCGCGGCGCCGGGCCAGCACCATCGTGAGCAGGCCCATGATGCCGGCACCGATGACGAGGACCGTGGCCCCGCGCGGTGGCTGGAGCTGCTCGAGCCCGGCCAGACAACAGGCGGCGGGCTCCGTCATCGCCGCGGTCACCGGGTCGAGGCCGCGCGGCAGCGGGTGCACACAGTGGAGCGGAAGGACGACGCGCTCGGCGAAGCCTCCCACGCGCGTGCAGCGCGGACACTGGCTCACGCGCCGCGCCTCGCATTCGGGGCAGGCGCCGCACCCGTACGACGGCTCGCAGGCGACGGTGCGCCCGACCAATCGCTTGTTGACGCCACGGCCGACGGCCCGGACGACGCCGGTGTACTCATGGCCCATCACCAGCGGCGGTGACCAGGGGAACAGCCCCTGGGTGGCATGCAGATCGGTACCGCAGATGCCCGCCGTGTGGATCGACACGACGACCTGACCGGCGCCCGCGACGGGCTCCGGCACCTCGTCGATCGTGAAGCGTGCCCCACCACGCCAGGTCGCGACCTTCACGCCTGCCCTCCGAAGAGCGCCGGGCCCCACGACCGGTGCGCGACGGGATCGGCTCTCAGGAAGTGAAAGCCGGCGGCCGTCGCGAAGAGGTCGTCGTTGTCCGTGTCGCCGATGTGATAATACGCCGCCGCCTGGAACCGGTCCTTCACATCCGTCAGCCGATGCTTGAGCACCGTGAAGTCGGCGACGATCTGCAGCCGCTCCCACAGCGCGCGCTGGAAGCTGATCGGACGGTCGGAGCAGCTGCCGATCACGTAGCCCAGCCGCTTGGCCGTCCTGACGAGCGCGACGGAGACGATGCCGGGAGGCTCACCCACCCCCAGCGTGCCGTCGATGTCGAAGCTGACCAGCGTCACGGGGCTCACGGGAGGTCTACCGACCCGCGCCTCGCTCGCGACGGAGCAGCCGGAACGTCTCCGCGTACACGGTGCGGCGTGGGCCGACGGCAATCACTTCGATCACTCGCCTCGGACGGATCCGATAGATGATTCGAAAGCGGCCCACACGGAAACTCCGCAACCCCGAGAGGTCCTCGCGAAGATCCTTGCCTGCCAAAGGGTCTTCGCGAATGGCGTCGATCCCTGCTCGAATTTTGCGTTTGAGGCCAGGATGAAGGCTCCGCAGCAGTTCCGTGAGTGGATCGACGAGACGAAGGCGATATCGATCGGGCATTCGCGACGTTCATCCGTCAATCATCCGGCAGCAGCTCCTCGAGCGTGTAGATCCGTCCACCCTTTCGGAGCGCCCGCAATCCTCGTCGAATCTCGGCCATCAGCTCGTGATCCGATTGGATCGCGCGAGTTTCCTTCCACGCCTCGTAATCGTCCGGACTCACGAGTACGGCCGCCGGCCGTCCGTTCCGGGTGATGAGGATCTCCTCGTCCGTCTCGGCCACGCGATCCACCAATCGACTGAGCTTGGCCTTGGCCTCGGCCAGTGGCAACGTCTTCATGACAAATGTCCGGCTCCATGTTGGATGGTCTGAATCCTGACCAAGTCTAGCCGACCGCCGGACCACCGGTCAACGAGGCTCCTGGTGCGACAATTCCCTACATGGAGCGACAGCTGAGCGCGGCGGCGGTGGTGATCCTGGCGGCGCTCCTGGCCCTGGCCGCCCGGGCGCTCCTTCTGGCCGTGGTCGCGCGCCCTCCGCGTGGCGGCGCGATCCTCGTGCGGCTCGTCGTCGCCGCGTTCTGGTTCGGCCTCGCCGTCCTCTACGCGCTCTTCGCCGCCCACGTCCTCGTCTTCACCCCGGGCGCCGTCCTGGTGGGGGCCGCCGTGACGGCGCTCGTGCTCGGCACGGCCGTCGTCCGCCGATCCCGAGGTCGACGCCCACTGCACCCGGCCGGCGCGCTCGTCCAGGCCTGTCTGGCCCTGGTCCTGCTGCTCGGCGCGACGCTGACGCTGATGGGCGCCGGGTTCCTGGCCCTCACCGTCGATCGCCCCGTCCTCCTCGTCGACGTGACGGGCGAGACGGCCACGAAGACGGTACGCTGGGCGCCGCCCGATCAGGCGCCGCGGGAACAGGCGCTCCGCACCCATCGCGTCGTCTTTCGTAGCCCCGAGGGCGCCGCCGTCGCGGAGGCCTGGATGTACGGCGACGAGGTGGCGGTGAAGGGACGCGTGCTACGGGTCGCGCCGCTTCTGAGCGCGGCCGGCCTGCCCAATCTCTTCGAGCTCACGTTCGCTCACAACGGGTACCGGACCGCCGAGCGCCACGGGACGTATCCGCACGTCGCGGTCTCCTTGCCACCGATGGGGCCGCTCGCCGTCCACCCCTGGTGGCGGCCGATCCAGGCCCGTCTCCTGCGCGACTGGGAACGGATCAGCGGCGAGGGCCGGGCGTGGGCGATCCGATCGCTCACCGTGGAGTCGACGTACTTCCCGCTGGTCGCGTCCGACGGCACGCCGATCCGGCACACCTATCGGCTCGTGCTGACGCCGGGCGGCCTCTCGGCGAGCTGAGCGATCAGCTTTCTTAACGGAGCGGCCGGCCCGTGCCGGACGCTCCGGCACATCCGACGAGCCGGAGGGTTCCGCTCGCTTGCTGTTCCTCTACCGCGAAGTCCTCGACCAGAACCTGCCCTGGCTTGACGATCTCGTGCGCGCTCGCCGACCCCAGCACCTGCCCGTTGTCCTGACGCGCGACGAGGTCCGGGCCGTCCTCCAGCACCTCGATGGCTCTTCGCGTCTCCTGGCGGTGCTCTTCTACGGTGCCGGCCTGCGCCTGCTCGAAGGGGCGCGCTTGCGCGTCCAGGACGTCGATTTCACGGCCAACCTCATCGTCGTCCGCGATGGCAAGGGGGCGAAGGATCGGGTCACGATGCTGCCGGCCGCCGCCTGGGCGATCGCACGCCTCGTGCCGCTGGCGTCGTGACCCTCGATCGCGAGACGATCTGCTGCGGCGCCGTCGGACACACCACCTCGGACAGCCAGCGGAGATGGGCGGCGCTCCAGTTGGCCCGGCCCTCGTAGCGAATGTCGTGGCGCAGCAGAAACGATTTCAGCCGGCGCTTGCTCCGCTTGAGATCATCCATCGCGTCCTCGCGCCCCCGGCTCAGGTCCCGCAGCGCCTCGTCCTCGACCTGGGGGACGTAGATCGACGTCAGATCCCCGCTGCGCATCAGGCGCGCCAGCGCCATCGCATCGCGGCGATCCGTCTTCACCCGGTCCCCCGGCTTCCGCGGAATCAGCGACAGCGCCACCACGTGGCAGACCAAGCCTTTCCGCGTGAGATAGCGATACAGCCCGTAGCCGCACGGCCCCGCCTCGTAGACGAACACCAGCCGCGCGCTCTTCGATCGGAGCTGGCGGATCAGCTTGTCGATGTCGCACTGCCGAGGACCGATCGTCCCCAGTGACACCACCTCGGCGCCGCGGTCGTCCGGCGCGTAGGCGACGGCGATGGACTCTTTGTGGACATCGAGACCAACATAGATCGCTTTGCTAGACTCGGTCATGGCTGACCTCCACGCTCGTAGTGTGCCGAGAGCACAGGGCGGCTCTGGCCTTTCGAGGCTAACCCGCGTTGAGCGCCGGAGGTCAGCCTCACCTCGTGGAAGTCATGCTGTCTGGGCGGACAAAGGATCGCTGAAGTGACCGAGCGGACGGTGCTAGAGACGATGATCCGCGCATACGCGGCCTCTTGGGCTGCTCGCGACCGAGAGGCATGGCTCCGAACGTTCGCGACCGACGCTACCCAAGAGGATCCCGTCGGCGTTCCTGTACGCCGAGGGCACCGCGAGATCGGCGAGTTCTGGGATCGAGAGATGGCCCGGTACCAGTCGATCGAGATCGTCCCTCGTGAGATCTTCGTGATCGATCATGAGGCAGCGATGGTGTGGACCATCAATGGCGTGACCGATGAAGGCCCTGTGTCGTTCAACGGCGTTGACGTGTTCCAATTCGACGATGCAGGTCTTATCAGCAGCGTCCGCGCGTTCTGGGAGCGCACCTCGCTTCACCGTCAGATCCAGCGCCTTCCGCGACACGGAAGGCGATGAACGGACCATCGGATAACGCCATGCCAGCTCACCGTATCGGGCTTCGGGCCGGACTGTTACCTATGTGCGGACCGTACCCACATGCCGCCCAGCATGGCAATGCACCCGCTCGGCAGCAGCCGGCTTCGCCGCCTGTTGCGGGCGGGTGATCGCCGGCGTTGGGCAGGCCCAAAGTCTTGATTGACATGGATCGACGCACGTTCATCGCATGTGCCTGCACGCTTCTCGGCGGACCGCTTGCCGTCGAGGCACAGCTGCCGCAGGCGCGGAGGGATTGGCGGATCGGCATTCTTACGCCCTACTCCCTCGAGGATCCGCTGAGCAAAGAACTCGCGCAGCTGCTTCGGGATGCGGGCTACGTAGACGGGCACAACGGGAGAATTGAGTGGCGTTCCGCTGAAGGTCAGACTGGGCGCTTCCCGGCCCTCGCCGGAGGTTTGGCGGAGCTTCAGGTGGACGCCATCCTGGCGATCGGCAACCTGGCAATCGGGGCGGCGCGGCAGGCGACGGCGACAATCCCGATCGTTGCCGGGTCCGATGACTTGGTCGGTGAGGGGCACGTCGTCAGCCTGGCCCGTCCTGGGGGAAATGTGACCGGCGTCAGCATCCTGGCGGCGGAGTTGAACGCCAAGCGGCTTGAGGTTCTGAAAACCGCGGTTCCCACGGCCTCGCGTATCGCGGCGTTGTGGGACCCGGCCACCGGGGAGTTCCATCTGCAGACGCCCCACGCAGTGGCGCGCACACTGAGGGTGGAGCTCAATATTCGGACGGTCCGCCGTGCTGACGACCTTCCGCACGCGTTCGAGGCAGCTCGAGCATGGCATGCGGAGGCGGTCAACGTCCTAGCGTCGCCTCTCGTCCACTCGCTGCGCCGACTCATTATCGACCAGGCGGCCCGGACGCGATTACCTGCAATCTACCAGTGGGGCGAGTCCGTTCGGGATGGCGGTCTGCTGTCCTATGGACCGATCCGTATGGAGGTGTTTCGAGCCCTGGTCGCCAAGATCGACCGCGTCGTGAAAGGAGCGAAGCCTTCCGAATTGCCCGTCGAGCAGCCGACGAAGTTCGAGCTCGTGATCAACCTGAAGGCCGCGAAGGCCCTCAGCCTTACGATCCCGTTGTCGCTGCTGCAGCAGGCCGATCAGGTCATCGGGTGAATCTTTCGCAGCTGCCCAACATCACGCTTGCAACGGCCCGAGGCTCGCGTTGCTCGCCTCGGCCGCTGAGCGTGAGCGTTCGCCGGAAGTTGTGGCTCGTACGATGTGCCGGAGCGTATTTCAGAATCGTCACCAGATGGGAGGAACAATGACCAGGAACTCGTTCACTCGCAGTGTTGTGGTTGCCGTGCTTGCGATACTGGGTACCGTCGGAGCCGCGGCCGCCCAGCCCGGCTTCCCGGCTACAAGCTTCCTCACGCCGGCCAAGGCCACGTGGGAGAGCACCCGCAACCTGGTCATCGCGATCGTCGAGGTCATGCCCGAGGACAAGTACGACTTCAAGCCGACGCCGGCCGTCCGGACCTTCCGCGACAACGTCATCCATCTGGTCGCTGAGAACTACCTGTTCTTCGGCCGCGTGGCCGGCGAGAACCTTGGCAACCCCGCCCAGAACCTCAAGCGCCGCGACGAACTGATCAAGGCGCTCAAGGAGAGCTACGACTACGGCGCCAAGGTCTGGGCCGGGCTCACCGAGGAAAAGGCTCTAGAGATGATTGAGGTGAGGGGCCAGAAGGTCCAGCGGTGGTCGGCCATCCTCGGGGCGATCCAGGACAACATGAACCACTACGGCAACCTGGTCGTCTACGTCCGCCTCAACGGTCTCGTGCCGCCGCGCAGCGCCGGCCGTTAGTTGACGGCGCCGCGGAGCTAGACCACGCCCTCCGCGTGCAGTGTCGCGATCTCCTCGGCGCTCAGCCCGAGGAGACCCGACAGGATCTCGTCGGTGTGTCGGCCAAGGGCCGGTCCGGCGTGGGTCACACGCCCGGGCGTCAGCGAGAGCTTGGGGACCACGCCGGGTTGCGGCAAGGCGCCGAGGCCCTCGGCGGGCACGTCGATGATCATCTCCCGCTCGCGGTAATGCGGGTCCGCGAAGATGTCGGCCATGCTCATGATCGGCGAGTGAGGGATGTCGTGCGCGCGCAGCTCGGCCACGGCCTTGTCGAAGGGCCGGGCCGCGAACCACTGCTCGGCGAGGTCGAGTACGACGCCGAGGTGCTTGGGCCGCTCCTCTGCGCTGGCGAACCGCGGATCGCGTGGCAGCTCGGGCTCCCCGAGCATCGCGCAGAACCGCTCGAACAGGTGCTGGGCCGGCGCCGTGAAGACGATCCACTTCCCGTCTCCGGTCTCGTAGGCCCCGCCGGGCCAGCCCGAATGCTGGAGGCTGCCGCGCTCGCGGACGACGCCTCGCCGGCCGTAGAGCGTGGTCGTGTACTCCATGATGCGGAAGGCCGACTCGTAGAGCGCGGCGTCGATCCACTGGCCCTCGCCGGTCGCGTCCCGATGGCGAAGCGCCGTGAGCACGCCGAACGCGGTGAACAGTCCCGTCATGTAGTCGGGATACACCGGGGTCGGACGTGCCGGCGGCCGGTCGGCGTGACCGTTGAGGTACCAGGTCCCCCCGAAGGCCGAGGCGATCGCCGCGAAGCCCGGGCCCTGGCTGAGCGGCCCCGTCTGGCCGAACGCGGTGATGCGCGCCATCACGAGGCGCGGGTTGATCGCGTGCAGCGCGTCCCATCCGAGCCCCCAGCGCTCGAGCACGCCGGGGCGGAAGTTCTCGAGCACGACGTCACAGTGCGGGACGAGGCGCCGCACGAGGTCCTGTCCCTTCGGCGTCCGCATGTCGAGGGTCATGAGCTTCTTGTTGCGGTTGTCGGCGGCGAACCAGTACCCGTGCCCGCCCTCGGACGGGCCCAGACGCCGCAGATCGTCGCCGCGCCCGGGCATCTCGGTCTTGATGACCTCGGCCCCGAACTCGGCCATGAGCGTGCCGCAGAAGGGACCCGCGACGATCTGGGCCAGCTCCAGCACCCGGATGCCCTCGAGCGGACGACGTGGCTCCGTCATGCGCGCCGCCTCAGAAGGGCGAGGGCGTGCCGTCCGGCAGCGGCGTGTCGAACGCGAAGAGCACGCCGGCGATCAGACGGTACTGGCCCGCCAGCACCACGAGCTCCATGACCCCGGCGATTCCCAGCTCGCGCTGCACCCGCTCGTGCAGGGCCTGGGGAATCGACTCGTATGCGAGCACGTGCTGCACGAGCCGCACGGGGCCGGCGTAGCGCGCGGGCAGCGTCGAGAGATCGCCGCGCGTCCGCACCCGCTCGATGACGTCGTCGGGCAGTCCCTCTTTCTTCCCGATCTTCGCGTGGGCAAACCACTCGTAGGCCTGGTTGACGGAGCGGGCGGTGACGAGGATCGCCAGCTCGCGGATGTCCCCGGGCAGCGTACCGCCGAAGCGGAGGTATTCGCCGAGGTCGCCGACCTTCTCGGCCAGCGCCGGGTCGTGCATGAGCGAGGCGTACGGGCCGCCGCGCATCGGCCCGCGCTTGGCGGTGATCTTGTCGTAGATGGCCTTGGCGTCGGGTGTCAACGTGCTGAGCGGGTCGGGCAGCGTGGCCATGGTTTCCCTCCGAGATGTGGAGACGAACGCCGGAGGATCGTACGACGTCGCGTGGGCCTTGGCAACGCGATGCCGGGTCGCGCCCGGGAAGGAAGTTCGCCCGGCGCTTGACACGGCAGGAAGCGATGCCAGAATCCCCGCACCCGACTCCGACAGGCGACCGACGGAGGGGGTTGGGGGAGGACACATCGATGCGGATCTCGATTCATCTCGTCCTGGTCGGCGCCATGGCCCTGCTCGCGCTCGTGGCCGGCGCCGGGCCGGCGACGGCGCAAGACAAGGACACGCTCGTCATCGCTCTCGACACGCTGGGCGCCATGGTGATGGATCCCATCGCTGACACGCGCGCGCCTCATGCGCATTACCACGCGCCCATCTGGGACTCGCTCGTCGGCTTCGACCTCGAGAAGGGCGGCATCGGCCCCGGGGTCGCGGAGAAGTGGGAGCGCTCCCCCGACGGCAAGAGCTGGACGTTCCACCTCCGCAAGGGACTCAAGTTCCACAACGGCGACCCCGTGACCGCCCACGACGTGAAGTTCAGCCTCGAGCGGATCATGCTGCCCGAGTCGATCTCGTCGGGCGCCGCCGCCCTGCGGCGCGCGGTGGCGAGCATCGAGGTCCTCGACGACCACACCGTGCGCGTCTACACGAAGGGCGTGATCCCCCACTTCGCCGCCAGCCTGTCCCGCGCCGTCTTCATGGAAGGCAGCGTGATGCCGAAGAAGTACATCGAGGCGGTGGGCACCAAGGGGTTCCGCGAGAAGCCGATCGGCAGCGGCCCGTGGAAGTTCGTGCGCCTGGTCCCCGGCGATCGCATCGAGTACGAAGCCGTCGGCACCCCGCACTGGCGCGGGACGCCGCAGTTCAAGAAGCTGACGCTCCTTCTCGTGCCCGAGCAGAGCACGCGCATCGCGATGGTCCGCACGGGCGAGGCGTCCATCGTCAGCATCGGCCCCGAAGCGATCAAGGAAGCGCAGGCGGGCGGCATGAAGGTCGTCAGCGTGCCGGGGACGATGCAGGCCGTCTACCAATTCTGGGGACTCTACCGTCCCGAGGTGAAGGGCTCGCCCCTCACCGATATCCGCGTGCGCGAAGCGCTCTCGCTCGCCGTCGACCGCCAGCAGATCATCGACCACGTCATGGCGAAGCAGGCCCGGTGGCCGCTGCCCTTCACGACCTACCGGTACTCGATCGACGTCGACATCCCGCGCTGGGAGGCGTGGGCGAAGAAAGCGCTCCGCTACGATCCCGCGCGAGCCAGGCAGCTGCTCGCGGAGGCCGGTCACCCGAATGGGTTCAAGATGACCTTCTGGAACACCGCCCTGCCCGGCACGCCCTTCATGGTCCAGATCGGCGAAGCGCTCGCCGGCTTCTGGGAAAAGATCGGCGTCAAGGTCGACATGAAGACCGTCGAGTGGGGGGTCTTCGATCCGATGGGCCGCGGTGAGCAGAAGGGCCTCGTCGGCACGGCATCGATGTATCGCACGGCCGGGCGGCCGGAGCCGTCCCCGCGCTACCAGACGACGCTGACGTCGAGCGGCATCCAGCACCTGCTCGGCGATCCCAAGGAATGCCCCGCCGTGTGTCAGGAGATCGACAAGGTCTACGAGGCCGCGGTGAGCGAGAAGGACGACGCGAAGCGGGCGGCCGCCATGAACAAGATGACCGAGCTCGCCGCCAACACGTGGGTCGTCGTGCCGATCATCGAGGGCATGGGCTACTGGGCCGTGAATCCGAAGCGCGTCGGCCAGTTCAAGCCGATCCCCGGACGGCACGAGTTCGGCGACGTCGCGGAGCGGATGCCACGTCCCGAGCAGAAGCCATGGAACTGATCGCCAGCGCCTAATGCAGCGCTTCATCGTCCGCCGGCTCCTCCAGAGCCTCGTGGTGCTCGTCGTGCTGGCGCTCGTCATCTTCGCGCTGGCGCGCGTCACGGGAAATCCCGCTGATCTCCTGTTGCCCGAGGACGCCACCCGCGACGATCGCGAGCACTTGCTCAAGGCGCTCGGCCTCGATCGCCCCGTGCACGAGCAGCTCGCACGGTATCTGAAGGGCGCGGTGACCGGAGACCTAGGCACATCGATTCGCTACCGGAAACCGGCGGTCGAGGTCTTCTTCGAGCGGCTGCCGAACACGCTCGCCCTGGTGGGAATCGCGCTGGCCGGCGCGGTCGCCGTCTCGATTCCCCTCGGCCTCCTCGCGGCCGTGTACCGCGGCACGATCATCGACCGCGTATCCGGCATGATCGCGGTGCTCGGCATTGCGACCCCGTCGTTCTGGCTCGGCATCGTCCTGATCTACGTCTTCTCGATCCAGCTCGGGTGGCTGCCGTCCGCCCGGATGGGCGGGCCCTTGCACTACGTCCTGCCGACGATCACGCTGGGCGCGTTTCTCGTGGCCGGCTTGATGCGGCTCGTCCGCTCGAGCGTGCTCGAGGTGCTCGACACCGAGTACGTGAAGCTCGCGCGGATCAAGGGCCTCTCGCAGACGGTCGTGATCTGGAAGCACGCCCTGCGGAACGCACTGATCCCCGTCGTGACCCTGTTTGGTGTGCTCTTCGCGCTCCTGGTGACCGGCGCGATCGTGACGGAGACCGTCTTCGCGTGGCCCGGCGTCGGACGCCTGACCTACGAAGCGGTCATCTTCCGCGACTACCCCCTCCTCCAGGCAGTGATCCTCATGAAGGCGATCATCGTCCTCGGGGTGAACCTCTGCGTGGACATCCTCTACGCGTACCTCGATCCGCGCGTGCGGTACGCCTGATGGCGCTCGACACCGCACCGGCGACCGACGTCGAGATCGTCGACGAGAGGCGACCGCGTGACTTCAGCCGCCTGCCGTGGACATCGTTCGTCATCATCACGGTCCTCGTCGTGGTCGCGGTGTTCGCGCCGCTGATCGCCACGCACTCGCCGACGGAGCAGTCACTCCCCGACAAGCTGAAGCCTCCCGCGTGGCAGGAGGGCGGCAGCACCGAGCATGTGCTCGGCACCGACATGCTCGGCCGCGACCTGTTCAGTCGCCTGGTGTACGGCGCGCGGGTGAGTCTCACGGTCGCGATGTTCGCGCTGCTCTCGGGCGGGTTGATCGGGCTCGCCATCGGGATCGTCGCGGGCTATGTGGGCGGGCGCACCGATTCGGTCCTCATGCGCGTGGTGGACGCGACCCTCACCTTCCCCACCATCCTCATCGCCCTGCTCCTCGCCGTGAGCCTGGGCGCCGGGCTGCGGACGATCGTGCTCGCCATCACGGTCATCATCTGGGCACGCTTCGCGCGCGTGGTGCGCGGCGAAGTCCTGGGCGTGAAGACGCGGGACTTCGTGGCGCTGGCCAGGGTCCACGGCTGCTCGGATCTGCGGATCATGGCCATTCACATCGTCCCGAACGTGATGAACACGTTCATGGTGCTGCTGACACTCCACATCGGCTTCGTGATCATCGTGGAGGCGTCCCTCTCCTTCCTCGGGGCCGGGATCCCGCCGCCGACGCCATCGTGGGGCCAGATGGTCGCCGACGGGCGCAGCCACATCGCGAGCGCGTGGTGGCTCGCTGCCCTGCCCGGCGCCGCCATCATGCTCGTGGTGCTCGCCTTCAATCTGTTCGGCGACTGGCTCCGCGACTGGCTCGACCCGCGCCTGCGGCAGGTCTGATGCTGCTCGAGGTCCGGGACCTCCACGCACACCTCCAGACCCGGTGGGGTCTGGTGAAGGCCGTGGACGGCGTGAGCTTCTCCGTCGAGGCCGGCGAGACCCTGGGCGTCGTCGGCGAGTCGGGCTCGGGCAAGACCATGACCGCGCTCGCGCTGCTCCGGCTCCTGCCCGCGCCGGCGGGACGCATCGTCAAGGGACAAGTGCTCCTCGAGGGCGAGGACCTCGTGACGAAGAGCGAGCGCGAGATGCGCAAGGTGCGCGGCCGCCGGATCTCGATGATCCTGCAGGATCCGCAGACGTCGCTCAACCCGGTGTTCAACGTCGGCAATCAGCTCGTCGAGGCGTTGCGCGCGCATCGGGCCGAGGGCCGTGCCGCGCTCCGGCAGCGCGCCGAGGAGGCGCTTCGGGGTGTGAAGGTCGCGGCGCCGGCCGACCGGCTACGTGCCTTTCCCCATCAGATGAGCGGCGGGATGAAGCAGCGGGTGGTCGGCGCCATCGCCATCGCCCCGGAGCCGAAGCTGCTGATCGCGGACGAGCCCACCACGGCCCTCGACGTGACGATCCAGCTCCAGTACCTGATGCTCCTCAAGGACGTGCAGGCGCGGATGGGGCTCGGCATGCTCTTCATCACGCACGACTTCGGCATCGTCGCGCGGATGTGCGACCGGGTCGCCGTGATGTACGCCGGCCGCATCGTGGAGAGCGGACCGGTGCGCGAGCTCTTCAAGTCGCCGCAACATCCGTACACCCAGGCGCTGATGGCGTCGGTCCCGCGGATGGAAGGGCGCGTCGAGCGTCTGCCGTCGATCGACGGACAGCCGCCCGCGCTCCATCGCCTCCCGGGCGGATGCCGCTTCGCGCCTCGCTGCCGCTACGCCGAGGAGCGCTGCCGCGCCGAGTACCCGCCGACGTTCACCGTCGGCTCGCTGCACGAGGCGGCCTGCTGGAGGGCGGCGCCATCTCAGCCGAGCTGATTCGCGTCGACGACGTTACGAAGCATTTCCCGGTCACCCGGGGCCTGCTCTTCGCGCGCACCACCGGCCACGTGAAGGCCGTCGACGGCATCAGCTTCAGCATCGGGCGGCAGGAGACGCTGGGCCTCGTCGGCGAGTCCGGCTGCGGCAAGACGACGACGGCGCGGATCCTCCTCCGGCTCGAGCGCCCGACGGCGGGGCGCGTGCTCCTCGAGGGACGCGACGTCCACGCGCTCGAAGGCGACGAGCTACGCGAGTACCGCGCGAAGGTCCAGGCGGTGTTCCAGGACCCGTGGTCGTCGCTGAACCCGCGGCTGCGCGTGCGCGACACCATCGCGGAAGCGCTCGTGGTGACCCGGCCGGTCACCGCCGGGCAGAAGCGCGACCGCGTCGCGCAGGTCCTGCGGCAGGTCGGGCTGCCGGCCGACGCCGCCAGCCGCTACCCGCACGAGTTCTCGGGTGGCCAGCGCCAGCGCATCGCGCTCGCCAGCGCGCTGGCGTCCGAGCCCGAGCTGATCGTCCTCGACGAGCCGGTGTCCGCGCTCGACGTGTCGATCCGCGCGCAGATCATGAACCTCCTGAAGGATCTCCAGGAGCAGCAACACCTCGCGTACCTGCTCGTGGCCCATAACCTCGCGACCGTCCGGTACATCGCGCACCGGACCGCCGTCATGTACCTCGGCCGGATCGTGGAGTACGCCGACACGGAGGCGCTCTTCAAGGAGCCGCTCCACCCCTACACGAAAGCGTTGTTCGCCGCGGCGCTGCCCGCCGATCCCGACGCGGCCGGCGGGGAGTTCGTGCTCACCGGCGAGGTACCGTCGCCGATCAACCCGCCGTCGGGGTGTCACTTCCATCCGCGCTGCCCGTACGCGAAGCCCGAGTGCTCGAGCGTCGACCCGATGCCGAAGTTCGTCGAGCCGGGCCACCAGGTCGCCTGCCATCTCTACTGAGCACCCGCCGGCTATGCAGTCGCCGAGCGTCTATGACATAAAGGCAGGGAGAGCAGGCCGAAGTGGAGGATGGGGCGATGGATTTCGGGATCTTCAATCTGATGGGGGCGCGCGAAGCGGACAAGCCGACGGCGCAGGTGTTTGGCGAAGTCGCCGAGCAGACGAGGCTGGCCGACGAGCTCGGCTACACGATCGCCTGGTTCGCCGAGCACCATTTCTCGAATTATTGCCTGTGCGCGTCACCCTTGATGATGGTGGCGCATTGCGCGTCGGTCACCAAGCGGATCCGGCTCGGCACTGCGGTCGTGGTCTTGCCCTTGTACAACCCGGCCCGGCTCGCCGCCGAGATCGCCACCGCCGACGCCTTGTCGAATGGCCGACTGATGCTCGGCATCGGCGCCGGGTATCAGCCGTACGAATTCGAGCGGTTCGGCGCCGACATCGCCCAGAACCTCGAGATGACCGACGAGTTCTGCGACATCCTCGACCTGGCCTTCAGCCGGGATTTCTTCAGCCTACAAAGGCAAGCACTACCAGATGCCGGAAACGCATATCCCGGCCCGCCCGGTGCAAAACCCGC
>Ga0137373_10003793_pt1 | contig 16501 bp, 21 predicted proteins | sample SagtaG_5_FD_104912 | JGI IMG/M metagenome (GOLD analysis project Ga0137373, IMG submission 104912) | Vadose zone soil microbial communities from Sagehorn Ranch, Mendocino, California, USA - Sage1_R_80_16 metaG | ecosystem: Environmental > Terrestrial > Soil > Vadose zone | place: USA...
CGGATCGCCGTTTCCTTACGGCATCCGGGTACTCGAGCACAGACCGGGCGTCGAGTCGGCTCCGGGGTGTTCTGTGAGCGCTAAAGCGGGGGACCGCGCCCAAGCGCATTGCATGCGAGAACCGTCGTCGTCGCCATCGCGGCGCCAATCGACGGTGGAGATCTTTAGAAGTCGCCACACCGCCGGTTCCGTTCAGCGGCCGCGGCAATTGCCTTGCGACTACTCAATTGCGCCCGGCGAATGATGATGAGCGTTATCTTCAAAGACGGTGTCAAGCGCGCGAATTCGTCGGCCGTATATCGGCGAACCTGAAACGCTATGGGCTTGGAGCCGTTGTCACCCACGATCTTGTGTCCTTGTATTCGACTGAGCCCTCTCACGCATCACGACACCGCGACGTGTTTGCGCTGTCTCATCGCGAACACCTTCTTCAATTTCTCGCCCTCAACTTGCGCTCGGGCTTGTTGGCGCTGTTCCCGCCGAATTCTTGCGAAGGTTTTCCGAAGATCGGTGTTGACGCTGCTCGTGTAACGAAAGGTATGATCGAGGATCGATTTCATTGGTGTCCCCAGGCCGTGGTTGTGCCTTATGACCGTTTCCTCTGATAGCAGCAAGACGCGTACCGGAGGTCCGTAAATAACGCCGATTCAGCGGCTTGGGCAAACCCCTATTTGGTTGCAGGCGGGTGATCGTAAAGAGCCTCGACACGCGCAACCCCGGTATCGCCACCACACCTTGTAATGCACACGGCTGCAGACGTGCGCTTCCAGTCAAGTCGAGTAACCGAGATGCAATGTTGAGAACAATTCGTTAGTCCCCCGGATACGACCATCTGTTCGCTGGTTGTTTACCGCGCGCGCTGCGAGCGCATCATCATCCTGGTCACACCAGGAAGCCGAAACATGACATCCAAGCGCGGATTCAAATTGGTATCAGTCGACAAGCCGTCGCAACCGCTCGTCCCTTTCACAACGCGCTTAACGGACGAACAGCTTGAGTGCTTGCGCTCATGTGCGAGGGGCGTTTCCCTCCGCTTTGAGAAGTCGGAGATCGTGAACGCGTTAGTCGCAGGTGGCTACGCCGACAAGAACGTTGCGGGCGTCGTCACGGTAACGGCGAAGGGTCATCAATACCTGCGGAAGCACGGTAGTTGAGTGCGCTTTGCGCTTCAAGTCACACGCACGTTATTGGAATTGAACGTGACAGCGGGTGGCCGCCACGGCGGCTTGTTTGCCAGCTCAATCGCCGTTGGTCGAGCTGTCGTGCATCGCAGTGGACAGTCCCGCCACGCGTACCACCATTTCGTTGGAAGGCGCGTCATGTCGATCTACCGCACAATTGACGAGGGCCCCATCACCGACTTCTCGGTGCAACCGGTAAAGGTAAAGCGAGCGCGTCATCAAACCTGTGGCGCGGCTTATGCACTTTCGGAGGCGTCACATAAACATCTGCGCAGAGCGAACCCTGCCTCCGACCCCTTGCCGGCCACATTCAAGTGGATCGCTCGGTTGCCGCGCAACGTCCGGCCAATTGAGCTGCTGCGTCAGTTTCCGCGCGTAGCCAACGCGCTGGCCACAAGCTGGCATGAACCTCGAGCTTTCCGCGCCTGCCTCTACGATCTGCTAGGCGACAAGCGCGGGAATCGCAGGGGGTTTCCTAACGAGGTGCTTTCCGAGTTGCTCGCGCTACAGTCGTACGTCGACAACTCGTGCCTTTGATGTGCGCTGCCCAAGGAGTCCAGCGAATGTCGCTTGTCCAACTCATTGGTGGTCCCTTGCACGGCGAGACCGTCAAGATAGGCGCGACCACCCGGCTTATCGAAGTCGATTTGGGCGATGGCACCTTCGCGTCGTATTCCCCGAGCACTGAGGGCTACTGGCATTACGACGGTGTCAAATGCGCGCCTACGCCTATTCCGATGATTGCGCGTCGAGCTTGATGGCGTGGTGCTGCCTCCGCCTTGCCGCACGGGGGGGACAATGCCCGACCGCGTCGTCCGCTCAACGGAGGTAATGCATGGAAGACAAACCGTCTCCTCGGTGGGTGACATTCACAGTGCGGGGCGTAGCGACTTCGCATTGCAACAGTTGCCCCCATAGTTGCCCCCGGCTCGCTTGCGGCCGTGTTGCCGTCCGTCCGTCAGCTGCCTTGGCTTCCGAGTTCTGCCCGAGGGCACACTCACCCTCGATCGGCGCGAAGAGAAAACGGGGGTGTCCGTGAGAACGGCCAAGCTGTTCTCCTGGGCACCGACGCAAACTGCTCAAGGACCACCACAGATGAAGATCATCGCGACCATATTCGCGGCCGCCACGCTCGTCGGCTGCGCAACGTCGAGCGGGCTCTCCGACGCCGAGCGCGCCGAAATGAAAGAACGGATGGATGGCTTCGATGTTGCGTGCCGCCGCTCGGGCTACGTCGGCGGCTCCGCCGAATGGCAGAGTTGCGTGATGACGCTCGCGCGCCAGTACATCAACATGCGTCATCCTGCCGCAACCGCACCATCGTCACCGAGCACGATCAACTGCCAGCCAGACGCCTTCGGCAAGGGCGTCACGTGCACGCAATATTGACCTCACCGACCCGTTGCCCGCGAGACAGCCGTGGAGCAACCGCCAAGGCCGAAATCGCGGCCCCGACAAAGTGAACGCGCTTCTCGACGCAATCGCGAAGGTGCGCAAGGCGAAGCAGGACCGCGAGAAGAAGCGCCAGCCCTCGAGCTGATGCACGGACACGCCGGTCGACACGCCGGTCGCCGCCAGCCCTCGATGCGCGACTCCGATCGTTCCCGAGCGCGTGAAGCGGCAGTAATCAGGTTCCGCGAAATGTTGCCCGAAACGTTCCGGGAAACGTTCCCCGCGTGACGCGCACGATGCAACGGTGTTGCGGTGCGCAGTCGCGCAATCCATTGAAGTCGGGCGCGCGCCGCCGCAGTTTGCGAGCGACTGCGTACAGTTGCCTGCAGTCGGCATTGCATTTGCAGGCCGACATGGTTCGGCGCCCGAGTTGGACGCGCATCGTGTGTTGACAAACGCAATAGCATGCCCTTTAATGAATGTGTCGTTGGACCAACCGCTTCTTCATCGACGAACCCGACGAACAAGTCGATGATGTAACCGCCGCGTCGCCATCCGCGGCGGCACTGTAGCCGGACCCTCAGGGCGGAAGCCCTCACGGCTGCGAGCAGAGTGGTTCCGAAAGGTCGTCCGAAAGACGCCAGCGTGACCAAGGGTCGCGCTCGGTTTCGCGTTTCCCGCGCGCGACTCGCTCCCAAGGAGCGGTCGCAATGGCTTCTCACGAACGGCTTCTTCGCCGGTCCGAAGTACTCAATCGGCTCGGCGTCTCCAATACGACTTTAACTGATCGGGTTCGTCGCGGCTTGATCGCGCAACCGATTTCGATCGGCGTGCGCTCGGTGGCATGGCGGGAGAGCGACATCGTCGCGTTCATCGAACGATGCGCGCAGTTGGCGTCTGCACCGACCAACCCCAACGACAACAAGAAGCTCGTCGATAATCGCGCTGCATTCTGGCAACGCGTGCGCGACGGTGAGGCGCTGCATCCACGTGCACGCGCGCGAAAGCAGGAACGCACTCAGACCAAAGGAATCGAGGGCGACGAGGCGCCCGGCGCCGACTTCCGCAGCGAGGTGCAGCGATGAGCCCGAGCAAGACGAAGGCCCACACGCTGCACGGCGCGCTCCGCGACGCGGCGAGTCTCGAGCTCGCCGGCCCCCTGCCACGAAGCGCTGCGCCATCCCCCGCAGACATTGAAGCGCCCGCACGAGCGGCAAACTCGGCGGGCGCGGACATCGGAAATGCGAATCGGCCCGCAGATGATACGACCAACGACGCTCGCTCACAAGTCGATTTCGTGGTCATCGCGATTCGTCCCGACCGGCGCGTGGTGTTCGCGAAGTACGCGACGCCCGAGGACGCCGAACTGGTCGCCACTCGCTTGCGGGCCATGGGGCTCGGCGCGGAGATTGCGAACGGTAGCGACGTATCGGAAGCGCCTGGCACGACGATCAGCGCGGCCGGTAGGAGTTCGTCATGACGGCCGCGATCGACGCCTTCCGCGACGCGATTCGCGGGGCCGGCCTGTCTCCGCCCGACGTCATCGAGCCGGGCCGATTCATTCACTTCCCTGGCATCGGCAAGCGCAACGGCAACAAGGCGGGATGGGCCAAGTTCTTCGATGACGAGCTTGGTGGAGTATTCGGCGACTACTCGAGCAACTTGTCCGAGGGCTGGCAGGCGAAGCAAGAGCAATCGCGCACGCCGGCCGAGCGAGAAGCGTTCAAACGCAAGTGTGCTGAGGCGAGAGTCGAGGCCGAAGCGGCGCGCAGGCAACAGCAGGACGCGGCCGCGATCGAGGCAAACCGAATCTGGGAAGCGGCGCGCCGCCGCGTGCACAAAGATCACCCCTACCTTGCGCGTAAGGGCGTAGCCGCGCACGGCGTTCGCCTGGATGATGAGCTTCACATGATCGCGGGAATGATCTGCGGTAAGGCGCTTCTCGTTCCGATGCGTAACTCCGCAGGCGAACTCAGGAGCATCCAATTCATCGCGGCGGAGAAGCCTGCGGAGGGCAGCGACAAACGCTTCCTACCAGGCGGCGAGAAGAAGGGCTGCTACCACAGCATCGGCGTGCCGAGCGACGTCATCTACATCGTCGAAGGCTACGCAACGGGCGCGAGCGTCTACGAAGCCACGGGGCACGCGGTCGCGATCGCGCTCGACGCCGGCAACCTCGAGCACGTCGCGCGAGCCCTGCGCGAGAAGTATCCAGACATGCGCATCGTGCTTTGTGCCGATGATGACTATAAGACCCAAGGCAACCCCGGTATCGCGAAGGCAAGCGAGGCGGCGCACGCGGTGAGCGGCGAGCTCGCAGTGCCCGACTTCGGCAACGACCGGCCAGACGGCGCGACCGACTTCAATGACTTGGCGGCGCACCGCGGCAACGAGGCCGTAAAGCGCGCCATAGCGAACGCCCGCGTCCCGGACACGCCGGCGGTTCATCCAGAAACGCGCACCGCAGCCGCGGCCGATCCTGGACTCTGTGTGTTGACTCTGTCTGAGTTTCTTACGCGCGAGTTTCCCGAGCGCGAAGCGATCCTCGCGCCGTGGCTACTCACGCAAAGCCTCTCGATGATCCACGCCTGGCGGGGCGTGGGAAAGACGCACGTCGCGCTCGGTATTGCGTATGCCGTAGCCACGGGTCGGAGGTTCCTGACGTGGCAAGCGCCCCTCCCGCGGCGCGTGCTCTACATCGACGGCGAAATGCCAGCGCCTGCGCTCAAGGCCCGACTTACCGCGATGGTAGTGGCCGACGACGGCGACTTTGATCCAGAGAACCTGTTGATTCTTACACCTGACGTTCAGGACGGCCCGATGCCCGATCTTGCCACCGCTCAGGGCCAAGCGATCGTCCAGGCAATCGCGATCGCGAAGCGCGTCGAGTTGATCATCGTCGACAACATCTCCACGTTATGCCGCAACGCGGGGCCCGAGAATGATGCAGAGAGCTGGCGGGCACCGCAAGAATGGGCGCTGCAGATGCGGCGAGCCGGCCGCTCCGTGCTGTTTGTCCACCACTCGGGCAAAGGCGGCGCCCAGCGCGGCAGCTCTAAGAAGGAGGACACGCTCGACGTCGTGATCAACCTCAAGCGACCGGCAGACTACGAGTCGAACGAAGGCGCAAAGTTCGAAATCCACTTCGAGAAGTATCGTAACGGCGCGGGCGACGAGGCGAAGCCGATCGAGGCGGCGCTCACGACGGACAAGGATGGGCGCGCAAGCTGGACGTGGCGCCTGGTCGAGGAAAGCACCTACGACCGGGTGGTCGCCCTCGCGAATGAAGGCTTGAGGCCGAACGACATCGCGGCGGAGCTCGGCATCAATAAGAGCAACGTCAGCCGGCACATGAAACGCGGGCGAGCAGTCGGCGCCATCACGGGAGGCAAACCATGAGCCGCTCCGTTGCGCTGTTGCGTCTCTCAGGCGGCGCAACAGCGCAACCCGGCGTTGCAGGAGCAACAAGCACCGCAACACTAACCAAGTCCACCAGCAGCAAGTGCGCTATGTCGGGCTGCGAGTTGCGCGCGCAACTGCGGGCGCAACAAGACTGCAACAACCCCGCGCCAGCCTCGCAACCACAGCCCCAAAGACGGGGAGTCGCTGTTGCGCCCGGCCGTCAGGAAATGGCGCAGCGGTGGTCGATTCAGTTCTCCACCGGCGACTCGCTGGAAGTGATCTTCGTCGACATGACCACGCTGGCCGAGCTGCAGGCGCTCTACCCCGGCGCGTTGTCCGCCGCGCCGACCACCGAAACGCGCCGCACGGCAACGCCAGCGGAGTCTCACGAGCTGCGCGCGTTGATCGCCAGCGTGATCCCGGAGGCGCCCGAATCGGAACAGGCCGAAGCGCTCGCCCTCGCGATCGACGACGCCGACGCCGCGCTCATATGCTACCGGGCGCTCGTCGCAGAGCTCGAGCACGCCGCGGCTAAGTCCCAGAAAGTGCGCCCTCGCGGCGATGATCCAGTTCAACAGTCGCACCGAACGGTGCAAACACAGGAGCGTTGACATGAGCGGATGGCGGCGGTTGGGGTCTTTCGCGGGCGGTGTAGCCCAGGGCTGGGATGTCTCTCGGAAGCTGAACATGCAGAAGGAGAACGCGGATCGCGATTTCACGCTCCGCAACGACGAGCTCGCCATGCGCAAGCAGAAGCAGACGATGGAATCGGATTCGCTGAAAGGTATCGGCGCCTTGATGAAAGAGTTCCTCGGGCGTTACGAAATAGAAAAAGCGCCTGCGCCGGAAGCGCCCGGCGCGCCGCGGGCGCCGACGCCCACGCTCGAAGACATCGGCGAGCAGGCAGCGCCCACGCCAAGCGGACAGCCTGCCTATTCGCCGACGCCGTCGTTCACGCAGGGCGCGGCCGACCAATCAAAGAAGCGCATCGCCGGCTTCTTTCCACGCACCCTCGCGACCTTCGGCCAGGGCTTGCTTCCGGGAGGCCAGTAATGCGCACGCCTCCCGTGCACGCTCCAAGCCTGAATGCTGCGTCGACCGACTGGCGCGACATCGACTTCGACATCAGAACGGTCGACCCCGCCGTGGCAACCGCGGCATTCAAGGATCCGCGCTTTCTCGAGCAGGCTGCAGCGATCTACCGGAAGCACCGCTTGCCGCAAGGACTGAGGTGGATCGAAAAGGCCCACCAGGCGGCGAACGCTAATCTGTTCGAGGCGCTCGCGCACTTCGAGCGAGGCGACGTCGAAGCGGCCGTCGCGGCACTGAACCGCGGCTGCCGATTCACGAACGTCGTCAGCGCGCGGAAGAACGGAAACGGAACGTGGACGCTGGTGCGCAAGAATGCTCGCAACGTCAAGATCGACCCGGCGAAGGAGTACCGCGCGTTGATGTCACCGTTGGCGCGCTTGGCGCTGCGCCGTGAGCGCGCAGCGCAACGCGCGCTCGATCAGAACGCGACGATCCATTGACGGGCGAAACGGCGAAGGGACCCCCGATGCCACCCCCGAAGGAATCACCCCGGCGCAGAGGCCCCTGATATGGGATACAACGCAGGACGGACCCCGCTACGTTCCACGTGGACCGCGTCAATTGACCGGCTCCGCTCAAGGGCGCTCACGCGGGGCGTCGTTCTGCCCGATCAGCCCATCGTCGACGGCGCCTGGCATGAATCAGAAATCGTAGGCGCAGAAGGCGGTCGCCACGGTCGCTATCTCTTGTTTCCTGGCCCACCGCCGTTGGCCCTTTGCCAAAGCATGATCGACGGCGGAGAACCTGACGTGTGGTACGCGATCGAGCGGCCTCTTACGATGCGCCAGCAGCACATGGTCGCCGCCGCGGTCGCGCGGTTGCGGCCGAGCGTGAGGCGAGCGCAGACGGTGCCGGTCGACACCAAGGGCATCGCCAGCGTCGAGCAACGACGCGGCGGCGCGGTCAAAGCTGCGCAACTGCTATTGATGAAACTGCTGGCCCACGGAGATCTCGAAACTAACGCGATCCGAAGGCAAGCGCAGGCCAGCGGAATCGCATGGGGGAGCGTCCGCCGCGCCAGCGAGGCTCTGCGGATTGAGACGTTCCGACGCGGTTATGGGCGGGGAGGCCGATGGTATTGGCGCCTCGGGACAGCACCGGCTGAAACGTTAGGATCGCCGGTCGAGGCGCCGATCGAAGAGCGCATCTGAATGAAGCGCGCCGTGCTGTATGACACCTGAACTACGTCTTCGGCGCCTTGCGTTTCGAGATTCGGGGCGACAAATGCCGTGGTTCCTTCGAGACAGAGCCGCGCGGAAGTGGTGGCGCCGGCGCCGCTGTATAGTCGACTTCGAGTCCTCCACATGCGTGCAGCGGCGGCAGTTTCGGACTCACCGTTTTGATGGGCTTTCTCATGTCGTCCCTGCGCTGATGGCGTGTCCGAATCACTGTCGTCGGTTCATGAGCCAGTCCAAGAACGCCGACAAGCCGACGTAGACCGTCAGGAGTAGGACGCTCAAGCATGCGTTTCGATTCGTTCACGTCGAATAAACCCTGCTCCGAAACCCCGCGGATGACCTTCCGTCAGCGCGGCACCGCTCGATCGAGCGCGATCAGCCACATGACGGCCGACCCGATCAAGTAAGCGGCGGCTGCAATCCCCAGATAATAGAAGACGCGGCGAGCCAGCCGGGTGAGTCTCGTTGTGGGCGGGGAAGGTTCGATGCTATAGGGCGTCGCAAGGTACTCATCAGACTTCACGTAGCTGTTGATCTGGTTCCACGTAAGCGGCGGAAAATAGAGGTACGAAATCTGCAGTTGCTCGCCGGGAACGAGGGTTGGAATCAGAATCTCCCATCCGCCGTTCGGCACGTCGCCAATCCAGTGAAACACCGGCGGCGCGAGGTCGTAGTTGAGCGGACGGACGTGGTGGCCAATGCGGACGTTCTGCGCGCTCTTACGCCCAGTGTTCCGCACAACGAGACTATGCGTGTACACGGAGCCGGGGCCCGCCCGCGGCGGTGACGGAGCCGCGGGCGACATGGTGGGGGGTGCTGATTCCGATGAGGCTTCCTTCTCGAGCGCGGGAGCCGAGTCAGACTCTAAGGGACTGGCTATAGAAACGGTCCGCGATGCTGACGCGTCGCTACCTGTCGCTTCCGGCGATGCCTCACCATCCGGCGTATCAGATGGCGGTTTATCGACGGACGTCGGAGCCGCCTGTGGTGATTGTCCCGGGGGTAACGACTGCGCGGGGGGCGGCAAACGAAAAGCAGTGACTGCCGTGACGTAGAGAATCAGTCGCGGGCGATCTTCGAGAACTCGCTTGAAGATCGCCGCCAACACCGTCGTGATGATTGGAATCCATACTTTGACGGCAATGTCCCAATCCGCGGGCATTTTCATCCCCTCCCCGACTTAACGAACCGTTCGGTCACGTTGTTCTGGCCGCGGTCGCGATTGTACGTCAGGCCGATAGGCGGCCTTGCATTTCTAGCGCGTCACGCTACAGTAATTGCATGGCTGACAAGACACTTACACCAGACGAGGCGGCCGTGATGCTTGGCATCACGCCGGGCCGCGTGAGGAAGCTCTGCCGCGACGGGCGCGTTGTGGGCGCGAAGCTCTTTGGCCGCTCGTGGTACGTGCCACAACACATTGTCGTTCGGCCTGGCAGAAAGCGCGGACCGAAGCCGCGCGCCTGATCGGCGAACCGGCGCGCGCTAACGCGCCGGCCGCCTAACCAAAACGCAACCTGCAGGGAGGTTCGCATCATGGCTGATTCCAAGGGTATCACCGCTCGCGATTTGCTTCGCAAGGAGGACGACCGCGGGACGCGCTTCTTTTCGGGCACGCGGGACGAGCTGATCGCTGCCGGGCTCGTTCGTGACGGTGACTTTCCGGGAGATCCGGCCTGCGGTCGCTACACGAGCCACACGTTCCACCGCGACGGGCGCCGGGTGTACCTCCGCATCCGTTCGCGGGTTGCTTCGCCGATGACATACTGGCTGCATGTCGGGTTGACTCGGGAGCAGGCGCAAGAGCGCGAAACGGCTGGCCGTGCGGGGCGGCTTGCCGAAGACCGCGAGCGTGCGGCAAAGCGCTTGCCGAGGCTGAGGCCACGATCGCCGCATGGCCGCGCAACACTGATGCCTACCGGGATCGCGCCATTTCCTTGTTCAAAGGCATCGTCGACGATCTGATTAGACCGGCGCTCCTCGCGGAGGAGTCGCCGTTGGCGCAACTGTTTGGAATCGACATGGGTGGCGGATACCGGATGGACTTCGAGTCCCTGAGCGCATTCGATGACGCGATCGCGGAAGCAGTAGACGTGCTTCGCGAGGCGCGCCCGCGCGTCGACTGCAAGGCCCGGAATTCGGCCGAGGCCAAGATCCGCGCGAAAGCTGCAAGGGCAGACGTGGAATTCGCCGCGTTCGTGCAGTCGATAAGCGCAGGCGGCGTGTAGTGACGTGCAGATGCGATGGATGACATGCTCGAGCTCGCCGTGAAAGAGCGCCGCCTAGAGCTCATAACGCAGCGCGTCGGCTTCGCGCTGTGGCAGGTGCAGGAATTCGAGGGGGTCGCCGCGACGTACTTCGTTCTCGTCACCCAGGCTCGAAAGGGCATGGGGCTCACCGAGGGAACGACTTTCTTGGAGGCTGCTCAAGCCAGGACGCTGGGCGCGACTTTCCATCACATCAAGCGCGCGGGCCTGCTGAGCGCGGACCTCGAGGCGCGCTTTGGCAAACTGATCGTGGAGAGAAACTGGCTCGTGCACGACTCGCGTCGAGATAGCCGGAGCGCCGTGCATAACGACACGTCGATGGAAAGGCTGGTCGCGCGCCTGGACGCGATCGCCGAAGTGTCTCTCGCGCTGCTAATAGAGCTCGGCGGAGTGGCCGAGCAGTTCGCGAGGCAGAACAGCGTATCGGCGGAGTACATCAGGAAGAAGGCCGCCGAGTTTCTGGCCGAATGGCATGACTCTTAGACGCGGAGGCACTCCGCGGGTCGCTGGAACGCCATCTTCGTCGGGCTGATCCGCAAGCCGCGGTTTCGGAGGGACGTTTCCGAGCCGTCGTTCTGCCTCACGATGACGCTCTCCAACGGGTTGCCGCTGCCTTCGGCAAGCAAGTCGTCGGCTTCCGAGTCGCCCCGGGGTTTCTGAAAGATTATGGGACTGGCTGATCGCGATCGTCCTACTCGTGACGGTCTACATCGAGTACGTCTATGCCGTCGCCGAGCGCTTGATCGGAACGACGTCCGCGCCCTTCGCGAGTACGTCAACCATGTCCGCCCACTGCTGCATCATCTTTCGACGTTCCGGCAGGTACTCGGCGCGGTTGTACGCGCTGCGAGCCTTGTTCGGCTCCTTGTGCGCGAGCTGCCGTTCGATAACGTCCGGCCGATAGCCTGCCTCATTGAGCATTGACGACGCCACCGCTCGGAATCCATGCCCGGTCATCTTGCCCTTGTAGCCGAGGCGATATAGCGCGAACAGCAGCGTGTTGTTGCTGATCGGCTTGTCGCGGTTTCGGCCTGGAAGCACGTAGACGCTATCACCGGCGAGCGCGCGCAACTCGCGCAGCACTTCGGTGGCTTGGCTCGAGAGCGGCACGAGGTGCTCGGCCTTCATCTTCATCCGCTCGGCGGGGACGATCCACGTCGGATCGTTGGCGTCCAGGTCGCCGAACTCGGACCACTGCGCGCCGATGAGCTCATTCGTGCGGACGAAGGTGATGCAGAGCATCCGCAGCGCGAGCTCGGTTTGCAGATCGCCGATGGTGCGATACGTGCCGATTGCGCGCAACAGCGCCGGCAGATCGTCAGGCTTCACCGCGGCTTGGTTGCGCGGCTTGTGCGGAGTGAGGGCGCCGCGCAGATCTCCGGACGGGTCGCGTTCGCATCGCCCGGTGGCAACGGCATAGCGAAACACCTGTCCGGCGACGCCGAGCATGCGGTGCGCGAGATCGTGAGCGCCCCGGGCTTCCACCTTACGAAGCGCGGCGAGCAGCGCCGGCGCGTTTATCTGGGCAATGGGCAGCTCGCCCAAGTCCGGGAAGAGGTCGCGCTCGAGCCGACGCAGAACGTCGCTTGCGTGATCGCCGGTCCAGACCCGCGAGTGCCGGTCGTACCACTCCCGGCCGACCGACTCGAAGCTGTTGGCCGCGGCGTGCGCTTTGCGGCGCTTCTCGCCTTTGCGTTGTGCGCTGGGGTCACTGCCGGCGTTCAGCAGCTTGCGCGCTGCGTCGCGCGCTTCGCGTGCCTGGCGGATCGTGACCGCGGGGAACGTCCCGAAGCTGATCCGCTTCTCCTTGCCCCCGTGGCGATACTTCCAGCGCCACCACTTGCCCCCGCTGGGGGCCACTTCCAGATACAACCCGCCGGAATCCCACAGCCGTTGCGGCTTCGGCAGGGGGTTCGCGTTCTCGATCTTCTTCACCGTCAGAGCCATTGGGGGCAACTTCGAAAGTATGCGGGGCAACAGGCGCTAGGTTGCCCCCGGTTGCCCCCGGCTGTCAACAAACGCTGACTAACGGTCGCGGTGCATTCATCATAGGGAAACTTGAGGGAGGGCGATCGTCAACAAACGGTCGCGATCGTCATACTGGCGGATGGGGTGGGATTCGAACCCACGAGGGACTTGCGCCCCTGCCGGTTTTCAAGACCGGTGCCTTCGACCGCTCGGCCACCCATCCGTTTGTTTGCCGGTTTCAGCTTGCCGCGGAGCGCCTCGCTCGACGCGCTTGCCGCGTCTTTTCGGGTGCCAACCACTTGAATTCGCAGGAATCGAGGGCATGTTAGCACGCGAGTCCTCAATGACCGGCCGAAAGCCATCCGCTTGAAACACCGGACCTTTCTGTTAGTCTAGTGACTCGTTCCGGCCCTCGCGGGCCTTATGGAGGCAAGATGGATCCCAGATTTGAACCTGTCTCGTACGGTAACGCCCCGGTGGCGAGCCCGGGGCAGGGCGCAACCGTCGCGCTGGACCAGAACCGGGTCCTGCGCAATACGTACTGGCTGCTCGCGCTGTCGATGCTGCCGACGGTGGCAGGCGCGTTCGTGGGCATGCAGCTCAACTTCTTCTCTATGTTCGTCGCGCACCCGATCGCGACGCCGTTGCTGATGTTCGGCGCGATGTTGGGTTCGCTTTTCGTCGTCACGCGGCTGCGCAACAGTGTGTGGGGTGTCGTCGCGCTGTTCGGCTTCACGTTTATCGCGGGTGTATTCCTGACGCCGATCCTGACCGTCTCAGCGCAGTTCAAGAACGGCGGCGAGCTGGTGGCGCTCGCGGGTGGCATGACCGCGGCCATCTTCTTCACGATGGCGGGCATCGCCACGGTGACCAAGCGGGACTTTTCGTTCCTGTCGAAGTTTCTGTTCGTCGGACTGGTTCTGTTGATCGTCGCGTCGCTTGCGAATGTGTTCTTCCAGGTGCCGGCGGCCTCGCTCGCGATCTCGGCCGTCGCCGTGCTGATCTTCTCGCTCTACATCCTGCACGACGTGAGCAACATCGTTCGCGGCGGCGAGACGAATTACGTGATGGCGACCCTCAACCTGTTCCTGAGCCTATACAATATCTTCATCAGCTTGCTGAACCTGCTCCTCGCATTCTCGGGGCAGCGCGACTGAAGTTCGTTGGACCAACAGCATTCGGGCGGCCAATCGGTCGCCCGTTTTTTTGGGGCGCCCTCTAGCGCTCGAACAGCGCCATCGACTCGACGTGCGCCGTGTGCGGGAACATGTTGACCACACCGGCAGCGACGAGCGTGTAGCCATGGTCGTGGACGAGGAGCGCCGCGTCGCGGGCTAGCGTGGCCGGATTGCACGACACGTACACGATGCGCGTCGGACCGCCATCGCCGGACATCGCCTTGACGAGCGCGATCGCGCCTTCGCGCGGAGGATCGATCAGCGCCTTATCGAGCGGTCCGAGCGCTTCGACGCTCTCGGTCGTCGCCGCGAACAGGTTCGCGATGACGCACGATGTCCGCGCTGCGAGACCGTTGTGCTCGGCATTTTGCTGCGCCCGGCGGACGAGTGCTGCGCTGCCGTCGACACCGATGGCGTGCGCGCCGCGCGTGGCGATCGGCAACGTGAAGTTGCCCAATCCGCAGAAGAAGTCGGCGATGCGTTCACCCGGCCGGGGATCGAGCAGTGCAATCGCACGGCGGACCAGCACGCGGTTGATCGCCGAATTGACCTGCGTGAACTCGGTCGGCGAGAACGGGAAGACGAGACCGAACTCCGGTAGCGTGTAGGCAAGCCGCGGTTCACGCGGATGAAACGGCATCGCCGTATCGGGACCCTGCGGTTGCAGATAGAACTGCACGCCGTGGGCATCGGCGAACTCACGCAAACGCGCTTCGTCCTGCGACGAGGGCGCCTCGAGAACGCGCAGTACGAGCACGTAAAGCGCTTCGCCCGGCGCCCCGGCCGCGTCGTCGCCGACCGCGAGCTCGATCTGCGGAAGCCGGTCGCGAATCGAAAGCGAGCCGACGAGCTCCCGAAGCTTCGGCAGCATCCCGGAGATCTTCGGCGGCAGCACCGCGCACGACGTCATGTCGGCGACGTAGCTCGATTTGCGCTCGTGGAAGCCGACGAGCACGCCGCCTTTCTTCGGCACATGCCGCACGGACAGCCGCGCGCGCTGGCGGTAGCCCCACGCCGGTCCGTGGATCGCGGGCAGGATCGTCTGCGCGCGGACGCGGCCGATGTGCCACAGCGCATCCTCGAGCGTGCGCTGCTTCGCTGCAACTTGCGCGGCCGGATCGAGATGCTGCAGCGTGCAACCGCCGCAGACGTTGAAATGCGGGCACAGCGGCTCGACGCGCGCGGCGCTCGGCTTCAGGATGACGTCGGCCCGCGCGATTTCGAAGTTCGGCTTGCGCTTGATCGTCGCGGCGAGCACGCGCTCGCCGGTGAGCGCGCCCTCGACGAAGATCGCCTTGCCTTCGACGCGCGCGAGCCCGCGCCCCTCCTGATCGAGCGAGACGACGTCGAGCGGCGTCAGCGCCGAAGGTGGCGGGCGAACGGGCAGCGGCGGGTGCGAGCGGGGCGGCACGGCAGAAAATTGCGCGACGGCGGCGAAGGGACGCGATTGTACGCGCCGCGCAAAAAACGCCCGGTTTCGATTTTCGTTCATCGGAAACCGAACCTGCCTCCATTTTTCGTGCAGTAGAATCGAGGCATGAGAATTCTCGCGCTCGACACGTCCACCGAGTGGTGCAGCGTCGCGGCCGGCGACGGCGAGCGCTGGGTCGAGGAGAAGGTCCACGCGCGAGAAGCGCACTCGGAGCATCTGCTGCCGATGGTCGACCGCGCGCTCGCATCGTGCGGCTACACGCTCGCAAACCTCGACGGCATCGCGTTCGGCGCGGGTCCGGGCTCGTTCACCGGCCTTCGCATCGCGGTGGGTGTCGCGCAGGGCCTCGCGCTCGGCGCCGACTTGCCGGTCGCGCCGATCGGCACGCTCGAGGCGATCGCATTCGCCGACGGCGGCGAGCATGTCGTCGCGTGCCTCGATGCGCGGATGCGCGAGATCTACATCGCCGCCTACGACCGCGATGGCGCGCTGTGCGTCGAGACGATGGCGCCCGCGGTGATCGCGCCGCAGCGCGCGACACGGCCACGTGGCGATCGTTGGCGCGGAGCGGGCAACGGCTTCGCTGCGTACCCGGCGCTCGCTGCGCAACTCGGACTCGCGAGCGTCGACGATGCGGCGATTCCGACCGCACGCGCGATTGGGACGATCGCGCGCGGGCGTCTTGCTGCCGGCAAAGGTGTGTCCGCGGCCGAGGCGTTGCCGCTCTACGTTCGCCATCGTGTTGCGTTGACCACGGCCGAACGCGCAGCCGGCGGCACGCTCTGAATGGCCTCGCCCGCGCGCACGACGACGTACGTGCAGCCCGCGTGGCGGCCGCTGCGCGAAGGCGATCTCGCGTACGTCGCCGCGCTGGAGGCGCAGATCCATGCGGCGCCGTGGACGATCGGCAACTTTCGCGACGCGCTCGCCGCCGGCTACAGCGCGCGCGTCGGCGAGCTCGATGGCCGCATCCTCGCGTACGGCGTGCTGATGCTCGCGCCGGGGGAAGCGCAGTTACTGAACCTCTCCGTCGTTCCCGATGCGCGCCGGCGCGGGTTCGGCCGCGCGCTGTTGCGCCGGTTCGTCGCCGATGCGCGCAGGCTCGGCGCCGAGCAACTGTTCCTCGAAGTGCGAGTATCCAACACCAGTGCGATCGCGCTGTACGAATCGGAAGGCTTCCGGAAGATCGCACGGCGCGTGTCCTACTATCCGCCTTCTGCCGATGGCGTGCGCGAGGATGCGCTGGTGATGCGCCTCGCGCTTGCACGCCCGCCGCTGCCGGCGGCGTCCTGACGGCTGCACAAATGGCCACGCGTGACGATGTGCTTGTGGAGCTCGGCCTTGCGCCGCTGTGGCGCGCGCGTGCCGGCGGGCCGGCCGATCGCGCGGGCGCATCGCGTAGCAACAAGGC
>Ga0137373_10003797_pt1 | contig 16494 bp, 19 predicted proteins | sample SagtaG_5_FD_104912 | JGI IMG/M metagenome (GOLD analysis project Ga0137373, IMG submission 104912) | Vadose zone soil microbial communities from Sagehorn Ranch, Mendocino, California, USA - Sage1_R_80_16 metaG | ecosystem: Environmental > Terrestrial > Soil > Vadose zone | place: USA...
CGCACCTTTCGTGACGATCTGGGCCGGGAGCTGTTCGACGTGCCCGACGGTCCCCTGCCAGACCCGGAGACGCCCGCCCCGACGCGCTTCCTGCCCCAGTACGACAATCTCCTGCTGTCGCACAAGGACCGCAGCCGGGTCTTCGGCGACGCGGCCGGCTGGCCCGTTCCGGCCGACCAGATCAGCCAGGTCTTCGCCGGCGGCTCCATCCTCGTCGACGGCTTCGTCCGGGCCGGCTGGAAGATCGACCGCAAAGGCGGCAGCGAATCCGGCCGGGTCACGCTCGTCATCCGCCCTCTCGCGCCGCTCTCGGCGGCGGAGCGCGAGGTGGTCGCCGACGAGGGGTCTCGGCTGCTCGCCTTCAGGGCCGTCGATGCGGCGAGCCGCGACGTCCGATTCGAGCGGACGGCTTGACGTCTGGCATGAACGGCCGGGCTGTGACGCGCCGGTGCGTCTAGGCCGCGACCTCAGCCCGCCGCGATGCCCGTGCCAGCAGCCCCGTGCGCGGCCCGAGCAACAGCACGATGACGAACAGGATCGTTTCGACCAGGACGATCGAGGCGCCTGACGCCAGGTTGAGATAGAAACTGGCGTACAGGCCGACGACCGCCGAGATCGCCGCCAGGAGCGCGGCCAGCGCCACCATCCGGCCGAACCGCACCACGATCAGCTGGGCCGTCGCCGGCGGAGTGACGAGCATCGCCACAACCATGATGATGCCGACGGCCTGGATGCTCACGACGATGGTCACGCCCAGGAGCGCGAGGAGCAGGTACTCCAGGCCAGCCACCGGCAGGCCCGACGCCGCCGCTCCCAACGGATCGAATGTCGAGAAGAGGAGCTCCTTGCGCAGCACGAGGACAACGGCCAGCACGATGGCGCCGAGGATCGCAATCTGGACGAGGTCGCCGAGGCTGATGCCAAGGACGTTGCCCAGCAGGTAGCCGAGCAGATCGGCGACGTAGTTCTTGATCGTGCTGAACAACGCGATCCCGAACGCGAACGAGCCCGCGAACAGGATGCCGACCGCGGTGTCGAAGCGCAGCCGTCCGCGGCGTGAGACCACGCCGATCGCGAGGGAGACGGCGACCGCCGCAATGGCACCGCCGAGATAGAGGGGCAGTCCGAGCATGTAGGCGATGACCAGGCCGGGGAACGTCGCGTGGCTGACCGCGTCACCGATGAAGGCGAGTCCCTTGAGGACGACGAACGTGCCCATGACCGCGCACAGGATGCCCACCAGGACCGCCGCGACGAGGCCCCGCTGCATGAAGCCGTAGGCCATGGGCCCGGTGATGAAGGCGACCGGATCCATCAGCGCCGTTCCTCGTGGAAGTGTCGTTCGGCGCCGGGCTGATCGTCGTGGTGGTGAGCGTCGTCGAGAATCAGGCGCCCCTCGTCACCGGGCAGCACCAGGACATGGCCACCGTACGTCTCGGCGAGCAGGCGCTGGTCGAGGACCAGGTTGGCCGGACCCTGGGCCACGAGCCGGCCGTTCAGGAGGGCGGCCTCGTGGAATCGCTGGGCGGCGCAGATCAGATCATGCGTCGTGGCGATCACGGTCTTACCCGCTCTCGCCTCCGCCTCCAGGACGTCCATGAGGTCTTCCTGGGTCCGGGCGTCGACACCGGTCACGGGCTCGTCCAGGAGGTACAGCTCGGGATCGCCGGCCAGGGCACGGGCGAGAAACACTCGGCGGCGCTGGCCGCCGGACAGGGCACCGATCTGTCGCCCCACAGCATCGCTCATTCCGACGGCGTCGAGGGCCGCCCGGACGCGCTCGCGGTCGACCGGCCCGGGCTCGCGGCCAAATCCGAGCCTGGCATAGCGGCCCATCATCACGACCTCGCCGACGGTCACCGGAAATTCCCAGTCCACGGCCTCAGCCTGCGGGAGGTAGGCGATCGCCCGACCCGCGGATCCCGGCGCACCGCCAAGGACCGTGATCCGGCCGGCGAAGGGCCGAAGAAGCCCGGCGACGAGCTTGAGGAGGGTGCTCTTGCCGGCGCCGTTCGGCCCGATGACGGCCAGCAGCGATCCAGGACCGACATCGAGCGAGACCTCCGAGAGTGCGATCCGGCTGTCGTAGCCGGCCGAGACGCGGTCGAAGCTGACCGACGGTCGATCTGCGCGCTCGATCTCCCGGGCGGGCAGCCCGACGGTCGTCCGGGCCGTCGCCGCTTCGTTCAACGCAGGGCCTGGACGATCTGGTCCACGTTCCAGCGCATGACACCAAGATACGTGTCCGCCGGGGCCGGCCCCAGGGCGTCGTTGTACAGGGTCGTGACGACGGACGTGATGCCGGCCTCCTGGGCGAGGGTCTGGGACAGCTTCGGGCTGAACTGCGCCTCGCTGAAGACTGCCCTGACATGCGCCGCCTTCACCTTGTCGACGAGCGCAGCGAGCTCGGCGGCGGTCGGCTCCTGGCCGACGTTCTCGAGAACGACGCCCACGATCTCGAATCCGAAGTGACGCGCAAAGTACGGGAAGGCGTCGTGGAACGTGACAAGCTTGCGGCTGGTCCGGGGGATCTCCGCGATCTTCCCCTTGAGCTCGGAGTCGAGCGCGTCGAGCTGCGATCCGTAGGACGCGGCGTTCGCCTCATAGCTCGCCTTGCCGGCCGGATCCAGCTCGGACAGCTTGGCCGCGATCTTCGGCAGGTAGTACTGCTTGACGAGCGTCGGGTCGAGCCAGAAGTGAGGATTGGTCTCGCCGCCTACCGTCAGCGCCGGGATGCCCTCGCCGAGCACCAGGCGAGGCGTCGGTCCGGCAGCGCCCGAGGTGAGCAACTTCTCCAGGAAGTCATCGAGCCCCACGCCGTTGGACACGATCAGCCTGGCATCGTTGAGCAGCTTGGCGTCGTCCGGCTTGGGCTCGTAGTCCTCGGGTCCCACGCCAGGCGGAATGATTGACGTGGCGATCAGCCGATCGCCACCGATGTTCTGGACGATGTCCGCGAAGATCGTCGTCGTCGTGACCACCTTGAGAACGGCCGCGGTTGGCGAGCCGCTGGGGCCGGGGCTGGCAGATGGCCTGGCACTCGGCGGGGCCCCACCCTGGCAGGCTGCAAGAACGACTGCGAGAACGGCAACCACCGGTAGGCTGGTGACCGATATGCGACTGAGTCGCAAGAACGAGCGCAGTGGAGCTCTCCTCAACCGGTTGGGGGAACCCGATCAGGCGTCGAGTGTGGTCTTCGCCTGGCAGTGTCGGCAGAGCCCGAACAGCTCCAGGCGATGGGAGTCGATGCGGTAGCCGCTCCGGCGGGCAATCTCCGCGACAGCCTCGGCGACACCGCAGTCCTCGACCTCGGCTGTCCGTCCGCAGCGAGAGCAGATCAGGTGGTGGTGATGAGCCCGGGCGCACGGGACATAGGCGTGCTCGCCGCTGGGAAGGTCCAGGCGCTCGACGACGTGAAGCTCGGTCAGCAGGTCGAGCGATCGAAAGAGCGTCGCTCGGCTGATGTCCAGGCGGCGTTCGCGGGCATGCGCCTCGAGCTCGGAGGCTGTGAAATGACCGCCGTGCTCGGCGATGAGGTCCGCGACCGCGCGCCGCGGAGCGGTCAATCGATAGCCGGCCTGGTCGAGCGCCGCCACGATCGGGTTGGCGTCCGTCATGTCCCTCATGATAGCCGGACTCGCCGAGACATGTCGAGACACGATCGCAACTTGATCGAGTGTCGAGCCGTAGACCTACGGTTGACGCGACCCGCTCTCAAGTTAACGCCGGGCGCCATCCTGACATGGGCCCACAAGTAACCGGATCTGCCGAGGGCGGGCGGTCGCCCCGGCCGATCCTGGAGGCCCACGCCGGACTGTCGCGCTCGATGCACCACCGACCAGTCATCGGATCTGCCCGTCATGGCACCCATCGCGAACGTCAGGCTGCTGGTCGTCGGCGACGGCGCGACACCCGATCCGGTCCGAGCCGCTACCCTCCCGGAAGGGCACGCGATCGTCGCGCCGGCGAGCAAGGAACAGGCATGAGCGACTCCGACATCTTCGACCGAATCAATGCCCTCTCCGACGAGGAGGAGCAGCTCTACGAGAACGCGGGCGACGGCCAGGGGCTGACGGCGTCCGAGACCGAGCGCCTGTCGGCGATCAAGGTCGAGCTCGATCGCAGCTACGACCTGCTCCACCAGCGACAGGCCCGCCGGGCAGCCGGGCTCAACCCGGCTGAAGCGGCCGAGCGCCCTGCCACGATCGTCGAGGGATACGAGCAGTAGGCGGATCGGCGGTGACGACCGGCCGCACCGGGGCGCACCATTCCGGCGGCACGCGGACCGCGGCAGGTCGTTCGGTTCCGCGGTGTGGCACCCGGACGATCGGCCGCCCGAAGACGGCCCGAATGGGGCATGCGCCGAGGGCGTCAGGCGTCTACGATCAGGCGCGGGCGCGCACGTCAAAGAGGGACCATATGCCGCGACGTCGACCGACGCCAGCCCAGCGTCCCACGGACGACATCATCCGCCTGGTCATCGTTGAATCCCGCGCGGTCCTGGGAGCCGGCGTCCGGGAGGTCCTCGACCGCGAGCCCGGCATCGAGATCGTCGGAGAGGCGCGGACGGCAACGGAGGCGATCCCGGTCGTGGACGCGACCGCACCCGACGTCGTCCTGGTCGACGTGCCGGTTACCGAGCCGTGGTCGACCGAGGCCACCCGCCGGCTCCACCAGGGGTCGCCCCGGTCGGCCCTCGTCGTCATCGGCGGCGAGGACGACGACGCGAGCATCGTCGGTGCGATCGAAGTCGGCGCGGCGGGCCACGTCGCCGAGCTCGCCGGGCCGGCCGAGCTCGTCTCGACGATCCGTCGGGTCGCCGAGGGGGAGGATCAGCTGAAGGACGAGCTGGCAACCAGGCCCGACCTCGTCGACCGGATCGTGGACAGCGTCAGGGAGGCGATCCTGGCCGATCGGCGGCCGACCAACCCGCTCACGCCCAGGGAGCTCGAGGTGCTCGGCCTGGTGGCCGAAGGCCTGCGCAACCGGGAGATCGCGGAGCGTCTCGGCGTCAGCGAGCAGACCATCAAGAACCAGCTGTCGTCCGTCCTGCACAAGCTGGGCGTCCCGAACCGGACCCACGCCGTGACCTACGCCGTGCGCCACGGCTGGCTGGCGCCGGGTGAAGGCCTGGCGGGCGCCACGGAGAGGACCGAGCAGGCGAGCGACGTCGAGGCCGGTTCGCCGGCCGGCTGACCGTCGAGCGAGGGTGGACGGGAACAGCTAGCACTGCTTGCCGTCCCGCCCGAAGACGACGACTCGCCAGTAGAACGTGCGGGCCTCCGCAACGGGCCGCAGGCCCGCCGCGGCGACGAGCTCGTCGACCCATCGGTTGGGATGGGCGTAGGCTCGATACGCCTTCCGCCGGAGACGGAAGAAGAGGTTGATAACCCGCAGGCCGAGCCGGGTGATCCAGCGATCGCGCGGCAGGACCAGGCCGAGCACGCCCCGCGCTCGGCCGGCCGACCGGCTGAGGAGGCCCTCGACGTCGGGGTAGCAACAGACGACCCGATCCAGGGTCACCACGTCCGCGACGTCGATTTCCCCGGCGAGCCGGACGAAATCGCCGCCGACGAACTCGATCCGATCCAGCGCGTTCCTTTCCCGCGCCAGCTGCCGGGCGACCGCCAGGAACGCCGGGGAGGCATCGACGAGGACCGCGCGGCCGGCGCCCTCTCGCAGGAGCTCGTGGTCGATGACCCCGATGCCGCCACCGACGTCCAGGACGGTCGATCCCCGCGCGGCGTAGGGCCGGATCAGGTCCAGCAGCAGACGCGTGGTCCGATCGGGGCCGTGGCGGCGGTACCGATCTCGATCGCGTTCCGCCTGGGCCGGGTCGAAGATCGAGGCGAAGTCGTCGCAGCCGCAGGCGTCCATCGAGCGACTACGTGTTGGACCGAAGAGGCGGCGTTCGGCCGAGGACCACAGAGATCATCCTGCAGCACCGCGTGCGGCGCTGCCGTCGGACGCCGGACTCGCGACCAGCCGTCTGCCGAGCTGTCGCCCCGTCGATCGCGAGCGTCACGAACGCGAGGGCGCCAGCCGCCAGCGCAAGCAGGATCGGCACGAACCAGTAGCTTGCCCGCAGGGCATTCCAGGCCTCGCGACCGCGAGCGTTCATCGACCGCTAGCCTACGGATCGCGCTGGGAAATGCCAATCGGCGCGTCCAGTGCCCCGAACCCGTACGATGCGTCGCGCGCGCCCCACAGATGCGCTCGAACCGGTGCCCGGCATGGGAGGAGCAGGCGTGTCTCAGTTCGACCTACCGCTCGAGGAGCTCTTGGCCTACAACCCGGAACGCATCGAGCCGGCCGACTTCGACCGGTTCTGGCGAGACTCGATCGACGAGGCGCGCGAGCAGCGCCGGCCGACCATCCTCAAGCCGGTCGAGTCCCACCTGCGGACGATCGAGCCCATCGACGTGACATTCAGCGGGTTCGGCGGCCAGCCGATCAAGGCCTGGCTCCTGCTGCCTCGGCATCGCTCGGAGCCGCTACCGACGATCGTCCAGTTCCTGGGCTACGGCGGCGGGCGGGGCTCGCCGTTCGACTGGCTCAGCTGGGCGTCGGCGGGCTACGCCAACTTCATCATGGACACGCGCGGCCAGGGCAGCGCCTGGCTCCAGGGCGACACGCCGGACGCCGAGCCCGACGGGTCCAATCCTCAATACCCTGGCTTCCTGACCCGAGGCGTGCTCGAGCCGGGCACCTACTATTACCGCCGACTGTTCATCGACGCCGTGATGGCTCTGGACGCCGCCGGCGAGCACCCCGAGGTCGACCGCGAACGGATCGTCGTCACCGGCCAGAGCCAAGGCGGCGGGATCGCCCTGGCGGCCGCCGGACTGGACCCATCCGTGCGTGCGGCCCTCGTGGACGTTCCGTTCCTCTGCCACTTCCGACGCGCCCTCCAGGTGACCGACGAGAGCCCGTACCTGGAGCTCCGTCGCTTCCTCGCGATCCACCGGCTCGATGAGGATCGCGTCTTCCGAACTCTGGCGTACGTCGACGGCCGGCATTTCGCGGCGCGAGCCACGGCGCCGGCGCTGTTCTCGGTCGGGCTGGAGGACCAGATCACGCCACCGTCGACCGTGTTCTCGGCGTACAACGCATATGCCGGTCCCAAGGAGATCAGGGTCTGGCCGTACAACGGCCACGACGCCGGCGAGCACCAGCACCACGTCGAGCAGCTCCGGTTCCTCGACGGCCTGGGGCTGGCTGCGCCCGCCTGACGGGGTGCGGCCTGAGGGCGTGCGCCAGCGTCGCGGGCACCCATGTCGGTCGTTTTCCGTAGGCGCGTGACCGCGGATCGTCACACGCGAACGGGCCAAGTGGCACCTATCGCGGATGTCCGGCTGGGCATAGCCTCTGGTTGCTCGAATCGGGATCCGGCGGATCGGCACCAGGGGCGTTGCGAATGACCATCCAGGCAGGCATCTCGGATCGGATCCACAGGCCACTCGGCGGCCGGCATTTCCACACCGCCGACCGCGCCGCCGCGGCGTCACGGATCTCCCGGGTCCCGTCGCGTCGCGCGATTGGCGCCGCGCTGCGGTCACCTTCGATCCTCCTCCGGCTCGTCGTTCTCGTCGGTCTCGCCGCCCTGGCCCTGAGCGCAAGCCTGGATCTGACGGTGCTGATCTCGGCCTGAGCTGAGCCGACGAGCCCCGCGCCAGCAGGCTCGTCGCCGGCACCATCTCGATCAGGCGAGTCCGCGCAGGTCGAGCACCCGGCCCCAGTGGCGGACTCGTACCGCGAGCAACACGCCGAAGGCGGCGATGACGAGAATGGCGGCGGCCGCGATCGACGCATCCAGGCTGCCGCCCTGGAACTCCGAATAGACGACGAGCGGCAGCGTCTGCGTCCGGCCCTGGATACTGCCCGCGAACATGATCGTCGCTCCGAACTCGCCGAGCGAGCGGGCCCAGCTCATGACGAGTCCCGCGGCCAGGGCGGGGCCCGCCAGCGGCAGCGAGACGGACCGCAGGACAGACCACTCCGACGCCCCATCGGCACGTGCGGCGTCTTCGAGGTCACGATCCACGCCGGCAATCCCTGCCCGGGCCGATCGGATGAAGAACGGGGCCGAGACGAACGTCTGGGCGATGACGACAGCCACGGTCGTGAACGGGATGGCCAGCCCCATCGTGTCGAGTAGACCGCCCAGGATCCCGCGACGACCCAGGACCAGCAGCAATGCCAGCCCGGCCACGGCCGGCGGCAGGATGATCGGCAGATCGACGATCGCCTCCAGGATCGAGAGGCCCCGCCGGCCCCGTCGCGCCAGGAGGATCGCGATCGGCAGGCCGACCGCCACGGTCACGAGCAGGCTGACGCCGGTCGTCGCGAGGCTGAGCACGAGGGCGTCCAGGACGACAGGCATGCCCATCGCCGCCACGAGGGAGCCGCCGACCAACGCCCGAACGACGAGCACCGCGATCGGGGCCCCAAGGGCCAGGCCCATGACCAGCGCGACCGCGGAGAGCGCCCGAGGACCGGGGTTCCGACGCCGGGGGGCTGCCGCAGCGGCGCCGGCATCGCCAGGGTCTACGGCCGCCAGCGGGGCAGTCCCGCCGGGTGCTGTCCGCTCGCCGCCGCGCCGGATCATGACGGGGGCAGGAACCCGAACTCGGCCAGTATCGAGACGCCTTCGGGGCCGGCCAGCCAGTGCAGGAAGGCCCGCCCGGCGTCCGGCCGGCGTGAGCTCGCCACGAGCGCGCCGGCATATGTTGCCACCACGTTTGCGCCGGCCGGGAGGTCGATCGTGGCCACCTGCGTGGACGACCGGGCGTCGGTCGCGTAGACGATGCCTGCGTCGCCTTCGCCGAGCGCCACCTTGGTCACGATCGCGCCGACGTTGTCCTCGCGGGAGACCACGTTCATCTCGTAGGCCGCGGCGAACCCGGCGGGATAGCCCGGCTCCCGGGCCAGGTTGGCCACGAGCTGCCGGGCGTAGGTCGTGATCGGCACGGCGTCGCCCGCGGCGATGATCTTGACGCCGCGCCGGCCGAGATCGATCGGGTCGTGGATCCCGCTCGGGTTCGCGCCGCCTGCGCCGGCCCTGGGAACGATGATCGTGAGGACGTTGCGGGCGAAGGGCACGGCCTCGGCCGCCAGGCCCCTGGCGACGAGCCGCTGTGGATTCCTCGTGTCCGCGGACAGGAAGACGTCAGCCGGTGCGCCCTGTTCGATCTGCGCCTCCAGGGCCGCCGACGAATCGGTCGAGACGGTCAGGGCGATGCCCGGGTGGCCGGCCGGATAGTCGACCGCCAGCCGCGCCAGTACTTCTTTGAGCGACGCGGCGCCGTAGATCGTGAGACTGCTCGCTGAAGACGCGACCGAGGCCGCGGACGGCATGACCGACGGTCCGGTGGTCGGCGCCGCGGGGGCGGCCCCGGAAGCGGGCCCGGTCGCCGCGCAGCCCGACAGCACGAGCGCGAACGCGGCGGATGCGATCAGCCGGGGCCGGTTCAAGCCCGGTGGTCTCGCGATGAGGGAACTTCGACGATCACGTTGGTCGCCTTGACCACGCATACGGCCTCGGCGCCGACGGTCAGGCCCAGCTCGTCGACGGCCTCCGCCGTCATGAGGCTGACGAGACGGTGCGGCCCCGCCAGGACCTCCACGACGGCCGCCACCCGATCCTTCTCGACGCGGGTGACGATGCCGGCGAACCGGTTCCGGGCCGACTGCGCGACGATCGGTCGATCCACGGCAGCAATCCGGCGCTGCTCGAGGAGCCGGGACACGTCGCCAATCGGAACGAGGCGCTGGCCGCCGGCCGAGCGGGCCATCGAGAGCCGGCCCTCCACCTCCCACCGCCGCAACGTTTCGACCGAGACGCCCAGCATCTCGGCCGCCTGACCGACTCGCAGCGTCGTCGCTGCATTGCGGCCCACCGACTGTCTCATAGGCAGGAAGTATCGGCAGCCGTGGCCCTGATGTCTAGAAGTACGGAGTGTGTCGGGAGGTTTCATAGTTGTGAGCACAGGGCTCGGCCGCGGCCTCCTGGGCATGACGCCGCGGCGCACCAGCCAGTGGCTGCGTAGAGTACGGACGATGGCCACCTCGACGGCTTGGCTCGCGCGGCTCGCCACGGCGCTGGTCGCACTCGTCCTGGCGCACAACGTCGTCTTTCTCGCGGCCTACGGCCGGCGCTACGAGGAGGCGCTGGTCCAGACGGGCCATGGTGCCGCGTGGACGACCGCGTTCACCGTGGTGCCCTGTCTTGGGCTGGCGCTCCTCGCCCTCGGGGCCTGGCAGCTCCGCCGGCTCTCGCGCCAGGCTCGCTCCCTGGTGATTGGCGCCGCCCTTCGGGATCCGGGCCTGGGCGCCTTTGCAGCCCACCTCGGACGCCTCTGGCTGGGATTGACGGCCTCGACCGTCGCGCTTTTCGTCGCGCAGGAGAACCTCGAGCACGTCGCCCTCGGCGACCCCCTGCCCGGAATTGGCGTCCTTGCCCGCAACGGCTCCCCGGTCGCCATGACCGTCATCGCCGCCGTGGCACTCGGCGTGGCGCTCGTCGGCGCCCTCTACCGCTGGCGACGGGACGTCCTCATCGCACGGATCGCGGCAAGTCCCGGTCGATGGCGCCTGCAGCGCGCCGAGCGCCGCCGATCGCAGGAAGCCGATCGCCGCCCGCAGCGTGCGCTGGGTGGGAGCATTGCGGGCCGGGCACCGCCCGCCGGAAGCCGACCCTAGGCGCACTGCCGGCCGCACGGCCCGTCGGATCGCTCAGCCATCCCGACGATCCCTGGTCCCACCTCCACGGCAGGTCCGCCACGTCCAGGGCGCATGCGCATCGCAGCCCAAGCGCGCAGGAGGCATTCCGTGTCCAAGCATCCATTCCGGCGTCCGTTCCGGCTCGCCACGGCCGTGACCGCGGCCCTGGCGACCGCCGGCGCACTGACCGCGTTCGGACCGGCGCCCGCGTCGGCCCACGTTGTCGAGCACGCCGGCACATACTCCCTCGAGATCGGGTGGCAACACGAGCCGGCCTTCGTCGGCGAGGCGAACGGCGTCCAGCTCATCGTCCACGACGCGGCGGACAAGCCCGTCACCGACCTCAAGGCGGACGACGTCAAGGTCGTCGTGTCGACCGCCGGCCAGCAGTCCGGCGAGCTGACCTTCGAGCCAGGATTCGATCCCGAGGAGATGGAAGGACCGCTCGGCGAATACGACGCCGCGATCCTGCCCACTGCGCCGGGTGAGTACACGTTCCACCTCACCGGCGCGATCCGCGGCACGAAGCTGGACATCACGGTCAGCTCGGGCGACGAGACGTTCGACATGGTCAAGGGAACCGCGGACATCGAGTTCCCCACCAAGCTGCCGACGCTGCCCGAGATCGTCACTCGTCTGGACCGCCTCGACACGCGCCTGGTGGCCGCCCAGTCGGGTCCGACCCAGGCCGCGGTCGACGCCGCGCAGGCGAGCGCGGCCGATGCCAGGGTCGCGGCGGACCGGGCGCTGCTCCTCGGCGGCGGACTCGGAGCCGTCGGGCTCGTGGTCGGGCTCCTGGGCGTCGCGATGGCGCTCCGGGCGTCGCGTCGGCCGCGCGCCTAGCTCGCCCGTGAACGGCCGACGGGCAGGGGTCCTCGCGCTCTTCCTGGTGGCGGCCCTCGCCGCGCCCGGGGCGGCGTCGGCGCACGCCCTCCTCCAGTCGGCCGACCCCGCGGCCGGCAGCACCGTCTCGACGGCGCCCACCGCCGTGACCCTGACGTTCGGCGAGTCACCTGACCCGCGCCTCTCGTCGGTCAAGGTGCGGGACAAGACCGGGCAGGATGAGGCCGGCGGCCCGGTCGAAGCCGTACCGAGCCGGCCGGATCAGCTCCGCCTGCCGCTCAAGGCCCTTCCGGACGGCGTCTACACGGTCTCGTGGCGGACCGTATCCGCGATCGACAGCCACGTCGCGGCGGGCTCCTTCGCGTTCGGGGTCGGCGTCTCCGCCGCATCGGGCGGCTCACCGGCACCGGCCGGCGGCGTCACGACCAGCGGTGGCTCCGCGGCTGCCGCGGCGGTTGCGGCACTGGGCCGCTGGATCCTCTACCTGGGTCTCGTCGCGCTCTTCGGCGTGGCGTTCGTGGGCCTTGCTGTCGCGCGCCCGCCGCAGCGTGCCGTCATCCGGCTGGCGGTCGCCGGCTGGCTCGCGGCAGCGATCGGGACCCTGGTCGTGGTCGCGGTCCAATGGTGGGAGTCGGCGGCGGACGTCTCCACCGTGCTTGGGAGCTCGATCGGCCAGGCGGGCCTGGAGCGATCCGTGGCGGTCATCGCGGTGACGCTCGCCGTCGCGGCGATCGCCCTTCCCCGCAACGCCCTCCAGCGATGGCGCTTTGCGATCGTCGCCGGCACCGCCGCCGGAGCGATGCTGGTCGACGTCCTGACCGGTCACGCCGCCGCGGGGTCCCTCTCGCCCGTCCAGGTCGCCGTCCAGTGGCTGCACATCGCCGCCGCCGGGCTGTGGATCGGCGGCCTTGCGGCGCTGCTCCTCCAGGTTCGGGGCGCCACGGTCGACGAGAAGGCAGGCCAGGAGAAGGCGCTGGCCGTTCGGCGGTTCTCGCGATGGGCCGGCTACGCCCTCGCGGCGGTCGCCGTGACCGGGATCGTCCGGGCGATCAACGAGATCGGCGCGCTGGAGGCGCTGGTCGGAACCGACTTCGGCCGCATCGTCATCCTCAAGAGCGTCCTGCTCGGCATCCTCGCGCTCCTGGGTGCGACGAATCGTTTCGTCAACGTGCCCCAGGCTGCCCGCCGGCTGGCCGGGTTGCGGCGTGTCGGCTCGGCGGAGGTCGCCGTGGGGACGGCGGTGCTCCTGGCGACCGGCCTCCTCGTCAACCTCGTGCCGCCATCAACCGTGGCGATCGTGCCCGGACCTCCCCCGCCGGCGCCCATCCTGGCGACCGGCAACGACTTCGGCACGACCGTCCGGGTCCGGCTCGCCGTCGAGCCGGGAGAGGCTGGCTTCAACCGCTTCACGGCAGTGATCAGCGATTACGACACGGGCTCGCCGGTGGCGGCGGACGGAGTGATTCTGCGCTTTGCCGTGGCCTCGGCAACCGGCATCGGCCCTTCCACGCTCGGGCTGCCCAGCGCCACCGCCTCCGGCACCTACGTGGCGTCCGGGGCGAATCTCTCGCTCGATGGCATCTGGCGGGTCGTGGCCGTCGTGACCACCCGCGGCACGGCCGTGGAGGTGCCCCTCGTCCTGACGACGCGGGTGGCCAGCCAGCCCGTCGACGTCATTGCGAGTCCGGGATCGCCCACGATCTCGACGGTCCACCTCGAGGCCAACCGCACGGTCCAGGTCTACCTGGATCCGGGACGAGCCGGCACGAACGAGCTGCATGCCACGTTTTTCGACGCGGCAGGATCCGAGCTTCCGGTCCAGACTGCCACGATGGCGCTGACGAGGTCGGATGGGATGGGCCGCGTGCTCAATCCTCGCCAGCTGGAGCCGGGCCACTTCGTCGCCGATGCGTCCGCGGACGCGGGCGCCATCGGCGTCGACGTCGTCGCACCGGCCCCCGACGGCGTCCAGCTGCACGCTCACCTGGAGGTCACCGTCGAGCCGTGAGAATCTCTTCGAGTTCGCGACGCGCCGGCGCCATGGCCACGTGCCTGCTCGGCGCGGTCCTCACGGCCTTGTTCGCCGGCCTGGTGGCGGGCTGCGGCACCGGCTCCGGCGCCGGATCCGGCGGCGCCTCGAGTCCGGCCGTCGTGTCGCAGTCGCCCGGCTCGAGCGGCGTCCGGCCCTCGTCCCCGGCCGTGGTCCGTGTTCGCCAGCCGGCGGCCGGGGCGAGCCTGACGGGAACGTCGGTCCATGTCGTGCTGAGCCTGGAGGGCGCGCAGATCGTGAGCGCCACGACGACGAACATCCGGCCCGACCAGGGCCATATCCACCTCTACGTCGACAACGTGCTCGTCTCGATGAACTACGGCCTCGAGCAGGACGTCGCGGTCCATCCGGGGACATACGTCGTCAAGGCCGAGTTCGTCGCCGCCGATCACGCCCCGTTCAGCCCCCGGGTCTGGTCGCCCGAGGTCTTCTTCACGGTCCGATGAACACCGCGCGCGTTGCCAGAAGCCGGAGGGCTCCCCGATGAGGCGATCACCGCTCGTCCCGCTTCTCGTCCCAGTGCTCGTGGCCCTGGCGATCGCGGCGGCCGGATGCGCGACGTCGTCGGACGCGCCAGGTGGCCGGGCAAGGCCGCGGGCGAGGCGCCGACGTCGGCCCCGATCCGGGTTGGCGTCGTCCTGCCGCTCTCCGGAGCGACCGCCGCGCTCTCCGGCCAGGAACGCCTCGGAATCGAGGTCGCGGCGGATCTCGTCGCGGCGGACGGCGGAGTCGCCGGTCGCCATATCCTGCTCGACGTCCGGGACCTCACCGACCGGACGGCCGCCCAGAGCGTGGTCGACGCCCTGCGCGGGGCTGGGGCCGTCGCGGTCGTCGGCGCCTACGCCTCGAACCTGTCGATGGAGGTGAGCGCGGCCACCGACCGTTCGGGGCTCGTCTACTGGGAGTCGGGGGCGGTCGCGGACCAGCTGACGGGGCGCGGGCTGTCGCGGGTCTTCCGGGTGGGTGCCGACGGCGCCCGCCTCGGCACGAACTCGGCCACGTTCGCCGTGCAGCAGCTGGCGCCGCGACTGGGTCGGACCGCCGCGGATCTCCGGGTGACGATCGTGGTTGCCCACGACGACTACGCCGACTCGGTGGCCGACGCGGCCGAGCGGTCTCTCCAGGCGCTGGGCGGCGGCCTGGCCGTGCGGATTCCGTATGAGCTGTCGCGACCCGACTGGCCGGCGGTCATCGAGGGGCTGGTCGCCAGCCGGCCGGACGTCGTCATCCTCGCCTCGCACATCACGGACGGCGAGGCGTTCCGGCGGGCCATGCTCGCCGCCGGGGTGCGAGTCGGCGCGCTCGTCGGCTCGACGATGGCCCAGTGCATACCGGACTTCGGCAACGACCTGGGCGCCGATGCGATCGGTGTCTTCGCCTCGGACCGGCCGCCCAGCTTCTTCAACCCGGCAGCACTCCGGTCCGCGGCACGCGCCGTCTACGATCGATTCGCGGCGGCCTGGCGGGAGCGCACCGGTGGCGAGCCGACCGAGGAGGGCATCTCGGGGTTCGCTGCCGCATGGGCGCTCTTTCACGAGGTGCTGCCGGCTGCCGCGCGCTTGGGCTCCATCGATCCGGAGACGATCTCGGCGGCCGCGAGCACCGTCGACCTTCCGGATGGATCGTTGCCGAACGGCGCGGGACTGCGCTTTTCGAGAGACCCCGCCCGGCTCGGGCAGAACGAGCTGTCGGCCGCCGTCATCTGGCAGTGGCAGGGCATCCGCAAGAGCGTCACCGTGTGGCCAGCCGTCCTCGCATCGGGCACGATCGGCTTCGTCCCGCTGCCGCGATGACGGTCGCGGCAGGTCCGGGCGACGCCGTCGCGGCGCCTCCAGGCAGCCCTGCCGACGCTTCGGGCCCGGGCGGCAGCGCCACCGCTCGGATCGTCGGCCGGCCGCTCCTGCTGGCGGCGGGCCTGGCCGGCCTCGTCGGCGCCCGCTGGGCCGCGACGATCGACGGTGGCGCCGGCGGCCTTGCCGTTGGGCTGGCATTCGGGACCGGCCTCCTTGGGCTGGCGATCGCCGGCGGCGTGCGCGTCGGTCGATTCGAGCCGCTGGGCCGGTCGAATCTGTGGTCGTTGACTGCCGGGGCGCTCGGCGGGGTCGCACTCGTGGGGGCGGCCCTGGTTGGCCTGGCTGAGGTCGGGACGCTCGGCGGGCCATCGCCGCCGCTGGGCCCGGCGCACGGCCCCAACCTGGACCCGGGCGCCTGGTTCGGGGCGGGCTTTGGATCGTGGGCGCTCATCACCGTGCTCGTCGCCACGGCCGAGGAGCTCGTCCTGCGCGGGGCACTCTTCGAGGCGGTCGATCGCTGCGCAGGCGGAGCCATTGCGGTGGTCGCGACGAGCCTGGCCTTCGCCCTGATCCACGTTCCGCTGTACGGCTGGCACGTCGTCCCGCTGGATCTGGGCGTCGGCCTGTTCCTGGTCGGCCTGCGCGCCGTCACCCGCGGCGTGACGGCGCCCGCCGCCGCGCACGTCATCGCGGACCTGGCGACGTGGTGGCTCTGAACGCACGCGGGCGAGCCGGCGCGATCTGGCTGCTTGTCGGCCTCGCCTGGGTCGCGGTCGTCCAGGTGATTGCCCCGACCTTCGGCCCGCCATTGTACGACGGCGTCGTTGTGGTGGATCCGTACCGCTGGTTGGCTCCTCCACCCGGCCGCCCGGGCGGGGCCGAGGGTGCGTCGAGCAAGGTGCCCGTCATCGACCGCGGCAGCCCACTGGTCGCGGTCGCCACGCCGGAGCAGCCGCCCCAGGCGCAGATCTTCGCCGCGCCGGGCGCGTTTCCGTTGCCTCCCGGCACGACGTCGGTCCACGTGTCCATCACGCCGATTCCGGCCGAGGGAACGCCGGCCGACGGCCATGTCGCCGGCAACATCTA
>Ga0137373_10003800_pt1 | contig 16490 bp, 15 predicted proteins | sample SagtaG_5_FD_104912 | JGI IMG/M metagenome (GOLD analysis project Ga0137373, IMG submission 104912) | Vadose zone soil microbial communities from Sagehorn Ranch, Mendocino, California, USA - Sage1_R_80_16 metaG | ecosystem: Environmental > Terrestrial > Soil > Vadose zone | place: USA...
AACCAGTTCATGCAGAAGGCGCTCGACACGGAGCCGGTCCGGAACTTCCTCGTGCCGACGACATTTCCGACGTACACGAACTGGGACGGCGAGTGGCAGTACGGAGGCGGGTCGTACGACCCGACGACCACGTCGAGCTACTACGCGCCTTCGCAGACGTCCGACACCACGACGACGACAGCGCCCGCCACGACACAGGCGACGCAGCCCCCACCGCCTGCGAAAACGCATCCGAAAAAGGAAAAGAAGCCGCCGCCGCCGCCGCCGGCGACGACCGCTCCCCCTGTGACGACCGTTCCGCCGACCACCACGACCGAGCCGCCTGTTCCGTAAGCCGGGCAGCTGGTCGCTTGCCGCGGGACTCGTGGCGTTCGGCCTCACGGCGGCGGCGGTCATGCTCGCGTGGCCGCACGACTCGCCGCTCGTCCCTCGCCAAGGCGGCCATCCGACCGGGGACCGCACGTGGGCTTGGGTGTTCCTCGGCCTGCTGATCGCCGCGTTTGTCGCATACGTCGCAGCGCTTACGCTGATCCGTCGTTCACCGCCGCGCGTCGCGGTCGTCGCGACGCTCGCGTGCGCCGTTCAGCTCGTGCCGCTTGGCGCACCCCTTCTGCTGTCGACCGACGCGTGGGCGTACTGGGACTACGGCCGAATTGCGGCGGTGCACGGAGCGAATCCGTACCGGGTCGAGCCGGCGCGTTTTCCGAATGATCCGGCGTTCGGCTCGATCGGCACCAACTGGCGCGACTCGACCACGGTGTACGGCCCAGCGTTCACGCTTGCGTCGGAGCCGATCGCGCGCGCGGCCGGCTCGTCCTCCGACGCGGCCGCGTGGATCTATAAATGCCTCGCCGCTGCGGCGGTGCTGGCAGCGGCTGGGCTTGCAGCCCGCCTCTCCGCGCGCCCGGCGCTCGCGCTGGCGCTGGTCGGCTGGAACCCGCTGCTCGCGGTGCATTTCGCCGGCGGCGGCCACAACGATGCGTGGCTCGCGGTGCTCGTGGTCGGCGCCCTCGCGGCCGGCGCGGCCGGTCGACGCCAGCTCGCGGGCGTCTGCTGGGCTCTCGGAGCGCTAGTGAAGTGGGTGCCGCTTCTGCTGTTGCCGCTGCGGGCACTCGAGGCGCGTGCGCAGCGCCGACGCGTCGGCCACGCAGGCTTCGCGGTTGCGGCTGCGGCGCTTTGCACTGTCGCGTTCGCGCGCTACGGCACCGCCTGGCTCGACGCGTTTGGGCCGCTCGCCCGGAACGCCAACCACGAGACGCGTTGGGCGCTTCCGCACCGCCTCGAACAACTCGGTGTTTCTCACGCTGTCGCAATCGCGCTGTTCGCAGGTGCCTTCGCGGCGGTGTACATGTGGCTCGCGCGTGAGGCCTGGCGCGGCAAGGCTCGCCTTGGCCTCGCGACCGTCGCGCTGCTGCTGGCGATTCCGTACCTCGTCGTCTGGTACGTCGTGTGGTCACTGCCGCTCGCCGCGGCCGAGGACGACGAGCCGGCGGCTCTGCTCTCGCTCGCGCTGTGCGCGTATTTGCTTCGCCAGACGATTCCGCTTTAGGGCGGAAGCACGCGGTGAAAGACGAGCACCGCGTCCCGCTCGAAGACGAGTCGCCAGGCCGGATTGTGGCGGAGCCAGACCACCTGCGCGGCCGTCGGTAACGGAGCGAGCCGATCTGCATAGCCGGGCCGCGCCTCGTCGACCGCGACCCAGGTAGCGTCGCGGATGTACGGGAAGCTGAGAATGCGGCGCCGGCCGGAGAGGTGGCCGCCGAGCGAGTTCGTGGCGCTGACCACCGCGTTCGAAGGAATTAGCCGGAGCGCGTCTGCCGCGACACGGTCATGTGACGTCACGATCGCGGCACGTTCCTGGAGCGTCTCGCCACCGGGAAGCTCTCCCCACACGGGTATCGCGCCGAGCGCGTAGTTGCCGATTAGCGTTGCCGTGACCGCAACCGTTGCCACGGGCAGTCGCGATCTTTCTCGAAGACGCGCGCCGCCCAGCACCGCGGCCACGATCAGCGGCGGTATCTCTGCGGCGGTGTAGTGGAAGTGGATCGACGTTTGGGTGGGAGTTGCCGAGAGGAGGTTCAGCAGAACCGCGGGCAGGGCCGCGATCGCGATCGGTGCCAGCAGGCACAACCCGGCGAGTGGCAGGACGAGCTCGAGCAGGTAGTGCAGCCCGGCGTGGTCGAACACGAGTCGAACCAAGTCCGGCGGGTTGTGCAGCGCCGCGCGCGCCTCGCTGTACCGCCCCGAGAACGTGCTTTGGCCTGCGCCGAAATGCGGGATCACCAATCCGACTGCGACGGCAGTCCAGACCACTCCCGCCGCCGCGATCGCCGCGCCCGCAGCGCGCCGGCCGTGGGCGAGCGCGTACCAGACGCCGTAGCCTGCGAGCACCAGCGGGACGTCTTCGCGGCAGATTGCCGCCAGCACCGCGAAGGCGGCGAACGGTGCGAGCCGGTCCTCGTCGAGGTACCAGAACGCGAACAGGAGCGCCGGCATCGCGAGGCCGCCGGGATGGAACTCGTTGACCGCGAGCCATGTCGTGGCCGGATAGAGGAGGTACGCGAGGGCGAAGCCGAGTCCCGGACGCGCCGAGCCGAGGTGCTTGCGCGCGAGCCAATACACCGGCAGCGCTCCCAGCGCGATCGCGACCGACTGCGCGACGAGCAAAAGGTCTGGGCTCGGCCACAGCCACCACAGCGGCGTGAACAGCATGAGCACGGGGTCGATGTGCGCGCCGAGGCGGAGGGCCTGTTCTCCCGTCAGCGTCGTCACGCGGAGCGGGTGACCGTGCGCGGTCGACCAAACCGCCTGCACCATGTTGCCCAGGTCGAAGCGCCCGGTCTCGAACGAGCGATGGCGAAGCATGGACAGCGCACCGAAACCCGCCGCAAACGCGGCGACGGCCGCCCAGAGCGCTACAGCAGGTCTTCGATCAGTGCGCGCCATCGTGCGCCGAGTATCGCTTCGCTCGCCCGCGCGCGATATGCGGTCAGTCCTCCGTTGCCGATTGCCTGCGCGAGCTCGCCGTCGGCCGCGAGCTTACGGAGTGCGCCGACGAGCGCGTCCGGATCGCCCGGCGGGACGAGCAGGGCGCTCTTGCCGTCTCTGAGCAACTCCCGTGCGGCAGGTGTGTTCGCGGTGATCACCGGCGTGCCGCATGCAAGCGCCTGGAAGACCTTGTTCGGGATGACACGTCGGGCCTTCGGCGTGGCTCCAAAGATCCCGAGGGCACAGCCGGCCCTGTGAAGCTCGTGCGGCAGCTGCTCGTATTCGACCCACGCACGCCAGTCGACGTTGGGCGGGCGGTGTTCGAGCAGCGACTCGAGCTGACCGCTGCCGACGGCGTGGAACTGCAGGTCGGGCGCGCGCCGCGCAGCTTCGAGAAGCGTCTCGAGTCCGTGCAGCGGGATCAGCTTGCCCACGAAGAGGCAATGGAATCGGGCCGGCCGCTGCCAGCCCGGGCTGAAGATGCGCTCCTCGGCTCCCACGAGACAGACCTCCACCTTGCGCGCACCGAGCCGGCGAAAGAGGATCGCGTTTTGCTCCGTATCGGCAACGACGACCTCGGCGGCACGGAACGCGGCGCGGTCGAGGGCCTGCAACGCCCGCGCGGGGAGCGAGCCGGCGGCGAAACGCGCGCGATCCTCGACGAGCGTTTCGGCGAGCGAGACGAGCGGGTTGAATACGACAGGCCGCCCGCGTGCAACTCGTCTCGCCGCGGGAAGATCGAAGTGTCCCGGGTATCCGACGAGGACCGCGTCGAACTCCTCGCGCCGGTGTACGAGCAGAGTCAGCTCGGCCCGCGCGAGCCGCAGCCCGGCGCCGACACCCGCGGCGAACTTGTGCTCTCTTCCCTCCCAGACCGGCACGTTCCGCTCGACGACCTCGACGCCGGCCCCGCGCAGACACGAGATCACCTGAGCATTGCGGGGATAGCCGCGCTCGTACGTGCCGAAGTAGAGGACGCGCAATCCGTCGGCTACGAGAGGACTTCCTCGACATGCACGTCACGCTGCTCTCGTGCGATCGCACGCTCCTCGTGGTGGCTCGTGATCATCTCGCTGATTAGCCCGAGCGAGAAGAACTGCATCCCGACCACGACGAGCAAGACCCCGAGCGTGAGCAACGGCCGCTGTCCGATCGCGTGGCCTGTGAGCTTGACGACGGTCAGGTAGACGAGCAGCGTAGTTCCGCTGGCGAAGAGCAGCAGGCCCAGCCCGCCGAAGAGGTGAAGCGGGCGGTGGCGGTAGCGGCCCATGAAAGACACCGTGAGCAGGTCGAGGAAGCCGCGCAGGTACCGCTCGAGCCCGTAACGGGAGCGGCCGTGCTCGCGCGGGCGGTGGTTCACCGGCAGCTCCGCCACGCGATAGCCCTGCTCGTGCGCGAGCACCGGGATGAAGCGGTGCAGCTCGCCGTAGAGCACGAGGCTTCGGACGACGTCGCGCCGGTACGCCTTCAGGCCGCAGTTCATGTCGTGCAGCCGCAGGCCCGACATCCAGCCGGCGACGTGGTTGAAGAGCTTGGAGGGAATGCGGCGCGTGAGCGGGTCGCGGCGCTGCGCCTTCCATCCGGAGACGAGATCGAACCCCTCGTGCAGCTTGGCGAGCAACCGAGGAATCTCGGCCGGATCGTCCTGCAGATCGCCGTCGATCGTCACGACGACGTCGCCGTCCACCTGCGCGAAGCCGGTTGCGAGCGCCGCCGCCTTGCCGAAGTTTCGGCGCAGTCGCACCACGCGCACGTTCTCCTCGCGCGCATGGAGCCGGGTCAGCGCGGCAAATGAGCCGTCCGTTGATCCATCGTCGACGTAGACGGCCTCCCACTCCTCGCCGAGTGGTTCGAGCGCCGCCTGCAGCTCTTCGTGGAGGAGCGCGACGCTGCGCTCCTCGTTGTGGATCGGGATGACGACCGAGATCACGGCGGTACCTAGTATGGCGTCGCCCATGGCATCGCTGCTCACGATCGACGTTGCGCTGCGGGAGATTCTCGCGCGTGTCAGTCCGCTCGCGTCGGAGGCCGTGAGCATCGAGTCGGCGGCGGGCCGCGTGTTGGCGCGCGACGCACGCGCCGCCGTCGACTTGCCGCCGTTCCCCAGCTCCGCGATGGACGGGTTCGCCGTGCGCGCGGCAGACACGCCGGGGAGCTTGGTCGTGGTCGATCGGATCGCGGCGGGTCTGCCTGCGTCCCGCGAGCTCGGCGACGGAGAGGCGATGGCGATTTCTACCGGCGGGGTCGTGCCCGCCGGCGCCGATGCCGTCATCCCCATTGAGTATGTTGTCCAACATGACAACTCGATCGAGATCGACAACCGCACCGAAGCGGGAGCTCACGTTCGTCCGCGTGGGGGCGATCTCGGTGCGGGCGACGTTGTCGTTCCGGCCGGCACGCTGCTCCGCCCGGCGGAGATCGGAGCGCTTGCGGCCGCCGGTCTGGGCGAGGTGGAGTGCGCCGTTCGTCCGCGCGCTGCCGTCGTCACGACGGGTACCGAGCTGCGGCGGCCGGGTGCGCCGCTCGAGCCTGGACAGATCTACGAGGCGAACGGTGTCATGCTCGCAGCGGCGCTCGCGTCCGCAGGCGCTGCAGTCGTCCCACCCGCCTCCGCCGCCGACGACGAGCCGGCGCATCGCGCGGCGCTCGAGCGCGGTCTCGAGGCTGACGTGCTCGTCACCTCCGGCGGCGTGTCCGTCGGACCGCACGACCTGGTCCGGAAGATCGAGGCGGAGCTCGGCGTCACCGAGGTGTTCTGGAAGGTTGCAATGAAGCCGGGGAAGCCGCTCTCGTTCGGCGTCCGCGGCAAGACGCTGGTCTTCGGGCTGCCGGGCAACCCGGTCTCGGCGCTCGTGTGCTTCGAGCTGTTCGTGCGCCCCACGCTGCTTGCGCTCCAGGGTGCCCGCACGCCCGGGCCGGTGTTCGCGCGGGGCGAGCTCGCGGCGAGCGTCCGCCGCAACCCCGAGCGCGACGAGTTGCTGCGCGCGCGTTCGCGCGATGAGGGCGGGCGTGTCTTGCTCGAGCCGCTCGTCGGCCAGGAATCGCACATGATCGCGCGTGCCGCGGCCGCGGACGCGCTCGTGCTTGCCGCGCGCGGCGAGGGCGAGCTCGCCGCCGGCACGACGGTCAGCTATCTGCCGCTTCGTTAGAGGCCGGCGACGTCTCTGTCGCCGACGGTGCGGAGGCGTGCACGATGTCGCGCTCGTGAGGAGAGGACCGCGCGCCGGATCGTGCGCCTGACCGGCCCGAGCGGCGGGCGTTCGCCGGCGCTTGGATACGGCGCATAGCGTCCGGCGGAGAGGGCAGCCAGCTGGCCGCCCGCCGCCGCCCAGACCACGGAGAGCGCGAGCGCCAGGAACGGCACCCAGCCGATCGCGGCCAGCTGGAGCAGATACCACGGCGCGTCGAGGCCGAGGCCGAAGCGGCGCGCGAACTCCCACAGCAGCAGGGCCGGGCCTCCGAGGCCTGCGAGCCAGGCGCCGATTCGCGGCATGACCGACCGACCGCTCAGCTGCGGCAGCCAGAGCCACGCGTGGAGCGACGGCAGCAGGAAGACGAGCGCGAACGCGTTCAACGACACCGTGAGCAGCGCCACGATCGCGAGCGCGAGGAGCGCTGCGCAGTGGCCGGCCAACTCTTCGTCTCGCGGGATGCGACGACGCGGCACCAGGCGATCGCGGGCGACTATCCAGGCGCCGAGCGACAGAGCAGCGAAGACGATCAGCCCGAGGACGGGCCAGTCGGTGCCGCTGCTTGCCTCGGGCGCAGGCGGTCGCAACGAGGCTTGCGGCCACCAGCCCGCCAGGCCGAACACCTCGAAGAGCAGTACGACGAAGAGCCAGAAGCCGATCCGGCTGCGCAGGCTGAGCAGGGCCGGGAGGAGCGGTATGCGACGGCGCCGTGTCAGTGCGAACAGGTCGACCGCCGCGGTGAGAAACGGCAGCAACGCGGCGACGAGAACGATCTGGATCGCCCAACCGCGGACGATGCGGGCGCCGAAGTACACGTACGTCGAGGTGCCCTGCGCGAGCTCGAGGCCGTCGTCGAGAGAGCCGAGGAGTTGCTGCGCCGCACGGCCGACCTGACCGAGCCGCCGCGCGTGCAGCCCGCCCGGTGTGTCGCCGACGGCGCTCGGCGGGCGGTCGCCGCCGGTCGTCACGCTGAGGGCGGACGTGCCACGTGCGAGAAACGGCGCCTGCTCGTAGAAGCTGAACGGAAAGGCGAGGTCGAGCAGCTGGCGGAGGGCGCTTGGCCGTTGCGCGGCGTCGCCGGTCTCTTCGAGCAGGCGGGCCGCGGCCGTCGCGAGAAGCGTCGCACTCGGCGTGCGCGAGCGGTCGCCGGCGAACTCGAGCCGGGGTAGGTCGGGACCGGCGATTGCGTCCAGGTCGATTACGGCGACGATGTCGCGCGCCAGCGGCGAGTGCTCGGCGAAGTGGGCGGCACCGATCCCCCCGAGTGCACCGCCGTCCGTAGAGAGGAAGACGATCGTGTGGGCCGGCCTCACCCGTTGAGACGTCGACGGGGCGGTCGAGGCGGCGGCCGGGTTTGCATAGGAGCGCGCCAGCTCGATGAGCGCCGCCGTGCCGGAACCGTTGTCGTTTGCGCCAGACCCCACTCCGTTGTTGTCGCGATGGGCAACAACGGCGATCGCCGACTGCGACCGTCCGGTCGCGATGACGACGAGATTCTCGAAGGGCAGCCGGCCTCGTCCCGCAACGTCCGCGCGGAATCGATCGGTGCGGACGACGAAGCCATACGGTCGCAGCTGGTCCGCGAACCAGGAGGCGCCGCCGCCGGCACCCGGGGTGCCGGGCGAGCGATCCGGAAACTGGGTCGCGAGGTCGGCGGCGAGCAGCCGGGCCCCTACGGTGTCGAACGCCGGCGGGAGGTCCGGCCGCGGAAGTGGCGCCGGTCGCGCCACGCTGAAGGCCGCGAGCAGGAGAGGAAACGCCACGAACAGCCACGTGCCGCGGTAGGTGCGCCCGCTGACCGGGCGCTCGACCGAACCACGCCGCGCGCGGCGCCGCCTCGGCGTGGGCGGAGCGGCGGACATGCGGGGCTATAGTAGGTAGGAATCCGCTGTCCGTCCCGCGGCAGGCATGCGTATGTCCGAGCCACCGACCATCCTGCTCGTGGACGACGAGGACGCCGTCCAGAAGCTCCTGACGTACCCACTCGAGCGCGAGGGCTTCCGCGTCGTTCCGGCCTGGGACGGCCAGGAGGCTCTCGACCTTTTTGCCGAGACGAATCCGGACCTGGTCGTTCTGGACATCATGCTGCCGCGCGTTGACGGTCTCGAGGTCTGCAAGCGCCTGCGCGCCCGCAGCACCGTGCCGATTATCATGTTGACCGCGCGCGACGACGAGCTCGACAAGGTCGTTGGGTTGGAGCTCGGCGCCGACGACTACATCACGAAGCCGTTCTCGATCTACGAGTTCCGTAGTCGCGTGCGTGCGCTTCTGCGGCGGGCGAAGCTGCCGCCGTACGAGGGCGAAGACGGCGCGGAGACCCTCTCCGCCGGTCCGTTGCGAATCGATCCTGCGCGGCGAAGCGTGGAGCTCGACGGGAAGGCCGTGCAACTGACGTACGTCGAGTTCGAGCTGCTGCGGACGATGGCGTCGCATCCGGGGCGGGTCTTCTCGCGGAAGACGCTGCTCGAGGAGCTCTGGGGCGGGTCCGATTACCGTGAGCCACGCACGATCGACGTGCACGTCCGCCACCTGCGCGAGAAGCTCGAGCGCGATCCGCGCGAGCCGGAGTTCATCCACACCGTCCGCGGCGTCGGGTACCGCTTCAGAGAGCGATGAAACCTCGGGACGCGAGGTGAACCCGTTCAAGAGCGTCGGCGCGAGGCTGAGTCTGGCGCTCATCGGCGTGGTCGCTCTCGCACTCTGCCTCGTTTACCTGATCGTGGTCCCCTCGCTGCGCGAGCGGTTGGTCGACGACAAGCTGAGCCAGCTGCGAACTGCAATGCCGCAGGTGACGGCGATCATTCCGACGTCCCAGCTCGAGCCTTGGCCCGATTTTTTCGAGCGGGCTTCAGCGATCTCCGAAGGCGCGCGTGTGGTCGTCTACACGTTTCAGCCCGCCGTGGGCACGACCGGGCATGCGACGCTTGTCGGCCCGATCGAGGACTCGCACAGCGTCAACTCGCGCGATGTCGAGCACGATCCCGTGGCGCAACATGCTGCCGACACGTTCGCCGAGGCGTCGGGACGGGTCACCCGCGGCGACGAGGAGTTCGCCGAGGTCGCGACGCCCGTAGCGCCGCTCGAGGAAATCGTGCTGCTCCGCGCGCCGCTGCACGACGCGCTCGCGAATGTCCATACGGTGCAGCGCCGCTTGCTCGAAGCCGGCGTGCTCGCGCTGTTACTCGCGCTGGCGGTCGGCTACGGCGCCGCGTACCTGTTCGCGCGCCGGATCCGGCGTCTGGAGGCCGCGGCGGAGCGGATCGCTGCGGGACGCTTCGACGAGCCCGTGATCGATCGCAGCCAAGACGAGCTGGGGCAGCTTGCGCGGGCGTTCGACCGCATGCGGGTCCGCCTCTCGCAGCTGGAGCGGGCGCGGCGCGAGTTCATCGGCAACGCGTCGCACGAGCTCCGGACGCCGCTGTTCTCGCTGCGCGGCTTCATCGAGCTCCTGACCGACGAAGACCTCGACGAGCCGACGCGGCGCGAGTTCCTGGAGACCATGCGTGAGCAGGTCGACCGGCTCCAACGACTGGCGGAGGACTTGCTCGACCTGACCCGGCTGGACGCCGGCCGGATGCACATCGAGCGCCGCCCGGTCGACCTCGCGGACCTCGCGCACGACCTCTGCGACGAGTTTCGCGCCGTCGCGGTCGCGACGGATCACCCGCTCGAGCTGGAGGCGGGCGAGGCGCGCGTGCTCGGTGACGAGGAGCGCATCTTCCGCATCGGCCGGGCGCTGCTCGAGAACGCGATGAAGCACACGCCTCCCGGAACCCGCGTGCACGTGCGCTCGAACGGAAGCTCGTTGGCGGTGGTCGACGAAGGTCCCGGCATTCCGGCCGAGCACGCAGCCCACGTCTTCGACCGCTTCTACCGCCTGGACGGCGCCCGCGCGTCCGGCAGCGGGCTGGGGCTCGCGATCGCGCACGAGCTCGCGGAGGCAATGGGCGGGTCGCTCGAGCTCGAGTCGCGCTCTGGGCGCACCGCATTCGCTGTACGGCTGCCGCCCGCTTCCGCAGCCGGGTCGTTTCCACGGGAAAACGCAGAGGCCGCGCGATAGCTTTTCGGATATCGGGTGCCGCGGTTTTCGCTTGTCGCACACGGGCAACAACGCCGCTAGCAGACTTCCGGCCCGGTAGGTATAGATAGAGACAGGTTTACCCGTGGAAACCTTCGGGTACGCCGCCCTTGAAACCCGATGGCAATGGCGAACGACACGGCCGAGACCTCGCCGCACGCGCATGCGCGTGACCGTCGCGTCGTCCGGCTGACGATCCCCGCGCGCGCCGAGTACATCACGCTCTGCCGTCTCGCCTTGACGGGTCTCGCGCGTCTGCGGCCGATCTCGGAGGAGTTGGTCGCCGATCTGAAGCTCGCCCTGACGGAGGCGACGTCGAATTCGGTTCGTCACGCGTACCCGCAGGACGGCGGCTGCGTCGAGATCTCGTACGAGCTCTCCGGCGACCGCCTGGTGATCGAGGTGAACGACGAGGGTGAGGGCTTCGACCCCAGCGAGGACGGCACGCTCGGAGACCTCGAGAATCTGACCGAGGGCGGCCTCGGCATCGCGATCATCCGCTCGATCGCCGACGAGTTCTCTCTCACCCGGGGTCCGCAGGGCCGCGGCTCCCGTCTCCGTTTCGCCAAGGTCCTCACGGCGTAGCTTGCTGCAGCTCGTCAACGTCGGGCACAAGTCTCTCGCCGATTACGCCTCGCTTGCCACGCGCGGCTTGATGGAGGAGATCCTCGAGCTCGCGAAGCCGCTGGCCGGCAAGCGCGTTGTCCACCTGTCCGCCACCGCCTTCGGCGGCGGCGTGGCCGAGATCAACTACACACTCGTGCCGCTGATGCTCGACGCCGGCCTCGACGTCGAATGGCGGATCATCCGCGGCGCAGAGGACTTCTTCAACGTCACGAAGACGATCCACAACGCGCTGCAGGGAAGTCCCGAGGGCCTGAGTGAGGCGCACCACGAGATCTTCCACCGCTACCAGGAGATGAACGCGCGCGACTTCACGGACGACTACGAGTTCGTCGTCGTGCACGACCCGCAGCCGGTCGGATTGATCGACCACTTTCCTGCGTCGAAGGCGCACTGGATCTGGCGTGGGCACATCGACTTCTCGACGCCCAATGACGAGGTGCTCGATTTTCTGCTGCCGTCGATCGCGCGCTACGACGCGACGATCTTCCATCTGCCGCAATACGCCCCGCGCGCGGACGGTCTGCCGCCCGCATACATCTGGCCGCCCGCAATCGACCCGCTCGCGCCGAAGAACATGGCGCTCTCGGCTGAGGACGCCGCGTACATCGTCGACCAGTTCGGGATCGACGTCGAGCGTCCGCTGCTGACACAGGTGTCGCGTTTTGATCCATGGAAGGACCCGCTTGGCGTGATCGACGCATATCGGGCCGTGAAGCTGGAGGTGCCCGGGGTGCAGCTCGCGCTTGTCGGCTCGATGGCGCACGACGATCCGGAGGGCTGGGATTACTACAACCGCACTGTCGAGTACGCCGACGGCGACCCGGATGTCTACATCCTCTCGAACCTCAACAACGTGGGCTCCGTCGAGGTGAATGCATTCCAGGTGCACTCGCGGGTCGTGATCCAGAAGTCGATCCGCGAGGGGTTCGGTTTGACCGTGAGCGAGGCGCTCTGGAAGGCGCGGCCGACCGTCGCGGGGCGCGTGGGCGGCATCGTCGTGCAGATCGAGGACGGCAGGACCGGCTGGCTCGTCGACTCGGCTGAACAGTGCGCGGCTGCATGCCTGGAGGCGCTGCGCGACCCCGAAGGCGCCCGGGTGCGTGCGCTGGGCGCGAAGGAGCACGTCCGTCGTCATTTCCTCACGCCGCGGCTGCTTCGCGACTGGCTCACGCTCTTCAATCGCCTGGTCGGAAACGATACGGGCGTCGAGCTCGCGACCGTCGGCGCTGAGTAAGCGGCGCCGCCGGGGATAGGGTCCCCGGGATGGCGGCTCGCAGGAACCTGATCGTCGTCTCGAATCGCGGCCCCGTGACCTACACGTGGAGCGGCGGCGAGCGCGTTGCGCAGCGTGGCGGCGGCGGCCTCGTCACCGCGCTTCGCAGCCTGGCCTTGCAGCATGATGTCACCTGGATCGCCAGCGCGATGTCCGACGAGGATCGTGTTGTCGCATCGGACAACGCCGACGCCGCATTCGAGGAGACGGCGCGAGACGGCTCGACCTATCGCCTGCGCCTCCTCGTGCACGACGAGCAGGCGTACGACTGGTTCTACAACGTGATCGCGAATCCGACGTTGTGGTTTCTCCAGCACTACCTGTGGGATCTCGCCACTGCACCGAGCATCGACCACGGCGTTCATCACGCGTGGCTGGAGGGTTACGTCCCGGTCAACCGTGCTTTCGCCGAGGCCGTCCTCGAGGAGCTCGACCGCGATCCGGAAGCGTCTGTGTTCTTCCACGACTACCACCTCTACGTCGCGCCGCGCGTGGTCCGGGACGCACGACCGGATGCGCGCCTCGTGCAGTTCGTGCACATCCCGTGGCCCGCTGCCGACTACTGGTCGGTGCTGCCGCTCGAGATCAGGCGTGCGGTTCACGACGGGCTGCTCGCGAACGACGTCGTCGGCTTTCACACGCGGCGCTGGCGCCGCAACTTCATCCGCGCGGCCGAAGACATCGTCGGTGCGGTTCCCGACTGGGCTCATGACGGCCTCGGCTACGACGGCCGCCGCTTGACGGTGACGGCTGCCCCGATCTCGGTCGATCCGCAGGAGTTCGACGAGCTCGCCCAGAGCCCGGCCGTGCTCGAGGCCGGGCGGAAGTTGAACCAGAACCGGCCCGAGAAGCTGATCCTGCGCGTCGACCGAACCGATCCGTCGAAGAACATCGTCCGCGGCTTCCGCGCATTCGAGCTCTATCTCGATGCACATTCGGAGATGCACCGGCGTGTGGGGATGGTCGCCCTGCTGGATCCCTCGCGCCAGGAGATCCCCGAGTACGCGGAGTACGTGGGCGCGATTCAGCGCGAAGCGCGTCGAGTGAACGATCGCTTTCAGCAGGAGGGCTGGGCACCGATCGATCTCCAGATCAGCGACAACTTTCCGCGCGCTGTCGCTGCGTACAAGGACTACGACGTGCTGTTCGTGAACGCGATCTTCGACGGCCTGAACCTGATCGCGAAGGAGGCGCCGCTCGTAAACGAGCGAGACGGCGTGCTCATCCTGTCGGAGAACACGGGCGCGTACGAGGAGCTCGGCGATTGGGCGCTGTCGATCAACCCGTTCGATGTCTCGGGGCAGGCGGACGCGATCCACCGTGCACTCGACATGCCGGCCGACGAGCGGCGCGAGCGCATCGACGCGATTCGCTCGTGGGTGCGCGAGCACGACCTCACGGCGTGGACGAATGCGCAGCTGCAGGCGCTCGACGGGGAGTCACTAAAGTCTCCCGTGTGAACGCCCTCGTCGACGAGGGCCTGCTTAGGCCGGACAACCCCAACCTGCGCCGATGACGGATCTCTCTCATGTCTCCGAATCCGGCGAGGTCCGGATGGTCGACGTGGGCGGCAAGCCGCACTCCCGCCGGCGCGCGGTCGCATCGGCGCGCGTGCGCATGTCGGCGGAGACGACCCGGCGGCTGCGGGAGCTGCCGAAGGGCGATGCGCTCGTCACCGCGCAGCTCGCCGGCATCATGGCGGCGAAGCGCACGGCGGAGCTCATCCCGCTCTGTCACCCGCTGCCGCTGACGCACGTCGACGTGTCTCTCGTGGTCGGCGACGCCTCGGTCGACATCGTCGCGACGGCGGAGACGACGGCGCAGACGGGCGTGGAGATGGAGGCGCTGACCGCGGCTGCGGTCGCGGCGCTCGCCGTCTACGACATGGCAAAGGCCGTGGACAAGGAGATGGTCGTCGAGGACGTCAAGGTGCTGGAGAAGACGAAGTCGTGAATGCAGCGGTGCTGACGGTCTCCGACGGCGTTGCCGCAGGCGAGCGCGACGATGCGAGCGGAGATCTGCTCGCCGAGCTGCTTGGCGCTGACGGCTTCGACGTGGTGCGGCGCGTCGTCCCGGACGAGCGCGAGGAAATCCGGGTGGCGATCCGCGAGCTGGCCGCCGAAGCGCGGCTCGTGCTGACGACGGGCGGGACCGGTGTGGCACCGCGCGACGTGACGCCGGAGGCGACGCTGGTCGCGCTCGAGCGTGAGGTGCCGGGGATCGCGGAGGCGATCCGCGCGGATTCGATCGCGAAGACGCCCCACGCCATGCTTTCCCGCGGCGTCGCCGGGACGATCGGGTCGTCGCTCGTCGTGAATCTTCCCGGGTCGCCGGGCGGCTGCCGTGACGGCTTCGCCGTGATCCGCCCCGCGCTCGAGCACGCGCTGCGGCTCCTGAGCGACGAAGCGACCGCCCACAGGCAGACATGAGCAGCGCCGCGGCCGTTCTCCCGGTGCGCTTTGCGCGTCTGATCAAGATCGAGCACACGGTGTTCGCGCTGCCGTTCGCATACGTCGGTGCGTTGCTCGCGGTGAACGACGTCCCGTCGGCGCACGACCTCCTGTGGATTACGGTCGCGATGGTCGGCGCGCGGTCGCTGGCAATGGGCCTGAACCGTCTGATCGATACGCGGCTCGACGCACGCAATCCACGCACTGCCTCGCGCGAGCTGCCGATGGGTCTGCTGACGCCGACCCAGGTCCTCGCCTTCTGCCTCGCTGCGCTGGCGTTGTACGAGCTGGCCGTGTTCAACCTCGACCCGCTGGTCCGGTGGCTCTCTCCGATCCCCGTCGCGGCGTTCGTGATCTACCCGTACTTGAAGCGATTCACCTGGCTCTGCCATCTGTGGCTGGGCGGCGTCGACGGGCTCGCGCCTGTCGGCGCCTGGGCCGCGATCACCGGCACGCTGCCGCTCGCGGCGTGGGAGCTCGGCGGCGCGGTCGCTCTGTGGATCGCCGGCTTCGATCTCTTCTATTCGCTGTTCGACGTCGACGTCGACCGGCGTGAAGGCCTTCACTCCGTCGCGACTCGCTTCGGTGTGCGGGGTGCGTTCTGGGGCGCGCGCCTGATGCACGGGCTCACCGTCGTGCTGCTCGGCCTCGCGGGTCTCCGGCTCGAGCTCGGCCTTTGGTACTGGCTCGGCGTCGGCGCGGTCGCGTCGCTGCTTGCCGTCGAGCATTCGCTGGTGTCGCCGGGTGACCTTCGCCGGTTGAACGCGGCGTTCTTCACGGTGAACGGCGTGATCAGCGTCGTCTTCCTCGCCTTCGTTCTCGCGGAGGTCCTGGCGTGATTCGCGCGCGCGGCCTCGCCAAGCGCTATGGCGAGCGACGTGTCTTCGCCGGCATCGACCTCGATGTCGAGCGCGGTGGCTTCACGCTCGTGACCGGACCGAACGGCTCGGGCAAGACGACGCTCTTGCGGCTGCTGGCGGGGCTCGCGCAGCCTTCTGCCGGCGACCTCGACGTCGACGCTACGCGCGGACAGCTCGGCTTCCTGGCGCATGAGCCGCTTGTCTACCGCGACCTGACTGCGCTCGAGAATCTCGAGCTCTACGGGCGCCTGTACCGCGTGCCGGAGCGGCGTGAGCGGATCGGCATGTTGCTCGAGCGCTTCGACCTGTGGGATTCCCGTAACGAGCGTGCGGCAGCGTTCTCCCGCGGCATGCTGCAGCGATTGGCGCTCTGCCGCCTCTTCCTCCACGAGCCTTCCCTGCTGCTGCTCGACGAGCCGTTCTCGGCGCTCGACGCGGAAGGCGTGGAGCTGCTCGATCGCGAGTTGGCGCTGCGTCGCGGCGAGGCGACGTTCGTCGTCGCGACGCACGAGCCGCTGCGACTCGGGCCGCTCGCGAGCGAACGGCTGGCGCTCGCGTGAGCGGGTACTTCGCGGACGTCGCAGCGCTTGCGCGTAAGGACCTGCTGCTCGAACTGCGGGCCCGGGACACGTTGCCGGCGATGCTGCTGTTCGTTTCCGCCGCGCTCGTGATCTTCCATTTCGCGCTCCCGGCCGGGACCGGAGAGCTCGCGGGGCTCGGTCTGCTCTGGGTCGCGATCGTCTTCACTGCGCTGCTCGGCCTCTCGCGTGCATTCGTCGCCGAGCGCGAGCAGGGCATGCTCGACGGGCTCGTGCTTGCTCCGTCGGATCGGAGTGCGATCTGGCTCGGCAAGGCGCTTGCGGCCCTCGCGTTCCTTGCGCTTGCGGAGGTCGTCGCGCTGCCGCTCTTCGCTCTCTTCTTCTCGGGCATCGACGGCGCGACGGTCGCGGGAGTCGCTCTTGCCGACGTCGGCATCTGCTCCGTCGGAGTATTCGTCGCTGCGATGTCCATCGCGACGCGAGC
>Ga0137373_10003819_pt1 | contig 16461 bp, 30 predicted proteins | sample SagtaG_5_FD_104912 | JGI IMG/M metagenome (GOLD analysis project Ga0137373, IMG submission 104912) | Vadose zone soil microbial communities from Sagehorn Ranch, Mendocino, California, USA - Sage1_R_80_16 metaG | ecosystem: Environmental > Terrestrial > Soil > Vadose zone | place: USA...
AGCCCCGCGCGCGCCTCCGGGGCCGAGGACGCTGCGACCGAGCCGGCCTGCGTCTGCGGGCACCCGTTCCTCGCTCACGTGACCGTTCACCTCGGCGGATGCATCGGCCGCCCGGATGGACCGTGCGGCCCCGACTGTCGAGACGAGTGTATGGAGGAGCAGCGCGACCACCCCGACGAGAAGTGCGAGTGCCGCGAGTACGTGCCGGGGCCCGCCGCTCTCCCCGCGCCTCGCAGCGAGACCACCCACGAGGAGGACCGAAATGACCGCTGAGAACGCGGAGCAGATGGAGGCGCTGTGTCGGACGGTGGAGAAGGCGCTGGATCTGACCGTCCGGCTCGACTGGCGGGCCGTCGCCTGCAGGTGGTGCCTGCGCCTGCGCCCCACCACCCCCGCTCCCGCGGACACCGCGGGGGAGGAGTGACACCATGGGACTCGATACGTCGCACGATTGCTGGCATGGAGGACCTTACTCGGCCTTCACGCGCTGGCGGCGCGAATTGGCGAAGGTCGCGGGGCTCCCGCCGCTGGACCTGATGGAGGGGTTCTGGTCGCGGCCGACCGATGACGACGCCTTCGGGATCGCGCTCACGGTTCGGGTGTGCGCGGACTCGCTCGACCGAGCCTATCCGCCGCGTCCGGGCCCCGACCCCGGGCGGTCCCAGGCCGAGTCCCTGCGCCACGCCTTCGATTTCGACGCGATCCGATGGGACGCGCTCAGACCGGACCCGCTCCACGCCCTCCTGAGCCATTCCGACTGCGACGGGGAGATCGCCGCCGCCGACTGCGGGCCGCTCGCGGACAGCCTAGAGCGGCTCCTCCCCGCGCTGGAGTCCAGCGGCATCCCCGGGTGCCGCGGGTCGTCGATGCGCGAGACAACGGAGCGGTTCATCGCGGGACTGCGGCTCGCCGCCTCCCGGGGCGAAAACGTGGTGTTCGCGTGAGCGCCCCTGTGACCGACGGCGGACACCCCACGACGGAGGGAGCATGACGCGCGAGGAAGCGAAGGCGAAGGCGAAGGCGTACAGCGGCAACGTGATCCGGGCGCTCGCGGCGCTGCTCCACGCGGCCAACGATCTCGCCCCCGAGGACGACCCCGACAAGTACGACGCATGGCGCGCACTCGTCATGCGGGCGCGCGAGGAGTACGACGCCCTCCTCCGGCTCCGCGCCCTCGATGCCTCCTCCCCGGCGCCAGCGGCACCGACGCCCCACGAAGACGTGGCTCCCGATGCGCGCCTCCGCGGTCCCCGAGTCAGGCATCGACGCGCCCGCAGCGAAGTCCTTGAAGTGACCGACTGCGGCGGCGAGCCCGTCGCCTACTATGTGCAGGGCCACAACGCGGACGTGAGCGATGGCGAGCTGGCCCGCACGGCTGCGTCGCGGATCTGCGACCCCGCGCTGGAGGACTCCATCATCGGCGAGATCCGCCGCGAGTGGTGGTGCTCGGTCCCGTGCGACTGCGGCGACCATGACGAGCACTTCCGGCGCGCCGAGGCCGCCGCTCCTCGCGCGCTTGCCGTTACCGCGTGGCACGTCGATGGCGATGGATGGCTGGGAGCCGAGGAGGGCGCATGAGCGGCGGCACGGAGTACGCGGACAGGCTCCGCGAGGTGGAGGCGGAGCTAGCGAGGATGACCCGCGCGCGGGATCTCGCCGAGGTGGACAAGGAGAGCGCCGAGGCGCGGCTCCTGCTCGTGCTGGATTGGGTGGGCGTCGAGCGGCGGAAGCGCGACAACTACAACGCCCAGCGCGAAGGCCACGGCGGACAGATCGCGGGCGACTCGCACTCCCCGCGCCTCCCGCCGTCGGTGCTGCTCGAGCTGGAGCGCCTCGTCTCCGACGATCGGGGCACCTACGCGGCCGACGGGATCCGCGACCTGACGGAGCGGTGCGCCAAGGCCGAGTCCGCCCTCTCCTCCTCGGAGGGGAGGGAGAAGGCGCTGCGGGAGGCGCTCGGGGCACACGTCAAGGACTGGCGAGCGGCGGCCCGGATCCGCCGCAACGCGGAGCCGGATGTCCCGTTCGTTGCTGGCCGATCCGAGGGCTACGCCCTCGCGCTCGCCATCTGCGCAGGACTCGTAGAGGACGCCCTCCGCGCCGCCCTGGCCTCGGACCCCGACGCGACGAGGGGAGGGCCGACGCCGTGAAGACCGACCGCTACGTGATCGTGGACAGCCGCACGACCTGCGGCAACTCGGTGTTCTTCTGGTGCTGGGATGGCGCGGGCTACACCTGCGACCTACGCGTGGCCGCGATCTTCACGGAGGAGGAAGCCCGCCGGCAGGAGCGCAGCCGCGACACTGATAAGGCGTACCGGCTCGAGGACGTGCTCGCGATCGTCCAGCACCATGTGGACATGCAGGACTTGGCACGCGTCGCGAAAGGCGATCCGCCCGCGCGCGCCCACACGTTCTCGCACCTGAAGGTGTCCCGATGACCGCGCTCTCGCCGCTCGACAAGGTCTGCGCCGACGCGCTCGCCGACGAGGTGGCGGTGCTCGTTCGCCGGAAGGTGATCGACTCCCGCTCGCCGGCCGCGGACGCGCTCCTCGACTACCGGGAGCCGCCGTCGACGCCCCGCGCCGACCGGATGGCGCAGCTCGAGCAGGAGCTCGACCGCGCGCGCATCGCGCTCGCGAAGGCGGACGGCGATCTGCAGCGGGAGGCGGAGTTGCGCCGCGGCTGGGAGATCCGCTGGGGCGTGATGTCGAAGCGCGCCGAGGCGGCCGAGGCCGCGCTCGCGACCGCCCAAGTCGACGTCTCGCGGGTCAAGAAGGAGCGCGAAGAGGCCGACCTCGTCGCGGCCGAGTACGGCTGGCGCGGGGCGCTGCGCGGCGTGGACGAGCTGCTCGAGGTGTTCCTGAAGGCGGCGCACGAGCAGGGGCAGGCCCCGGCCGCCGCGCGCGTGAACGTCTCCGAGCTGCTCCTCGTCGTGCGCCGGCACCGCGAGAACCCGCCCATCCCTTTTCTCCGCCCGCGCGACGAGGCGCACGACGCGAAGGCGCCCGACGACGCACAGCTCCGGCGCGCGGCGCGCGCGCTCGCGAAGGTCGAGACCCTCGACGCCGACCGGCCGAAGGTTCTCGACGACGCGCGGCGGGAGCTCCGGACCCAGGCGTTCGCGTTCGTCCGCGCCGCGCAGGCCTGGGCGGACGCGATCCACGAGAAGCCCGCTGCGGCGGCGTGGCGAGCGACGCGGCGCGGAACCTGTACGTCCCGATGCAGATCACCCTCACGATGATCGCTCGCGAGGACGCGCCGGCCTCCGAGACGTCCACCGCAGGAGGCCCCCGTGTCTGACCAGCTCCTCGCCCTCTCCTTCCTCCAGCCGTGGCTCTGGTGCATCGAGCACGGGCACAAGACCGTCGAGAACCGGAGCTGGAAGCCGCCGGCGAGGATGCTCGGCAAGCGGTTCGCGCTGCACGCGAGCGCTGGCTGGGACCGCGACGCGGTGCCGTTCGTCCACGGCGTGCTCGGCGCGCTCCAGGTGGTGATGACGAACCAGCCCGAGCGTAGCGCGATCGTCGGCACGGCGCGGCTCGTCGGAGCGCTCCCCGTTCGCGTCACGGAGATGCCCGAACGCCAGGTCAGCGTCGATGGACTCCCCGGGTGCCAGGTCGGCGACCTCGACCTCCGGCAGCAGTTCGAGATCCTCGCCTCGCCGTGGACCTTCGGCCCGTGGGCCTGGCTTCTCGCCGACGTCCGGAGCCTCTCGGAGACGGTCCCCTGCAGGGGGGCGCTCGGCTTCTGGAAGGTGCCCGACGAGATCGCCGAGCTCGTCCGCGAGCGGGAGGTCCGCGATGCCGCGTGAGGGCATGGTCGAGCTCGAGGTCTCCGTCCTCGCCGAGACCGCCGCCGCGCTCCGGATCCGGACCGACGACGGCAAGGAGGCGTGGATCCCGAAGTCCCAGATCGACGAGGACTCCGAGGTCTACAGCCTCAAGTCGAGCCCGGGAACGATGCTCGTCACGGAGTGGATCGCCACGCAGAAGGAGCTCGTCTAGATGAGACTGCCCGAGTTCATCACGTTCACCGGCGCCGACGACCAGACGGACGTCGACGCGATGGTCGCGCTCACTGCGCGCTACCCGATCGAGTGGGGAATCCTCCACAGCCTCTCGCGCTATGGCGTGCCGCGGTATCCGCGCCACACGGAGCGGTTCGTCCATCGCGGCCTGCGCCTCGCCGCCCACCTCTGCGGCGGGTTCAGCCGCGACATCATGGCCGGCGAGGTCTTCGACCGAGTTCCGCGCGACATCTTCGACGGGTTCGCGCGCCTTCAGGTGAACCACGCCCAGCCGCTCGTTCGCCGGATCGCCGCCGCGCAGGCCCACATGCGCCTGCCGTGCGTCGCGCAGGCGCGAGGCGATAGGTTCCCCGACGATGACGAGATCGGCTGGCTGTTCGACCGATCCGGCGGCGCTGGGCTCGCGCCCGCGTCGTGGCCGCGCCATCCCGGAGGCGGCCGCCTTGTCGGCTACGCGGGTGGCCTCGGGCCCGAGAACGTCCGCGACGTCCTCGCCGCGGTCGGCGCGACCGGGCCCTACTGGATCGACATGGAGAGCGGCGTCCGAACCGACGACCGCTTCGATCTGAAGAAGTGCGAGCGGGTCTGCGAGGCCGTGTACGGCGCCGACTTCTGCGCCCCCGGCGAGGACTTCGGCGGCCGGGGGGAGGGCGTGCTCCCGTGAGCTCGAAGCGCACGCGGTACAGGGCCGAGGTGATGCGGCCCGCGGTGGAGGACGGGCGCGGCCTCGTGCTGCGGCAGCTCGGAGCCGTCGGCACGGTCGCGTTCAAGCACCTCCTCTCGCTCGAGGAGATGGAGACGATCCGGCGCGCGCGAACCGTGCGCCTGCGGATCGAGTGGGACGTCGAGGACGCGGCCCGGCCTCCCCCCGACGGCGCGCCGCGGCCGACGCAGGTCGAGGGAGACGCCTAGATGGAACGGATCACGTTCAAGGTGCCGCGCAAGAACAGCCTCGACGAGGAGTGGAACTTCGTCGTGAAGGACGGCGACGTCGCGCTCTCTCTTGAGGTCCCGGCCTACCGCAACCGCCAGGGTCAGGCGGAGGAGCTCGGGCCGAAGGCGGTCTCCTTCCATCGCGCAGTCGCACGCCCCGAAGCGTCGCGCGCATGCGAGTACGTCGCCGGCGGGCGGTGCTACGGGACGCACGTCGGCTACGGCTGGGCGGACCTGGTCTGGAAGAGCGCGACGAACCTCACGGGGTTCGAGCAGGGAGAGCCGTTCTGGCTCGCGCTGGAGCAGGAGCTCCGCGACACCGCCGCGCGCGAGCGCGCACAGGCCGTCGGCATCGACGGCGAGGGGATCTGAAATGCGATCGGTCGCCGTCGTCCACCAGGAGAAGAACGTGAAGATGCTCCGCATCGCGAAGGAGCTGGCGCTGCCGCTCGACGTCGTCACCCAGACGCTCGCCATCTTGGCCCGGAAGGGCTCCGGGAAGACGTTCACGTTGCGCCTGCTCCTCGAGCGCCTGTTCAAGGCCGGCATGCAGGTCGTCGACGTCGACCCGAAGGGCGACCACTGGGGCGTGCGATCCTCCGCGGATGGCAAGGGCCCCGGGATCGGCTGCCTCATCCTCGGCGGCGAGCACGGGGACCTCCCGCTCGAGCCCGGCTCCGGCGAGCTCGTGGCGAAGCTCGTCGTCGAGGAGCGCGTGAGCGTCGTCCTCGACCTCTCGCTCTTTCGGAAGCACGAGGTCGCGACGTTTATGACGGCGTTCCTCGAGAACTTCTACCGGCTCAAGGCGCGCGAGCAGTACCGGACCCCGGTGATGCTCTTCGTCGACGAGGCGGACGCCGTCGCCCCGCAGAAGCCCCAGCGCGGCGAAGAGCGGATGCTCGGCGCGATCGAGGACATCGTGCGCCGCGGCCGGCAGCGCGGGATCGGCTGCACCCTCGTCACCCAGCGCTCGGCCGTCCTGAACAAGAACGTGCTGACGCAGGCCCAGGTGATGATCGCCATGCGGACGATCGCGCCGCAGGATCTCGCCGCGATGGACGCGTGGATCGAGGTCCACGGCACGCCCGAGCAGCGCGCGACGCTGATGGAGTCCCTCCCGTCGCTACCCCGCGGCGACGCCTGGGTGTGGTCTCCGGGCTGGCCGACGGACGAGGGGATCTTCCAGCGCGTCCACGTCGACCCGATCGAAACCTTCGACTCGGGCGCGACGCCCGAGCCCGGGCAGAAGCGGGTCGAGCCGAAGGAGCGGGCCGACGTCGACCTGGAGGCGCTCCGCCGGCAGATGGCCGCCACCGTCGAGCGCGTGAAGGCCGCCGACCCCACCCTCCTCCGCCGGCGGATCGCGGAGCTCGAGCGCAGCCTCTCCGGCGCGCAGAAGCAGGCCGCCGAGTACCAGCGCCTCGCGCAGGACGTCGAGCAGCGCCCGTCGAAGCCGGCGAAGGAGAAGCGCGTCGAGGTGCCGGTCCTGAAGGACGCGCAGGTGAAGCGGCTCGAGGCGCTCTTCGAGCGGGTCAGCGCAACCGCCGAGAAGCTAGGGGCGGCCCACGGTGCGCTCGTCACGGAGATGGGGGCGCTTGCCGGTCGCGTTCTGTCGTTCCAGTCGGCGGCCCGCGCAACCCCATCTCCCGCCGTGCCGCGCCCCGCGGCGCCGATCCTGCCCGCGCGCCGCCCGATCGCGCCTCCCGCCACGGCGCGCGCCGCCGCCGGCGAGCCGGGCGGCGAGGTCTCGGTCGGGAACAGCGGCCTCCGCCGGATGCTCATCGCCCTCGCGCAGCGGCCGCAGGGCCTCACGAACCAGCAGCTCGGCGTCCGGGCCGGCGTCTCCTCGAGGTCGGGGACGTTCAGCACGTACCTCGGCCGCGCGCGGTCGCAGGGCTGGATCGATGGCCGCGGCCACCTGAAGATCACCGATGCGGGGATCGTCGCGCTCGGCGCCTACGACCTGCTCCCGGAGGGCCGCGCCCTCGCCGACTACTGGATCCGCGAGATCGGCGGCGGGGCTGCGCGGATGCTCCAGGCGCTCGTCGACGTCTACCCGGCGGGGCTGACGAACGAGCAGCTCGGGGAGAGGGCGCGGATCTCCCACGCCTCGGGAACCTTCTCTACGTACCTCGGCAGGCTGCGCGCGCTCGAGCTCGTCGAGGGCCGCGGCGAGCTTCGCGCCAGCGAGGAGCTGAACTGACCATGGCCTCCACGAAGCAGCCTCCGCCGCCTGCTCCTCCCGAAGAAGAGGACGACCTCTGGACCGCGGCGGACGTCGCCCGGTACCTGAAGGTGAAAAGGACCTGGGTATACCGAGCCGCCGCCGACGAGCGGATCCCGAGCACGCGCAAGGCGGGCCTCCTGCGGTTCGTGCCGTCCGAGATCCGCGCGCTGCGCGACCCCGCGCGGCCGAGCGCCGCGGTCATCCCCCTCGGTCCGAGCCGGTGATCCCGATGGCGGCGACCGCACCGAGCCTCGACCAGATCGTCGCCGCGGTGCTCGAGGAGCGCCTACGCCCGATGATCCGCGAGGAACTCCGCGCGCTCCTCGACGAGTTGCGCGTGGCGACGGGGGCGCCGCCGGACGAGCTCGACACCGCCGAGGCCGCCCGAATCGCGGGGGTCGAGCCGGACACGGTCCGGGACTGGATCAAGCGCCGCGGGCTCTCCGCGCGGCGGCCGCCCGGGGTCCGTGAGCACCGGATCCTGCGCGCGGACCTGATGGCGTTCCTCGCGAACCCGAGCGCTCGCCGCCCCTCCCCGGAGCGGGGACCCGTTGACCTCGCAGTCGAAGCGGGCAAGATCCTGCGCGGCGCTCGCCGGGGAGGATGACCGATGCAGTGGGAAGGCTCCGTCTACCCGAAGGGCCGGAAGTGGTGGATCCGGTTCAAGGATCTCTCCGGGCGCTGGCTCGGCCGACCGACTCCCTTCTACGTCCACGTCGAGGGCGACCGCGAGAAGGCAGCCGCGCTCCTCGTCCACGTTCGCGAGCAGCTCGAGGCGCAGCGCCGCGCCGCCGGGCCGGGCGGCGGCCCGCTCACCGTCCGCGTCTGGGGCGAGCGTTGGCTCGAGAAGCGGCGCGCCGCCGGGATCGACGCCGTCCGCCACGAGGAGTTCCGCCTCCGGCTCCACGTCTACCCCATGATCGGCGAGACGCCGCTCATCGAGGTCCGCCGCTCGCACGTGCGCGCGCTCATGGCGGCGGTGCAGGAGAAGGCCCGGGTGCCACGCCGGAAGGGCGAGGAGCCCGAGCGGCTCGCGCCGCGCACCGTGCTCCACGTGTACCGCACGCTGCGCCAGGTGTTCCGCGCCGCGGTGCGCGCGGAGCTGCTCGAGGCGAACCCCGTCGACCTCGACAAGGACGAACTCCCGAAGAAGCAGGACAAGGACGCGAGCTGGCGCGCCGACGCGGTCTTCACGGCCGCCGAGGTCGAGCAGCTCATCTCGGACCTGCGCATCCCCGAGGACCGCCGCGTCCTGTACGCGATCGAGTTCCTGACGGGGACCCGCTCCGGCGAAGCCGCGGCGCTCCGGTGGGAGCGATGGGACCGCGCCCTGAAGCCGCTCGGCCGGCTCAAGATCACCCGGTCCTACAACAGCCGGGCGCGCGCCGAGAAGGTGACGAAGACGAAGCGGCCGCGCCTCGTGCCCGTGCACCCCGCCCTCGCCCAACTCCTCGCCGCGTGGAAGCTCGCCGGGTGGCAGCGGTTCATGGGGCGGCCCCCGAAGGACGAGGACCTCATCGCGCCGTCGCCGACGGGCGCGCACCGGCACGTGGGCTGGTCGCTCCAGAAGTTCCACAAGGACCTCATGGAGCTCGGCCTGCGGAAGCGCCGGCACTACGACTCGCGCCGGACCTTTCGCTCGATCTCCGGCGACGCCGGCGCCTCGAAGGAGATGGTGCGCTGGATCACGCACACCCCGGGCGACCAGATCGACGACTACCACTCGCCAGCGTGGTCTGCCCTGTGCGACGCGGTGCTGTGCATCCCGGTGAAGGTCCACACGCGCGGCGCCGTCGCGCGCCTGCGGCAGGAGCCGCGCCCACGGGCTTGACACTCCGTGTCGTGCTTGTCCTGTCTTTTCCGCTACGTCAGCCGAAGGAGATGTGATGCCGAACGACCCGAAGAAGATCGCGGAGTGGGAGCAGCTCGCGGACGCGGCACCTGTCGGACCGTGGCGCGTCGATGACGAACGAACGGAGTTTGACCTCGAGCCTCTGGGCATCACGGCGTTTTGCCGGTCGATCGAAATCATCGGGCCGGAGGAGGCTGACGGGTCGGTCGTGATAATCGCGGAGCACCGCGAGCCGATCGAGGAGCCAACCACGGGCGTCAAGTCGACGTTCGAGTTCATCGCCGCCGCGCGCGAGGCCGTGCCCGCGCTCCTCGCCGAGCGGGAGGAGCTGCTCGCGCTGCTGCAGGAGATCGAGTGGAGCGGTACCGAGGACGGGCAGGAGGTGTGCCCCGCGTGTCGAGGACACCGCGAACCGCCGCCCGGCGATCTCTCGGCATACGGCGCGCGCCACGGCCACGCCCCCGACTGCCGCATCGACGCGTTCCTGAAGGAGTGACCCGTGATGCCTGCTCTCCCTCCGAAGCTCCTCGCAGAGATGAAGGATGGCGCAGAGCGCGCCCAGCGCGCGGCCTGTTCCTTCGGACACCTTCCCATCCCGCTCGCCCCAACGCTGCGCCAGATCGTCAGCGATCTCTGCGCCACGATCGCCGAGATCGAGCGCCTGCGTGGGTTGCTCGCCGAGACGCTCGGCGAGGACGAGGCCCCGATTCCAGACCCGCTGCCCGAGGAGGCGACGGACGAGAACGAGCACGGCGCGCTCGCCTACCTGCGGCGCTACCTCCTGACCGGCGAGGGCGACGTCGCCGCGGTCCGCCGCCTCGTCGCGCAATTCAGGGGGTGGGCGCTCCTCGTCGAGGAACCTGCCGTGATCGTGGGGCTCGCCGGGAAGCAGGCGGGGGAGACCGACCGCGCGAGGACCTGCGCCGTGTGCGCCGCGAAGGCGCGCGCTGCGGGGAAGGTCGGCTACATCTGCGACTGCCCGATCCCGACCGCGCACGGCGATGGAGCCTGACCAATGCCCTTCGATCCGAAGCCGCTCGTGGACTGGCTCGCCGCGCTCGAGGAGGCCGCGAAGGAGCACGCGAGGCGCTGGGGGCACGACCTCCCACCCGGCCCATTCCCGGGAGACGACGCGTCCCGGGCCGTCCTGCGCGACGGGTTCAGCCGACTCGCTCACACCGCGGGCGGGCTCCTCGTCGCGCTCCGGATGTGCCCTGGGCTTGAGCCCCGCCCCGCGGATCCCGTCTGCACATGCTCGCCGCGCGGATCGCGCTGAAACTGGCCTATTTCGACGAGAGTAGTGAAGTCACTACCGCTGCATCCGAGGAGAACCCCGCAGTTCCCGGACGCGCAACCGGGTCGGAGGCCAATGCCGCGGAATCACAGGCATCCGCGCCGACGGGGAGCCTTGTTTAGGTGCCCTGCAGGCGGGTTCGATTCCCCTGCTCTGCCGTTGAATTCGGCTGTGCCCCACTCATTTCCGTAGGCGGTAGTGGCAGCGGGTGCAAGGCCCCGCTCCCCTCCCCCGCGGCGCATATGTGTCCGTACTTGACATGCGTCCCTTCTTGTCCTATATTCGTCGCGTGGGAAGGAGAGGCGCGATGGCGAACGGACTGCCGAAGGGCTGGCGAGAAGGACACGGCGGCGACCTGGCCTGTCCGCACCGCGACTGCTCGGTCTGCCCTGCCTGCGCCGCCGCGCACGTCGAGTGCGTCGAGGTCTACGGGCAGCACTTCTGGGTCCCGAACGAGCGAGAGCGCGCCGAGATCCGTGCCTCGCTCGCGTCGAAGAGCGACGCCCCGAGCCGCTGAGGAGACCGCCATGGCGACCCTCACCGACGTCGACAAGGGGACCGAGCTGGGCCGCTGGGTGTGCCAGAACCCGAAGTGCGGGCACGTCACCGTGGTCCGCTCGCGCTCCACCTTCGTGCGCCCGCCCCGGGACCCGTCCGAGCGGTGCTCCTGCAACCGCTGCTGCTTCGGCCTCGAGGGGCCGCACGGGACCGTGAAGTGGGTCCCCGCCCCCGAGGCGAAGGTCATCCCGTTCCCCGGAGGCGCGGTCACTGCCGCGGGAGGAGTCCCATGAAGACGCACGCCTACGCAGTCCAGAACTTCAGCAGATCGCTCTGTGGCCGACGCGTGATGACGGTCGACTTCGGGAAGGACAGCGAGGCCGGCACTCTCGTGAGCGAGGACATGGTGACCGGCGCGCAGAAGCCGACCTGCAAGTCCTGCCTGCGGTCCGCGAAGGCCGCCTCCGGAAAGGGCAAGTGACCTCCATGGCGAACCCGCCCCCCCGCACTTTCACCGCGCTGTTCCCCTTCTGCGGCCTCGGCGCCGGCGCGCGCGGATTCATCCAGGCGGCCGCGCGCCTCGGCGAGAACGAGGGGCGGTTCGTGAACCTCGGCGGCATCGACAATGACCCGCTCGCGTGCGCCGACTTCGAGTACCTCACCGGCGTGAAGGCGCTCTGCGCCGACATCAACGAGATCACGCCGGAGCAGCTCCGCGCCTACGCGGGCGAGCGGCGCCCGGACGTCATCTTCGGCTCGCCGCCCTGCAAGTCATTCTCGAGGCTCCTGTCGAAGGACCTCGCCGCGACCGAGAAGTACCAGAAGATGAATCGGCTCGTGCTTCAGAGCCTCTTTCTCATCTGCGAGACGTGGAGCGACGACCCGCCGGCGGCGATCCTCATCGAGAACGTGCCCGGCATCCTGACGCGCGGCGCGCAGGTGCTCGCCCAGGTGAAGCAGCTCCTCGCCGGGTACGGGTACGTCTTCCACGAGGGGACGCACAACTGCGGCGAGATCGGCGGGCTCGGTCAGAACCGGACCCGCTTCCTGCTCGTCGCGCGCCGCCCGGAGGCGGTGCCGTCCTTCATCTACCGGCCGCCTCGGCTGCGCGTGAAGGGCTGCGGCGAGATCCTCGAGACGCTGCCGATGCCCGAGGCCGAAGACGCGGGCCCGCTCCACGAGCTCCCCGCGCTCTCCTGGCTGAACTGGGTCCGGCTCGCGCTCATCCCCGCGGGCGGCGACTGGCGCGATCTCCCCTCGTCGATCCCCGAGGCAATGCTCGGAGAGACCGGCAAGAACGCCTCGGCGTTCAAGGGGCGCCCGGGCCACATGGCGGTCCTCGGCTGGGAGCAGCCCTCGCGCGCGGTGAACGGCACGGCCACCGTCAGCGGCTCGACCGGCTCCACGGCCGTCGCGGATCCCCGCGTCCCGATGGAGCTGACGAACCCGGTGAAGCCCGGAGCCCAGCGCCGCTCCGTCTTCCCGAAGTACGACGTCCGGCCGTGGGACGAGCCCGCGCGCACGGTCGCCGGGAGCGGAACGAACGGCGGCTTCGCCGTGGCCGACCCCCGCGTCGCGCTCGACCACGAGCCGCGGCGGGGCACCTTCGGCGTTACCGCCTGGGACGAGCCCTCGCCGACGGTCCGCGGCGTGACCACCGTCCGCAACGGCCCGGCCGCGGTGGCGGACCCCCGCCTGCAGCTCCAACTCGGGAACAGCGACGCGAGCCGCGGCGGCGCCCTCGGCGTCATCGCCTGGGACGAGCCGCTCCCGACCATCCCCGCCTCGATGGAGGCCGCCCGCTCGAACACGCCCGCGTCCGTCGCCGACCCGCGCGTCCAGGCCGCGCTCGCGCTCCCCGAGAACCCGGGCCGGCACGAGGCGAAGTACCGCGTGACCCCCTGGGCCGATCCCACCGGCGCCGTCACGGCGGCACGCCCGGTCACCTCCGGCGGGCCCTCCGTCGCTGACCCGCGGCTCCGCTGCAAGGGGCGGAACGGCTGGTACGGCGTCCTGCACTGGACCCAGGCGGCCGCGACCGTGAGCGGCTCGGCGCACATCGACAATGGCACGGTCGCCGTCGCCGATCCCCGGAAGAGCCCGCCCAGGGGCAAGCTGCCGGTGATCATCGCGGCCGACGGCACCTGGCACCGCCCGCTCACGCGGCTCGAGCTCGCCGCGCTCCAGGGACTCCCCGCCCGCGTGGACGGCAAGCCGCTCCGCCTCGCGACGATGAAGGACATCGGCCGCCCCCGCGAGGCGGCGCCCTCGAGCCCGACCGAGCGCATCGGCAACGCGGTCCCCGTCGGCGCCGCGCGCGCGATGGGCGAGGCCATCCTGACCGCCCTCCTCGCCGCCGCCCTCGGTACCTGGACGCTCGGCTCGACCGGCATCTGGGTCCGGAAGGACGGGGTCGACGAGGAGGCGGCGAACGAGCCGTGGCTGCCGGAGGACCTCGAGCGCGAAGAGGCGCGGTTCCAGTCCGAGAGGTGGTGACCCCCATGAGCAACGAGAGCTGGCGCCGCGGACGGATGCACGCCGACCTCGAGTTCCACCCGGACATCGGCCCGCGCCACCGCGACCGCGATCACGACGACTACCGCAGCGGCTACGAGTCGAAGCAGGAGGAGATCCTCGAGGAGCGCCGCGCCGAGCAGCGCCACCGCGAGCGGGCGTACGAGGAGGAGCAGTATGCCGCGCAGGCGGCGCAGGAGCAGGAGCAGTTCCATCTCGAGGAGTGGTGCGAGGCCGAGGGCCACCCGATCGCCCACCGCGCCGTGCCGGCGGAGGTCCTCGGCGGCGCGCCCGGAGACTGGCCGGCCGACGTCTGCCCCTGCTGGTCCAAGCGCTACGACCCGACGATCGCCGAGCCCGGGGATGCCGGGCTCGAATCCGTGGAGGTGGACCGTGGCTGAGCAACTCGCCCTCGGGCTCACGCAGCGCTGGACCGAGACGGAGGAGTCCTGGCGCCCCGGTGCCGAGCCGATCGCGACCTGGAAGTACGAGGTCGCGGCGATCCCGGACGACACGACCCCGCGCACCTTCGTCGAGCGGCACCACTACTCGCGGAGCTACGTGGCCGCGCGCCGGCGCTTCGGCCTCTACCGCGGCGACGATCTCCAGGGCGTCGCGGTCTTCTCCCAATACATGAGCGCCGCGAGCTTCGGCCCGCTGCCGCTCTCGGACCCGAAGGCCGGCATCGAGCTCGGCCGGCTCGTCCTCATCGACCAGGTGCCCGGCAACGGCGAAAGTTGGTTCGTCGCCCGCTGCTTCGAGCTCCTGCGCCGCGACGGGTTCGAGGCGGTCCTCTCCTTCTCGGACCCCGAGCCGCGCACGCGCGCGGACGGCAGCATCGTCCACCCGGGGCACGTCGGGATTGTCTACCAGGCGCTCTCCGCCTGCTACACCGGGCGCGCCACGCCGCGCACGCTGCGCCTCCTGGCCGACGGCACCGCGCTGAGCGACCGCACCCTCCAGAAGATCCGCGCGGGCGAGCGGGGGGCGGCGCCGGCGATCGAGCGGCTCGAGCAGCTCGGCGCGATGCCGTTCGACGCGCGCGACCCGGCCGCATGGCTGCGCCGCGAGGTCGCGCGCCTCACGCGGCCGCTACGGCACCCCGGGAATCACCGATACCTGTGGGCGCTCACCCGTCGCGGGCGAAAGGCTCTCCCGGCCTCCCAGGCCTATCCCGCGCCCCCCGGCGGCCGCGCCGCACCGAAGTTCGGGCGGCGCGTCGCGCGCGCAGCCCGACCCCCTCGATCCGCTTCTATCATGCGTCCGTACTTGACACACGGCTCCGGTTGTCCTATCTTCTGGGTGTGGGAAGGGAGAGCGAGATGGCCCGGAAGAACGAGAAGAAGGTGGTCGCGACGATCGCGCTCTACGGCACCAGCGCCCGAGGCGCCGGCTACATCGCGCGCGCGGCGGACGGCCGGATGTTCGGCGACGGCGAGCCGAAGGAAGCGCGCGCGATGACGGAGGCGCTCTGGCTGGCGGGGCTTGAGTTGCGCGACGCGGGCATCGGGGCGGGGCTGGTCGAGGTCACCATCGACGTGAACGGCCGCCCGCTCATGGCGGTCGCGGACCTGGGGTGCCTGCCCTACTTCGGCGACCTGAGCTGGGGCCCGGGCCGCGTCTGATTCCGGCAGCCGCGATCCTCGCGGCGGGAGGCGAGCCATGCTGACCGTCGTCCTGCTCGCCGCTGCCGCCGCTGCCATCGCCGCGCTCTTCGCCCACGAGCGGCGGCACCCGATGCTCCCCGTTCCGATGATCCACCCGCTCGACGACTGAGGAGGACGAGATGCCCTCGAAGCTCCCGAAACGCACGATGCACGCCCTGGGGTGCGACCGGACGATCTGCTCGACCGGGTGGCCGTGCATGGCGGCAGCCGCGCAGCCAACTGAGACGGCCGAGCCGACGCGGGCGACGGCGGGCGTCTGCCGGCAGTGCGGCCGCCCGCGCCCTGTCGGCTTCATCACCTGCGGACGCAGCGCGTGCCAGGAGCAGGAGTCGCGCGACAACGCGGAGCGCGCGGCGCTGGCGAAGCGGCGCCGACGGAGGAAGCCGTGAACCGCATCGAGATCATCGACATGCTCGAGGCCCGAGGCGTCCGCCTTGGCGAGGGATTCTCGCTTCGCACGGACGCGGACGTCGAGCTCGCGCGCGCCGCATGGGACCGCCGGGGCGCTCCACGCGATGTCCAGATCGACGCCGGCACCACCGAAACGGGCGGCGTCGAGTTCCGCTTCACCCCTCGGAACGGAGGTGCACGGTGAGCGCGATCGATCTGACCAAGGGCGCGGTCCGCTCCGACTGCCCGGAGTGCGGCGGCAAGCTCTGGGAGCACTTCGAGACCGACGGCGGCCCCGAGGTCGAGCGCTGCGACTCCTGCTGCGTGCCGCTCGGGGTCACCGAAGCGCAGGCGGTCCAGCTCCACCGGATCGACTGCGGCTGCCTCGAGTTCCCCGAGAACGCGCCGCAGCACCCGTTCTACCAGGGCCGGACCTGCATGCCGTTCCCGACCTTCACCGCGACACCGGAGGATCTCGCATGAAGATGAAGCCGATCACCACCGACCAGCGCCTCGCCATCGACTACGCGATCCTGCACCTCGCCAAGGCGCGAGGCGCGCTCCGTTCGGCGGGCGCGACGAAGACCGCCGCCTACGTCTCCCGGGCGATGAAGAGCGCCGAGGGCGCCGCCCGTCACGCCGATCGCCGGCTCCGCGCGGCGGCCGAGAAGGGAGGCAAGTAGCCATGGCCCCGACCTTCAAGATCACCGAGCAGGTTCGCGATGTCCTTGTCCGCTCAAGCATCGACGCGACGAGCGTGAAGCTTCCGCCCGAGCATCTCGACCGCGCGCTGTACGTCGCCGTCGACAAGGTGCTGAAGGCCGCCGGCGGGAAGTGGGACCGCAAGGCGGGCGCGCACCTCTTCGACCGCGACCCGCGCGAGGCGCTCGGCCTCGCGATCGAGACCGGCGAGGCGACGAACCTGAAACAGCAGTTCCAGGCGTTCTACACGCCGGCGCCGCTCGCCGCCCGCATGGCCGAGCTCGCCGACGTGAAGCCCGGGATGCTCGTCCTCGAGCCCAGCGCCGGGATGGGCGCGCTCGCGGAGGCGGTCAAT
>Ga0137373_10003826_pt1 | contig 16447 bp, 10 predicted proteins | sample SagtaG_5_FD_104912 | JGI IMG/M metagenome (GOLD analysis project Ga0137373, IMG submission 104912) | Vadose zone soil microbial communities from Sagehorn Ranch, Mendocino, California, USA - Sage1_R_80_16 metaG | ecosystem: Environmental > Terrestrial > Soil > Vadose zone | place: USA...
GAGATGCCGCTGCTCAACGGCATGCGCCCCCGGCAACTCCCGCCCGGGCGTGCGCTGCTGGTCACCCGGCGCACCGCCACGATGCTCCAGGTCGGCTGGCTTGACCCCGCCGAGCCCCCCGACCCCGCCGACCAGCAGCAGGGGCGACTACCTGCGGGGTAGCGTTGCGGCGGAGGAGGCGAGCGAGATGGACGGGGCTGGCCCCCGCGCTGATTCGCGAGTCGCCGAGCTTCTCGGCCGAGACGGCGAGCTGGCCCGGCTCTACGACCTGATCGACGCGATCGGGCGGCGCGGCGGCGCACTTGTCGTGCGCGGCGAAGCCGGGATCGGGAAGTCCGCGCTGCTCAAGGCTGCCGCGGCGCAAGCCCGCGAGCGAGACGTAACGGTGGCGTCGGCGACCGGGACGCCGTCCCAGGCGAGATTCGCCTTCGCTGCGCTGCATCAGCTGCTGCTCCCGTTTCTCGACGCGCGCGACCGCCTGCCCCAGCCGCAGCGCCGCGCCCTCGAGACAGCGGTCGGCCTCGCCGACGGCGACGCCCCGGACCCGTTCCTGGTCGGGCTGGCGGCCCTCGGAGTGATGACGCAAGCCGAGCCGAAGAGACCGGTGCTCTTCCTCGTCGAGGACGCGCAATGGCTCGACGTGCCGTCGTCGGAGGTGCTCGGCTTCGTCGCGCGGCGGCTCGAACTCGAGCCGGTGATCGTGCTCTTCGCCGTGCGGGAAGGCATTGCGGGCGTCGTCGACGAGTCCGGGCTCCCCGAGCTCCACCTCGGCGGTCTCGACGACGAGTCTGCGAAGGCGCTCCTCGAGCTCACGGCGCCGGATCTGCCCTCGCACCTCAAGGCGCGAATCCTTGACGAAGCGGTCGGCAACCCGCTTGCGCTGATCGAGCTTCCAGCTGCGGCGGCGAGCCTCGATGGAGCGGCACCAGCCAACGCCCTCCCGCTACCGACGCGCCTGGAGCAGGCGTTCGCGGCCAGGCTCGCCGGTCTCGACTCCGATACCCGCCGTTTGCTCCTGCTTGCCGCACTGGAGGGCGGTGAGCTTCCCGGGCTTGCGCGCGACTCGGCCTGGGCACCCGCGGTGGCCGCCGGGATCGGGACCGTCAACAACGGCACTTTTCGGTTCCGGCATCCCCTGATCCGGTCGGCGGTGGCGCAGGCCGCGACGCCGGAGGAACGCCGGCGAGCGCATGCGACACTCGCCGAGGCTTTCCAGAACGAGCCTGACCGCGCCGTCTGGCACCGGGCCGGTGCCGCAGGAGCGGGGCCCGATGAGGAGGTCGCCAAGGACCTGGACGCGGCCGCCGAGCGGGCCTGGCTTCGCGGCGGTCGCGACGTCGCGCTGGCGGCGCTCCAGCGGGGAGCGGAGCTCTCCGTCGATCGAGGGGCGCGAGCATTGCGCCTGTTCCGCGCCGGCGAGCTGGCGTTCGAGCTCGGCCGCCCGAATGACAGCGCACGGCTGCTGAGGGCCGCACAGCAGCTCGGCCTTCCTCCGCACGAGCGCGCACTGGCCTCCTTTGACGTCGAGGTGCTCGAGCCGACGTGGTCGGGTGCGGCCACGGTTCGAAGCTTCGCCCGCATCGCACGGGAGCTCGCCGAAGCCGGCCATGAGGATCAGGCGCTCCGTACGCTCCAGGCGATCGCTCTTCGCGCTCACTGGGAGCACCTCGACCACGAGACGCGGCGAGATCTCGCAGAGATCACGGAACGGCTCGCGGGCCCGCCGGACCACCCCACGCGGTTGGCGACCCTTGCGCTCTTCGACCCCGTGGGTCAGGGCGCGGAGATCCTGCGACACGTGCGGCAGACGGCTCCGATCGACGTGCCCAACCCGGATGGGCAGTTCGAGGTCGCCAAAGCCGCGGCCGCCGTGTGGGCCGGCAACCTGGCGCTCCCGTTCCTGCGGGCTGCCTCCGCCGGCTACCGCGCCGAAGGACGGCTCGCGCTGCTTGCGCAGACGCTCGTGTTCGAGGCCTGGGCCGAGATCCGCGAAGGTGCGGCGCGCGTCGCGATCACCGCGGCGGCCGAGGCTGTGCAGCTGGCGCAGGAGACACGCCAGGTCCGTTACGCCGCCGTCGGACAGCTCGCAGAGGCGATCGCAGCCGTCGAGATGGGCGCGGACGAGCCCGCCGAGCGGCTCATCGGAACGGCCGAGGCAATGCTCCTGCCGCTCGGGGCGAACCCGCTCCTCTCGGAGGTCGCACTGGCACGCGGCCGGCAGGCGCTCGCGCACGAGCGCTTCGCCGAAGCGTACGCACACCTGCTTCGGATCTTCGACCCGAACGACGCGGCATACCAGGAGTTCGTCCGCGGCTGGGTGCTGGCCGACCTCGCCGACGCGGCCCTGCAAGGCGACGGCGACCGCGAGGTCGTGCATCAGTTCCTGCACGAGTGGGAAGCGGTGGCGACGACAACTGGCGCACCGCATCTGGACGTCCAGCTCAAATACGCGAAGGCGGTTCTCGCCGACGACGGGAACGCAGAACGGCTCTACGTGAGCGCGATGAGCGTCGGGGCCGAAGGCTGGCCGTACTATGCAGCGCGCGCGCAACTCGCGTATGGCGCCTGGCTCCGGCGGCAACACCGGATGACGGAATCCCGGGCGCCCCTGCGCGAGGCCGCGCAGTCGTTCGAGGCCCTCGGCCTGCTGCGCCTCGCCGAGCGCGCCCGTCGCGAACTGCGTGCCTCCGGCGAGGCGCCGCGACGCCGGAAGCCCGAGGCGTGGGCGCAACTGACACCGCAGGAGCTTCAGATCGCCGAGCTGGCGGCGGAGGGTCTCCCGAACCGGGAGATCGGCGAGCGCCTCTACCTCTCCCACCGCACGGTCGCCTCGCACCTGTATCGGCTCTTTCCGAAGCTCGGCGTGACCTCGCGCACGCAGCTGCGCGACGCGCTCCACCCGGCCGCACCTGACTGAGCCGCAACTGCAGTCATCTGACCTAAGCGACCAGAGACGGCCGGGCCTAGCGTCGAGCGGTGTCCCCTCGATTCGACCGGAGGGAGTCGCCGCAATGAGCGATCACCCGAACATCCTCCTCGTCCACGGAGCCTGGGCCGACGGCTCCTGCTGGGGCGGCGTCATCGAGCGCCTGCAGGCTCACGGCTTCCAGGTGCGGGCACCCCAGTTTCCGCTCAGCTCGCTTGCCGACGACGTCGCGCGGCTCCGCGAGGTGCTCGAACTTCAGGACGGCCCGACGATCGTCGTCGGCCACTCCTACGGCGGGCAGATCATGACCGCGCTCGGCGACGAGGCGCCCAACGTCGTTGGGCTCGTCTACATCGCCGCGTTCGGGCTCGACCAAGGCGAGTCCCTCGGCGCGCTCCTCTCCGGCGCCCCGCCCACGCCGGCGCTCGCCCACCTGTTCACAGACTCTCGAGGCTTCGGCTGGCTCTCAGAGGACGACTTCGTCAACCACTTCGCGGCCGACGTCGACCCGACCAGGGCGCGGGTGATGTACGCGGCGCAGCAGCCGGTTGCGCTGTCGGCCTTCGAGGAGGTGATGGGCGCGCCGGCGTGGAAGTCGCAGCCGTCCTGGTACCTGGTCGCCCAGAACGACGAGGCGATCCCCCCTGACGCCGAGCGGCAGTTCGCGCAGCGGATGGGCGCAACGACAATCGCGATCCCGTCGAGCCACGTCGCGATGGTCTCCCATCCCGCCGAGGTCGCCGACCTGATCGAGAAGGCAGCCGAAGCGGTCAGGGCCGCCGCTGCCGGCTGACGCGCGTACAAGAAGGGACTGGCCAATGGCCATCACCGAAGAACGGACACGGCCCGAAACACGAATGCGATACGCCGACGCTTCGAGCCGACGAATCACTGCCGGCAACGCGATCGACTACGCCTATCGCGACCTCGGTGTAAGCGGGGTGCCGCTCGTCCTGTTGCAGCACTTCCGCGGCAATCTCGACAACTGGGATCCGGGCGCTCGTCGATGCGCTCGCCGCGGATCGACGCGTGGTCGCCTTCGACAACGTCGGCGTCGCCGCCACGAGCGGCACCACGCCGAACACGGTCGAAGCGATGACCCACGGCGATCGCCTTCATCGAGGCGATGAGCTTCGAGCGGGTCGATCTGCTCGGCTTTTCAATCGGCAGCTTCGTCGCGCAGGAGATTGCGCTCATCCGCCCGGATCTGCTGCGACGCGTCGTGCTCGCGTCCTCCGCACCACAGGGTGCTGCAGGGATGCACGGCTGGGCACCGGAGGTGATCGGCGCGGTCGGTGCTCCGGAGACGACCCCGGAGGGATACCTCTCCGTCTTCTTCGCCCCCACCGACACCAGTCGCGAGGCGGGCCGGCAGGCCGCCGGCCGCATCTTCGGAGGAAGGACAGCCGACCGCGACGAGCCGACGACGTGGCAGACCCGCCAAGCGCAATACGACGCCGTCTGCGCCTGGGGCATCCCCAACCATTCGCTGCTCCAACGAGTCGCCGCGATCGGGCTCCCGGTGTTCGTCGCGGCCGGCGACCGCGACCCCATGATCCTCCCGCGCTACTCATACCTGCTCGCCGGGCTACTCCCGGACGCGCGGCTCAAGATCTACCCGGACTCGGCCCACGGCTTCCTCTTCCAGTACCACGACAAGTTCGCCGCCGACGTGCACGCGTTCCTCGAGGAGTCCAACTGATGCCGATGATCGACGTGTACGCCGCCGCGGGAGCTCTCCCGGACCCATCGGCTTGCTCGAGACCTGGCGGCGGCAGTGATGCGCTGGGAGCAGGCGCCCGACCTGCCGGTGGGCCGATCGTCGATGAACCAGACAGCCTGAGGGCACTGAAGGAGGAGACCATCAAATGAGCGCCGAGGGGGTTTCGCCGATCTCTACCTACTTCCGAGTCTGCGACGGGGTGCGGGTGAGGTTCGCCGACAACAGGGCAGACTCGGATATCACGGCTCTGCTGCTGGCGCCGTGGCCCGAAACCCTTTGGGCCTTCCGTCGTATCTGGCGCCGCGTCTCAGCAGTCGGGCGGGTTGTCGCCATCGACATGCCGGGATTCGGCCATTCCGATGGCCGCCCGGAACTGATTGCACCGGACGCTTCGGGAGCGTTCCTGGCCCGTCTGATCGACGAATGGGCCCTCGGGGCTCCCCATATCGTCGGTCCGGACGTCGGAACGGCAGCGGCGCTCTTCCTCGCGGCGAGGACGCCGGAGCGAGTGACGAGCTTGACGATCGGGGGCGGCGCGGTCCGCTTCCCGATCGAAGCAGGCGGCGCACTCAAGGACATCATCGAAGCGCCGAGTCTTGACGTCGTGCGCGGGCTGGATGCCAGAGCCAACATCGGTCAGGCGGTCGAGGCGGCCGCCGCAAGCGTCAGCGAGCCCGAAGTCCACGAGGACTATGTCAGCGCCTACGACCTCGGACGCTTCGCGGAGTCCGCTCGCTTCGTGCGGCATTACCCAGAACAGAACCCGGTCTTGCGCGACCTTCTCCCGAAGATCGCTACGCCGACCCAGATCCTCGCCGGACGCGATGATGACCTCGTGCCGTGGTCTAACAACCAGTACCTCCACGACCTCCTTCCTAACAGCGAGATTCATCCTCTCGACGCCGGTCACTTCGCGTGGGAGCAAGCGCCCGAGGAGTATGGCGGCCTGGTCGCCGAGTGGGTCAGCGGCGGATATCGGGCGCTACGAAGTTAGCCGGGACCGTGTTGGCGGTTGGTGACGGGGCGTGATCGGCAAGTGTGACGTTGGGTGAGGCCCCCAGACCCTGGTCGAGATCTTGATCAAAGCTTCGACAAGTCGGCGTGATCTTGTTACGACGGCTGCGGCGGGTGCTCCTGGACGCCGGGTGCCTCTGCTGAACCAACCGACGAGTCCCGGCGCGTCCACGGCAGGGGCCGCCGGTGGCGTGCGATGAACTAGTCTTGTCTGGGCCGCTGAGGGGTCGGGACAAGCGTGAACGAGCGTCGCCGGTTCAGTGTGTTGGGGCCGGTCCGGGCGTGGCGTGGATCGGCCGAGGTGAGCCTCGGCTCGCCGCAGCAGAAGGCCGTCCTGGCTGCGCTGCTACTGCGGGCGGAGCGCCAGGTCCCGCTGTCGGAGCTGGTGGAGGCGCTGTGGGGCGCCGAGCCGCCGGACTCGGCCGGGCAGGTGGTCCGCACCTATGTCTACCGGCTGCGGCGGGCTCTGAACGGCGGTGACGGGGTGCCGGTGATCGACTCTGTCGGCACGGGCTACCTGATGCACCTCGCGCCGGACGAGCTGGACGCGGCGCAGTTCCGGCGGCGGGTGGCCGCTGCGGAGGCGGCCCGGCGCGGCGGCGACCCTGCCGGCGCGGCCGAGGAGCTGCGGCAGGCGCTCGCGCTCTGGCAGGGCGACGCGCTGGCCGGCCTGCCGGGCCGGTACGCCGAGGCGCAGCGGGCCGGCCTGGACAAGCTCCGGCTGACCGCGCTGGCGACCCTGCTCACCTTCGAGGTGGAGCGGGACGCGTCCGGTGCGGCGGCCGAGCTGGCCGCGGTGGTGGCCGACCATCCGCTGGACGAGCGGTTCCGGCTGCTGCTCATGCGGGCGCTGTACCGGTCGGGGCAGCAGGCCGAGGCGCTGGCCGTCTACCGGGAGGCGCAGGCGGCGCTCGCCGAGGAGCTTGGCGTCGATCCCGGACCGCAGCTGCAGGAGTTCTACCTGCAGATCCTGCGCGGCGACGCTGAGCCGCTGGCCCCGTCCACCGCCACGCCGGCGACCACGGCCGCCCCGACCTCGGACGGTCCCGTCCAGGTCGGCCCCGCCCAGATGGGCCCCGCCCCGATCGGCCCCGCCCAGGTCAGCCCCGCCCAGGTCAGCCCCGCCCAGGTCAGCCCCGGCGCCCCGGAGGCGGAACGGCAGCCGGAGGCGGAGGCGGATGCGGATGCGGCGCCGGTCGGCCCGCCGGCGCAGCTGCCCGCGGACCTGTCGACGTTCACCGGCCGGCGCGAGGAGCTCGCCCGGGCGAAGGCCATGCAGGAGGCCCCGCCGCACGCCACGCCGGCGGTGACGGTCTGCACGATCTCCGGCACCGCCGGGGTGGGCAAGACGACCCTGGCGGTGCACTGGGCGCACCAGGTCCGGGACCGGTTCCCGGACGGGCAGCTCTACCTCAACCTGCGCGGCTACGACGCGACCAGGCCGGCGATGAGCACCGCCGAGGCGCTGAACTGTCTGCTGACCGCGCTGGGCGTGCCGGACCGGCAGGTGGCGGCCGAGGGTGACGCCCAGGTGGCGCAGTACCGCAGCGCGCTGGCCGGCCGGCGTGTGCTGATCGTGCTGGACAACGCCCGCGAGGTGGACCAGGTGCGGCCCCTGCTGCCCGGCGGGCCCGGGTGCCTGGCCATCGTGACCAGCCGCAACCACCTGACCGGACTTGTCGTCACCGACGGCGCGCACCCGCTCACCCTGGACCTGCTCTCGCCGGCGGAGGCGCGCGCGTTCCTGGCCCGCCGGCTCGGGGCGGCACGGGTCGCGGCGGAGCCGGAGGCAGCCGACGAGATCGCCGAGCGCTGCTCCCGGCTGCCGCTCGCGCTGGCGGTCGTCGCGGCCCGCGCGGCCACCCATCCGGCGTTCCCGCTGCACGCGATCGCGGCCGAGCTGGCCGAGACCGGCGGCAGCCTCGACGCGTTCACCGGCGGTGACGCAACCAGCGACGTCCGCGCCGTGTTCTCCTGGTCCTACCAGGCGCTGAAGCCAGAAGCGGCGCGGCTGTTCCGGCTGCTCGCGCTGCACCCCGGCCCCGATGTCGCCGCACCCGCCGCCGCGAGCCTGGCGGGCCTTCCGATCGGACGCACCCGGTCCCTGCTGGCGGTGCTGGCCGGCCTGAACCTGATCACCGAGCACCTCCCCGGCCGCTACCGGTGGCATGACCTGCTACGCACCTACGCCGCCGAGCTCGCGGCCGAGCAGGACTCCGAGGGTGATCGGAAGGCTGCCCTGCGCCGGGCGTTCGACCATTACCTGCACACCGCCCACGCGGCGGCCCGGCTGTTCAGTCCGGGCCGCACCCCGATGCCCCTGCCGCCGCCGCTGCCCGACGTCGGGCCCGAGCCGCTGCGCGACTACCGCCAGGCGATGATCTGGCTGACCGCGCAGCGCGCGATCCTCAGCGCCGCGGTGGAGGTCGCGGCCGACGGCGGGTTCGAGACCTACGCGTACCGGATGGTGTGGGCGCTGGACCTGTTCCTCTACCGGCAGGGTTACTGGCTCGACTGGCTCACCGTCCGAGGCGTCGCGCTCGCGGCCGCGCATCGCATGCACGACGCCGACGCGGTTGCCGAGTCGCACCGCGACCTCGGCCACGCGCTGTCCCAGCTCGGCCGCCTGGAGGAGGCCCGCGGCCACTTCCTGCAGGCGCTGGACCACCTCGGCCAGGGGGAGAACCACACCGGTCACGCGCACACGCATCGCGGCCTGTCCCTGCTGGCCATGCGCGAGGGTGACTACGACCGGCTGCTGTACCACATCGAGCGCGCGGCGGAGCTCTACCGGCTCGCCGGCAACCGCAGCGGGCTGGCCAAGGCCCTCAACGAGTCCGGCTATGGATATTCCCTGCGCGGTGACCACCGGCGGGCGCTGGAGAACTGCGAGCAGGCGCTGCCCCTGTTCCGGGAGCTCGGTGACCGGCATGGCGAGGCCGCCACCCAGGACAGCCTCGGCGTCGCCCACCACAACCTCGGCGCCTACCAGCAGGCACGCGACCACTACGCCGCGGCGCTGCGGCTGTTCCACGAGGTCGATGACCTCAACGGCACCGCCGAGACACTGGACCACCTCGGCGACACCCACCAGGCGGTGGGCGACGAAACCGCCGCCCGCGCCGCCTGGCAGCAGGCGCTGGACGTGCTGGACAGGATCAAGCACCCGAGCGCCGGGTCGGTGCGCGGCAAGCTCGAGAAGCTGCGGCAGGGCGCCGGACGGTGACAGCGGTGCACGACGCCGCGCACCCGCGGGATCATGGCAGGGCGGTGACCGGCCTGCCGAGCCGGGTCGTCGTGCCCGTCCCCCCGACGGCCGACCGGGCCGCGCTGGCAGCCGCCCCGGTCACGCGGGCCGCCACGGTGACAGGGGCGGCCACGGTCGCGTTGGTCGCCCCGGCTGCGTTGGTCGCCCCGGCCGGGCGGGACGGACCGGTGGTCGCCGCCGCCCGGGTTGACGACGTGCGGTCCATATACTCGCGCAGGCACCTCAGGGCGTGGTACGCCCGGGACTTGACGGTGCCGACCGGGACCCCCAGGTGCTCGGCGGCCTCGCTGGTCGTCCGGTCCTTGTAGTACAGCTCGATCAGGACCTGCCGGTGCTTGGCCGACAGGGCGCGCAGCACCTCGCGCATGTCCATCGCATCGGCGACCGGGTCCGCGTGATCGGCCTGCACCGGCCCCACGTAGTCGATCCCGGTGTCCTCCGCCGGCCGCGCCGCGCGGGTCCTGGCCCGGTCGATGGTCAGGTTGCGGGCGACCTTCATCAGCCAGGGGCGCGCCCCGGCATCGGGCGACAGCTCGCCGGCGTGCCGCCATGCCCGCAGCATGGTCTCCTGGACGATCTCCTCGGCCGCCGACCGGCTACCGGTCAACCCCGTGGTGTACGCCAGCAGCGCGGTGCCGTACCGCTCGAACAGCAGCCGGATCACAGCATGATCCGCGTGCTTTTCTCGATGCTGAGACGATTCCTTCACCTGTTGCCACCCCTACGCGTCACCAACGGGACAGACAGTGGGACCGGTGGCGGAGGCCGGACGACGCCTCGTTGCGGCGGGTCGCCGCCAACCTGGTTCCTGCCTATGAGGAAACCGCGCTGTGGTCAACGCCCTGTCGACGTGCGATATACGTCGGTCCCGGCCCACTTCGCGGGTGTGTATCACCCGCCGTGGCCGCTGGAAGGGCCGTGGGAGGGGCCGACGCCGCCGGTGACGTCCTCGGGCAGCAGCAGGCACAGATCGTCGATGGTCGGGGAAGGGATGCCACGCAGCCGGGTGGCATGCCGGGTGATCGCGGCGTCCAGCACCTGCCGGGCGTACCGCCCGTTGCCGAACGACGGCCCACGCGGCACCGCGGCGAAGTGGGCACGCAGGACTGCCACCGTGGCCGCCGTGCATTCGTAGCCGGCGGTCGCCGCACGCTGGTTGCCGATGGTGACCAGCTCGTCGGTGGTGTAGTCGGCGAAGCGGACCCGGTGGGAGAACCGCGAGAACAGCCCAGGGTTGGTGGACAGGAAGCGGGTCATGTCCTCCTCGTAGCCGGCCGCGATCACCACCACGTCGTCGCGGTGGTCCTCCATCAGCTTCACCAGCGTGTCGATGGCCTCCCGGCCGAAGTCCGGCCCGCTGCCGCTCTGAGCGGCCAGCGTGTACGCCTCGTCGATGAACAGCACCCCGCCGCGGGCGCGGTCGAACGCCTCGGCGGTGCGCTGCGCGGTGTGCCCCACGTACTGGCCCACCAGGTCGGCCCTGGCCACCTCGACGACCTGACCGCGGGCCAGCACGCCCATGGTGGCCAGCAGCGACCCGTACAGCCGGGCGATCGTGGTCTTCCCGGTGCCGGGTGGACCGGCGAAGATCAGGTGCCGGCTCAGCGGCGGCACCGGAAGCCCCGCGGCCTGCCGCTGGCGCGCCGAGGCGAGCAGGTCGACGATGTTGCCGACCTCCTGCTTCACCTCCGTGAGGCCGACGAGCTGGCGCAGCTCGGCCAGCAGTTCCTCCACCCTGCCGGCGTCCACCGCGCCGGCGCCCAGGCCCACCCCGCCGCCGGGCAGCGGGCCGAGGTCCCCGGGCAGCAGCCGGGTCATCGCCACCGCGCTCACCTCCGGCTCGGGCGCCAGCCGGTACGCCTGCCGGCCGATCATCTCCTCGAACACCTTGCGCGCGCTGCGCCCGTTGCCGAACGCGTCGTCGCGGGGCAGCCGGCGGAAGTACGCGGCCAGCGCGCCCCGCGTCTCGAACTCCAGCCGGTAGTCGTGCGCGGTGCTCAGCCCCTCCACGATGGTGACCAGCTCGTCGGCCGAGTAGTCGGCGAACTCGATGGTCCGGGAGAACCGCGAGGCCAGCCCCGGATTCGCGCCCAGGAACGAGCGCATCTGGTGGGTGTAGCCGGCCACGACGACCACCACGTCGTCGCGGTGGTCCTCCATCAGCTTCACCAGCGTGTCGATGGCCTCCCGGCCGAAGTCGGGGCCGCCGGTGGCCGGCGCGGCCAGCGCGTACGCCTCGTCGATGAACAGAACGCCGCCGAGCGCCTCGGTGAACCGTTCCGCGGTCTTCAGCGCGGTGCCACCGACCACGCTGGCCACCAGGTCGGCGCGGCTCACCTCGACCAGGTGGCCGCGGCGGATGACGCCGAGGGCGGCCAGGATCCGGCCGTACAGCCTGGCGACGGTCGTCTTGCCGGTGCCCGGGGAGCCGGTGAAGATCAGGTGCCGGCTCAGCGGCGGGGCCGGCAACCCGACCGCGACGCGGCGCCCGGCCATCTGGTGCAGCCGGACCAGGGTTTCCACCTCGCGCTTGACCCCGTCCAGGCCGATCAGGGCGTCAAGCTCGGCACGCAGCTCGGCCAGCTGCCCCGGTGGTCCGGCGGGCGGCCGGGGATCGCCGCCGGTGCCGGGCGCGCTGCCCCCGGATACGCCGCCGTCGTTGATGCCTGACCGGTCGCGCCCTCGGGCACGGTCGGCGGCATCGGTGCGGTCAAGGCCACTGGCGCGGTCGTGCCCTCCGGCGCGGTCGGCTGCGCCGGGCCGGTCGGGGGCGCCGGGCCGGTCGGGGGCGCCGGGCCGGTCGGGGGCGCCGGGCCGGTCGGCTGCGCCGGGCCGGTCGGCTGCGCGGGGTCGGTCTGGAGTACCGGAGCGGCCGAGGTCACCCGTAGCGACGCTGTCCGGGCAGCCGTTCCCGGTGCTGGCGACGTCCTCGATCACGAGTCGATCGGTCTGGCCCGACACCCGCAGCCCGGCTCCGGTGTTGTCGCGCAGCGCGGTCCCGCGCAGCAGTACCGGCTCCGCGGTTTCGATCAGTATCCCGTCGCCGCCGCTGCCGCTGACGTCGCCGTCGACAACCGAGCCGGTCGAGCCGGCCGCGAACACGATCCCGGGGCCGGCGCTGCCGGTGACCACCAGCCCGGTGAGGGCGGTGGTCCCGCTGCCGGCCACCCACACCCCGGCGTCCCGGGCGTCGGCCACTTCGCACCCGCCGAAACTGCCGGCGGAGTCCTCCAGGATGTGCAGGCCGTATCCGGCCGGCCGTTCGACCCGCAGCCGGTGGACCTGCGGGGCGGCCTGCTGCACCACGGCCATGCCCTGCGCGCCGGCGTCGGCGATCAGGCAGTCCAGCACCGTCGGCGCGGCAGTGGAGCCGACCAGGATGCCGACACCGGTCGGCGCCATGATCGAGGTGCCGCCGATGTGCACCGTGCTGGCGCCTTCGACCGCGACCGCCGGGTTGCCGGCCCGCACGATCCGGCAGTCCTGCACCGAGCCGCGGCCACGGTCGGCTACCAGCAGCCCGCTGCCGCCGGCATCGACCAGCGTGCAGCCGACCAGGCGCGGGTCCGCCTCGCCGCGGATCACCACCGCGGAGGACCCGACGTCACGCACCGTGCAGCTGTCCAGCAGACCGCCGGCGTTCTCAGCCATCACCACGCCGGCGCCGGCGGGGTTGCGCAGCAGGCATGAGCGGGCGGCGATCTCGGCGGTGCCGTGCGCGTACAGCGCAGCGGCCGAGTCCGCATCGACCTCGCACTCCTCCAACCGCAGCACGCCGGCCGGCACGTCGATCGCCACGGTCTGCGAGCCGGAGTGAATGAGCAGCAGCCCGGACAGCGTTGCGGTCTCGGCGGCCAACCGGATCGCCGGCTGGATGCGGGACTCGATCCGCACCTCGCCCCGGCCGCCGGCCGCCGACAGCGTGATCTCGCGGTCAAGGACGACCGACTCCTGGTATGTGCCGGGCAGGATCGAGACCACGTCGCCCGGGCTGGCCGCGACCACCGCGTCGCTGATCGTCCGGTAGCAGTCCGCCCCGACCGGCGAGACGGTCAGCACGTCCCGGCCGGAGGCGAGCCGGGCGGTCATGATGCGGTACCCGCGTGATCGGTCATGACGCCCGCCGGACGATCCGGCCGGGCAGGGGTCGGGGCAGTTCGGCGAAGCGGGCGGCGTCGACCGCGCCCATCGCCGGGTGGTCAGGGTCGGCCGGTCGCGGCGGTGCCGCGGCTCGGGCGGCAGCAGCGGCGGCCAGTCGCTCCCGGACCCGGTCCAGCCGCCCTGGCTCGCCCGCTTCGGCCAGCAGCACCCGCCGCGGCCCCCGGCGGGTCGGCGGGTCGGCGGCGAGGACGGTGAGCACCGTGCCAGGCGGGAATACCACCTCGCCGGCCCGCGTCCCCTCTGCCAGGCCGTCGAGCCGCCGTCCGGTCACCGACCAGATCAGCAGCTCCACCTCTCCGGGCACCGCGACCATCGGGTCGGCGTTGGCGATCAGCGGCGCCGGGTCGGCCACCAGCATGCCTGGCCGGTAGTCATCGGCGGCCGCCGGATCGTCGGGGCCACCACGTATCACCACGCCGCGCAGGACCGGCAGCCGGCGCAGCCCGCCGGTCAGGCAGGCGGCATAGGGCAGCTCCACCGGACCAGGTCCGAGGCGCATCGCCCGGATGAGGTCCACCTGATCGGAGTCGGCGAAGACACAGACCGCCACGAACTCGGTGATCGCCTCGTCGCCGTCGCCGATGGCGATCCGCAGGCCGGGACGTTCGGCCATCAGGCGGGCCACTGACTGCGCAGCCGCGCCGTACCGCCAGCCCAGCGACAGCCGGAACCGCAGCCGCTCCTGCACGGTGCTGCCGGTCCAGCCGGCGGCACCGGCAACGCTCACGTTCGGGGGTTCTCCGGTGGATCCGGCAGTCGCCAGGGCAGCGTCGGCGGGTTCCCCTGCGATGTCGGCGAGTTCCGGAACGGCCGCCAGGACTGGAGGCGCCGGCTCGTGCCGCGCGGTCGCTGGGGGTCCGGCGGTTGTCGGGACTGCGGGCACGACGGAGGCTGCCGGCTTGTGAGGGTTGGTCGCCCCTGGTCCGACCCCCGCCGTAGCCGGCAGCGCCGGAACGACCTGCTGTCGCGGAGCGGAGGCCGGCGTCGGTGGGAGCGGGTGCTGGGCCGGCGCTTGCGGCGCCCGCCGCGCCGGGCGCGGCAGTTCGGGCGGCCGGCTGGTGGCTGTCGTGGCCATGGTGAGCGCACCGGTCACCGCCTCGCCCGGCGTGGCCCCTGTGCTGTCCAGGGTCGAGTTGTCCACAGCGGAGCTGCCCACGACCGACCTGTCCACCGGCGAGCCGCTCACCGGCGGGCTGTCCACAGTCGACGGTCTGCGGTGCGCGGCCGGTACCTGGTGGGCACGCGGCGCGACCTTGCAGACGGCAGGGCCGGTCGGGGTGAGGTGGTGCAGCGGCGCGCGGGTGCGGCACACCGGCCCGGCCAGCAGCGCGGGCGGCACCGGGTGCGTCGCCACCACCCGGGGCGGTACCGCTGCGGGGGGGAGGGCGCCGAGCAGCCACTCGACCCTGGCCAGCACCGCGGGTGGCAGGCCGGACCGGTCCACGGCCACCACAACGTTGATCCAGCCCGGGTCGACCGGCAGCGCGGCCACGGCCGGCTCCTGCCTCGCGCCGGCGGGCCGGATGCACAGGCCGCTGGGGATGACGTCCACGACCCAGCCGCGCTCCAGCCAGTAGCTGCCCGTGCCGGCGGCCGCCAGACCCGGCAGCGGTGCGAACCAGATGCCGGGCTCGGGCAGGGTCCACCCCGGGTGGTAGGTGCTCTCCATGAGCAGCGGCGACCAGGTCAGGCGTGCCGAGCCGTCCACCGCGCTCACGCCGGCCGAGCCGTCCGCCCGGTAGTGCGGCATCGCGTGGCAGACCCGCATCTGCCGGCCGAGGTGGTCGGCCAGCCACTGCCCGAGCGGAGGCTCGCCGGCCGGGCGGGGCCCGTACAGTACCAGCACCGTGCCGGCCAGCAGCGCGTCCGGCAGATCGGCGAGCACCGCCGCCACGGCCGGGGCAGGCACCGGAGGCTCCGCCGGGGCGCCGAGCACGACGGCCATCCGGGTCGGCTGCGCCGGCACACCGTAGCCCAGGTCCACGGTGCTCGCCGGCCCACCGTGCGGCGACCGCAGCCAGATCCCGGCCGGGATCGCCACCACGTCCACCCCGGGGTGGCGTTCTTCCCACCGGTCGGGCAGGACGTGCTGCCACGGCGGCTCGGGGTACCGCGGGCCGGTGCGCGTCGGCAGCCGGCCCGGCCCGAACTCGATCCAGCCGGCGGCCGGACCCGCGGAGAGCAACTCCCCGCCGCGCAGCATCACCAGCGGCCCGTCCGGGGCGGTGACCGCCAGCCCCAGCTGGTGCGCCAGGCCGGCGGCCAGGGACACACCGCCCGATCCGGGCCGCGCAGCGCCGTCCACGAGCAGCCGCAGGCCGCCGGGCGGATTGTTGCCGGCGGCCGCGCCGCCGCGCGACACCTGCCGGTGCAGCGCGGCAACCAGGTCGACGTCCAGCCGGTACAGCGCGCCCGCCGCGGACCGGTCCACCACGACCGCGGTCCGGCCGGGCTCGGGCGGCAGGGACGCCGCGAACGCCCCGCTCTCCGCGACGGCCCCTTCAGACCGGACGATCAGTGTGGCGCCGGCCCGCTCCACGACGATCCCTGAGTTCGACACATCTCCGCCTTCCGCGCGCGATATCGCTCAGGTACGTGGCCAGGCGCTGGCGAGTTCATCCGCCGCCGCCCTGCCATCCCGGTGGCCCAGGGGAGCCGGCAGGTTGGGCCTCGCCTGGGCCGGACTGGCCGCTGAGCTGGATCAGCGGCCCGAGGGCGACCAGCGACGTCGAGCTCAACCGGGTCGAGGGCGTGCACGGGCCCAGGACGCTGGAGGTGCCGATCATCGGCGGCGCCGCTGGGTGGGCGGTTCCTGGGCGAGCAGCTTGGCCGCGACGGCGGAGTCGGTGACCACCGTGGTCACCGCCCGGCCGCGCAGGGCGGCCCGCACCGCCTCGGTCTTCGCCTCGCCGCCGGCCACGGCGATCACCTCTGGGATCTGCTCGAGATCGGTGTACGGGATCGCCATCGTGCGCTGGGTCAGCGTCGTGCGCACGGGTCACCAGTCGGCGTCGAATGGAATCGAGCACATCTCGCAGACCACGCCGAGGCCGTCGAGCTCGCCGCGATCCTTGGCGGTCGGGACGCCGTACACCCTGGGGAGCCCTCCGGGTCCCAGCTGCCGACGGCGACCGCCGCCACGGTGATTGTCCGCCAGCGGAAGACGGCCGCCTGGATGCCCGGCTGGCGCCGCAGCGCGACCACGTGTTGTGGTCGGACACCACCAGTGGCGGTTTGAGGACGCGGAAGATGGACCGGACACCGCCGATGAGAGTGGCGCGTGGGTGCCGGCGGCGGGCAGGGTGGCCAGGAAGTCCTCGCTGCAAGCATCCACTGGCCACGAGCATCAACTGGC
>Ga0137373_10003827_pt1 | contig 16443 bp, 15 predicted proteins | sample SagtaG_5_FD_104912 | JGI IMG/M metagenome (GOLD analysis project Ga0137373, IMG submission 104912) | Vadose zone soil microbial communities from Sagehorn Ranch, Mendocino, California, USA - Sage1_R_80_16 metaG | ecosystem: Environmental > Terrestrial > Soil > Vadose zone | place: USA...
CCTTCGGCGTTTGCCACTCCTCAGTAACAAATCCGGGAGGGGACGTCAATTTCGCGTGGCGGCAGACGCGTCAGAGCGGAAAGTCAGGCGGCACCGGCCTCGCCGGCACCGGATGCGGCTCGGCCTTCTCGCGGGCGCGGTGAAGGTGCCCCAGCCTCCCTCCGTCCGGGTTCGGCTCGTACACGTAGAAGAGCTCGAAGTCCTCGTCACCGTAGACCTCGAGGATGTCGTGCTCGTCGCCGGCCTTGATGCAGACGATGTCGCGAGCCTGGACGTAGGACTCCTCGCCGCCGTTCAGGATCTTCGCCCTTCCACGGCAGACGAGATACAGCTCGTTGTACTCGTGATAGTGGCAGTCGTGCTCTCCGCCTCCTTGGCCATGCGGAAGTAGCCGGCTGACGGGATCTGACACCAGCCCGGCTTGGTCGTCGGTCCGAGCGCGTTCTCCTTGGTGTGGATCACGGTCATGGGTACTCCTTTCGACTTACGACGTGCTCAGGGTCGCACGAGTCGCGGAGCCCGCCACTCGATGCCCAACGGCAGCCGCTGAGGCTTCGGAGTTTCCTCTCGCACTTCCACATGTGCCTAGAGCTGGCAGAGGAGCACGGTGTGCTCCTGGATCGTGAAGGGAGGGGAAGGTTGGAGAACGACCAAGTTTATTGGCTCCGGAATTGTGAGGGTTTCCGGGTTGAGACACGCGACGGCCTTGGCTTCGTCGAACAAATTCGTGACAGTAAGGGACCCGAAGGCCGGGAGACGCTCGCGATCAGGGTTGGAGCGCTGGGCAGGCGGCTACTGCTCGTCTCGGCCGCCGAGGTCGAAGTAATCGTGCCGCGGGCGAAGCGACTCTGGCTGCAATCGCCCGTTTCGATCATCGGGAGCGACGCATCCGGCGGCTGATCGTTTTGCGTCACGACAGTCCGGCGCACCGAGCAGCCGCAGAAGACTGAGGGCAGCGAGCACGCTCATCACCACGTCGCTGGCGACGCACCACTCGCAAACCGCGCCGAGCACCGCGAGTTGCACATAGACGAGGTAGCCGCCGAACGCAAAGCCCGCAAGGTTGACAAAGAGCCTCCGTAAGACTCGGCGGAATCCGACGCGACGTCACCTACGTCGACCTGCCGACGAGGGCACAGTCCGACGATCAGCTGCGTCGCTGCGACGAGGTCGTGGCGACCGGACAACTAAGCAGTGAACCGCCGTGCGAGGTTGGCGACCGGGTCAAGGCTGGCGAGGCTGTAGGCCTTCCGCCACGCACTCGCTCTCGGCGGACGGCTCGACGAGTTTCTGGCGGTTGCGCCCCGCGCCAGCTTCCCCAGCCCGGGGTGCCAGCGGCTAGGCGACCCTGGCACCCCGGAAGTGGATGGCTGCTAAGGCTGCATCACCAAGAGGTTGTCGCCCGTGACGTGCTTGTTGAAGTTGACTCCGCGGGCGTTGGCCTTGACCCCTTCGCTCGTCCCCGGCGGCGCCTGCCCGCCTGGGTCGTGAATCTGGCAGTTCACCTCGTACAACCCATCGGTCTGTTCACCGGTGGACGAGGTGGCATGGAATACGAAGAGCGCGCGGCCACCGCACAAGTCGGGCGGCAACGGGATCGTCTCGCCCTCCGCAGTAACCTCGCCGCAGCCGTAGAACTGGAACACGACCAGCCGCGTGAGCGTGAACGTCCCGTGGTCGAGCTCCGTCGCTCCGGCCATGACCACGTAAGAACCCACGCCCGTCGCCGTCCTGTCGGCGACGTTGAACGAGCCTTCCAGCTCGGTCTCCAACGTCAGGCCGTTGCCCGCTGCGCTAACCGTCGGTTCGACAAACACCTCGAACGCCGACCTGGATGTACGCGAGCCGGCACTGCCGGCAACTACCGCAGCAACGGCGAGCAGGAACGCGAGCGCCACCGTAAAGCGTCTCATCTTCCCTCCTCTTCCCGTAAACGAAATTCAGCCTATCCCTATGCCGCCACCGCTACAAGCCACGTCGCGAGGCCCGCATTCCTCATGGCGTTGCGGTTGCCCTGGTAGACACCGCACGGACGCCAGCGGACTCCCGTGGTTGCCTGCTCAGTTAACGAAATCGTGGCCCAACCGCCCTCTTTACGATCGAGCTCTTGGACGGGGTCGCCGCTACGCGGCAAGACCGCGTGAACGCGTCAGCCGGCCCGAGCGCCGAGAGGCCTCGGTCGGCGCCGGGCCTTCTCGCTGAGACGAAGTAGGTGGGGCTACGCGACAGCGACGCCGTTGCTCTGGGCAACGACCTTGCCACTCGTGATCTTCGGCGCGGGACGCGTTGGGATCGCCGTGTTCAAGTTCTCCTCGGTGATCCACTTCGAGACGACCCTTGTTGCGGGGTGCCAGTCCTCTGAACCGAGTTGTCAGCGCGATGCCAGGTCGGCGAGCGTCGTGACCGTCCTCCAGTTGCGGGTTGTCGCGCGAACGCCGAGCTGCTTCTCGAAGTACGCGTTGTTCAGCTTCGAGCGGCCGTAGCCGCTCGGGAAGCGCAGGTAGATCTCGCGGCCGCTGACGCAAAACTCGTCGCTGCCGCCCACGTCGGGATCGAGCGAACCGACACGTGCGCGCGGCGGCGTCTTGGCTAGGAACGTGACGTACAGCTTCTTCGGTTCCGTCCCGCCGAAGGGATTGGCCGCGACGAGCTTCGCGAGCTGCGCTCTCGTGCGCAGCAGGACGGTGATATCGAGGCCCAGGCGTCGTTTGATCTCCCGCTCGATCGCGTTCGCGAGGGCAGCGGCGCTCTCGCCACTCTTGAACACCACGTTGCCGCTCTGGACATACGTCGCCACGTCTGCGGCTCCGACGTCTTCGAGCAGCGACCGGAGGTCGGCCATCGAGACCTTGTTCCGAGAGCCGAGGTTGATCGCGCGCAGCAACGCGGCGTACGTTTGACGGCGTGGCACGCGCGGCGATCGTTTCATTCCGGGGTGACGTATGCCGCGGTCAGACCTCCGTCCACCAGGAACGCCGCCCCGTTCACGTACGACGACTCGTCGCCGGCGAGGAAGAGCGCCGCGTTCGCGATCTCCCTCGGCTTCGCGAGCCGCCCCATCGGCAGGTGGAGCCGCCGCCGCTCGTAGGCGGCGGGATCGTCGCCGAAGATTCGTAGCAGCAAGGGCGTCTCCACCGGCCCCGGACACAACGCGTTGACGCGAATGCCCTGCCGCGCGAACTGCACGGCCAACTCGCGGCTGAGTGACAGCACCGCCCCTTTCGATGCGGTATACGAGATCTGCGACGTCGCGGCGCCGACCAGCGCTACGAACGAAGCCACGTTGATCACCGACCCGCCGCCGCGGTCGAGCAGGTGGGGGATGCCGTGCTTGCAGCAGAGGTAGACCCCGCGCGTGTTCACCGCCTGGACGCGCTCCCACGCGTCGAGCTCCGTGTCCAGGATCGAGCCGTCGTCGGAGGGCGAGATGCCGGCGTTGTTGTAGAGGACATCGATGCCGCCGTACCTCTCGGCGGTCTCCGCGTACATCGCCTTCACGCTCGCCTCGTCCGCCACGTCGACCTGAACGGCGAACGCCTCGCCCGCCTCACCGGCCGTGCGCTCCGCGGCATCGCCGTCGATGTCGGCGACGCAGACCTTCGCGCCCTCGGAGCAGAACAGCAAGGCCGCCTCGCGACCCATCCCCCCGGCGGCGCCGGTGATCACACAGACCTTGCCGTCGAGCCGTTCGCTCACGTCGCCACGAAGACGTTCTTGATCTCGGAGTAGCCCTCGAGCGCGTGCATTCCGAGCTCTCGTCCGAAGCCGGACTGCTTGAACCCGCCGAAGGGCGTCTGTGCGCGGACCGAGGTGTTGGCGTTGACCGACAAGACGCCCGTGTCGATCGCGCGCGCAACCCGAAGCGCACGGGCGCCGTTCTCCGTCCAGATCGACCCCGAGAGGCCGTACGGCGTATCGTTTGCGAGGCGGATCGCGTCGTCCTCGTCCGCGAACGGGATGACGGCCGCGACGGGGCCGAACACCTCCTCGCGTGCGACGCGATCGTCGTTTGACGCCTCGACCAGTGTGCATGGGAACCAAAACCCGCGGCCGTCGGGCGCATCGCCGCGGAACAGCGGCTCCCCGTCGACGAAGGACGCGACCTTCTCACGGTGCTCTGCGGAGATGAGCGGCCCCATCTCAGTCGACTCGTCCGCCGGATCTCCGACCTTCAGGCCCTGCGTCGCCTCGACTAGCAGCTCGAGAAAGCGGTCGTAGACCACACGTTCGACGAGGATGCGCGATCGTGCGCAGCAGTCCTGGCCGGCGTTGCCGAACACGGCATACGGCGCAGCCGCGGCCGCCGCTTCGAGATCCGCGTCCGCGAAGATCACGTTCGCGGACTTGCCGCCCAGCTCGAGCGTGACCCGCTTGATCGTCGCGGCCGCTCCCTCCATCACCGAGCGCCCGACCTCGGTCGACCCGGTGAAGCCGATCTTCGCCACGTCCGGGTGCTCGACGAATCGCCGTCCCACGATTGAGCCCTTGCCGGCGACGATATTGACCACGCCCTCGGGGATGCCGGCCTCGAGCGCGAGCTCGCCGAGCCGCATCGCCGAGAGCGGCGTCAGCTCCGCAGGCTTCAGCACAACGGTGTTGCCGCAGGCGAGCGCCGGGCCCAGCTTCCAGCTCGAGATGTTCAGCGGGAAGTTCCACGGAACGATCAAGCCGACCACGCCGAGCGGCTCGCGGAAGGTCATGTCCACGCCACCGGCAACCGGGATCGTCTCGCCGTGGTGCTTGTCGACCGCGCCCGCATAGAAATGGAAGACGTCGGCGACCATGCCGACCTCGCCGCGCGAATCCGAGATGGGCTTCCCGACGTTGCGCGTCTCGATCTGCGCCAGTTCTTCGCCGTTCTCCTCGACGAGCGTCGCCAGCCGGCGCAACAGGCGCGCGCGATCGGAGGGCGTCACCGCGCGCCACGCCGCGAACACGGTCTTCGCGCGCACGACGGCGGCATCGGCCTCCTCCACGCCCGCCTGCTCGAGCTCGGCGATCGGCTCCTCGGTCGCCGGATTAACGACCTGCACGGTACTCCGCGGCCTGTCGTACGAGTTCCTCGAAGAGGCGCGCGTCCTCGCCGGCTTCGGGGTGCCAGAGGACGCCGACCGCGAACCGACGAGACGGATCTTCAACCGCCTCCAGGGTGCCGTCGTCGGCCCAGGCCACCTCGGTCAGGCCCTCACCGAGCCGACCGAAGCCCTGGTGATGGTGCGACTTGACCGGCGCGCGCTCGCCGAGGAGCGCGCCGACGCGGCTGCCGCCCTCGAGCCGGACATCGTGTTCGGCGAACGTCCCGGGAGTGTGCTTGTGCTTCTCGTCACCGACTACGTCAGGGAGGTGCTGAACGAGGTCGCCGCCGAGCGCCACGTTGAGCACTTGACTTCCTCGGCAGACAGCGAGAACGGGCATGTCACGCGCGAGCGCCGCCTCGAGCAACGCGAGCTCCGCCCGGTCGCGCTCCTTCACGACGCCCAAGGTCTCCGGATGCGCTTCCTGGCCGTAGAGGTCGGGATCGAGATCGGAACCACCGGAAAAGATGATCCCGTCCAGCGCGTCGAGCGTCTCGTCGACTCCGTCGTCGCTTGGCGGCACGAGCAACGGCCGGCCGCCGGCTCCTTCGATCGCCCGCACATATTCGATGGGAACCAACGCAGCCTCGACGTCCCAGTAGCCCCATTTGGCCGGAGTGACGTAGGTCGTGATGCCGACGATTGGTCTAGCCACGCTCGAACAGCCGCTCGCGCTCGTAGCCGGTGACGACCTGGTCGAAGAGGCGTTGCTCCACGCGTCCGTAATTCAGGTAGTGGTCGACGACCTCGTCGCCGAAGGCCGCGCGCGCAACGCTTCCGTGCTCGAGCGTGTCGATCGCGTCCCGCAGCGTCAACGGGAAGCGTTTCGCGTCGGACTCGTAGGCGTTGCCCTCGAGAGCCGGCGGCGCTTCGAGGCCCTGGTCGATGCCGTGCAACCCGGCGGCGACCACCGCCGCAAACGCGAGATACGGATTCACATCGGCGCCCGGGATGCGTGTCTCGACGCGCTTCGACACGTCGTGGCCCACGATCCGAAAGCCGCACGTTCTATTGTCGAGCCCCCACGCGAGAGTCGTTGGCGCCCAGCTGCCGGCCGCGTAGCGCTTATACGAGTTGACGTTCGGCGCGTAGAAGAGCGCCAGCTCGTGAGTGCACGCGATCTGCCCCGCGAGGAACCGGTCGAAGATTTCGTCGTTCTCGCCGAACACGTTCGCGCCGTTGCGCCAGAGGCTCGCGTGGATGTGGCAGGAGCTGCCGATCCAGGTGTGGTCGGGCTTGGCCATGAACGTGATCGAGCAGTCGTTGAGGTGCGCGATCTCCTTCGCGCCGTTCTTGTAGATCACGTGCCGATCGGCGGAGGTCAGAGCGTCGGCGAAGCGGAAGTTGATCTCCTGCTGGCCGGGCCACGCCTCTCCCTTGGAGCTTTCCACCGGGATCCCGGCTGCCTGCATTCCGTTGCGGATCTGGCGGATCAGCGGCTCGACGAATGTCGTGGCGAGCACGTGGTAGTCGAGGATGTACGGCACCGAGGGACTGAGGTCGCGGTAATGCTTCGCATGCGCCTCCGAGTACGATTCCTTCAGGACGTAGAACTCGAGCTCCGAACCGAACATCGGCTCGAGCCCTGCCGCGGACGCGCGCTCGAGTTGCCGCTTCAAGACCTGCCGTGGCGACGCGACGACCGGAGAGCCGTCCTCCCACGCGACGTCGCACAGCACGAGCGCAGTCCCTTCGAGCCAGGGAAGGCGCCGGAGCGTGGCGAGATCCGGCTTCAAGTGGAAGTCTCCGTAGCCGCGCTCCCAGCTCGCCATCTCGTAGCCCGGCTGGGGATTCATCTCCATGTCGAGCCCCAGCAAGTAGTTACAGCCTTCGATCCCGTGCTCGGCCGACTCGTCGACGAAGAACTCGGCCTGCTCCCGCTTGCCCAGCAGGCGACCCTGCATGTCGGTGAAGGCGGTCACCACCGTGTCGATGCCGCCCGATTCCACCTCTGCGCGCAGCTCATCCAGCGTCAGCACTGATCCGACTTTAATCCGTCCATGCAACCCGAGTCACTCGCGGCGCGCCTCTGGCCGGGCCGGACAGCGCAGATCGAGCCGCTCGGCGGAGGCATTACGAATCACAACTTCAAGGTGTCGCTCGACGGTGAGGCGTACGTGCTCCGCATCGGCGGGAAGGACACGGAGCTGCTCGGGATCGACCGCCGCGCCGAGCACGCAGCGGCGCTGGCGGCTGCCGCCGTCGGTGCAGGGCCGGAGGTCGTCGCCTTCCTCGAGGCCGAGGGCGCACTCGTGACGCGGTTCGTCGGAGGACGCGCCGTCCCGGCCGAGGAGATGCGCTCTCCGAAGGCGATCGCACGCGTGGTGGCGGCGCTGAAGCCGTTTCATGACGGCCCGCCGATTCCGGCGCGGTTCGACTCGTTCCAGGTGGTCAGGACCTACGCCGTCGCTGCCACCGAACGCGGCGTGCGGGTTCCGGCAGTGTACGAACGAGCGGCGGAGGTCGCCACGCGAATCGCACGGCTGCGGGGTCCGCAAGCTCCGCGGCCGTGCCACAACGACCTCCTGAATGCGAACTTCATCTTCGATGACGGGCGGCTCTGGATCGTCGACTGGGAGTACGCGGGCATGGGCGACATCTTCTTCGACCTGGCCAACTTCTCCGCCAACCACGAGCTCGGGCCCGACGAGGACGACGAGCTGTTGCGCGTGTACTTCGGCGAGCGCAACGAAGCGGACAGTTCCTCCCTCGCCGCGATGCGCTTCATGTCGGACTTCCGCGAAGCTATGTGGGGCGTCGTCCAGCAGGGAATCTCCGAACTCGACTTCGACTTCGCCGAGTACGCCCAGCGGCACTTTGACCGGCTCGAGCGCACGGCGGCAGCGCCGCGCTTCCGCGCGGCGCTGCACGCACTTGGATCGAGCTAGCCCGCCGGCGCGGGGCCGGGCGCCACGGTGGTGGGCGTTTCGTACTCCGCCTCGATCCGCCCGAGCTCTTCCTCGGAGCCTTGTCGGATCGGGCCTTTGAACCATTTCCGTGCACTCAGGAGGTACCAGCCGCCGAAGAGGAGGAATGTCCCGAAGACCGGGAGCGGCGTGTAGTTGAAGAGGAGCCAGTCGAAGTTCGACTTGAACGGAATGCCGCCCTGGTACGCCGGAAGCAGGAAGACCAGGCAGATGAAGGCGATCCAGAGGATCGCGAGCGAGTCGATCCACTTGTAGTGCCTGCCGAGGTGCCAGGCGCCCCGCTCGAACGACTCGCCTGCGCGCAGCCGCAGGATGATCGGCAGCACGAACGCGATGTAGAGGCCGATCACGGCCACCGCCGTCGAGGCCGCGTAGCCGACATAGCCCCACCAGAGCGCCGGCAGCGGGGTCAAGAAGGCGAGGGCGCAGATCGCCCACACCGTGTAGACCGGGATCCGGTCGCGCTTCGAGACCCGCCGCCACAACTGGTGCCCCGGCACCGCGCGGTCGCGCGAGAAGGCGAACATCATTCGCGAGGCCGACGTGGTGGACGCGATGGTGCAGAAGACCTGTGCGACCACTGCGATGGCGATCAGGAACTCCGCCCACCTGTTGCTCATCGAGTCTTGCCAGATGTGTTGGACGATGAAGGCCGACGTGTCGGAGGGGCCCTTCGCCGGAATCGCGAAGGTGACCGCAACGAGCAGGACGAAGCCGAAGACGACGGAGACGACCACCGACATCACCATGCCCCAGGCCGCGCCCATCGACGCGCTGCGCGTCTCCTCGCTCATGTGGGCCGAGGCGTCATAGCCCGTGATCGTGTATTGCGCCAGGAGCAGGCCGGTGAGGAAGACGTACAAGTAGATAAACCCGCCGGTGGTGGTGCCTCCCAGGCCCGTGTTGTTCACGGTCTGCCCGAACACGTAGCCGAACGACTGGTGGTGGTCCGGAACGATGATCAGGATCCCGACGATCACCGCGACGCCGACCATGTGCCACCAAGCCGAGAAGGCGTTCAGCGCGGCCGTGATCGGCACCTTGAACATGTTGATCAGCCCGGCGCCGAGGATGATCAACCCGTACGTGAAGTAGATCCAGCCGTACGAGTTCGGGTAGTCCCAGAGCAGGTTCAGCAGAGACGTCATGAAGATCGCGCAGCCGAAGCCGATCGCGGCGGTGACCGCGATCTGCCCGATGAGGTTGAACCAACCGGTGAACCAGCCCCAGGCCGGGCCCCCGAGCTTCGAGGCCCAGAAGTAGAGGCCGCCTGCAGTGGGATAGGTCGAGGCGATCTCGCCCATCGCCAGGGCGACAAAGGTGCAAGCGACGCCGACGATCAACCAGCCCCACGTGATCGCGATCGGTCCGCCCTGGTTGAACCCGATCGTGTACGAGGTCAGGCACCCCGCAAGGATCGAGATGATCGTGAACGAGATGGCGAAGTTCTGGAACCCGCCCATCGACCGAAACAGCTCCTGGGCGTAGCCCAGCTTGTGGAGAGTCGTCGTGTCGTCGTCCTTCGCGACAGGACTTCTCTCCGGAAACGACTCCGCCATTCGTGCCTCCTACGGTTGAAGGAACCAGCAGCGCGACGGTTCTACGCCGCTTGCTGCGTGAAGTCAAGCGGCGCCCCGATAGATTCGAGCGATGCGGACGCGAGCGCGTGCTGTTGTCATCGGTGGCGGCGTCGGCGGTTGCTCCGTTCTCTACTGGCTGACGAAGCTGGGCTGGAGCGACGTCCTCCTACTCGAACGAGCTGATTTGACGAGCGGATCGACCTTCCACTCGGCGGGGCTGGTCGGCCAGCTGCGCGGCTCGCTCTCGCTGACGCGCATGATGATGAGCTCGGTCGAGCTCTACCGGACGCTCGAGGCTGAGGTGGGGCTCGAGACCGGCTGGCGCGAGGTGGGGTCGTTGCGGCTGGCCTCGTCCGAGGAACGGATGGAGGAACTGGCGCGTCAAGCCGGCTGGGCGAAGACGTTCGGCCTCCCGCTCGAGTTGATCTCAGCGCATGAGGCGCAGGATCTGTTCCCCCCGATGTCGACCGACGCCGTCCTCGGCGCCGCGTACCTCCCGACGGACGGCTACATCGATCCCAGCCAGCTGACGTTCGCGCTGGCGGAGGGCGCCAGACGCGGCGGCGCGGAGATCGCGACTCACACGCGCGTCACGGGAATCTCTGTCGAGCGCGGGCGCACGGCGGGCGTCGAAACGGACAAGGGCGCGATCGAGACCGAGATCGTTGTCGACGCCGGAGGCATCTTCGCCGGCGAGATCGGGCGGCTCGTCGGCGCGAACGTCCCGGTCATTCCGATGGCGCACGAATACCTCGTCACGCGTCCCGCGGGAGTCCCGCTCACCGTGTCGACCCTCCGCGATCCGTCCCTGCTCGTCTATTTCCGCGGCGAGTCGGGCGGGCTGGTCATGGGCGGATACGAGCGCAACCCTGCGCCCTGGTCACTCGACGGCATCCCTCTGGATTTCAACGGCAAGCTGCTCGCAGAAGATTGGCCCCGCTTCGAGGAGTTGATGGAGAACGCCCTCGTGCGCATCCCGAGCTTGGCGGACATGGAAGTCATCCGTCTGATCAACGGCCCGGAAGCCTTCACCCCCGACGGCGAGTTCATCATCGGTCCGAGTGACGTCCGCGGCTTCTGGGTCGCGGCGGGCTTTTGCGCGCACGGCCTCGCCGGCGCGGGCGGCATGGGGAAGCTGGTCGCCGAATGGATCGTCGAAGGCGTTCCTTCTCTCGACGTGTGGGAGATGGACTCGCGCCGCTTCGGTCGCCAGTACCGCAGTCGCGCGTACACGCTCGCGCGAACAGTCGAGATCTACTCAACGTACTACGACGTCAAGTACCCCGGCCACGAGCGCGCCGCCGGCCGTCCGCTCCGTCTTTCCCCGGTGTACGCACGGCTGCAGGAGCTGGGCGCCGCGTTCGGCGAGAAGTCGGGTTGGGAGCGCGCCAACTGGTTCGAGCCGAACGGAAAGCACGGCGACGAGTCCCTCCGGCCGCGAGGCTGGGCAGGCCGACTGTGGTCGCCGGCCATCGGCGCCGAGCACCGCGGGTGCCGCGAGGCGGCCGCGCTCTTCGACGAAACGTCGTTCGCGAAGATCGAGATCGCCGGGGAAGGTGCCGCGGTGTTTCTCGAACATCTCTGCGACAACCGCGTCGCCCGCGAAGTCGGCGCGATCACGTACACGCAGATGCTCAATCGACACGGTGGGATCGAGTGCGACTTCACGGTCACTCGGCTCGCGGACAACCGCTTCCGCATCGTCACCGGGACGGCCTTCGGGCAGCACGATCTCGCCTGGATTCGCGCGCACGCACCCGAGAACGGCTCGGTAGCCGTCGAGGACGTGACGTCGAAGTACGCGTGCCTAGGCCTCTGGGGCCCGCTCGCGCGGGACATCCTCGCGCCACTCACGACCGACGACCTCTCCTTTCCGTATATGCGAGCGCGGGAGATCGCCGTTGGTCCGGTGCCGTGCCTCGCGCTGCGCGTCACGTACGTCGGCGAGCTGGGCTGGGAGCTCTACTGCGGGACGGAGTTCGGGCTGCGTCTATGGGACGTCCTCTGGGAGTCGGGTCGCGGCCACGGGCTGGTCGCCGGCGGCTACAAGGCAATCGACTCGCTCCGCCTGGAGAAGGGTTACCGGGTCTGGGGCAGCGACATAACGCCGGACGAAACTCCGTACGAAGCCGGGCTCGGATTCGCAGCGAAGCTCGACAAAGGCGACTTCCTCGGCCGTGACGCTCTGCTCGAGCGGTCGGAGCTGACACGCCGCCTTGTCTGCCTCGTCCTCGACGATGCGCGTTCCGTGGCGCTCGGGTCAGAGCCGGTTCGCGTCGACGGCGAAGTCGCCGGCCGGGTCACGAGCGGCGGCTATGGCTATACCGTCGAGCGGTCGATCGCGTACGCGTACGTCCCGGCGGCGGAGGCGATCCCCGGTCGGCCGGTGGAGGTCGAGATCTTTGGTGAGTGGGTTGGCGGCGAGGTCGCCGAGGAGCCACTGTTCGATCCTGCCGGAGAGCGTATTCGCGCCTAATCCAAATCCGACGACGGGCCAAAGGCGAGAGTGTCGGCGTACGGCTTGTCTCCGGAGGCTGCCCGCATCAACAAGTGGCGCGCGCGATGGAGACGTGGCCGGCGGCGGTCGCTTCGCGTGGGTGGAGAAGCGTCAGGCGTGCGGTCGCGCGGATGCGGCCAACGTGTGGAGTCGGGAAGTCGTCCTTCTTGCGTCGGCGGAGGATGTACTCCGGCCCGAAGGTCACAGTCAGCGTCGAGCGCGGGTCGACGCCGGTGACGAGCTTGACGAGTCGTGGGAGCCGGTCGAGCGGGATGTCGGTGCGCACGTTGCGCTCGACGGTCCGCGCGAGCGACTCGAAATTCCGCAGCACAGGCAGCGGGTCGAGCTGGTCGGCCAGTGCGCTCAGGAAGCAGCGTTGCCGCGCCATGCGCGTGTAGTCGTTCGAGTCCTTGCGCGACCGGACATATGCAAGCGCCTCCCGGCCGTCGAAGTGGTACCTGCGGCCCGCGTAGACGTCGATCCGCGGCTTCGGCTCGCCCCACGCGGGACGGGTTACGGAATCCTTCAGCCGCTCCTTCACGTCGATCGTGACGCCGCCGAGCGCGTCGACGAGGTCGGCGAAGCCGCGCAGGTTCGCGAGTGCGTAGTAGTCGATGCGCACGCCGAGCAGCCGCGACACCGCCAGCTTGAGTGCGCTCGCCCCGGGATCGCGCGCGTGGGGGAAAAGGTCGGGTTGCGCGCGAACGTGCGAGTAGAGCTCGTTGAGCGGCTGGTGGAAGACCGGCAGCCGACCGCCCACGCGTAGCTCGACGAGATTCCGCGGGATCCCGAACGCCGCGGCGCGTCGCGTCCCGTGCTCGAGGGCGACGAGCATGATCGTGTCGGTACGGGCGCCCCAGTTACCGGGGCCCTCGTCGGTGCCGAGCAGCAGGATCGTCGTCCACGGATGCTCGGCGGCGGCGACCGTCAGCACCTGTGGCGAGGCGGCGAGCGGCCGTCCGCGCGGCAGCGGCGGTTCGGGCTCCGGCGCCGGCGCGTCGACCAGGAACACGCCCTGCGAGGGCAGCAGGTCGCGCGGCTCCTCGTCCGCGAACACACGGTCGAGGACGGTGTAGCTGCGAACCGCGAGGTAGCCGGCGGCAGCGTGCGGCGCCACGGTCAAAACGACGAGTGCGGCGACGACTGTCCGCGCGGCGGAACGGCCCGCGTCGACGACGGCGAACAGGCGCAGGCCGAGCAGCGCTGCGTCCAATGCGAGGATCGCGACCAGCAAGCGCAGGCCGAGCGCCGGACGCGCGAGCACCACGGCGGCCGCTGCCAGCACGATCGCCGCCGTGAGCGCAAGCAGGACTAGCGCGCGGCGGTACGCTCCCACAACGAACTGGCCCAGCCCCGGCAGGAGCATCGAGAGCGCTGCGGCCGTCACCGATCCAGTCTAGGACGGCATCGAGACGGAGTCGGTCAGCCGCCTACCGCTAGTCGATCCGCAACGGCGAGCATCTGCCGGCTGACCGGCTGCAACCCCACCTTCGTGCCAAGCAGGCCGGTAGACACGCGCTCAACGACGCCCCATTCCCAGATGCTAGTGGCGTCGAGTCCCGTGCGTGCTGCGAGCCAGAGGGCGCGTTCATGGGGATCATCGTCGAGGACGTCGAGCGGGTCCTCGCGCATGATGATCCCGAGGTCGTACTCCGGTTGTGCGAGAAGGCCGTCCGGGTCGATGAGTTTGAATCCGTCCGGCGCGTCCAACGCGTTCCACTGATGAACGTCGCCGTGAACGAGCACGGCCCGTTCGTCGCGATGCGCGTCGGCGCGCCGCGCTGCGCACGCGATCGCGTCGTCGATGGCGCGCTCCGAGCATGGGTGATCCAGTTCCTCCCAGGTCGCCGTGATGAAGTCGGCCAGCCAGCGACTCTTCTCGGCGCCGGTTGGCAGACTGCAGCCAGGCGCGGGTCGCCATACGCGCGCCGCCGTCGAGCAGAGGATCTCGTGGCGTCTGCGGATCGGCAGTGCAAGCTGGTAGAGCGACCGGCCGAGACGTTCGAGCAAGAGTGCGCCGCGCACGGCGTCATCTCGCAGCAGTCGCACGCATCCTTCGCCGCCGGTGAGTCGCAAAACGGCGATCTCATTCTCGGCCGCGTCACCGCTACGGGGCACGATGAGCTTCAACACGGCCGGGGTGCCGTCTGCGCAGGTCGCTTTCGCGACGAAAGCCTCCGTCGAGTCGCTGTAGGCGTCGCCGACCGCGATGCTCCACTCCTGCTCCACGCTTGCGACGAGCAGCGGCAGGTCGTCCAGCCATGGGCCCGCACCGACTGCGAACGCCTTCTGGCACACCACTTCGGGAACCTGAATCACGAGTCACAGTGTCACCAACGCTGACCCGCGCTCGGGTGAGGGTAAGACTCGGCGGTCCGTCTGGGTTGTTGCCATGGCTGCGCGTGAGGGCGCTCTCGTAACGGCCTTCGCATGTTCGCCGCCGGGCAGCAACGGCGCCGGTAGCGAAGCGGAGAAGGCCCGCGCGGCGCCGCGAGCCTTCTCCGCGCTCGTGTATAAGGCTCGTCTGGGATCCGTTCGACCTTGATCCGCGGCGCGGTGATCGTCGCTCGGAGTCCGCTGGCCACGGGGTTTCCGTTTGGATCAAATAGATCCGAGATCGCCACCGCCGTGTACGAGTCTCCGTCCGGAGCGAGGCGCACAGTCTCTTTGATCCTCTGGGTGCCAAGAAACGCACCCGCCGGGTCGAACCTGAAGAAGACGTGCGTATCCGCGTAGAGCCGGCCGTTCACGTGCTCCCACGTACCGTGTGCTGGACCGCGAATGACAAGGTTGCCGGTTCCGATGAGCGAATGACCGCGCGTGTACGTCGTCATTCCCTTAACTGGCGGGAGTTGCGGTCCGCGGTTTACCGTCAGTTCCCACGATCCGACGAGGGTGTTCGCCGCGCTACCGTCACGGCCGAGGCTGAGATCGCGCCCGCCGCGACCAGGGCCGCCACCGCCCCCAACGTCGCCACCGCAATCGCGGCAAGCGATGTCTTGCTGATCAAGGCATCCGGTGGAAGACCTTTCGGCCCCCACCGGATGCCGATCCGCAGCTACGCGCGGGGGTGAACCTCACCGGCCATTTCGGTCGAGAATTCGAAGTCGGCGGACTCGCCATAGCGCGCGTCGAAGCTCAGCCCGAACGCGTCCGAGTGCCCCGACCCCTTGCCGATCTTGTACGTCGGCGCGAAGCCGAACATTGCATTGCTGACCGTCGTCGACGATCCGTCTGTGCCGGTGAAGGGCTCGAAGGTGAATTCCGTTTTTCCTTCGATTGAGACCGACGGCTTATCGCCGCCGCTGACGGTGATCTTGCCCCGCTCGACTCCCGCCACGGTGCTGATCAGACCTGCAAACTCTCCGAACGGGCCGCCCACCTCGCCCTTGAATATTGCCTCGAGGGCGCGGGCCTGGTCGTCGGTGGCGGCGTCGATGACGAGGCCGACGGTCCAGTTCCCGGCAGTCAGGTTCGAGGGGAAGTGGTTGTAGAGCGCGGCGGTTGTGCCGGACAGGTCGGTGCCGTCGAGATCGCCTTCCTTGATGTCGAACACGAGAGAGCCCAAGCACTCGTCGTTTTCGCCGGTCGGGCGCCCGTCGACCGGGCACGGGCAGATTCCGGCGCAGTTGCAGACTGCGATGTAGGTACCGGTAATTCGATATGCCACGGCACTCCTCTCCGGCGGCGTAGGGCCGCCTTTGAATCAGGGGGACATGTCCTCGGTCTGCATCATCCCGGGCGAGTTCTCGTCGGGCTGGGTCAGGCCGGGAACGGAGCCGGGAGCGAGGGCGACCCAGATGCCGAACACGACGAACGCGACGGCGAGCCCCCGGGAAAGGCGGGCGCCGACCGGGGTCACCTTCTCGGCGAAGATGGTCGCGGCCACGACGACCATCCAGAACAGGCTCATCACGCCGAGGGCGAACAGGATCACCATCAAGCCCCAGCAGCAGCCGACGCAGTAGGCGCCGTGCGAGAGACCCATCTTGAGCGCACCGCTCCATCCCTCCTTCCAGCCGTGGAGGATGAAGTGCAGCGGCGTCCGGCAGTGCAATAGACAAACGCGCTTGAGCGGTGTCAGCTGGTAGAGGCCCGCAGCGGCGATCGCGGCGCCGGCGATCCACGGTCCGCCGCGATCCCAGGCGAGGAAGCCCGTATCGATCCCGGTAACTATGCGAAAGACGCCGTAGGCTGCCGCGCCGTACCCCGCCCACGCGAGCAAGTAGCCCGCGCCGAACACCCATGTCGGCACGTAGCTGCGTCCCCGCCGCGAACGCTCCTGGGAAATGCGCGAGAACGCAAGCACCATCGGAGCGACCGACGGCAGCATCATCGCGGTCATCATCGTGATCCAGATGCCG
>Ga0137373_10003831_pt1 | contig 16436 bp, 9 predicted proteins | sample SagtaG_5_FD_104912 | JGI IMG/M metagenome (GOLD analysis project Ga0137373, IMG submission 104912) | Vadose zone soil microbial communities from Sagehorn Ranch, Mendocino, California, USA - Sage1_R_80_16 metaG | ecosystem: Environmental > Terrestrial > Soil > Vadose zone | place: USA: California...
GCGGGCTGTATAAGTGAAAGTCGGCACTAGCTGGCTACCTCATTCTTCATCGCTTGCCGCCCAATCCACCGGTTAGCGGACGGCTGGTGGCGCCTGGCTTGGCTGCGGTATCGTCGCCGCCGTCGGTCTGGCCGATCATGCGGAGGAATTCCGTCGGGTCTCCGCTGACGCGAAGACACTCGTCGGCAGCCACTTCCCTGTTGACGTACAAGCTGTAGAGCGCGTCGTTGAGAGTCTGCATTCCGAATTTCTTTCCTGACTGCATCGACGAATAGATCTGGTGCACCTTGTCGTCGCGAATGAGGGCGCGGATTGCCGGCGTCACCACCAGAATTTCGGCGGCCATCGCGCGTCCGCGGCCGTGGGCTTTCGGGACGAGCGTCTGCGTCACGATGCCCTCGAGCACGAACGCGAGCTGCGCGCGCACCTGTGACTGCTGGTGCGACGGAAAAACGTCGATGATACGGTTGATGGCCTCGGCGGCCGAGTTGGTGTGCAGCGTTGCGAACGCGAGGTGTCCCGTCTCGGCGATGGTGAGAGCGGCGGCGATCGTCTCGAGATCGCGCATCTCACCGATGAGGATGACGTCCGGATCTTCGCGAAGAGCGTACTTGAGGGCGGCCGCGAAGGAGTGCGTGTCGGTGCCGACCTCGCGCTGATTGATGATGCAGCCCTGATGGCGGTGGATGAATTCGATCGGATCTTCGACGGTGATGATGTGCGCCTTCCGCTCGCGATTGATCTTGTCGATCATCGCCGCGAGAGTCGTGGATTTACCCGAGCCCGTCGGACCGGTGACCAGCACGAGGCCGCGCGGCTTCTCCGCCATCTTCGCGATCGCATGAGAGAGGCCCAGCTGCTCGAACGTCTTGATCGCGAACGGAATCTGACGGACGACCATCGACACACAGCCGCGCTGCTTGAAACAGTTTCCGCGGAAGCGCGCGAGGTTCTGAATTCCGAATGAGAAGTCGAGCTCATCCTCGAGCTCGAAGCGCTTCTTCTGGTTTTCAGTGAGCACCGAATAGGCGAGCTGAAGCGTATCCTTCGGCGTCATCACGTATTCCGTCGACGCATTCGTAATGTCGCCGTCGATGCGCAGCTTCGGGCGCTCGCCGGCGACGATGTGAAGATCCGACGCGTCCTTGCGCACCATCTCATCGAGGAGCGTGCGAAGGTTCACCGAACCCGACTGCTGTCCGGACGGTGGGGGCGCGCCGCCAATCTGTATGTCGACCGATGGTGCAGTCATCCGTTATCCCGTTCGAGTTGTACGCTCATACGCTGGTCTCGCGAACCATCTGGTCGAGCGTCGTAAGTCCCTTAATGACCTTGAGCCAGCCGTCCATGCGCAGCGTCAGCATTCCCTCATCGATCGCCGCGTCGCGAATCTCGGAAGCGGCAGCCGCCTTCATGATGAAACGACGCATCGTCGGCGTCATGTACATCACTTCGTAGAGGCCCTGTCGTCCCTTGAGACCGGCGCCCTGGCACTGCTCGCATCCGCGGCCGCGAAAGATCGCAAGATCTCCGATGCGCGTGTCGAGCGTGACCTTGGAGATGAACGGCTGGGCGGCAGCCGTCGCGCGCGCCTTCGTGTCCGAGAGCGCTTGTTCGCTGAACTTGAGATCCCGCAGAGTTGTGTCGCGGCTGACCTTCGCGGCAGCGAGCTCGTTCTCGTCCGGCTGATAACGCTCGATGCAATTGGTGCAAATCCGCCGAACCAGCCGCTGCGCAAGAATGATGTTGAGCGCCGTCGCGACGTTGAAGCTCTCGATGCCCATGTCGAGAAGACGGGTCACGGTTTCCGGAGCCGAGTTCGTGTGCAGCGTCGAGAGGACGAGGTGACCGGTCAGCGCGGCCTTGAGGGCGATGCTCGCCGTCTCCAGGTCTCTCATTTCACCAACCATGATGATGTTCGGGTCCTGACGCAGGAACGCGCGTAGAGCCGCGGCGAACGTCATTCCGATCTCGGCGCGGACAGCCACCTGGTTGATGCCGAAGAGGTTGTACTCGACGGGATCCTCGGCGGTCATGATGTTGACGTCGATCGTGTTGACCTTGGAGAGCGCGGAATAGAGGGTCGTCGTCTTTCCGGATCCCGTCGGGCCGGTGACGAGCACCATGCCGTAGGGATTTGCGATCGCCTCCATAAGCTCACGCTCGGCGCGCGGCTCGAGACCGAACTTCTCGAGATCGAGAGTGAGGTTGCCCTTGTCGAGAATACGAAGGACGACTTTCTCGCCGAACAGCGTCGGGAGTGTCGAGACTCGGTAGTCGATGATCTTGTTTCCGATCTTGAGGCGGATGCGGCCGTCCTGCGGAACGCGGCGCTCGGCAATGTTCAGGCTCGCCATGATCTTGAGTCGGGCGATCAGCGCAGCGCGCATCTTGTACGGCGGGCGCATTACCTCCTGAAGGGCGCCGTCGATCCGGTACCGCACGCGCAGCTCGTGCTCGAAGCACTCGAGGTGCACGTCGGACGCGCCCTTGCGCACGGCATCGGTGAGAACCGCGTTGATGAGCTTTACGACAGGGGCGTCTTCGAGGGCGACCGCGGTAGCGGCGGCGGTCATCTCCTCTTCCGCTTCGTCGATTACCTCGATCTCCTCCGATTCCTCGACGATGTTCTCGAGGAGGTTGGCCATCTGGGCATCGGATGACTCGTAGAAGTTCTCGATGAACGTGTGGAGCGTATACTCGCCGGCGAGAACCGGGACGATGTCATAGCCGGTGATGAACTTCAGGTCGTCGAGAACGCCGAGCTTCGTAGGATCGGCGATGGCGACGGTGAGCGTCCGGCCCTCGCGCTTGAGCGGAAGCACCTGCTGCTTCACCGCGAGATCGCCCGGAACGAGCTTTGCGATGCGCGCATCCACCTCGAAACGCGAGAGATCGACGGCCGGCATCCGATGCTGGCGGGCCAGCATCTTCGTGATCTCAGTCTCCTTCACGAAGCCGAGCTTCACCAGGTTGTAGCCGATGCGCGTCCCGCTCTGCTCCTGCTCGTAAAGAGCGCGGTTCAGCTGCTCACGCGTGATAAGTCCTTCACGGATGAGCATCTCCCCTATACGGTCAAACGCGGTCGCGGTCGCTGTCAACGAATGGAGTTCCTCGACTTGCCTTTTGGACGATGCCTTGCGGGCGCGCGCGGGCGCTCCGGATGGCTCCGAATAACTGTGTTCATAGGACGCGGTAGGAGCGAGAAAGTTACCGTCGTGTCGAGCTTTGCAACCACCCCCGATCCCACTCCGCGCACTCTTTTGAGCCCTTCGAGCGAGCCGAAGGGTCCGAAGGAGTCTCGGTCAACGACAATTCGGTGCGCAAGGGATGGTCCGATTCCCCGAAGCGCCTCGATTTCATCCTCCGTTGCGACATCCATGTCGACCTTCGGGGACGGACGTTTCGGCGACTTTGGAAGGCGGCGCGCCTTCTTTTTGGCGAATTTGGCATGGCGCGCCGAATCGGCGGCCTTGATCTGCGCTGCGAGCACTTCCCTAGCCCCCGAATCCGACGGGGATCGTGAGCTCATAACGCGCGCGACACGGACAGCGGCACCAAGTGCCATGACCATGCCGAAAAAGAGGAGAGCCTTCCGCTCCGCCTTCGTGGCCATGGGCGGATTTTCGCGAAAATGACCGCCGCCCCGTAACCGAATCTCTTCCGCCAGACTCCTTAACCGACGGCTTTTTCGGCGGCCGCCTTCGGAGGGAGTGCGTGCTCCTCGATCGATCCGGTCAAGAGCAGTGTCGCGGCTACGATCATTCCGCCAACGATGAACGGAAGGCCGAGACCGAGATGATCCATCGCGATTCCGGTCGCGATCGGAAAGAAGACCTTTGAGATGCCGCCGAAGGTCTGCTGAACTCCCATGTACAGTCCGCGCCGTGATTTCGGAACGACGCGTGACAGCATTGCCGTGATGCTCGGAAAGAGAAACGCCGTGCCCAGCGGCATGAGCGTGAACGAAAGGATGACGGTCGGATATGACCGGATCGCCGCAACGAAGGCCAGCCCCGCGGCTAGCGTCACGAGTCCGAGGCGCGCGAGACGCGCCTCGCCGAGCCATTCGATCATCCGCCCAAGAATGAGACTTCGCACGATGAATCCCATGCCCCCGAGGTACATCACGAAATACCCGACGTTGGCCTCCGTGACGGGCAGATATCTCTGGAGGACGAGTGGAAGCGTTGGAGCCATTCCGTAGAACGCGCCGATGGCGATGGTGTAGATCCAGATCAGGCGCGGAGCGGGCTGCGCCGGATGCGCGACTACGCTCCAGAGAACCGAGCCTTCAACGGGATGCTGGGTCGGAAATTCCTCGGTGACGCTTTCCGATTTCGATTCGCGCAGGAATTCCCACGCAAAAATGCTCACCAGCACGGAGAACGAGGCGGCGGCGAGACCGGGCGCATGACGACCCCAGATCTGCACGAGCGCCGATCCGATCGCGGGCCCGATCACCGCACCGAGGCTCGTCACCGCGGAGAGCCAGCCGAGGCTCTTCGCGCGATCCTTCGCGGCGCTGACGTCGGTCACGTACGCCTGCACCACACCGATCGTCCCGCCGCCGAATCCCTGGACTATCCGGGATGCGAAAAGAAGCCAGAGCGTTCCGGCGAAAGCGAAGATCACGTAGGCGATCGCCGACATCAGCAGGCCGGCGAGCAGCGCCGGTCTTCGGCCGTACCGATCGGAAAACCCTCCCCAGAGCGGCGCGCTCGCGAGCTGCGCGAGCGAGAACGCCGCAATGAGAGCGCCGACTACCGTCGCGCTGCCGCCGAGTTTTGTCGCATAGAACGGCAGCAGTGGCAGTACAATCACCAGACCCAGCATGTCGACGAAGGCGGTGATCATCAGCACGGTGAGCTTACCCTTCAGATATCGCTCACTCGTCCGGTCGCGAAATTTGCGTGTGACTGTCTTTATCACTGCCGGTTGATCACTCCCACCGCCACATCGCCGACGATTCCGAGCGACGTCGCAGAGATCTTGTCCATCGTGTCGTGCTGGGTATGATGCGGCGGGTAGTCGTAGTCGATAACGTCGATGACGCGCATTCCCGCCTGAAGGAGCGGCGTGTGATCATCGGTGATGCTGTACCCCGCCTCGGGGACGAACACGCTCGCGTGGCCGAGCTCGGCGGCGACGTCCCACACACGTTGAACGACTTCCGGCGCCTGGCTGACCGAGTTCCCCTCCTGCGTGATGCGCAGGTCCTTGTCGCCGATCATGTCCCATAAAACACCGAACAACGGGCGATAACCCGGCGCCAGCGGATGGGCGGCGAAGTATTCCGCGCCGATCAGCACATCTACGTTTGGCGGACCGAACGTTCCGTAATCCTCGCCGTCGGTAAATAGAAGGTCGACGCCGACGTTCGGCCTGTGCTTCTTGAGGTAGTCGCCGAGCGCGATGAAGAGCCCAACACCCGACGCACCGTCGTTCGCACCGAGCACGGGCAGCCTCCGCTCCTCGGGTGTCGGCGCCGATTCGGACACCGGCCGCGAGTCCCAATGCGTCAGATAGAGAATTCGCTCCGGAAGCTCCGGACGGAATCGCGCGATGATGTTGCGCAGGTGAAGAACTTTCCCGTCGGCCGTCGTGTGATCGAAGCTCTGCACGATGATCTGATCCGCGCGCCGCTTCATCTGGGCGATGATCCAATCTCCGGCGCGCTGCGCTGCGGGTGTGCCGGGAACCCGCGGACCGAACGCAACCTGTGCCTTTGCGTAATTGTACGCCGCGGCCCCATCGAAGCCGGTCTTTGTCGCCGACGCGTCGCGGTTGCAGGCGATACAAATGAGCAGGAGAGCGAGCATCAGCCGCGATTTCATCAAGTCCCGTTCCCGTCGGATGTGGGCAGAGCGCTCTACTTGAACTCACCCGCGTAAAACTGCATGTGGAGCACGGCGCTCAGAACGGTCTGCGTGAAGCCGCGATTAAGGTTACGGTCGAGCGTCTCGACGCGCGAGATGACGAAGCTCGACGAAAGATTGTCGGAGACGTCGGTGTCGGCGTTGAAGCTGAACGCGCGGCGCGCATTGTCGGCAAGGCGGCTTCGTCCGGTGAACGCCAGCGGGTTCTCGACGAAATTCGTTCCCTGACTTCTCTGGTAGCTTAGGCGCGTGCGCAGATCGCTCTGAAGATGCCAGTCGGCGGGGAGCCGCCAAGGCTTCGCGACATCGGCGCTGAAATCCGTCGTGCGGCCGTTGCTCGCCAATCCGGGACGGCTGTCGTGATGCTCCGAAACGTTCATTCCGACGCTCGTGGAAAACGGTCTTGCTCCGGCGAACACGAGACTGGCGTTCATCGGATAACTGCGAACGCGAATCTTTCCGAGATCGATCGACTCTTCGCCGCCGAGCGGCTCGGTGGCGTTGAGCTGTCTGGTATCCAGGAGACGCGCATTCATCCCCAATCCGGAGATGAATCGCCGCAGCGTTGGCGGCTGCCCGCTCCATCGGAGTGAAATGTCGGGAAATACGACCTGGGTGCCGTCAACGATTTCCTGCCTCTCGTCGAACCGTCGTGTCCAGTTGCGGGTGTTGATGCGCTGGTAGCGGTTGGCGAGCGTCGCTCCGAGTGGGAGGCGGATCGAGTTGTTGAGCGAAAGCTGATTCACGATGCCCGCGCTTGTCGCGAGATCACCGCCGAGGCGGCGGAACGCATTGATTCCGCCGAAGCCGAGCTGGTATCGCAGCGAGGGCTGCATCGGCGTGCCTTCATACGCCGACAGGAGACTGCGGTTCAGATTCACGTCGATCGGCTGGAAGGCGTTGAGCCAGCGCCGGAGCACGCTGCCGCTGTCGAGACCGCGAACCGCGCGAGGGATGTCGAGCGTGAAGCCGGCCGTCATCGTCTGAGTATTTCCTAAACGCCGCGGCAAGCGGTAGCTGCCGATGCTGTCCTGCGCGCGGAGGAAGCTGAGCGTGTTCGGATCGCGTAGCATGTTATACGTCGTTCCCAAATCGAGCCTCGGCCTGAACCACGCATTTATCGGCGGAGCGATGTTGATCCCGGCCTGCATCGCGCGCTCGCGCTCGAGGCCGGTGCTGGCGCCGAAGAAGCGGTCCCGCTCACTGTTCGTCACGACCCCGAGCGTGGTCTGGTCGCCGTAATTGCGAAGATCGCGAACCGAGCTGATGTCCCAGCGCACCGCCGCCGACTTGAATGGATGAAAGACGATGCTGCTGCCGTTCCTCCAGGTCTGCGTTTTCCCGCGCACCACTTTGGCGGGATCGTCGATGGCGGGGGCCGGTTTTACGTAAGCAGTGCGGTTGTCGAAGCCGTTCGTGTAGACGCTCGCCAGGTGCAGCTCCGCCGGCGTCCATCGCGAGAGATTTGGCACGAGCGCGCGCGAGAGGTTGAAGTCGAGCCCCACCACGAGATTTTTCGCGCGACCATCGGCGTACTCGCTTCGCGACTTTCCGTTAGTGTACGCACCGCTCAGCGAGAGGTTGTCGATGAGAGCACCGAACGCCGAGCCATTCGACTGTCGCGTCCGGTGGATGCCGAACGTAACCGACGTCGCCGCCGACCGGGGCCGCCTGAGACCTTCGACGATTCCCGCTTCGAGATCCGATTGCGACACGAAAACGGGATCGCTCGACGACGACGTGTAGTTCACGGTAAACGGAATCGCGACGCCTAGCGCCCTCGGCAGCAGCTTCTCCAGATGGAACGCGGAGCTCAGGCTCACGCTGTTGTCGGTCACGAAAGTCGGTGATTCGGCGAGCTGTCTGAAGTGCGGATCGCGCCGCGTCGCGCCGATGCGTATGTCCGCGAAATCGGCGGCAGTGACTGCAAGACCGAACTGGCCGGCGAATCCGGTCTCATTCACTGCACCTCCGAGCCGGATGTCGTCCACCCACAGCTCGAGCGTGTCGGACGGTAGAATCGGCTTCACGCTCGCGCCCGCACGCGTCCGAACCATGCCGACCGCCATCTCCTGCACCGCGGCGAGATTCGGCGGGCTCGAACCCGGATCGATCGTGTAAACGATGTAGCCGTCGCCGCAGGCGGCATATCGCGCTGACGCATCGACGCCGGCCGGCAGCGGCGTATTCGCGATGAGCACCGAGTCGAGGCCTTTGCACGTGTTGCGTGTCCGCGCCTGCAGGTACGCGTTCTGAATCTCGGCGCGCAGAGCGAAGAGCTTGTTGAAATCGACGCGGATCTCGGGAAGCCACGCGCTCTTGCCGTCGCCGCCATTCAGCGGCGTGCGGTACATATAGAAGTTGTTCCCGTCGCGACCGAGCCTGATATAGAACTGAAGCTCGCCGTCAGGCCCCCAGCCGTCGCGAATTCCGCGGGCCCACACCCGGACCTCGGTGTAGCTCATGAAATTCTTTTCGCCTTCGGGAAAACGGTAATACGCTTCCGCGCGCTCGAGGGGCTGGAGAGAATTCGCAGTGAGACGCAGCGAACGCTCGTTGATCTGGATGCGTCCCGTCTGAAGCGCCGCCGTTTTGCTCGTCGGCGCGTCGGTAACTCCCGGCGGAGACTCGTAGCTCATTCCGCCGGTGAGATTCCTATCCTGCGTACCGATCACGCCAGCCTGGACGAATCCGCTGCCCGGCTGATCGCCCGCAATTCCGCGGAGGGTGTGATCTCCAAGCTTGAGCCACGGAGCGCCCGTCAATCTGAGCCGCGCAAGGGGGACGGTGCTGAACTCTTCATCACCGAGCCCCGAACCGGAGATCATCGTGAGCCGCAGCGCCCGCGCCCGACGCAGCAGCGGATCTCCGAGAGAATCGTCCGGAGTCTTGAACGGAACGCGGAAGAGCACCCAACAGACGCTGTCGGATGAAGCGCGCGCCGGCTGCATCGTCGGAGGCGCGGAGCATTTCCCGATGCGCGTATATTTCGCCGCGTCGGCGAGATTCACGATGTACCGATTCCACTTTTCCGCGTCGCGCTCGGCGCTCGTCAGGTTGAGCACATTGTCCGCGTCGATGTCTTCTTCATCGAGGTGATTGTTGGCGATCGTGCAGTCTACCTTCGAGTCCCCGAGCACCTGAAGGATTCGGAAGCCGCCGGCACACGTCCGGAAGTTTCTGACGATGCTCACGTAGCGAACGTCGGGAATCGTATCGGCGACCACAAACAGCGAGTCGGCGACGTCGCCGGGCAATCCAGTGTCGTTCGCGCCGACGTTGAAGGCGCGCGAAAAAGGATCGCGCTCACTGTCGAGCCGGTCGAAGCCGGCGAGATGACGGCCGGCGTACGAGGTGTCTATCGACGTCCGGCTCGGCGCACGGAAGAGCGTCAGTGTGTCGGGTGAAAAGCTGACGGAATTCTCGGAGATCTCTCCGAAATCGAAGACGAGCACGGGATTTCTCGCGCGCCCGGCCGGGCTCACGACGATTTGTGCCCAGAACTCGAGGTTCTCCGCGCGTGAGATGTCGGAGCCGCTGCTGCCGAGCACCGTTCTTATCGAGCGCCACCGCTTTCCAGCGGGTGACGATGGCAGGCGCCATCTGAAGACGCCGGTGGAGTTGTCCAGCAGTCCGCCGATGCTTCGCGGATACAACGTCATCCAAAGAAGCGTCTCGGGACCGGAGATGCCGGTACCCGTCAGGCTCGTGAGAGTGTCGATCTGCTCGATGGAGTAACGGACCGCCTTTCCGGTCGCGTCGACGCCATTGCTCTGCCAGGCAAGCGTCGCCGCGCGATTCAAATCAACGACATCGGAGCCGAAGCGCGTCGGCAGCTGACGTCCCAGCGCAGGCTGGCTGCTGTAATACCACTGCTGATCCGATAGCAGAATGAACAGGCCGCCTTCTCCCTCGAACGATTCGAGGTAGGCCTGCTGCCGCGAGCCCGGCCTCGGCTTGCTTGCGGCCAATTCCGCGGACACTCCGATGCGCGACGGCGCCGTCGTCTCACCATACGGAAGACGCGATGCGAGCGACGTCAGCTGCGGCGCGTCGAAGCTGAAGATCGCGGTGGCGCCGGCGACGAGCGTCGATACCGGCTCGAAGCCGAGCGTCGGTCTCGTAAAATTCGATTTCTGATTCTGGGAGATCGCAGTGAATGCGAGCTGTCCGTCCGCGAGCTGAAACTCTCCCGTCGCGCCGAAAATCGACGTCGGTGTCTCCTCGAAGAGAGGATTCTCCTCGTACTGAACGGCAACCTGCCGCGGCCGCGGAAAAAGAGTGTCAGGGCGGGCGAACGTGACTCTCCCCAGATCATAGTCGACGGAGTAATCGCTGCCGCGCGAAAGCGGAATTCCATCGACGAGAAGACGCTCGGAGTTCGGCCGGATCTGTACCGCGCCCAGCATCAGCGTGCCGCCTTCTCCGCTTCCTTCCGCCTGATAGCGGACACGGATATGGTAGATCGCCTCCGGCCTCTGCGCCGATCGCACGTACTCGGGAGGTGTCGTGTAGATCGTGTCGTTCGCCGGATTGCCATTTCCGGCGAGACCTGTCGATGCAAACGGCTTCGCCGAGGGAAAGACGAGAAACTGATCGCGGATCGTCCGCGCTCCGGATGATCCGAGACTGAGCTCGAAATTCGGATCGGCGGGCCTTGGCCAGATGCGGTTTTCGACGTCGAAGCTCGAGCTGTTTGTCCGTTGAGCGAGACCAAAAAGCTGCAGATACGTATCGGCGGTTCCGGCGGCCGGCTTCTCCTGATCCGCACTGCTGCTGGTGACGACCTTGAGCGTCACGCTCTCGCGGCGCACGTCGGAGCCGCCGAGGCGGTAAACGCTGCGAATCTCGCGATCGAAAGCCGGATCACCGGGCTTCACGTTAGGATCCCAGATGAGATTCGCCAGCTGGTCGCGCACGGGAGTATATGCGAGATCGGGAGTGCCCCCGGTCGTGACGTTGATGGTGTCGCGGCCGGCCATCCTCACGCGATAAGCGACAACCAGCCGCTCGTTGTTGAGCGCGAGCGGACGGACGAGCGCAATCCAGAGCAGAGAGGGATCGGCGTAATAGTCCACGCCTTCGCGCAAGTACTCGTACACCTGACCCCGCCGCGATCGAGAATCGCCGATCAGGCGGAACTGCGGTCCGTTCGGATTCGGCGGCTGTCCGCCGATCAGAAGGCGATAGACGAAGAGCCGCGTCGGCCGCAGAGAATCAGGGAGAGAAGCCGAGAGCTGCGACATCCGGCGTGTGTCGAGGATGTCGATGTTCGGATAAGCGGGGCCGAAAGTCTTCGGATCGACGGTGAAGAAGAAGCGCCGCGGCTCGAACTGATAGTCCTCGATCTTCCTGTCGAGCGATCGCAGCGTCCGGTCGCCGACGGTGAAGACGCGGTCGCGGACGACGTTCCCCTTCTGCTGCGCGACGATCATCCGCAGGCGCATCGGCCCGATCTTCGTGATCGCCTGAAGACCGTAATTGCCACTGGGAATTCCGGTGGTGATGAATCTCGACGCCGGCGGCTGAAAGGTGACGTTGCCGATCTCGAGCCGCTGCAGAAGCTCGTTTCCCTTCCCCTCGTAGTAGATGGAGATGTTGTTCGACGCGTCGAACTCGCGCTGCGTGTCGTAATCGAGGTTCACGTGTACCCGGTCGGCGACGATGCCCCCCGATCGCGCGGCGAACTGGAAATCGACGAGGGGCTCGAAGGCGCTGTGGCAGCTTGCCACCGGATCGAAGAAAAGTCCTGACGCACAGCGCTTGCTCTGATTTCTCTCGCCGCGGAACTCGAGGCGACTGTCGAGCTGCAATCCGAGGTCGGAGTACTCACCGATGATCGGAACGGGTTTCGTCGGAACATTCGGCTTGGGCTTCGGCGGCAGCTCACCCGGATACGCGGGAGTCGGCTGCGATGTGGCGAACGTCGTCGTCGCGACCTGACCCCATACGGCCTCGAGAATCGTCTTCATGTTCTGCTGAAACGCCGTCGCCCGCGCCGCTTCGATCTGGGCAAGCGCCTGGCGGTAAGACTCGCGTTCCGCCCGCGACTGAACCGACGGAAGCAGGAAGGGCGTTGTGTCGCGGCCAAGACGGATTCGGATTCCGGGAATTGACGGAGCCTTCAGGGTGGTGTCGGGAATCGGCGGAAGTTTGCGCGCCGTATCCGGAATCACCGGAGCCTTGACGGTGGTGTCGGAGATCGGCGGTACTTTGCGCGCGGTGTCGGGAATCGCTTGAGCGCTCGCACGCGCAGGTATCACAAGAAACACGATGGCGATGACAGCGATCGCGGAAAGAGCCAGCGGCAGCGTCTTCGCGAATGCGGAAGGCGTTGTGTTTGTGTCGCTTACGCTCTTGCGACCCGTATATTTCACGGTGTGAAGATACTGCACCGCTACGCGCTTCGAGAGCACGTCGGGCCCCTGCTCTTTGCTCTGACCGCGCTCACGGCAATCGTGCTCCTGCAGTACGTCGGGAAGAACATCGGCAATCTCGTCGGAAAGGGCCTCTCGTCCTGGGTCATCCTCGAATTCTTCGCTCTTTCGATTCCGCTCACCATCGCGCTCACGCTGCCGATGGCGGTGCTGGTCGCGACGCTGTACGCCTTCAGCAGACTCGCCGCCGAGAATGAGATCACGGCGCTCAAAGCGAGCGGCGTCGGATTGGGAAGCGTTCTTACGCCGGTACTCTGGGCGGCGGCGGGCGTCACCCTGATCATGATCGGATTCAACGATCAGGTTCTCCCCCGCGCCAACCATCGACTCGCGATCCTCCAGCGGGACATCGCGCAGAAAAAACCGACGTTCGGGCTCCGCGAGCAGGTGATCAACGAAGTCAGTCCGGGAAAATTCTATCTCCGCGCGGCCCATCTGGACGAAGGATCGAACCGCATGCGCGAGATCACGATCTACGACATGGGCGACGCGACCCGCCGGCGCACCATTTACGCCGACAGCGGAAACATGGCGATGAACCCGGGAATGACCGATCTCGAGCTCACGCTATACAACGGAAACATGCAGGACATACCCACCGCAACTCCGAGTCAGCTGCAGCGGCTCTACTTCACCACCGACTTCATCCGGATGCGCGGAGTCGGAAACCAGTTCGAAAAAACCGCCGGCGACACGTACAAGGGCAACCGCGAGATGACGATCTGCGAGATGCATCTCGCGGAGAAGCGCGCGCGCAGCGATTACCTGAACGCTCGGCACGACTTTATTGAAGCGAAGAACCAGGCCATCGGCCAGCACATGGTCCTGAGTGAGTCGGCAAAAAAAGCACGGCTCAACCAGCCGGTGTCCGTCGATCTCTCCGCCATCTACTGCGGGATGGTGAACCTCTTCCGGCCGAAGGCGGCTCATGCCCAGGGCACGACAACGGCTTCATCGACGGCGGCGATGTTCCACCGCTACGGACGTTTGAGAACACCGGCCCCGGCGTCGACGACCCCGGCACTCGGTACGCAGAGCCGACTCGGCTCGGTTCCATCGGCCCGGGCGACGACAGCATCGTCGACCGCATCATCCACTGCTTCATCGATGGCGCCGGTCGTCACGCATGAGCCGCCGAATTTCGAAGTCGCGACGCAGGTTGACGCGGCGAACATCCGTCTGATGGAAACAGCGGGAATGCTCAACGAGCTTTCCGTCGAGATCAACAAGAAGTTCGCGCTCGCGGTTGCCTGCTTCGTTTTCGTCATGCTCGGAGCGCCGATCGCGCTGCGTTTCCCTCGAGGAGGCGTCGGGCTCACGATCGGGGTCAGCCTCGTCGTCTTCGCTCTCTATTACATCGCCCTCATCGGCGGTGAAGCGCTCGGGAAGCGCGGAATGATTCCGCCGGCGATCTCGATGTGGATGGCGAACGTCCTTTTCGCCGCAGTCGCGATCCTGCTTCTCGCGCGGATGGGCACGCAGGCGGCAACCGCGCGCGGCGGAGACGCGAGGGAGATGTTCGACGCGATGAAGGGATGGGTGCGCCATCAGCTCGGGCTTCTCGGCCTCGAGCGCCGCAGCTCGGCCGACAGATGACACGAAACGTTCGCGCGCTCGATCGGTACGTCTTCACAGAGTTCTCGAAGATCTTCGTCACCGCGTCGCTCGGCTTCCCGATTCTGCTCTACGTAATCGACTCGACGGACAACCTCGACAAGTATCTAAGCAGGCATCTCACGATCGGGAAGATCGCGCTCAGCTATCTGTACTGGCTGCCGGATTCGATGTTCATGGCGCTGCCGGCGGCGGTGCTCTTCGCGACTGTGTTCACGATCGGAGCGCTGACGCGCCATTCGGAGATCACCGCCGCGAAGGCGTCGGGCATCAGCTTTCACCGGCTGATCGCGCCGATCTTCCTCGGCGGGCTCCTCGCCAGCATCATCGGGCTCGTGCTCGGCGAGCTGTCTCCCGTTGCGAACAAGCACCGGCTCGACATCATCGAGCCCGATCGCGCGGCGACTACCCTCGAGAGATACAATTTTGCGTACGCCGGCGAGAACGCGCGCGTGTACAAGATCGGCGCGCTCCACGTCGCCCAGAACGCCATCGAGGGAGTGACGATCGAACGGAAGGGACGAGGTGCCGCCTATCCGTCGTTCGTCATGCACGCCGCCTCCGCGAAGTATCACGCCAAAGGCGGATGGATCATCCATCGCGGCGCGATGCATGTGATTCCGGATTCCACGCATAACATCACGTATGTCTTCGATTCCGTGCGCGACAGGAACTTCAGCGAGCCCCCGCGACAGCTCACGCTTGCGCAGAAAGCCCCGACGGACATGGGCTTCGCCGAGCTCGGGCGATTCATAAATGCGATGGAGCGCTCGGGCGGCGACGTCAATCAGCTCAAGGTCGAGCGGATGCTGAAGATCGTGATCCCGATCACCTGCATCATCATCTTCATGTTCGGCGCTCCGCTCGCGACGAGCAGCCAGCGCGGGGGAGCCGCGTATGGAATCGGGCTCAGTCTCGCGACAACGCTCATATTCCTCGTCATGATTCAGCTCACACGCGGCATCGGCGGCAAGGGCGAGATTCCGCCGGGTCTTGCGGCCTGGCTGCCAAGCCTGCTGTTCGGAATAAGCGGAGCGTTTCTTCTGACGCGAGTGCGAACTTGATCAGCGGCCCGCGCGCGCTTCTCGGACGAATCGGACAGCGCGCGTATTTCCTGCGCGACATCGGCCGCGCGCTCAGTGAGCCGGAGACGTGGGGCACGGAGACGATCCGGCAGATGCGCAACATCGGCGTCGACTCCCTTCCCCTCGCGGCGATCGTCGCGGCGTTCATCGGCGCGGTGACCGCGTTTCAGACCCGCTACCAATTGTTCAACGGCGTTCAGCTGTCGGTCGTCGGGCTCATCTCGCGCCAGTCGGTGATTCTCGAGCTCGGTCCTCTTCTCACCGGGTTGGTGCTGACCGGGCGGGTCGGAGCGCGCATCACCGCCGAGATCGGCACGATGCGCGTTACCGAGCAGATCGACGCGCTCGAAACGCTCGCATACGATCCGGTGGCGTATCTCGTGGTTCCCCGTCTGCTCGCCGCGCTGGTCATGGTGCCGGCGCTTGTAATTCTCGCCGACGCGGTGGGAGTCGGGACGGCGTACCTGACGGCGATTATGGCGACGGATGTTACGTCCCAGTCATTCTCCGAGGGGCTGAGGCTCGCCTTTGCCCCGTTTCAGATCGTGTACAGCGTGATCAAGGCAACTATATTCGGTGGCGCCATCGCCTTCTTCTGTTCGTATGAAGGCTACACCGCGAACGTCGGCGCTGAAGGGGTCGGCAGAAGCACGGCGCAGGCGGTGGTCGTTACATCGGTCGCGATACTCGTTCTCGACGCACTCACGGCGCTTCTCCTCGCTCCATACCTACAGGCATGAAGAAACGCGACGACGTCCTTGTTGGTCTGCTCGTTCTGGTCACGCTTGCTGTGGTTACGATCGGCTCGCTCTGGCTTGCGCGCGGCGGGCTATCCAAGGGTTATCCGCTCTACTCGAAATTTCCGTGGGGTGCCGGTCTCAAGCAGGGACAGCCGGTGCTGCTGGTCGGCGTGAACGTCGGCTATGTGGATGACGTCGAGCTCAAACAGGACGGCACTCTGATCTGCACTTACCGGATCGCGAACGACTACAAGGTGCCCGTCGGAACGAAAGCGTCCGTCGTTCCCAATGGAATCTTTGGCGACGTGGCGGTCGCGCTCACGCCGATAGGTCCGAACCCGCGATCGTACAATCCAGGTGACACGATACCGGTCGGCCCGTCGACGCCTGGCATCGCGCAGATCACATCCACGGCTGACTCGATATCGAAGTCGGTGAATGCGATCACGACGGCAATGCAGCGTGAGCTGATAGCCGCGGGCGGACTGCGCGATCTGAGGCAGGCGCTCGCCGGAACGAACCGCCTCGTCGCCGAATTCGGCGCGATCGCCGCCGAGCAGTCGCGACAGCTCTCGGCGACGATGGGATCGGTGAGACGCGTCACGGCGGCGGTGGATCCGGCGAAGGTGGATTCCGTGGTGACGAATCTTCAGTCGGCGAGCGCGAACATGAACTCCATCA
>Ga0137373_10003834_pt1 | contig 16430 bp, 12 predicted proteins | sample SagtaG_5_FD_104912 | JGI IMG/M metagenome (GOLD analysis project Ga0137373, IMG submission 104912) | Vadose zone soil microbial communities from Sagehorn Ranch, Mendocino, California, USA - Sage1_R_80_16 metaG | ecosystem: Environmental > Terrestrial > Soil > Vadose zone | place: USA...
CTTCCAACCTCCGGGGAGCGGACGAATGACATAGACGTCAACCACCTCGGCGGCGATCTCCGTCACGCGGCGTCCTGGCAAGAGCTCGGTGGCATGTTCTACTGAATCAACTCCGCTGGAAGCGCTGACGCGAGGCTCGCGTGACGGAGAGGAAGTCGTAACCCCGTCCTGCTCCATCACCCTGAGCAGCTCGTCACCACCGGTTTCGCCAGCTGCGAGGCGCGCGACTCCGCATTCCCACAGCGACCGCGATCCTGTGTGACGCGCGATCGATGTCAGAGCGTCGGACGCCGCACCCGAAGCGATTGCACGCTCCAGCTCGAATCCCGCGAGGACTATTTCCGTCACAGCCACGCGGCCGCGGTAGCCGGTCATCGAGCACCGGTCGCAGCCAACCGGAGCGTACACCATCGTGTCACTCCGAACGGTCTGCCGGAGCTTGTCGGGAGCTCCATCGTTGGCAACGACGCGGCAATTTGTGCACAATCGCCGAACCAGCCGCTGTGCGATCACTCCTTTGAGAGCGTCGGCGAGCTTATGGCTCTCAACTCCGAGATCCACGAGACGCGTGATGGAACCGCAGGCATCGTTGGTATGCAATGTCGCCAGGACTAGATGACCCGTCAGGGACGCCTGAATTGCGATGGCCGCCGTTTCGCGGTCGCGAATCTCACCTACAAGAACTACGTCGGGATCCTGTCGCAGGATCGACCGAAGTGCAGACGCGAACGTAAGGCCGGCCTTGTCGTTCGTCTGCACCTGGACGATTCCCGGAATACGATACTCTACGGGATCCTCGACAGTGATGATGTTGAGGCCGCGGCGCTGGATCTCGCGCAACGCTGCATAAAGCGTCGTAGTCTTTCCGGAACCGGTTGGTCCGGTGACGAGCAGCAACCCTTCGCGAGTCTCGAGCAGTCGGCGCATGCGCGCCGCGTCGCTTGCATCCAGTCCGAGCTCGTCAAGAGTTTTCACTGCGGCGCGTGTGTCGAGAATCCTTATTACGACCTTCTCGCCATGCGACGCGGGCAGGCTCGAGACCCGGAGGTCTACGGCGACTCCGTCTGCAATGGTTGTCGCATGTCCGCCCTGCGGTCGCAGCCGATCCGCAATGTCCATCCCGGCGATGATCTTGACTCGCGAGACGAGAGGAAGCCCCACGGCTCGCGGCAGCAGCATCACCTCACGCAGAAGGCCATCAACCCGGTAGCGAACGGCAATGCCGTCCTCGGCCGGCTCCAGATGGATATCGCTCGCGCGCTCGGCGATTCCTCGCGAGATGATCCGGTCCACGAGTCGCACCACAGGTTCGTCAATCGCACGAGCGTGCACCGTTGTCGCTTGTGCGAAGCCGCGTTCGGCCGGCTTCGTAAGAGGGGCGGCGTCTTTGCGCCCGTATATGCTTTCGATCCACCGGTCGATCGTGCCCGGGGTAGCCACCGAAAAACGCACCCTCTTGCCCGACCAGAACGCCAGCGTTCGCTCGCAGTCGAGATCGAATGGGCTAGAGGTGGCGACCTCGAGTAGGCCGGGAGACGCGTCGATTGCGACGACGCTGTAACGACGCGCGAGTTTTTCCGGAAGCACGAAGCGCGAAGGAGCCATCTCACCGTGACGGATGACATGCATCCCGGTCTTGTTGCCGATCAGCGCCAGCAGCTCCTCATCGGTCACATATCCCGAGCCGACAGCGGCCGCCCAAAGATCATCTGCTGACTCGGAAATGGACTCGAGTACCTTCTGCGGAATTGCCTGTTCGAGGATCGGGATCAGCCACGCCGATCCATTCGTTGCGAGCATCTCAGCAAGATCGCTGAGCGGAAAGCGGTGGAGCTTTTACGAGCGGGCGCCGATCACCAAAAGATCGCACCCGACGCCTAGAGGATCCCCCACAGCTCTCGCCCGACGTCGGCGGAAAAAGTCCAGCGCCCATCGCGCAAGCCGCGCGCGACGTCGATCCTGAAGAGGTCGAAGAACGACAATGCCCCGATTCCGACCGAGGGATACCAGCCAGCGCTTGGGTTTGCGAACGATTCACCGATCCGAGCGGGACGCCGCCCGTCGATCCAGATGACGGTTGCAAAGGGGGCCAGAGTCATTACCCCTGGCGTCCGCCCGTAGCGGCCGAGACGAAAGGAAGGAAACGGCGCCGGGAATCTGACTTCGGCGCGTTGTGACACGCCCGCCGTCCCGGCGAATTGATGGAAGTCGTAGCCTGGACCGGTAGTCGGTCCGCCAAGAAAGACGAGATGCTGTCGCGGAATCGAGTCGCCGCCGAAGATTCCCGCGGCAAGCGTGTGGAGCACCAACCGGGATGCTCCGAGCGGTCGCTCGAGGTTCACGATTGCCGTCCCGCGTCCAAAGGTCTCGAAGTCATCACCGCTGCGTCTCTTCGATGCGAGGGCCTCGACCGCGACGTGAACGCGCGCCTCCAATCCGAGAAACGCGAGTCGCGTCGGATGATCAGCCGCGACTGCCACCCTCCGCTCGTCACTGGCGAGCGCCAGAACAGGAAATTCGTATCGGCCGGTCGCCGGGGAAGCGTGCACCATCAGCGACTCCTGTCGCTCCACCGCTGCCTCGGCGGACAACTTCCACGCGGGGCTTACCGGAGACGTCACGAAGAACGATCCGCCACGCGTTGAATACGGATCGGTGTAATCGCTACCGAATTCCTGTGCCGCGACACTATTGCGAATTCGCGACGTCTCCGGCTCGTCGCCCGCCTCACGAAAGTCACGGTATGCGGTAACGCTGACGCCGACGCCGCTCGCCCGTCGGTAAGAAAGCTCGAGCCTTCCCTTCGCGTCCTTGTCTGAAAGCCCGTAACGACCGCGTGCCGTAAGCGCGAATCCGTTTCCGATCCGGCGCGTGACTCCGGTTCCGAACGCGAGACCCTCGACTCGATTCACGTGCACAATGTCGGACACGTTTCGCGCGGAAAGCGCTGGACTGCTGGTTCTCGCCAGCGCCTGCGCGCGGACGAGTGCCCGCGCTTCTTCCTGCACCTTGGCGACGTCAGCGTCCGTGACGGCGCGCACATCCGGCGGAAGTGAGTCGAGGATCTGTCCCACGAACGGACTGGGAAGTCCAGGCGGACGGGGTGCGAGAATTATCTCGGGGCCAGCGAACATCGTCGGCCGAATTCCCTGATTCACCTTGTAGCAACAGATCTCCCACCGGCCGCGGATAATTCCGCGCGCCGGATAGTCCATCCACTCTCCGGTGCGGCGGATCTCGATCTCCTGTCTTCGAGGGAGCCAGAAGCGGCCGTCTATAAGACCGTTCTCGAGTACGACACTCACGTCCTCGAGCTCCTTGTCGATCAGGGCGGCGCGCGTGAAGCTCAGCGCCATCCGCACCACCTCGCCACTCTCGCGATCCAGATACACGGCGCCAACCGCGCGTGGGGCGCGATCGTTCTTCGGTCGCACACGCACTTCGTACACGTCGAGAACGCGTGGTCCGAGCCGTATCTGAAGCGAATCGCGTATCGCGAAGTCGTACTCATCGAGTCCGACTGCCGACAACGGGTGCGGCACGTCGCGCACCTCGTCGCCCTCGCCCAGCCGGATGATGTTCGGGAAGTTGTTCTGGACGATTCCGAGGTGATCCCGGTGGTAGTTGATGTCAGTCGGCAGCAGCAGCGTGTCACGTCGCCCGACAATGCGCTGCTTGCTGAGGTTGGGCGCGTGCCAATACACTTCTAACGCGAGCTCGTCGGCCTTCACGATCTTTGGCGGCTCGGTGAATCCTTCTCCGAGCTGGGCGAGGAAGGTGAGATAGCCGTGAGCCGTGGCCGAATAGTCGGCAAGCGCGGTGTCAGCAATCTGCCGCGCGCGCCTCTCGGCGGCCTGAGTCACGAGCGCGCGAGTTCGTTCGTCGTTCCAACCCTGGGCACTTAGCGGGGCTGCAATCACCGCCCGCGCGGCACAGACGGCGAACAGCGCCGCGATCGACCGTCGCATCATCATCGAAAGTTATTGGGGGGATGTGCCGGATCAATTCGCCAGGGCGAGGTCACCGAGAAAGCGTGACTGACGACCAGTTCCAGCGCTTCAACACGATGCTGGCCGGCGTGCGCCGCGCCAGCCCGGCTGCCGCCCATATCGTCCCGGTGTGGCGCGACTGCGTCCTCGATCGCGATACACCCGTCGGAGCTTTCGCCAAGCTGCGCCGCGGACCGTTCGCGTTTCTGCTGGAGTCAGCGCCGGCGGGCGGAGAAACCTGGTCTCGCTACACCTTCCTCGGCACGGAGCCGCGCTCGGCGTGGCGACTGCGCGACGGCGTAGTCGAAGATTGGAGACCTGATCGCGGCTGGCACGCGCCGCGGAAGCCTGCCGATCCTCTGGCGGATCTCGATGCGATCATCTCTCAAGCCAAACCGGTGCACGTGCCGGAGCTCGGAGTATTCTGGAGCGGCGCCGTTGGGTACTTCGGCTACGATGTCGTTCGCTTCGTCGAGCGGCTGCCGAACGCACCTCCGAAAGCAAACACGATTCCCGACGCGCTATTTGTTCTCACACGGTCAATGGTGATCGCCGACAACCTGCGTGGCCGGGCGCGAATCGTCACCGGAGTTGTGGTTCCGGCCGTTGCCGGAGAGGATGAGGTTCGCGCGCTCTTTCAGGACGCTATTGCCGAGATCGCGGACATCGAGTCTCGTCTCGGCGCGGATTCAACGCTGAAGCCGCTGTCACTCGATTCCTCGGTACCGTCAGCCTTGGGCACGTCCAGTCTTAGTCGTGAGCAATTCATGAAGGCTGTCGAAGACATTCGTGAATACATCCGCGCCGGCGATTGCTTTCAGGCTCTTCTGTCCCGCCGTATAGACCTCGAAGCCGACTTCGATAGTACGTCGCTGTACCGTGCGCTTCGCGCGATAAACCCGTCTCCCTACATGTACCACCTCGTTCTCGACGGTATGGAGCTCGTGGGCAGTTCACCGGAGCTCCTGGTGCGACTCGACAATGACCGCGTCACTCTTCGCCCGATTGCGGGAACGAGGCCACGAGGCGTTACGCCCGAGCGCGATGACGAGCTGGCTCGGGAGCTACTCGCCGATCCCAAGGAGCGTGCCGAGCATGTGATGCTGCTGGATCTGGGCCGCAACGACGTTGGCCGCGTCGCGCGCTACGGTACCGTGAAGGTCACAGAGCTCATGCAGATAGAACGGTATTCGCACGTGCTTCACATCGTCAGTCAGGTAGAAGGAACCACACGTGAAGGAACGACGGCGATGGATGTGCTGCGGGCAACATTTCCAGCAGGGACGATGACTGGCGCTCCGAAGGTGCGGGCAATGGAGATCATTGATGAGCTTGAGCCGGTATCGCGCGGACCTTATGCGGGAGCAGTGGGCTACATCGCCTCCGGCGGGCGCCGAATGGACCTCGCGATCACCATTCGGACCTGCGTCGTTGCAGAAGGAATCGCGTCGGTACAAGCGGGGGCCGGGATAGTCGCGGACAGCGTTCCCGAGCGGGAATGGGAGGAAACGGAGAACAAGGCGAGTGCACTGTTGACGGCAATCGGACAGGTTCGCGCTTGCGGCTGAGGCTGGTCGTCCCCGGATACGATGATCTCCGCGCCGGCGGCGCATCGGGTCTCGCTCTCACAGAATACCGTCCAGCTTTCGAGGACATACTGCGCTCCGAGACGCTGTACGCTTACGCGGCGCGACAACCGGAAGCCAGACAATTCAGCGGCCGCGCTCCGGTCTACGCGGTGGCGATTCCCGGCTGTGGCGATGTTGTCATTCGCCATTCGATGCGCGGCGGGCTTATCGGCAAAACCGGCAGCGATCTTTTTCTGCCACCGACTCGCGCGCTGCGCGAGGTGGTGAACTCGTTTCGTTTGCGAGCTTCGGGTGTGTCAACTCCGCAGGTGCTGGCGTATGCGACTTATTCGGTATTCGGTGTGTTTCGAAGAGCCGACGTCGTCACACGGGAGATCACGAACAGCGCGGACCTCGCGTCACTCCTTTCAGTCGGAGCAGACCGGGGATCGCGCGAAGCTGCGGTCGAGGCAACCGCGCGCCTCATCGTTGGGCTCACACGCGCGGGCGCACATCACCCCGACCTCAACGCGATGAATGTCCTCCTTGCGAGAGGCGATGCTGGGTCTGCCGCTGCGTACGTTCTGGACGTGGACCGAGTGCGCTTTCATCTGCCGGGCGACCCGATGATCACTCAGGCAAACATCGCGCGTTTCCTCCGCTCGATCGAGAAATGGCGCCGTCGCGGGATCACACTGCTGGCGGCCGACGAGGAGCGCTCGCTGGCAGCGAGAGTGACGGAGCTCACCGCTTGACCCGAATCCCGATGGACCGGATCTGCATCGTGATGATGAGCGCGGTTGGCGACGCGGTGCACGTTCTTCCCGTGATCAACGCGCTCAAACGCGACGCCCCCGGGCGTATCATCACGTGGGTCCTGCAGCCGGGGCCTGCGTCACTCGTCGCGGGCCATCCCTCCATTGATGACATAGTGATCTTCCATCGGGATCGCGGCCTCCGCGCGTACCGCGACGTGACCCGCGAGCTGCGATCCCGGCGCTTCGACCTGCTAATTGACCTCCAGGTTTATCTAAAGGCAGGCCTCGTCACCGCCCTTTCCGGAGCGCCGGTGCGCTTGGGCTTCGACCGGAGACGCGCGCGTGACGCGAATTTTCTTTTCGCCAACCGGCACATTCCGGCGCATCCGTTTCAGCACGTTCAGGATCAGTACCTCGAATTCCTCGACTATCTCCGCGTCCCTGCAAAACCTCTCGAGTGGGGTCTCGGGCCGTGGGATCACGAGCGGAAGTGGCAGCGTGACTTTGTCGCCTCGGTGGGAAGTCAGTACGCCGCGATCGTAGTGGGATCCAGCAAACCCGAGAAGGACTGGATACCCGAGCGTTGGGCTCAGGTGTGCGACATTCTCCAGGAGCAGCACGGCTTGAGGGCAGTGTTGGTAGGTGCTGACTCAGATCGTGAGCGCGATTCCGCGGCGCGGATCACGGCCGCAGCCAAGCAGGCGCCGATTGATGCGCTCGGCTCCGGGCTGCGCCGTCTGGTTTCTATTCTCGATTCATCGAGCGTCGTCATCGCTCCTGACACCGGACCGCTTCATATATCCGTTGCGCTGGGCCGTCCGGTCATCAGTCTGATTGGTTACACCGATCCGCGACGTACCGGCCCGTACCACCGATTTGAGGACCTCGTGATCGATGCTTACCACGATTCCGGAGAAAAAGCGCCGATCACAATGAAGGCTCGATCGGGAAGAATGGAGCGAATTCAGGTCACTGACGTCGCGAATCGGTTGGCCCGATGGAGCGAGGTCTATCGAGCGAAGGTGTAGCTCACTTCGAGTTTCGTCAGCAGCTCCACGAGGAGAACGAGCGACAGCCCCATCACGGCGAAGTAGTCCCCGTCGATTCTCCTGACAATGGTCGCGCCATATCCCTGAATCCCGTACGCGCCGGCCTTGTCCATCGGCTCGCCCGTATCGATGTAGGCGGAAATGTCCTCGGAGCCTAGATCGCGGAAAGTTACGTCGACGTGCTCCACAGCGGATTCAATCTTTCCCCCGAGCGCGACGGCGACCGCGGTCATCACTGTATGCGACCGGCCGTTGAGCAGGCCGAGCATTCGCTCAGCGTCCCTGCGATCTCTTGGCTTGCCAAGTATCTGGCCGTCCACAACGACGATTGTATCGGCTCCGATTACGAGCGCATCCGTCGCCTCCGAAGCGATCGCTTCTGCTTTCGCACGCGCCAGCCTCTCGGCATACGCGGCGGGACCTTCCCGATTCTGGTGGCTCTCATCGACGTCGGCAGACTGCACCCCATGCGGAACTCCGATGAGCTGAAGCAATTCGTGCCGACGGGGGGAGGAGGACGCCAGAATCACCCGCGTCTGATGAAGACTGATCACCGCTCGAGCCAGAGGGTCACCGGCCCATCGTTCACCAGCTCCACGTTCATCATCGCGCCGAATTCGCCGGTTTCGACAGCGACGCCGCGAGATCGGAGCGACGCTACGAACGATTCATACAGAGGAATCGCCGTTTCCGGCCGCGCGGCGTCGATGAAGCTCGGCCTGCGCCCCTTCTCGGCGTCGCCGTAGAGGGTGAACTGCGACACCACGAGTACGGATCCGCCGACATCCGCCAACGCAAGATTCATCTTGTCGTCGCTGTCGCCGAACAATCGGAGGCCGGTGATCTTCTCCGCCATCCAGTCGGCTTTCCCGGCATCATCCGAGTGAGTGAAGCCAACGAGGATGAGAAAGCCGCGTTCGATCCTTCCCGTTACGCGCTCTCCAACCCGCACCTCGGCGCGCGAGACGCGCTGAAGGAGAACGCGCAGCGGCTACTCCACCGTGACCGACTTCGCGAGGTTGCGGGGCTGGTCTACGTTCGACCCCCGCTTGACGGCGATATAATAGGCGAGGAGCTGGAGCGGCACCGACGCCAGGATGGGCATGAGCATATCGATCGTCTCCGGGATCCGAAACTCGTAGTCCATCTTGCCGGCGAGAGCCGGCTCGTCGCGGCTGGTGATGGCGATGACTCTGCCATTTCGCGCCTTCACCTCCTGTACGTTCGATACGACCTTGTCGAACACCGAGTCGTGCGGGGCGATGAACACAGCCGGCATCATCTCGTCGATGAGCGCTATGGGCCCGTGCTTCATTTCCGCGGCGGGGTAGCCCTCGGCGTGGATGTAGCTGATCTCCTTGAGTTTCAGCGCGCCTTCCAGCGCGGTCGGGAAATTGTAGCCGCGTCCGAGATAGAGAAAGTTCTGCGCTCTCTTGAACTCTTCGGCGAGCGCCTCGATCTCCTCGGCGCGTTCGAGAATGCTCTTGACCTGCGCAGGCAGCGCACGCAGCGCCTCGATTATCTCGCGGCCTCGAACTATCGACAGGTCCTTGAGACGGGCGAGCTTGAGTGTGAACAGTGCCAGCGCAACGACCTGGCTGGTGAAAGCCTTGGTCGAAGCGACGCCGATCTCGGGACCGGCGTGCACATAGATGCCGCCGTCGGTTTCCCGGGCGATCGTCGAGCCGACCACATTGACCACCCCGTAGGTGCGCGCGCCGCGATTCTTCGCTTCACGCATCGCCGCCAGCGTGTCGGCCGTTTCTCCCGACTGTGTGATCACGATGCACAGGGTGCGCTCGTTCACAATCGGGTTGCGATACCTGAATTCGGAAGCGTACTCCACCTCGACAGGCACTCGCGTCAGCTCCTCGAGCATGTGCTCGCCGATCAGGGCGGAGTGCCAGCTCGTTCCGCAGGCGGTGATGACGATGTTGTCGATGCCAAGAAGCTCCTCGTCCGTCATGTTGAGACCACCGAGCTTCGACGTCCCTTCGTCGGGAAGGAGACGCCCGCGCATGCAGTTCTCGATTGTTTCAGGCTGCTCGAAGATCTCCTTGAGCATGAAATGGTCGAACCCGCCGCGCTCGATCTGGTTTAAATCCCAGTCGATCTTGCTGACCTTGCGGTCGAGCTCCTTCGCGCGGAGGTCGATGACCTTGTAGCCGTCACGCGTGAGCACCGCGAGGTCGCCGTCGTCGAGGTAGATCACCTCGCGAGTGTGCGCGAGAATGGCCGACGCGTCGCTGGCGACGTAGTACTCTCCGTCACCAAGCCCGATGAGGAGAGGGCTTCCCTTCCGCGCGGCGACGATTTTGTCCTTGTCCTCGCTCGAGACCACGGCGATCCCATACGTCCCCTCGATCTGCCATAGGGCCTCGATCACGGCGTCCTCGAGGTTTCCATCGAACGCCTCTTCGATAAGGTGGGCGATTACCTCGGTGTCGGTGTCAGAGGCGAATTCATGACCCATCTCCTCGAGCCGGGCCCGCAGCTTGGTTGCGTTCTCGATGATTCCGTTGTGTACCACGGCGATGTGGCCCTTGCAGTCCATCTGCGGGTGGGCGTTGCACTGGTTGGGCACGCCGTGCGTCGCCCACCGCGTGTGCGCGATGCCCATGTTGCCTTCGATCGGGTCAGCCGCGAGTGCCTGTTCCAGGCGGGTGATCTTGCCGGCGGCTTTTCGAGTCTCGACACCGGTGCCGTTCATGATCGCCACTCCGGCTGAGTCGTACCCCCGGTACTCGAGCCTTTTCAGACCTTCGATAAGAAGCGAGGTGGCCCCGCGCTCTCCGATGTATCCAACTATTCCGCACATATCTGACGCCTGGTTTTTAGCTTGGAAAACCCCGAACGATCCATCACTGAGCGGCAATTCCCGCACCCCCAACATCGCCGGGCGATGCAGGCGGCGCTACTAGGCTCCGCTCGCGTGAGCCCCGCTTAGCGCTTCCACGGGCGCTCGGCACTTCGCGATCAGATCGTTCGCCTCATCAATGGACGGGGCCTCGGCGATTACGCGCACGATCGGTTCGGTACCCGACGGTCGCACATGCACCCACCGATCCCGCCATGTGAGGCGTAATCCATCCTGAGTGTCGGCTTCGGCATCGGGAAACGCCGCGGTAAGCGATCGGTACACTTCGTCCAGTGGCGCTTGCGGCTGGGCCAATTTGTCCTTGACGATAGCGTACCGCGGATAACCGGCAACAATCTGCGATAGCGGCTTCCTCTCTTCGTGAAGGAGCTGGAGGATGATCGCAATTCCCGCCGCTGCGTCCCGGCCGAGGTGCAGCTCGGAAAGAATCACTCCGCCGTTCCCCTCACCGCCGATCGGAGCATTCTCCGCCCGCATCCGCGTAGCGACGTTCACCTCACCAACGGGGGCGCGAATCACTTTTCGCGCCTGCTCCGCGGCGACGTCGTCCACAATCCGGCTGGTGGACAGGTTCGTCACGACATCCCCATCGCGATTGCGAAGCACGAGCTTGGCCGCCAGCGCCAGCGAATAATCCTCGCCAATCGCCTTTCCTTCGTCGGAGACGAGCGCGAGACGATCTACGTCGGGATCCACGGCGAATCCGATCTCCGATCCGGAGGATCGCACGAGCTCCTCCAATTCACCGAGGTTTTCTGGAACAGGCTCCGGCGAACGGGGAAAAATTCCATCCGCCTCGAGATTGATTGCGCTCACTTCACATCCGAGTCTCTCGAGCAACGCGGGCAAGAACGCGCCCCCTGCTCCACGAACACAATCCAGTGCAACCCGGAAACGCCGACTGCGAATCCCATCCAGGTCGATGAACGGCAGGGCGAGAATGCGGGCTATGTGTCGCGCGCTCGCTGCCGAATCGGCCTCGAACACGCCAAGCTGCTGCCAGTGCGCGCGTGGAATGTCGCCGTCGACAATGGAGCGCATCTCGCGGCTCTCGTCGGCGTCGAGAAAAAGTCCCGATGGGGCAATGAACTTGAGTGCGTTCCACTCGATGGGGTTGTGGCTGGCTGTTACGGCGAGCCCGCCCGCCGCGTGATGATGCTCGACCGCAAGCTGAATTGTCGGTGTTGCAGCCATTCCAACGTCTATCACGTCGCATCCCACGGACTGAAGCGCCGATAGAACGACTCGATGGAACATTGGGCCCGACACTCGGCTGTCGCGGCCGAGGACGATTCGCGCGCGCTTTCCCGCGGTGTGCCCGCGTGCCCACGCCCCGAACCCGGCAGCGTACCGCGCAACGATCTCGGGTGTGAGTGCTTCTCCAACTCGCCCCCGTACACCCGATACGCTGACCATCAACCCCTCAACCGCCATTTCGCCTCATTCGCAGTTCAGTCCGCAGTTCGCAGTGTCTGTTTTCGGCGCTAATCTAGCGAGCCGTCCCTCAACGAGCGCAGCTATCTTTGAGTCATCGCTCTCACTTAACGCCCAAGAGAATGACTCGCATCTTCGACGAAGACCTCTCCGCCGGCTTTGGCACCCGCGCGATTCACGCCGGCCAGCGCCCCGATCTTCTTTCCGGGGCGATCATGACCCCTATCTACACGACGTCGACGTACGTGCAGGAAGGACTCGGTCAGAACAAGGGATACGAGTACGCGCGCGGGAAAAATCCCACCCGCGAAGCGCTGGAGCGAAACATCGCGGCCCTCGAGGGAGGAGTGCACGGATTTGCGTTCTCCAGCGGGATGGGATGCCTCGATTCGTTGATGAAGCTGTTCAAGTCCGGCGATCACATCGTCTGCGGAGAAAGCTCGTACGGCGGAACGTTCCGGCTGTTCGACCGCATCCTCCAGAACTTCGGCCTCGAGTTCAGCTTCGTGGACACGCGGGACGCCCAGTACATCGAGGATGCATGCAAGCCGAACACGCGTGCAATCATCGTCGAGACGCCGACGAACCCGGTGATGCGGCTGACCGATCTCGCAGCCGTTGGTGCGATCGCGAAAAGAGTGAACGCCCTGCTGATCGTTGACAACACATTCGCCACGCCCTTCTTCCAGCGCCCGTTCGAGTACGGTGCCGACATCGTCTATCATTCCACAACGAAGTATCTGAACGGACACAGTGACATGATCGGTGGAATCGCCGTTGTCCGGGACGCTTCGCTCGCCGAGCGAATTCAGTTCATCCAGAATACCGGCGGGGCTGTACCCGGTCCGTTCGATGCGTGGCTCGTGCTGCGAGGAACGAAGACTCTTCACCTGCGGATGCCGGTGCACGACGCCAACGGCCGGCGCCTCGCCGTTTGCCTCGCCGAGATGCTGGGCAACGAACGGGTGATCTATCCCGGACTGCCCTCCCACCCACAGCACGAACTCGCCAAGCGTCAGATGCGGGGGTTCGGGGGGATGATCTCGGTCGAGACCGGAAGCCGCGAGCGCGCGGCGGAGGTGTTGGGAAAAGTTCGCGTCTTCTCACTCGCCGAATCGCTTGGGGGCGTGGAGAGTCTCATCAGTCATCCGGCATCGATGACGCACGCTTCCGTTCCCCCCGAGCGACGGGCGCAGCTTGGCATTACCGATGGACTCCTCCGCTTGTCCTGCGGCGTCGAGGACGTTGACGACCTCATTGCCGACATCGAGCAAGCATTCGCCTGAGTGAAGCTTCTCCTCATCGGAAGCGGCGGCCGCGAGCACGCGGTTGCGTGGAAGCTCCTCCGCGATGACCCGTCGCTGGAAATAACCTGCGCGCCCGGAAATGCCGGCATCTCCGAGATTGCCGACTGCATTCCGGTGAAGACGAGTGATATCCGTGGTCTGGCAGGGTTCGCGAGACGCGCAGAAGTGGATCTGACATTCGTCGGCCCCGAGGCGCCTCTCGCCGACGGAATAGTGGACGTCTTCCACGAGGAAGGACTGGTGATATTCGGGCCGACGCGGGCCGCCGCGGAGCTCGAGACGTCAAAGCGATTTGCCAAGGAGTTGATGATGCGCGCGGGCATTCCGACCGCGCGCGCAACTGCGCACACGTCCATCGAGTCAGCGAAGGCTGCGGCTCGCGAGATCGGAGTCCCCGTCGTCATCAAGGCGTCAGGTCTGGCCTCCGGAAAGGGCGTGACTGTCGCGACCAGCGCGGAGGAGGCCGAGCGCGCAATCGAGACACTCATGGGCGACCGTGCATTCGGGGATGCGGGCTCCGAAGTCCTTGTCGAGGAGTTTCTCGAGGGCGAGGAGCTATCGTTGTTCGCAATCACCGATGGCGAAGCCCTTCTCCCACTCATCCCCGTCCAGGATCATAAGCGTCTGCTCGACGGAGACCTCGGCCCGAATACCGGCGGGATGGGCGCCTATGCCCCCGTCTCGATCGCTACACCCGACGTCATCGCAGAAGCAATTGAGACGATCATGGCTCCGACGCTTCAGGCGATGCAGGAGGCCGGGCGGCCATTTACCGGACTCCTGTATGCGGGCCTTATGATTCGCGAGAGTCGGCCCAGCGTAGTGGAGTTCAACTGTCGTTTCGGTGATCCTGAAACGCAGGCGATCCTTCCCTTGATGCGATCGTCGTTGCTGGATCTCATCGCCGCGTCAGCCAATCGTGATGGGCTGACGCATCGGACAGTCGACTGGGAGTCGATGTACGCTGTCACGACTGTCGTCGCCGCGGCGGGTTATCCCGAATCCCCCAAGACCGGTGACCCGATTCATCTCCCGGCGACCCCTGAAGGCGTCACTGTGTTCCATGCGGGGACGAGTCGCGACCCGGAAAGCGGCCAGCTCGTTACCGCTGGTGGACGCGTACTGTCGGTAACCGCGACAGCACCGACACTCGCCGAGGCCGCGGAATCATCGGGAGGGTTCGCCGAGCGAGTGTCGTTCGAGGGACGCCAGCTGCGGCGCGACATCGGCTGGCGAGAGCTGGAGCGGAGTGCCCGAGCTTCCTGAAACCGAGACTATCGCCCGCGACCTGAACGCATCGGTCGCCGGAGCCACCATAATCATGGTGAGGGTGACGCGTCCCGATGTTCTGCGCGAAGTGTCGGCGCGGTCGCTGGCGAGACGACTCAAGGGAGCAAGAATCGTCGGGGCATGGCGGCGAGCAAAGCTGGTGGTGCTCGACTTGTCGAGTGGCGACCGGATCGTCGTTCAGCCCCGCTTCACTGGCGCTCTCATCGTTGACGACGGGACGATCGATCCCTCGCAGCTCCGGTATTCGACAGTGGCTATGGAGTTGGACGACGGCCGGTCGGTGCATTACTGCGACGTTCGCCGTCTCGGCACCGTCGCCCTCATGCGTCAGCAGCGATTCGCGGAGTATACCTCGGCACTGGGGATAGAGCCTCTTGACCGTGAGTTCACCGTTGCGCAATTATCGGGAGTTCTTCGGGTCTCCGCGCAGCCGGTAAAGAAGGTATTGATGGATCAGCGGCGAATCGCCGGCATTGGCAACATCTACGCGAACGAGGCCCTCTGGCGGGCGGGAATCGATCCGTCCCGCGCGGCGAACACTGTCACTCCCGACGAGTCAGCGACGCTTCGCCGGGCAATAGTCGGTGTTCTGCGTGAAGCGATCGCTGCGCGCGGAACGAGCTTTCGTGACTATCGCGATGCGCGAGGGGAGCGCGGGGGATTCGCCGCCAGTCTCGAAGCCTATGGTCGCGGGGGATCCAGATGTGCGCGGTGCGGCCGGAAGCTCGTGACTACCCACGCGATCGACGGGCGAGCGACGACGTTCTGCCCCGGGTGCCAGAAATGAGCCGCACGCGTGCGGATGGACTTCGCGAGCCGACATCCCAGGCGCAGCTCGCGGTAATGCGAAGCTTCGTTCGCGATGGCGCCGCCGATAGACCCGGTGTCTATCGCATGCTCTCGTCGTCGGGCGAAGTCGTGTACGTCGGAAAGTCGAAGCAGATCCGCACGCGCCTGCTCAGCTACTTTCGGTCCTCATACCCCGAGGAGAAGGGAGCCCGCATCCTCCGCCAGGCCGAGGCGATCGACTGGGAGTACACCCCGAGCGAGTTCGCGGCGTTGCTTCAGGAGCTGAGATTGATCAAGAAGCTCCGTCCGCGATTCAACGTGGCGATGAAGCGCGATGGGACGCACTATGCCTTCATCAAGATCACTCGCGGGCCGGCGCCGAAGCTGGCGGTGGTAAGAGGCGCCTCGACCGACGACGCGTCAGTGTATTACGGCCCGTTCGTTGGTGCGCTGCGAATGGAGGATGCGCTACGCGAGCTGAGCGACGTGCTGATGCTCCGGGACTGCCGCTCCGACCAGAAGATGCACTTCAGCGATCAGCAGGAGCTGTTTCAGATCGCTGCGCGAACACCGGGATGCATTCGCTACGAGATTGGAAAATGTCTCGGCCCATGCGTCGGCGGATGCTCGGTATCGCAATACGACGCCAGGGTCACGCTCGCGCGGGCGTTCCTCGACGGCGCGAGCGACGGACCAATTGAAGTGCTGCGCCGAACCATGGAGGAGGCGAGCGAACAGCTTCAGTTCGAGCGTGCAGCGGCGTTCCGCGACAAGCTCAATCGTCTCGAGGTGCTCCGGGAACAGTTCGGCCGACTCCGTTTCGCTGTCGAGACTCTCTCATTCGTGTACACCGTCCCCGGATTCGAGGGAGATGACCGGGTTTATCTCGTCAAGCGCGGAGTGGTACGCGCGGAAATGCGAAAGCCTCGTGGCAAATTGCAGAAGGCGCGGCTCCAGCAGCTCGCCGAGAATATTTTCGCCCCGGCTGAGCCGAAGGCGCTGACCGTGCCGACTCACGAGATAGACGAGCTTCTCCTCCTGTCGTCCTGGTTCAAGCGCTTCCCGGACCAGATGGACAATACCGAACAGGTTTCCTAGTCTCCTACGCCCCGGCCTGCTTCCAATGCACGCGGCAAACGATTTCCACCTTCACTTTCTCCGAGAACCGCGATGACCACCTTCAGTGACCTCTTCAGCGAGACCAGCTCCGCCGCCGGGATCCTCTACAACGACCTCGACGACGAACTCGCCGCCACCCGCAGGACCCTCGAGCGATTTCCGGATGGTAAGGGCGACTGGCGCCCACACGAAAAGTCCCGGACCATCGGGGAGCTTGCGGCGCATGTAGCCCAACTTCCGGGGTTCGGA
>Ga0137373_10003850_pt1 | contig 16399 bp, 13 predicted proteins | sample SagtaG_5_FD_104912 | JGI IMG/M metagenome (GOLD analysis project Ga0137373, IMG submission 104912) | Vadose zone soil microbial communities from Sagehorn Ranch, Mendocino, California, USA - Sage1_R_80_16 metaG | ecosystem: Environmental > Terrestrial > Soil > Vadose zone | place: USA...
ATCGTCCACGACGAGAACGCGTGGGCGATGGGCGGCGTCGCCGGACACGCGGGACTTTTTTCGACGGCGCATGATCTGGCGATCTTCGCCCAGATGATGCTCAATGGCGGCGAATACAACGGCGTCAGAATTCTCAAGCCGACGACTATCGCCCGGTGGACGGCGCGCCAGCACCGTGAATCGAGCCGTACTATCGGCTGGGATTCACCCTCGCCGAATTCGAGCGCCGGTCATTACTTCTCGCCGCGCAGCTTTGGTCACACGGGCTTCACCGGAACATCCATCTGGATAGACCCGGAGAAACAGCTCTACGTCATCCTACTCACCAATCGCGTGAATCCCACCCGCGACAACCAAAAGCACATTCCGCTTCGCCGTGCCGTTGCCGACGCCGCTCAGCAGGCGGTGATCGGTGCGCCGCTCTCCGATTGGGAGGCAAGACACTAGCGGCTGATGCCGTGCGCATCAGCGCGCGTAGAAAGTGTTGACGCCGTTTCCGCACGGCGCCGCCACTTTTCGCGGGCCCGGCGGATCGGTATCCCCGGTCTCTCGCCTTAGCTCCTCCATTCTTCTCCGGAGCTGTGCGACGACCGGCCGATACTCTTTCCGCGTGGCGAGGTTATGGATCTCGTCGGGATCGTTCTCGAGATCGTACAGCTCCCATTCCTCGGGGAGCTCGTAAAAGTCAATGAGCTTCCACTTCGCCGTGCGGACACCGCGGTTTTTTGGCGCGCAGTGCTCCGCCGGAAACTCGTAGTACTCGTAGAGGAACGCATCCCGCCACGGGATGTTCTGGCCGAGCATTAGCGGAGCGAAGCTGCGCCCCTGCATCCACTGCGGCGCGGTAACTCCAGCCAGGGAGAGGAGTGTCGGAGCAACGTCTACATTCAGAACCATGTGCGCTCTGTCCACCTGTCCCTTTGCGATGCGCGCAGGATAGCGGACCATCATCGGCACCCGGATAGAGGGCTCATACATGAGTCTCTTGTCGAACAATCCGTGCTCGCCGAGGAAAAATCCGTTGTCGGACGTGTACATCACCACGGTATTCTCGGCGAGGTTCCGCGCATCGAGGTAGTCGAGCACGCGGCCCACGTTCTCATCCACGCTGAGAAGGACGCGGTAATAATTCTTGACGAGGTGCTCGAGGTTCAGCCGTTTTCGCACTTCGAACGGCATATCCGGCGACACACCTTTATCCCGAAAGTCCGGCATGTCGGCGATCGCCATCTCTGCCCGTTTGAGAGCTTCGGGCCTTCCCTCCAGCTTGTCCTCGAACGTGCGGGGAACCCGAACGCTCACGTCGTCGAAAGCGTGGGCGAATCGGGCTGCCGGCATCCACGACCGGTGAGGCGACTTGAACTGAAACAGCAGACAGAAGGGCTGATCCTTGGGGCGGGTATCGAGAAACTCGATTGCCTGATCACCCGTCACGTCGTCGGCGTGCCCCCGCATCTTCAGGTGCACGCCATTGGCGATCATTTCCGGGTCGTAGTATTGCCCCTGGCCGGGAAACACCACCCACTCCGCGAACCCCGTCGGATCCGATGGAAGATGCCATTTTCCGACGACGCCGGTGTGATATCCGGCGTCCCTGAGCAGATGAACGTAGGTCTGCTGGTCGGCACGCAAACCCGGGTGATTCGCGAATTCCGGCCCGCCGCCGTTCGAAAGCACCCCATGACTGTGCGAGTAGAGTCCGGTGAGAAAGCTTGCCCGGCTCGGCTGGCATAATGAATTGGTGACAAAGAATTCCGTGAATCTGGCGCCGTCGGTCCCGATCCTGTCCATGTTGGGCGTTCGAAGAATCGTGTTGCCGTATGCGCTCATCGCGTCCTGGCGCTGATCATCCGTCATTATGAAAAGGATGTTAGGACGGACGGGATCCGGTGCCGAGCGAACTGGAGCAAGCCGGCTCAGCGCGGCGGCGCTCGCCGGGACCGCAGCCACGATGCCACCGAGAAGCTTAACCGCTCGCCTGCGGTCTATCGAATGACTAATGGCCTGCCCTCCTATTCATGCCGGTTATTCTCAGCGAAATTATATGTGAAGCATTGCACGCGTCACAAGATCACCTTCCCCGCCTTCCGCCCTTCCGACCGCATGTCGTCAAATACAGAGCGCGTCAAAGTCGTAATCGTCGAATACGACGAGATTGCGCGCACGATCGCGCGCCGCATCGCGGAGGTGATGCGCGAGCGGAGAGCAGCCGGCAGCCACGCCGTGCTCGGGCTTGCCACCGGCAGCACGCCGATCGGCATCTACCGTGAGCTCATCAGAATGCATCTCGAGGAGAAGCTCGACTTCTCCGACGTCGTGACCTTCAATCTCGACGAGTACTACCCGATGGATCCGGCGAGCATCCACAGCTATCACCGTTACATGATGGAGAACCTCTTCGACCACATCAACGTCAAGCGGGGGAACATTCACATTCCGCGCGGCGACGTTCCCCGCGATCGCGTCGAAGCGGAATGCGCGGCGTATGAGAAGGCGATCCGCGACGCCGGGGGGATCGATCTCCAGATACTCGGCATCGGGAAAACCGGCCACATCGGATTCAACGAGCCAGGCTCGGGGATGGAGTCGCGCACACGCCGCATCTCACTCGACACGGTCACGCGCCGCGACGCTGCCGCCGATTTCTTCGGCGAGGACAATGTTCCCGCCGAGGCGATTACGATGGGCGTCGCAACGATCATGGAAGCGCGCGAGATCGCGCTCGTCGCAACCGGCGAGCACAAATCCGCGATCGTGCGGCGCGCCGTCGAGGACGATCCCGACCCCGACGTCGCGGCGACGTATCTGCAGAAGCATCCACGCGCGGTTTTCTATCTCGACCACGCGGCGGCCGCCGAGCTGACGCGCATCCGCTCGCCCTGGGTGCTCGGCGAAGTCGCGTGGACGCCCGAGAAAGAGATTCGCGCGGTGATCTGGTTGAGCGAGACGACGAAGAAATCCGTCCTCAAGCTCGATGCTCTCGACTACCGCGAGCATCATCTCAGCTCGCTGTTGGCGCGTTACGGTTCGGCAGGTCCGCTCAACGGCGAAGTATTCAACGCGCTGATCTCAAAAATTCGCGGGAGGAGCAAGCTGCCCGCCGGAAAGCGTGTGATCGTGTTTTCGCCCCACCCCGACGACGACGTCATCTCCATGGGGGGAATGCTCAACAAGCTCCACCAGAACAGGAACGAAATCGTCGTCGCGTACCAGACGTCAGGAAACATCGCCGTCTTCGATCATGAGGTGCGGCGCTACGTCGATTTTCTCCGCCGTCTCAATCGCGATTTCGAGCTCGCCGACGACAAGGCGCGCGGCATCGTCGCCCAAGTGGAAGGCTTCCTCGACTCGAAGCGCGTCGGGGAGATGGACAGCCGCGAAGTCCTGATGATGAAGCGCTCGATTCGGGAAGCCGAGGCGGTCTCGGGCATCGAGACTTTCGGCATGGATCGCTCGCAGGCCCGATTTCTCAACCTTCCGTTCTATCAGACGGGCAAGGTGAGAAAGGACCCGATCAGCGCCGACGACGTGAAGATCGTTTACGACCTGCTCGAAGAGCATTGCCCCGAGATCATCTTCGTTGCCGGCGACCTGTCGGATCCGCACGGCACTCACCGCATGTGCCTCGAGGCGATCGAGGCAGCGCTCCGGAAGTACAGCGGCTCACCGCCCGAAATGTGGTTCTACCGGGGCGCGTGGCAGGAGTGGGACATCGCCGAAGCGGACGTACTCGTGCCGTTATCGGAGGACGAGCTGCGCTGCAAGATCCTCGCGATCTTCAAGCACCAGAGCCAGAAGGATCGCGCTCCGTTCCCCGGCCAGGACGACCGCGAATTCTGGCAGCGAGTGGAAGAAAGGAATCGCGCAACGGCGAAGCGTGTCGATCAGCTCGGGCTGCCCGAGTACTTCGCGATGGAAGCCTACGTCGTGCGGAGAGCGGGGGCGCCCATCGTGCAGGAAACAGTTCCGACGAGCGCGCTCCGGTAGCTCAGTCTTCGACTTTCACGTGGCCGTGCATTCCGGCCGCGGCGACCTACACTTTGAGGAAGATGTTCCGCCGGTAGAGGATCGTCAGGATCCCGAGCCAGAGAAGCACGAAGAAGATCGCGAAAGCGAGCGAGGCCGGCCGCGGCGGAAGCCAGGACGCGAACAGCGTCTGATAAGTGGCCGCCTCGATGGAAATGTTCTTCCCGCCGTAGGGAACCTTCCAGAGCGTGTAGATGATGCGCGCCATCACGCCCGATCCGACGAACGCAACTATCGGGTTCATCCCGTAGATGACAAACGGCTTCGTCCAGCCGCGAATGTTGAGGTGGTCGATGATCCACATGCACGTCGCGATAATCACGCACGCCATGCCGGCCGTGAAGACGACGTACGAGCTCGTCCACAGATTCTTGTTGATCGGAAAGACCCAATTCCACATCAGGCCGACAGTCATTCCGATTGCGCCGACGGCGAAGAGCGCTGCGATGCGGTCGAGCAGCGGCCTCTTGGTTCCGATCCACCGTCCCGTCAGATAGCCCAGCATTACAGTGCCGATGGCGGGAATCGTGGACATCGGTCCTTCAGGATCGAAGGTGACGCTCCCGCTCCAGATGTGATTCATGCCCAGTATCTGGCGGTCGAGCCAGGCGGCGAGGTTGCCGCTCTTGTCGTCGAGGAGATCCTTTCCGAGCAGACCGCCCGATCCCGGCACCGGAAGGAGCGTCATCGCGAACCAGTATCCATAGAGGAGAACGGCGATGATTATGACCTGCTGTTTGGTCGTCGTCTTGAAGCAGAGCAGCGCCCCAATGATGTACGCGATCCCGATGCGGGCGAGCACTCCCATTATCCGGACGTGCTCGAACCGGTAGATGAATCGGTCCATGAACGTCGGGTGATCGAACCCCGGAATTGTCGCGCCCCACTGATAAAATGGGAACCACGACATCAGAAATCCGAGGAAGTAAATGATCAGTCCTCGGCGGATGACCTGCTTGATGAGCGCGGCGTCGTCGGCGCCGTGCTCGCGCCGCGATGTGAAGGAGAGATAGGTCGTGATGCCGACGATGAAGAGGAAGAACGGGAAGATCAGATCGGTCGGAGTCCACCCGTTCCACTCCGCGTGCTCGAGTGGCGGATAGATCGCGCCCCAGCTGCCGGGATTATTGACGAGCAGCATCCCGGCGATCGTGAGCCCGCGAAAGACGTCGAGCGCGAGCAGCCGCTCGCGGCGCGGGGGCATTGCGGAGACGGTCGAAGAGACGGCGCTGGACAAGGCTCCTCCAGGGAGGGCGATTTACCGGGACTACTATATAAGAGAGTCTGGCCGGGTTAACAACCCAGAAATACACAGGTGCGAGAAGCCTGAGAAGTATAGGGGCCGAGGCTCGAGTGTGAGGCACGAGTGCTCACATGCTGCGCATTTCGGTTCGGTCACCTGCGATCCGATACGCAGTTTCCGGAAGGAACGACCATCCCGCGAACGTTCTGGACGTCTCGCCTACGGATCACACCAGCAGCGACCCGACTCAATGAGCCGAATTCCAAAGTTGGCAACGTGTCATCCGTTGCGGCATGCGGAGCCCGGCTGACCGCCTGAGGCTCGTATGTGGCGCAACTCGCATTTTGGCCAGATGCTGGCTATATTAGGACGGAATGCGCTTTGAGATCGTCTTGGCGCCGCAGGCCGCGCAGAGTTTGCGAGCGTTGCCCACCTATCATCGCGCGACAGTCCGGGACGCTCTCGAAACGCATCTTCGGCATCAGCCTCAGAAGACATACAAGAGTCGCATCAAACGGCTGCGCGGGGTATCACAACCACAGTATCGGCTTCGTGTCGATGAGTTCCGGGTGTTTTATGACATCAACGATCAAGAAGTCCAAGTCCTCGCGATCGTCCCGAAAGAAGAAGCTGAAGCGTGGCTTCAGGAGCACGGGGTCGGCGAGTCATGAAGTCGCTCTCGCCAAGGTAAAGGACGATTTGTCGCGCTATTTGCGGATGGCGGCCAACGCGGAAATTGTGATCACACGGCATGGAAAGCCGGCAGGCATTCTGATCGGGTTTGAAAGCGAGGATGATTGGTTTGATTACCGTCTCGAGCATGATCCCGGTTTCTTGCGGCGGGTCAGCGAGGCGCGGCAAGCCATTCGCGACGGATGCGGCATTCGCCTGGAAAACATTGCGCGGTAGGTGAACCCCTAAACCTTTCCTTTCAGGCGGCGCGTTCGGCCACCTCGACGTTCGCAAGACGATGGTGTACACGCACGTGCCCAATCGCGGGGAGCTGGGCGTGCGGAGCCCGGCTGACCGCTTATGGAAAGGCGGAGGGTCCGGTGATTGACGCTACTACTCTCCAACAACTTCCCGCATTAGTATGTCGCGCGGAACTCGCAACCTTTGGCGCTTCTCCAATGCCGAGCATTTCGCGCGAAGCCAGTCGCGCGTTTACGTGTTACAGTCGGCGTCGACCTCTCTGGAGAATCTGCGAAAGTCGCATGAGCTTGCGACCTTTCGAAATCCGCTGCAGGATAGGTAAGCAGTCTATTACTAGTTAGCCTGCACACCATGGTTTTTCCCATGCTCCAGCGGTTGTTGAACACCAGAGAACGAGAAGTCCATGATCGCCTACAGAGGGCCGTTCATCGGTACGGCGCGCATGTGTTTCCGAAGGTGCGACTCGCCGATGTTTTCAAGCTGGACGGTAGCGGCATTCTCGGAGCCCAGTACCGCTTCGCGTTGCAATCACATTTTGATTTCGTCGTCACAGATTCGGCGATCGATCCCATCTTTGCGGTAGAGTTCGACGGACCCAGCCACTCGCGGTCCGCACAGGAACGGAGAGACGGCGAGAAGAACGTGCTTTGTGATCATTTCCGGCTGCCGCTACTTCGAATACGCGCGTCACACGTTGACTTCCAGGCGCGCGGCATGGATCTCCTCTCCTGGTTCATCCACACTTGGTTCACCCAGCAGAACCTGAACGAGGCCCAGGAGGCGGGTCACCTGCCGGCAGATAAGCCGTTTCTCGCTAGCGACTTGCTCTGGAGTCCGGATTTGCCTGGATCGTTCCCGCTTCAACTCGGATTGGCGGCGCGGTCCGAAATCGCCGACCTGGCACAGAGCCGACCACACATGCATCCGATACCTTCGTATTGCACAGGTGTCGATTCCGAAGGCAACACTCACGTTCTGGTTTGGCTCAGGGTCGGCGAGCATGAGTGGCTCACCGCTCGATCCGCTGCTCGCGCGCAATACTTCCCCATATACCTCTCAGAGGTTGTCGAAGACATTGCGGTCATCGTCCTCGTGGATCGTCTTCGTGAGTACGTCCGCGGCGGCACGGGCACGTGCCCGCCAGACCAAGTTGATGACGCAGTGCGGCGATTCCGACGCAAGTATGAGTTTCGGGCTGGTGGCGGCGTAGGTCACGCCGCGAGTGCAGGCTAACGAACGCTGAACCTGACGAGCGATTCATGGAAGCTCGCTGCGCTCGCCTTTTATTGGACTCGCTCGCAAGTTAGCTGGGGCGTTAGAGCGACGAACACGGTTTCACTATGACGATGAAACAATGGGAGTTGGTTTACAACGATTTGCAGCGACGCGCCGAGCGGTTGGGTTACGATCCGCCGAGCCAGCTCGGTGGCGGCCAGTCGCAAGTATTCGAGTATCGGGTGAAGAAGGAACCCGTGCTTCTTCTGGCGTTCCGAGATCTCGCGAGAAAGCCGGACTACGCGATGCCGAATCGCCTCTGGGCGGAGGGCTTGGACCTGGTCTTGGAGCGATACCAGGCACTTCTCGGAGCTGGCAGGCCGATTCCACAGGCGGCGGCCGTCGTCATCGACAACATCGGAAACTCGTACGTCGTCGTGATGATGAACGAGCTCCTCGCGCTTTACCAGCGAAAGGGAGCACCAGAAACCCCGGACGGCAGCCGCCGCTTCACGTTCGTTGTGATCCGAGAGGACTCCGGTTACTCGCTGCAAATGCCCTACGGTGAGCCACCGGTGCGCCTCAACTCGGTCAATACTGTCGATGATCTCGCCCTGCTCCTCAAGGCTGCGAAGCAGCCCAGTCGACCATCTCGCCCGGCGCTCTAACGTTGCTTGCTGCAGACGGGCGAGCTAAGGTTGGCGGCGGCTCCGCCGCCGCTTTCATGTGTTCGCCCGCAGCAGAAGCTGGGCGTCATGTGGCTACACGGCACTCGACCGGATCCGGATGTATCGCCTAATCAATAGCAATGCGCCGGCGGTGGTCGACGCTCTCCGTCGCATCGGCGACTTTCGCGAATACCTGCACCTACGCGCGGATCTCGCGGCGAACGGATCTGCGCCGGCGTCTGCGGAATTCCAACGCGCCTATCGCAAGTATTGGCGAATGAACGCGGCTCGGCTATCTCCTGCGTTCTACGAGCGCTACTTCGAGCTACTCGCGCAGTATCAGGCCGTTGGCCTCACGGACCTTGAGCGCGCGACGCGCGTTATATCCGACGCTGATGACGCCAATCACGGCCTGCAGTTCTCGTTCGCGACCAAGCTTGTGCACATGGTCGATCCCCGCGTGCCCGTTTTCGACAGCTTCGTGGCTGGATTCTATTTCTTCACGCCACCTGCGACCGATCGACCCTTCGACGAACGACTCACCGCACTCTTGATGTTTCACCAGTTTCTTGCGCGCGAATATGCCCGGATTCTTGATCAGCAACTCCTTACGCCTGCCATTGGGGCGCTCCGGCGCGAAGCGGAGCTGGATCACGATGTGCCGGACGAACGCGTCATCGATTGGCTGCTGTGGGCCTGGGTATCGCTTCTTCGTCAGGGCGCACAGTCCCGCGGCGAGGCGCTGTTCGATTGACATCTCGATTCAGCCACATAACGAACGCTGCAGCTGAGCTAAGGCGTTATGCATCAGCCGGGATTCCAGTTTTGAACTTGCTTCTTGAGAGAGGGGCACCGCAGCTATGTGGCGTAGTGATACTGATTGGATGCGCTACTGAGCAGCCGCGTCCCTCTCCGCCGGCCCCTCCATCATCGCCGCCCGCAAGTCCAGCCGCGGAGACGGACGGCAGGGCACCGAGAACCTGGTCCGATTCGATTGAGGCGATCGAAGCGGCGGGCATTCGCGCGGCAGATGGTAGGGTGGCGCGCATAGGTGCCGAGCTCAGAATTCAATTGCTCAACGGTAGAACTGCGATTTTCAAAGATGACACAACCAAGCTTTCACTCTCGCCCGCACGACGGTATGCCGGCTACCTGAAAGCAATCCACTCTCACATCGTCCATCTGGTTCCCTATGAAGGAACAGGCCGTTACTTAATTGTTGACGATTCGACCGGGGACACAACGACTGTTTCAGGCTTGCCAGTGCCTTCGCCGAACGGAGAGCGATTCGTCCTGACTTCCATGGCGGGAGAAGAAGACATGGATGCGAGCGTGATCGAGGTTTGGCAGATGGTCGGCAGAAAACCACAGATCGAGTTTTGGCATGACACTGAAAAGGAGCCGTGGGAACCGTCCGACCCCGTATGGCGGGACTCGGTTACGATTGACTTCGTCAAGAACTCACACTCAGATCCGAGCGAACCGTACGTCAGAACGCGCGGAAGGTTAACTCGCTCTGATACTGCCTGGGTTCTACTTGATTCGCCGCGCTGATGCTTAACGATAGTTGCAGCAGACGATCTCTCCAAAGTCGTTGGGTCGATCGCCTCTCAGGCGTCGCGCCCGCCGCGCTGATGATCTTGCTACGCCTTGAGGATAGATCGCTCGCAGCTGAAACTGGGGCTTTAGGCGGCAAACCTCACGCAAAGGCAGATTGAGAGATGCCCAGAGCGAAAAACCTTACCGCGAAGCAACGCGACGACTTGCTGAGGGCATTGCGGGCCCGCTTCGAAGCGCACGTGCGCCGCCATGCTGGTAGTCTCGAATGGCGGACAGTGCAGGCGAGACTCGAGTCGAACAGTGCCAAACTCTGGTCGCTCAATGAAATGGAGCAATCTGAAGGCGAACCGGATGTTGTCGGTGTCGATACGGCGACAGGCGAACTCATCTTTGTGGATTGTTCAGCGCAAAGCCCTAAGGGACGACGAAGCGTCTGTTATGACCGCGAAGCGCTAGAGTCACGGAGGGAGCACAAGCCCAAAAGCAGCGCGGTTGAGATGGCAACGGCAATGGGGGCGGTACTCCTCACCGTGACCGAGTACCGGCGGCTTCAGGAGCTTGGTCAGTTTGACACCACCACGTCCAGCTGGGTGCAAACACCTGTCAACATCCGGAAGCTTGGCGGCGCGTTGTTCTGCGATCGCCGCTACGACACGGTCTTCGTGTACCACAACGGTGCCGAGTCCTACTATGCCGCTCGCGGATTCCGATGCTCGCTCCGAGTCTAGCAGGACCTTCCGGACTAGCCTCGAGCGCAGCGCGCTCGGCCTCTCCGCGCCCCAATGCGAGGACTATCGGTGTCGTCTATCTGCTCTACTTCCTGACGGCGTTCTTCGGCGCATTCCTCGCGAAAGGACTTGTGGTTCCAGGCGATGCCGCGGCTACCGCGACCAGCATCCTGGCGCATGGCGCTTTGTATCGGTCAGGTTTCGCGGTCGGTCTGATCGCGAACGTGATCTACATCGTGTTGACGGCTCTTCTCTATAGTCTGTTCGAACCGGTGAACCGGAGCTTGTCGTTGCTCGCGGCGTTCTTCAGTCTTGTGGGGTGCGCCGTTCAGATCTTTGGCGGAGTCTTGCAACTCGCTCCTTTGGTGATCCTTGGAGACAGCCAATTGTTGAGCGCATTCAAGGTGGAGCAGTTGCAAGCAGCGGTGCTTCTGTGCCTCAAACTGTATTCCCAGGCATTCAGCATCGCCCTGGTGCTTTTCGCGCTCTTCGACCTCTTGATCGGGTATCTCATCTTCAGGTCGACGTTCCTGCCGCGAATCCTTGGTGTGTTGTTGATGTTAGCCGGAGTGGGCTGGCTGACTTTTGTGTGGGCACCACTCGCAACCCTTCTGTCCTCCTACGTTCTGCCCTTCGGCGCTCTGGCGGAAATCCTCTTAATGCTATGGCTCCTCGTGAAGGGCGTGAATGTTTCAGCGTGGCAGGAGAGAGCACGCGCTCGACAGCTCGGCGGAACATGATGGTGGCGCTGCCCAGCAAATCGCTCAAGCCGACCGCCGCCATCGCGGCGGCGGCTTAGCTCAGGCGTTAGGCGCCAATTCAGTTTCTTCGCGGGACACCGTGACGCAATCTTCTCCGCAACCGATGGCATCGGCACACCAGGCGGGGGCATCGGATTCCATTCCGCCGACTGCCGATTGCCTCAATTGTGCGCCGGATCAAGTCCCTCACCCACGACCGCGAGGCCGGCGAGTGAGGCCACAGACGCGACGAACGAGCGGCGATCGGACGACTGGCGCATGGCGCTCTCCTATTGCTCCGGTGGCGACGACGACCGGCGCAGACCGCGCCAACGTGTCCCGTTTCCGCGCTCACGTCGGCAGCAGGTTCTCGATGCGTCGCGCGATCCGATCGACGTCCGGCACCACCGCGTCGACCAAGACAAGATAATGTCACATTACGACGTTGGCCACGCCGATGCGCTGTTGCGCGCCGGCGCGCCATTGCTGCTTGCACGTCTCCGCGCTAGTCCGGAAGCGGGGCGGGACCAAGCATTGGCTCTCCTGGAACAGCTGAGTGGCGAACACTATGCTGACATCGAAACATGGACGCGGTGGGTAACGTCAGTGCAGGGACCGGGTCCTGGCTGAGTGCACAGCGGCCTAACCAGCGTTGCAGCTGACAAGCACTATTTGATTGCTGGCCGGCTGCCGGTCCCGGAGGCAGCTTGGGTAACTCTCCATCCGGAGTTGGTCATGACGCGCAAGGTTCTTGTCACGCTGGCTGCTGGATCGATCCTAATGGCTACCTCGCAGCTCCTGGTCGCCCAAGTCAACCAGCAATCCACCGGGAGCTACGACCCGTCGGCAAAGCTGACGCTCGACCCACTCGTTACGACCGGTGTCCTGTCGAACGGAATCCATTACTACATCCGCCCGAACCACTATCCGCTGAAACGCGCCGAGCTGCGGCTCGCGGTCAACGCCGGATCGGTGCTCGAGGCTCAGGACCAGCTCGGTCTGGCGCACATGACCGAGCACATGGCGTTCAACGGGACGGCGCACTTCCCGAAGCAGGACATCGTTCACTATCTGCAATCGATCGGTACACGGTTCGGCGCCGACCTCAACGCGTACACGTCGTTCGACGAGACGGTGTACATGATCGCAATCCCGACCGACACCGGGAACTACCTGCCCAAGGGGATCCAGATTCTCGCCGACTGGGCGCACGGCCAGCGCTTTGATTCCGCCGAGGTGGAAAGCAAGCGGGGCGTCGTCACCGAGGAGTGGCGGCTCCGGCGCGGCGCCGGTGCTCGCATGCAGGACAAGCAATTCCCGGTTCTGTTGAAGGGCTCACGCTACGCGGAGCGGCTGCCGATTGGCAGCGCGGAGTACCTGCACACGTTCCCACAGTCGGCGCTTCGGCGCTTCTATGAAGAGTGGTACCGCCCGGAACTGATGGCGGTGATCGTCGTCGGTGACGTCGACAAGGACGCCGTCGAGCGCATGATCCGCGAGGAGTTCTCGAAGATTCCGGCTACCGCGAATCCGACGCCGAGACCGACCTTTGCCGTCCCGACGCACGACTCGACGTACATCAGCATCGCGACCGACCACGAAGCGATGAACTCCAGCTTCGTCCTCTACTCGCTCTTGCCGCCGCGCGATCAATCGACGGTCGCATCCTTTCGCGAGCGCTTCGTCTGGCGTCTGGCGACATCGATGTTGAACACGCGGCTGAGCGACATCGCGCAGAAAGCCAACCCGCCCTTCACGGCCTCGGGACTCGGCCGTGGCTACTTCCTTCGCTCGGCCGATGTCTTCACGATCTTCGGCGGAGTCCGGCCGGGGGGCGTCGTCACCGGTCTCGACGCCGTTCTCACGGAAGCGGAGCGCGTCTCGAGGTTCGGCTTCACGCAGACGGAGCTCGATCGAGTGAAGACGGCCCAACTCCGTGGATCGGAGCAGTCGTACGCTGAGCGAGACCGGCATTTCTCCGGCGCCTACGCGGACGAGCTGGTGCGCAACTTCCTGCAAGGCGAGGACGTGCTGGGCACCGCCGGCGAATACGACATGTACAAGCGGTTGTCGCCAGGCGTGACCCTCGACGAGGTGAACGCCAGCATGCGGAGCCTGCTCGCGGCGAAGAATCGCGTGCTGCTGGTCAACGCGCCCGACGACGCGAAAGCGACGCTGCCGACCGAGGCGCAGCTGATTGCGACGATGAACGCGGTCAAGACCAAGACGCTCGAGCCGTACAAGGATGTTGTGGCCAGCGGGGCGTTGCTGGCCAAGGCTCCCGTGGCCGGGAAGATCGTGTCGGAACGCGCCATTCCGGAGATCGGCGTCACCGAATGGAAGCTCTCGAACGGCGCGACGGTCGTGTTGAAACCGACCGACTATGCGGGCGATCAGATCGTGTTTTCCGGAACGAGTCCGGGAGGGACGTCGTTGGTGCCGGATTCGATGTTCGTGTCGGCGATGATGGCGTCGATGGCGGCCAGCGTCGGCGGTGTCGGCAACCTGAGCGCGACCGACCTGCGAAAGGTCCTCACCGGGAAGATCGCGTCGGCGAACGTCAGCATCGGATCGAGAAACGAGACCGTCAACGGCAGCGCGTCACCGAAGGACGTCGAGACGATGTTCCAGCTGGTGTACCTGCGGTTCACCGCGCCACGCGTCGACAGCATCGCCTTCAACTCGGCACGCCAATCGATGCAGGCGTCGATGGCCAATCAGGCGGCGTCGCCGATGTCGGCGTTCCAGGATACCGTCATGGCAACGATGACGCAGCATGCGTTCCGCGCGCGGCCGATGTCGCCGTCGCTCCTTGACGAGGCGAAGATCGACAAGACGTTCGCGGCTTACCGCGATCGCTTCGCCGATGCGAGCGATTTCACCTTTTTCCTCGTCGGGACGTTCACCGTCGACCCGATGCGGCCGCTGGTTCAGACGTATCTCGCCAGCTTGCCGGCGCTCAATCGCCACGAAGTCGCGAAGGACGATGGCATTCGCCCGCCCAAGGGCGTGATCGAGAAAACGGTCCGGCGCGGCGTCGAGCCGCAGAGTCAGACCGTCATCTCGTTCACGGCGCCATACGAATACAGCGCGGCCAATGCCTACGTGCTCACGTCGCTTGGCGAGCTGATGACCAATCGTCTGATCGACAGGCTGCGCGAGGCGTTGGGCGGCACGTACAGTGCCAATGCATTGGCCAGCGGAGATCGCGACGCGTCGAAACTGGCGACGGTGACGATTCGGTTCGGGAGCTCACCGGACCGCGCCGAGGAATTGACCAAGGCGATATTCACGCTGATCGACTCGGTTCAGACGTTCGGACCGACACCGGCCGACGTCGAGAAGGTGCAGGCGGCGCAGCGACGCGTACGAGAAACGAGTCTGCGGCAAAACGGATTCTGGGCGAGCAACCTGTCGTCGGCCTACCGCTATGGCGAGGACCCGCGCGACATCCTCAAGTACGATGCCCTGGTGAGCGGGCTGACGCCGGACGCGATCAAGAACGCAGCGAAGATGTACTTGAAGAAAGACAACTACGTTCGGGTGACGTTGCTACCCGAGCCGAAAAAGCCGTAACTGCTCTTGTGAGGCTTCGACGAGAGAACATCATGAATAAGCGCGTCTCCGCTTTCGGATGTGTTCTAGTTGTTGGCTTAATCAATTCCGGCTTCGTTGGGGCGCAGCAGCCCTCCCCATCTGTTAGCGCTGGTTTTGGGGTCGACACCACAATCGCGGATGTTCGCAATGTCCTCGCGCTGGTTCGCGCTTATCTCGCGCAGCCCGACTCTTCCGCCCGGACGAGGGGGCTTTGGAGCACCGCCACAGAATTCGATAGAACCACTGGTGATGTAACAGCGCGGCAAGCGAATCAGGGCTTTCCCGCTACCGTCGTGGGAGTCATCCCGGCGATGCCCGGCGATAGTGTCTATATCGTCAGGATTCTCTACGCCCGTGCGGACTCTCTTGGCGGGGCCGCCCCGCTCGCGTTGCAGCGTCTCTATGCTGTTCGAGAATCCGGAGCTCCCTACGCTTTCCGCTTATCGAGTGCCTTCCCGCGTATGAGGACGAACTGGGAACGGCGCTCAAAGGGTCCAATCACGTTCTGGTACGTTCCGGGACAGCGTCCTAATGCGGCCCGGATTAATCGCGCAACAGCGTTCGTCGACTCGGTCGCGAAACTGTTCAACGTACCGGTGCCGCGACAGCTGGATGTGATTGTCGGCGCATCCATGGACGATGTCGAGCGCGCAATCGGCCTCGATTTCTTCCCTGAGTCCTCCGGCCCTGGTCAGCGTAGCGGCGGACTGAATCTCGGTTTCATCATATTGAGCGGGAATCCAGCGATCGGAGAGGCGTACTTCCACGAGTTCGTTCACTCGGTGTTGGGTCCATCGATTCCCGCCGGCAACGGATTGCTCTCGGAAGGAGTAGCGACATGGCTCGGCGGATCTCGAGGCCGTTCACCGCGCGAGATGTACAGACTTTTGCGCAGTTACCAGCAGTCTGATTCGACGCTCACGCTCTCGGGTCTCATTCGATCCCGATTTCAGGTTGCTGACGACGATCGCGCGACCAATCTCCTTTACGCAACTGGAGCCCTGATTGCGGATACGATTTATCGTAGGCAGGGAATCCGCGGGCTGCGTAGCATCTACGAACTGAAGGGAGATCAGGATGCGCTAATTCGCGGGATTGCATCAGCGCTTGGTTTTTCCCCTACTGACAATCGATCCCTGGACAACTGGTGGAGAACTGAAGCAGGTCGTGCTTCCCGTGACAACTGATGGGCGCGGGCGGCCTATCAAAAAGCATTGAGTATGAGCCAACAAGAGCGGGAAAAAAGATTTCAAAAAGAAAGATTGGCCGAACTGTCGAATTTAGGGGATGCCAAACGACTAAATGGTGCAGGACGAATAAAACCAAAGGAGAAATACTATGCAATTCATGATGCTGATGATCCCCGCCGTTTATCAAGGCGGTAAAAAAGTGGACCCGGGGTTTGTACCCGATCCGAAAAAAATGGAAGAAATGACCAGGTTCAATGAGGAATTGGGAAAGGCCGTTAAAATCATTTCACTGAACGGCCTGCATCCGTTGGCCGCCGGCGCGCGCGTCGCGTTCGGCAAAGGCAAACCGACCGTGACCGACGGCCCCTTCATTGAAGCCAAGGAAGTGCTCGGCGGCTATTGGATGGTCGAGGCCAATTCGAAAGAAGAGCTCGTGAAATGGGCGCAACGCTGCCCCGCGGACCCGGGCGACGTGATTGAAATCCGCCAGATTTTCGAC
>Ga0137373_10003851_pt1 | contig 16397 bp, 18 predicted proteins | sample SagtaG_5_FD_104912 | JGI IMG/M metagenome (GOLD analysis project Ga0137373, IMG submission 104912) | Vadose zone soil microbial communities from Sagehorn Ranch, Mendocino, California, USA - Sage1_R_80_16 metaG | ecosystem: Environmental > Terrestrial > Soil > Vadose zone | place: USA...
AAAATCAGCCACTTGTGAAGGTTACTTCGTAAGTGGCATTTTTATTTGCAAACAATTTGCAAACATTTTTGAATGATTTTGATCAATAATTGCCTATTTATTTAAAAAGATTCAAATAATTTTCAAACACAAAAATCCTATTACGTTTATAGCCTGTTTGTTCTTTTAAAATGCCAAGTCGTTCAAAACCCTGTATGAGGGTGTTAGCAGTTTGTTTTGTTATTTTCAATTCCTTTATTACGTCAGAAACTGTCACTACGGGTTTGCTGTACAAGTAATGAAGCAATTTTTTAGCATTAGGTATTCGTTTTCCAAGTGTAATAATGTTTTTGTCTTCCAATTCATTCCTTAGTTTAAGAATTTTACTGAAGGTTTCGATGGCCTTATTCGCTGTTTCAATAATGCCTACTAAAAAAAACTTTAGCCATTGTATCATATCGCTTTCTGTGGAAACAGCTAATAAATTATCATAATAGTGCTGACGATTTTTCTCTATAAAGTCAGATAAATAAAGTGTTGGCTGATTCAGTATTTTTTTATTTACCAAATAAAGCGTTATTAGTAACCTCCCTATTCTGCCGTTACCATCGAGAAAGGGATGTATAGCCTCAAATTGGTAATGTGCCATTCCTATTCGTATAAGATGAGGAGCTTTTATGTCATCATTGTTCAGAAATTTTTCCAAATCGCTCATTAATTCCAGCAATAAACTGTGGTGGGGGGAATAAATTTCGCATCATTTAATGTAGCGCCTCCAATCCAATTTTGGCTGATTCTAAATTCTCCCGGCATTTTATGTTTTCCGCTCACTCCTGTCATTAATATTTTATGTGCTTCACGAATTAATCTACTCGAAATAGGGAGTTTTGAAAGCCTGTCAATGGAATAGTTCATAGCTTCAATGTAGTTTTGAACTTCCTGCCAGTCATCTCTCTTTTCAGGACTAATGTCTTTTTCCTCCAGCACTGCTTCATCAATTTTTGTCTGTGTGCCTTCTATCTTGCTGGATTGTGTAGCCTCTTTTACAATGTGCATTCGTAAAAAAGCATCAACATCAGGCAGAATTATTGAAAACGCATTTAATTCTCCGAGTCTTAGATTGGCTTCTTCAAGCAGTACTATTAAGTCAGGTTGACTTATTACCCACTCATGGTTTATTTGTTCCGGAAAAAAACTTCTAGCCAAACTGCTTGGTGAACTTGCCTGATTTATAATTTTTTAGATCCATTTGGACGACTTTTATTGAGTAGCAAAATAGACTACAAAAATATTATAGTCAAATAAAAGCAAATTAGTTGGACTATAAAAAACTATAGTCTAAGTTCAATATTTGCAGCAAGCTTCTACTCTGCAATATGAAAAACTATAATTGCAGAAAGATTTATTCTCCGAAACTAACTATCATAATATTTGTAAAAAACTTTGCACATTTAACTGATAAAAAGAAATGCGTAATTCATTTTTTCCCATTTGTATTTACCCCTTTCCCTTAGGTGTTCCGCTTCTTTTTTCTTTTCACCAGCAAGCTTAAGATTTTTTGTCTGTTCAATTAGGCGCTCTTCTTCCTGTACAACCCAGTGCCGCATATGCTCAGCGTCAAGATTATACAAACTATCTGTATGATAGAGCAACTTTATCAAAGCTCTATCACCTGTTACTTTTAGTGCTCTGTACTTTATATCGTTTGCTTCAAATTGTTTCTTATCATCATTGGTATTCATCCACTGGTAAAAGAAGAATGTGGAAACAATAGATAACACAATAGCAATCCTTATTCCCTTGTGCAAATGATGCTTATGATCAATTTGATTTTTTAAAGGTTGTCCCAATCTTATTTCTAATGCTTCCATTTTTAATTCCAATTCATTCATCTTTTCCTGAATTAATAAAAATTGTTCAATTATCTTTTTTACATCTGTATGCAAGGCTTGTAACTGAACAATCCATTGATTTTGATTTGTCACATCCTTACCTGCTACAACCTGTTTTAACAGTGTTTCAAAGACTCCCAGCTTTTCTACTATCGTTTGTAATAAGAGCTCACTCATAGTTCTCTTTTTTTAAGTTAATGTATGCGTGATGAATGTTTCTTTTTTCTTTGCTGTCTTATAAGTTGATAAGGTGTTTGTTCAATCATTCTTTCTGGTTTCAATAGCTGATCCAGTAATGAATTCTCCTGATGTAACTCTTTGCTTACTGTTTCTTGCAACTTCTCTGTTGGATCGTTATCACCAGCAGTTTTTAATACAGGTTTTAATTCTATTTTTTGTTGTCGTTGTAGAGTTTTTTGAAGGTCCTTTAAAGAAAAGTTTCTGTCTATTTCGCTGCCCTTGTATTTGTATTCTCCTATCCTAAAACTGATACCCTGCAACTCCTGGTTTGTCCTTTGTATTTGTATAGCGTTTCTATCCCCTTTTTTTGCAATTGATTTTTTAAATCATCCAGATTTTTACAGAGAGGTAATCTTTCTAAAATTGTCTGGTAAATGATATAGCGGTTAACTTCTTTTTGATTGAGTCGTTCAAGGTTTGTAAGGCTTAAATCTTTTGATAATGCTTGTTTTAATTCATTTTAAAGTGAGTTTTTGCGCAATCTTTTTTCCTTTAATCCTATCAGTTATCCTTTATAGGTTTCCATTATTATTTACCAGGTTGGCAATAATATGCAGGTGAAGATGGTTTTTGTCTGTGTGTTTTGTTATAGCGTATTGAGTGTTTCTGATGCCCATTCAGCCAAATATTCTTTGGCTATTTTTATCATTCTTGCATCATCAATCTTCTCGCCCGGATAAAAGTTTAAGATGCCATGAAAAACCGTCTTCTTTAAGGAAGGTCTTAGACTCTGCTGCATCTCAAAATCTTCTGCCATTAATTTATAGTTGTAACTCCTTGCTCCTTCAGTGTCCAGGACCAATGCTCTTTTCTCATCCTCACAGATATACCTGCAAACTCCAAAAAAGGATCTTCCTGTTATCGCTTTGCTATCATTATTACCTCCTTAGTTTTTTTAAACTTTCATCTAATCTGTCCCTGTATTTTTCAAAAAGAAATACGGCTGTCAATATCCCTTCCTGATGGGCATTTTTTGTAAGCTGATTTAGGTTCTCGGACACACCACTTAATTGCCTGTAAAAATATCTTTCTTCTTCATACGTTCTTGCTATCACTTTTCCCTCTAAAGCCATTTTTCTTATATAAGTTGTAACGCCAATTCCTGCTTTATCAGCCTTTTTCCTTTAGGGCAAAATACTCACTTTTGGTAAATCTTACTCCTGTTGCCGATTCTCTTTTTATGTCCTGTTTTGGACGTCCTCCACGTTTTCTTTTTTCACTTTCCATCGTCTTCGAATTTCTTTTGCGACCACAGGATGCAAAAGCGAGCCGGGTTTTTGTGCAACAAAAACACCGCTCGCTAATTAAAAAGACATTTTACAAGCGTTTACTTTGAGACTGCCTCGATCTTTGCACTTTCCCGATGTTCATTGCCCAATCATTCAGATCTTTATAACCCTTGTAAAGCTTGCTTTGATCACCTACTTTCTCGGATCGCTCTAAGTGTATAGTCCTGAAATAGGTTGACGCAAAGCCTCAAGTAGTATCAATCTTTTAATTCAATGAATGCCCCTCTGCTTAATTTAAATTCACTCATCAAGAAAGAAGCAGATAAGATTTTAAAGGAGAAAGGTCTGTTCAGCATTTTAAGTTCTTTTGGCACACCACATATTTCGCCTGTATATATTTTAAATCACTTTTTATCTGCCTATTTCCAGGCACTCAATAATTTGTTCAATTACTCATTTTTTCTGCCATCCACTCATTGAACTTGCACTAAGAGACAGAATAGGTTAAATTTATATTGGATAAAACCAAATAATTTGAGCATTTCCCATCATAAACTATTTTCTTTAATAATTGTGTTTTGTTTTCTTGTACTCATTAAAACAGAAGCGCAAACAGTTTCTTTTCATCATGTCAATACTTCGGATGGTTTATCCGAAAACAATGTACGTTCTGTGGCTATTGATAAGAACGGTTTTTTATGGATTGGCACCATTGATGGTCTGAACGTTTATGATGGCTATACGGTTACTGCTTACAAAAAAGAAGATCACGCTGAGATGGCTTCAAACAATGTGATTCATTTAACCTGTGATAGCCGTAATCGTATCTGGTTAGGAACAACCGAAGGAATAACATGGGTAGACGCAAGAAGAAATTTTCATCGTGTAATACTCAACGATTCAGTTTTAAAATTTGCCTGCAGAACTATTATGGATACCAAAACTTACGGACCTGTTTTATTTACTAACCTCGGGCAATTTTATTTTAACGTGCAAAAACAAAAATGGGAAAAGCTTGATTGGATTCCTGATAAATTAAATTATGAAGTATTTCATGATGCAGAACCATTTGATGAAAACAAAATTATTTATGCAACCGATAGCCTGGTAATGATACTGGACTATGCCACGCAGCGCATCGTTTATGAACAGCCGTTTACCTATGTCTTTAGTTTATGCCGTTATAGTGATCATGAACTTGCTCTTGGTTTTTTATATGGTGTGGTGCAGATTGTAGACATAAACACGCACAAAACAGTATGGCGATACCAGCTCACCAGCGAACTGAATAAAAAACGAATTAATTCTACTGTCACTGAAGTTCGGCTTGCCGTAAATGGTGATCTGCTCGTGGCTACAGGTTTTGCGGGATTGGTTATTATTGACAAGGAGAAAAATATTTCGAGGTATAGACACGATCCAATCAATCCCCGCACCATTGGTTCCAACTTAATCTGGCGGGTATTAAGTGGCAGGAATGGTGATATAATTGTGGGCACTACCGTTGCAGGCGTTAGTATATTTAATATTTACAATAAGCAGACTGGTTATATTCACTTGTTTAGTGATCGTGAGGGAAATTTCTACGACAATTATGTTTCTGAAATGACTGAGGATAATAAAGGAATATTGTGGATTGCTGCACTTGAAAGGTTGATACGGTGGGACAAAAAAAATAACCAGGTTAAATTTTTTTATTACTATCCAAATCCTGTTTGGAAAGGATCAGAAAATCTTGAAATCCGTACTTTATGCAGAGATAACCAGGGGCGTGTGTGGGTGAGTGCCCTTGGCGAAGGAATTGCGATTTTAAATGAGATCACCGGCAAGTTTCAAAAAATAAAACGGGATACCTTCCTGGGGTCGGCACTTAAAAGCCCATACGTTGTCAAGTTGTATACCGCTTCTGATGGTTATATCTGGGCAGGCTCTACCACTGGCATGTACACTATTGATCCTGTTACTCTAAAAGTAAATGCATTTATGAATCACCCACTTTTGAGACAGTTTGCCGGTAAAAGAGTGAATGCATTTTTGGAAGACGCGCACAGTAATATGTGGATAGCCACTTATAACGGGGTGTATTGTTGTAACCGTTTAAAAAACCAGTTGATTCACTTCACAACAAAGCAGGGTCTTGCATCTGACCGCTGTTTTACCCTATTTCAGGATAAGCAGGGAAATATATATACAGGAACGATAAAAGGGTTCAGCATTATTTCAAACGGAAAAGTTCGCACCTACACTCGTGACAATGGTTTGAAGTATGACTATTGTGAAGGGATATTACAAGACAAACAAGGTAAAATATGGATTGCCAACTATAAATGTATTATTCGCTTCGATCCTGAAAAAGAGACCATGCAGTATTTCGATGAAAATTCCGGGCTTACAACAGAAGGCTTTCGTATGGGCAGTTATTTAAAAAGCAGTACAGGAGAATTGGTTTGGGGAAGCCGTCGCGGAATCAATTATTTTTACCCTGAACAACTCGTAAATCATCCTTCCGATTTTAAAGTACATATATACCAGGCCGATATCCATGATTCAACTTTTTATGTTGACTCCAATGATATGCTGTCCCTCAATTACAGGAATAATAGCATCATTTTACGTTTTACTGCCATTAACTTAAAGGGCTCTCATAATTTTCAATATCAGTACATATTGGAGGGATACGATAATGAATGGCAAACAGGCACTGATATCGGGGAAGCACGCTATTCATCACTTCCACCGGGTAATTATCCATTTAAAGTAAAAGCAAGTTTGGATAATAAAACCTGGATAAAGTCCAACAATACCATCACTATCCGCATCATCCCGCCCCTTTGGCAGCAATGGTGGTTTATAACGGCTTCCACCATATTAGTAAGTGCCACCATTTATTTACTTTTTCGTAACAGGAGAAGAAAATTACGCCTACAAAAAGAAGAGCTCGATACACAAAAGGCAATCAATTATTTTGCTTCGAGCATATATGAGCAGCAAACAGTAGAAACTATTCTGTGGGATGTAGCCAAAAATTGTATCGGTCGCTTATACTTTGAAGATTGTGTTATTTATCTTTTTGATGAAGAGCGAAATGTGCTGGTGCAAAAAGCAGCGCATGGCCCTAAAAGCCCAAGACAATTTGAAATAGAGCATCCAATTGAAATACCTCTTGGCAAAGGCATTGTAGGCAGTGTAGCAGCTAATGGCAGGGCAGAGATTATTAATGATACTACAAAAGATTCCCGTTACATAGTTGATGACCAACATCGCTATTCAGAAATTTCTATTCCGATTATATCCGATGGAAAAGTTTTGGGTGTGATTGATTGCGAACACTCAAAAAAAAGCTTTTTTACTCAAAAGCATTTGTCTATTCTTACAACTATCGCTTCCTTGTGTGCAAATAAAATTGTACGTGCTAAAGCAGAAGAAGAAAAAGAGCATGCGCAACTTGTACTTATGAATACGCAACGTAAAATGACAGAAGTAGAAATGCAGGCGCTGCGGGCGCAAATGAATCCGCATTTTATTTTCAATTGCCTAAATTCTATTAACCGTTATATCGTTAAGAGCGATCAAGCTACTGCTTCTTACTATCTTACAAAATTTGCAAAACTGATCAGGCTCATCCTTGATAATTCAAACAATAAAAATGTAATTCTTTCACATGAACTGGAAGCATTGAAACTCTATATTGAAATGGAAGCTTTACGGTTTGATAAAAAATTTACTTATCGTATAACTGTTGACAACAATGTGAATGCAGATAGTATAGAAGTGCCGCCGCTCATCATTCAGCCTTATGTAGAAAATGCAATATGGCATGGGTTATTGCATAAAGAAACGCAGGGCTGTTTATGTATATCTCTAAGTATGCCTGAAGAAAATATTTTACAATGCATTATTGAAGATGATGGTGTTGGGCGACAAAAAGCAAAAGAACTAAAAAGCAAAACAGCCACAACAAGAAAATCACTTGGTTTAAAACTTACAGAAAACAGGTTGACTTTGCTGAATAAATATGCAGAGCTTAATGCGAGTATAGATATTATTGATTTGAAACAGAATGATGGTGAAGCGATAGGAACGAAAGTGATTTTAAAAATACCGGTGTAAAGGCAAATGAGCAGTAGGCAATAGGCAATAAGGAATGAGCAAGTAACAAACAGGAAACCTGAGACTGCAACTGGTAACTGATAACTCGTAACCACAAACTATAAAACCATAAACTTATTAACATGATACGCTGTATATTAATTGATGATGAAAACAATAGTCTGGAAATGATGGAATGGCTTCTGAAAACTTATTGCCCGCAGGTAACCATTGAGGCGATGTGTAATGCCGCAGATAAGGGAGTGGAGGCAATTAATAAATACAGACCTGATGTGGTATTCCTTGATATTGAAATGCCCCATATGAATGGTTTTGATATGCTGGAGCAGTTTGATAAACTTTTTTTTGATGTGGTGTTTTGCACAGCGTACGACCAGTTTGCACTCAAAGCTTTTAAGTATAGTGCCTTGAATTATTTACTGAAGCCTGTTGATCCGGATGACCTGAAAGAAACCATTCGCAGGCTCGAAGAAAAAAAATCTGCACCATCGAAACAACAAATTGAATTGCTGCTGCAAAATATCAGGCAAACTGTGAAACCTGCTGTTCAAAGAATTGCTCTTACTACCAATGATGGAATGATATTCGTAGCCACACAGGATATTCTTTATTGCCAGGCAGAGAGTAATTATACTACTGTAGTTTTGGGCGACGCAAAAAAAATAATGGTCTCAAAAGTGCTGAAAGATATTGATGAAGCATTATCAGGCTCTGATTTTTTCCGCGTACATAATTCATACCTCATCAATCTTAATCATATCAAAAAATTTGTTCGCGGCGAAGGCGGTTATGTTATTATGGATGACGGCACCAGCATCAGCATTTCCCGAAGCCGGCGCCAAGAGTTTATGGAGCAGTTCTCAAAGTTTTAAAAACATAAAAAATTTTTTTTAGGTCATTTTAATCCCGTTAGCGGTTGCTTTCGGGATTTTTTTATTGACTGAACTATTGAATAAAATATGAAACTTACTTTGCGCCTCATGTGAACTCTTCAACAGTTTGTCTTTTTTAAATTTCTTATACAAATCTTTTGCCATTCCTACACATATATCTTTTCATTCGTTGCATATCTTCTTGTCATTCCTACGCAGGAGGAATCTAAGTAATTTATATTATAGATCTTCATTCTTCAGCATGACAACAGACTTTTTTTATTCAATCACCTTTTTTTCTGTCAACTACATGACAAAATATCCCATCCGCTCAAAACTGCTTTTTCTCGCTCCTTCTTAATAATAGTTTTATGCAGGAATTAAAATCTTTAGCTATTAAACTTACAACAATGAAACTTTTAAAAACGGTGATCCTCGTCTTAATGCTTTTCATCTATGATAAATCATTCAGGAAGTTCATTCTACAAAAGAATGCACTTAAATAGATTAATTAAAAAACAAAAAAGAAAATGAAAATACTAAATAAATCAATCAGAACAATTATTGCTGCGGCAATATTAAGTACAACACAAATCACAGCATTTACACAACCTGTGAATATCAACGGTAATGCACATGACAACCTCGATAGCAGGTTACTAAAGCAGGAAAAGGAAGCGATTCGCCAGCTAATTGCTAATGAAACAGAAAGTTATTACCAACAAGATTTTGAAGCCTGGAAAAGCAATTTTGTTGATGCCCCCATATTTCAGGGAATACGGTTATTGGGAAGGCTATCCCGAAAAAGTGAAACACTTTAACGGATTTGATACGCTGGAAAATTTTAAACAAAAACAGTTCAATGAAAATGGTACAATTTGGAAAGGTTCATATGAAAAACGATACAATGAAAACTTTCGAATATACCCCGACATAGCCTGGTATACTTTCGAAGAGAAATCTTATAATAGTGAAACAGATGCATTCCTTGGAAGATCTTTCGAGACAAGAATACTTGAAAAGCATGACGGCAAATGGAAGATTGCTTACCTGGGATTTCATTACCTGCCTAATAAAAAATAAAATCATCATCATGAAACAAAAAACTACAGGTAGTCCTCAAAGAGTGCATGTTAGCATTATACGATTCATTTTTATATTCTTGTTCAGCATGGCAAGCACAATAGTTCAGGCACAAAGCTGGAGTCTTACAGGAAATGGAGCTACAAATCCGAGTATAAACTTTGTAGGAACAAAAAATAATCAGCCACTAATATTTCGCACCAATAAGGTTGAGCGTATGCACATTACCGAAGCTGGTAATATAGCTATTGGTACCACAACTCCTTCAGGATTATTAGTGGCAAAATCAACAACTACCTGGGCTATTGAAGGATCTGCATTAAATTCCGTTGGCGTTTTTGGGCATTCACAAAATGGCACAGGTGTTGAAGGATATTCAGGTAATTACAATGGAGTATTTGGATACACAAATTCTTCCTGGTATGCAGGGTATTTTCAGGGCAATATATATTGTAATGGCTCTTATCTGGGTTCAGACCAAAGTCTGAAACAAAACATACACGATTTTTCCGGTGCAATAGATGTTATCAACAAGTTACATCCTAAACAATACCAATTTCGCCAGGATGGTAATTACGCCCTTATGAAGTTGCCACAGGGCAATCATTATGGTCTTATTGCTCAGGATGTAGAAAAAATATTACCCAATTTAGTAAAGGATGCTAAGTTCGAAACACGCCATGCATGGTCAAACGGTGAAGCCTCGGATACTGAAAGGTCAGAAACTATTTCATTTAAAGCATTGAATTATACCGAACTCATTCCTATCGTAATAAAAGGCGCGCAGGAACAACAAGTCGTAATTCAAAAACAACAGGCCCTCATTGAGGAACAAAAAGCAATAACAGAAAAACAACAACAGCAAATTGATGAATTGAAACAAATGATAACAACATTAACAAGCAAAACAAATATATCTTCATTAGGCTCGTCATCGCTTAGTAGTAAGCAATATTAAAACAAAACATGCCTAATCCATTTTCTAAGAACACAGTGATTCAATATTATATTCCTGAGAATATTCATCATGCAGAATTAATAATTTATAACATGGCTGGTAGTCAATTAAAATCTTTTACACTTAATAACAGTGGCTTGAACGAGGTGACTATTAACGGTAGTACTCTTCCAACAGGACAATATATTTATTCGCTTTTCATTGATGGTAAAAAAGCTGACAGTAAAAATATGATCAGGATAAAATAATGAATTTACTTTTAATACAACGAAGCCATCCATTTCTCCGGGTGGCTTCCTTTTGAAATTGTTTCCTGTATTGCATACTTATTTCCCAAAATAAAAATTATGAGTTCATGCGATTTCATTCTTGGTACAGCCACATAAAAAAATCTTCCATCCACTCAATACTGCTTTTTTTCTCTTTTCCTCAAAAATAGTTTTACGTACCAATCAAAATCATTAACTGTCAAAACATCAACAATGAAAATTTTAAAAACGGCCATCTTCGCCTTAGTCAGCTTGATGACATTTACTTCTAAATCGCAAAGTTGGTCACTCAGCGGTAACAGCGGAATAAGCACCACTAATTTTTTAGGTACAAAGGATGCTAAACCAATTGTATTTAAAACCAATAAAATTGAGCGGATGCGCATTACCCCAATCGGTGAAATAGGCATTGGCACTTCTACGCCAACTTATCCCTTATCTATTATAAACGCAACTTCAGAAATTGGAATTTATATTCAAAAAACCTACAATAGCTCTTCTAATCACACAGGGGTTAATGCTAATTCTCAGTCGTTAATAATGCAGGGTCGGGGATATGGTGTTCAGGCATTTGGCCGCTATGCGGGAATTAGAGCGGAAGGCCTCGCAGAAGGTTCCACACTAACATCTTATGGAGTGCTTGCAAAAGCTTCTGGTACGGCAGGTACCCGGATTGCCGTTTATGGCAATGCATCTGGGGGAACAACGAACTATGCTATTTATGGCTCTGCTCCAATAAGCAAAGCAGATTATGCCGGCTATTTTAATGGATTTGTATATGCTTATCAATTATGGCAGGCTTCAGACAGAAAACTTAAAACAGATATCAATCCATTACAAAATTCCCTGGAACAATTAATGAAATTAAAGCCCTCTGCTTATAGATATAAAACCACTGAATACCCTCATATGGCATTTTCAGGCACAAAACAAATGGGATTAATAGCTGATGAAGTAAAACAGGTATTCCCCGAATTGGTAAAAGAACAGGTGCAGCCTGCCTGAATACGATAAAGATGGAAAAGAACTAATTCATCCTGAAGTAAGATTTGATGGAGTTAATTATATAGGATTTATTCCTGTGCTCATTGCATCTATACAGGAACAACAAAAAACAATTCAAGGGCAACAAAAAATAATGCAAGAACAACAAAACACAATACAAGATCAGCAAAAGGCAATGCAGGAGCAGCAAAGAGCAATTTCTAATATCAAAGCAGATAATGAAGATTTAAGATTAAATCTTAATAATATCAAACAAATGCCCAGCAGTCAGCAACAAACTTCGCTTGCTAAAACCATTGTATTAAGCACCGCGCATTTAGAACAAAATGTACCTAACCCATTTAATCAAAGTACTTCTATCAAATATTCTTTGCCACAAAATGTAAGTAATGCTTTAATTAAAATCGCAAATGCCAATGGACAAGTGTTGAAAACCTTTGCCGTCACATCAGGGGAAAGACAAATTAGCCTGCAAAGAGCACAATTAACAGCAGGCACATATCATTATTCTCTTATTGTTGATCAAAATTAATTGATGCTAAAAAAATGGTTGTGCTTAAATAAAAACTATTCCTTAATGCAAAAAATTCCAAAACAATTTTTCTGTTACTTAATAAACTTTTTTAGATATGAAAAGCAAGTCTTTATCTCTCATTATAAAATATTTATCTCTCATAATTGCGTTGCTTTCCCTCGCTGCCCTTGTATCAAATGCACAGAGCTGGTCACTGAGCGGTAACAGCGGAACAACCACCACTAATTTTTTAGGTACAAAAGACCTTAGACCTCTTATATTTAAAACCAATAAGATTGAGCGCCTGCGCATTACCAAAACCGGTGAAATAGGTATTGGTACTACTACGCCGGCTTATCCTTTAACAATTGTAAATACAACTGCTGAACATGGAATTGATGTTAGAAATACTCCCCTTACCAATGCTCATCGTTCAGGTATTTATTCTTATTCTGTTATGTCGCCGGGTTATGGATATGGCGTAGAGACATCCGGCGGATATGCAGGAATATGGGCTATAGGGGAAGGTGGAACTAATTCAGGAATTACTTATGGAGTGCTTGCAAATGCCTTTGGATTAGCGGGGACCCGTACGGCTGTTTCGGGATATGCTTATGGAGGCACAACAAACTATGGTGTTTATGGAAACGCCTATGGTGGTACAACGAATTATGCAGGATATTTAAATGGAAATCTTTTTGCTACTACTATATATCAGGGCTCTGACAGGAAACTAAAAACTGATATAAATCCTTTGCAAAATTCTTTACAACAATTAATGAAACTAAAACCTTCGAGTTATAAATACAAAACTTCTGAGTATACACATATGGGATTTACAGACGCAACACAAATAGGCCTGATAGCGGATGAAGTAAAACAGGTGTTTCCTGAATTGGTGAAAGAACAGGTACAACCTGCTGAATATGGAAAAGGCGGAAAAGAATTGATTCGTCCTGAAGTAAAATTTGATGGGATTAATTATTTAGGATTTATTCCCGTGCTGATTGGGTCGGTACAAGAGCAACAGAAAACGATTGCCGATATGAAAACAGAAAATGAGACATTGAAATCCCGTCTTGAAAAGATAGAACAAGTGCTCAGCAGTCAGCAACAAACTTCAATTTCTAAAACAGTGTTATTAACCACTGCACATTTGGAACAAAATGCACCCAACCCATTTAATCAAAATACTTCTATCAAATATTTCCTTCCTCAAAATATAAACAACGCCTTTATTAAGTTACAGATGTAACAGGACAGGTATTGAAAACCTTTACTATCGCATCAGAAGATGGACAAGTTAATCTTCAAGCCGGACAATTATCAGCAGGTACTTATCAATATTCTCTTATTGTTGATGGGAAATTAATTGATACTAAAAAAATGGTTGTACTAAAATAAGAATCATTATAAATTAAAAAATTAAAGCGTCTTCATTTAAGAGACGCTTTTTTGATGTTATAGTTTGTTGTTATCTATCCATCTAAATGAATAGACAACAAATATTTTTTAAAGAGTACAATTGATAATTTTCCCGGCCAACACAGCAAATTTATTTTTTCTGTCAGCTACATAAAAAAATAGCGGATCCGCTCAAAATTGCTTTTATTCCCTTCTCTGCATTGATAGTTTTACACCACAATCAAAAATCATTAACCATAAAACAACCAACAATGAAAGTTTTAAAAATCGCGATCATCGCCTTAGCAGTTTCAACAGGTTTTCTTGCCTGTAAAAAAGATTCCGCAACACCATTACCAACGCAGGCAGTTGCGGGAAGATATGATGGTAAATTTGGGTTTGATAATGAAACCCCGGATAATGATTACACGCTCAATATTAAATCCGACGGAGTAATACAGGAAATAGGTCAATCCTCTGGCAATCCCACGGGTCAAGGCACATGGAAGTTAAATGGCAATACATTAAGCGCAACATACAAAATGTTATTTGCGCCCTACAATCAGTATTCCCTTGTCGCAACTTTTGATGCTAAAACAGGAAAGTTAACAGGAACATGGGGTTATGATAACAGTGCAACTGATGGCGGGAAATTAGACATGACAAAAAATTAAGCATCACTCCTGATAGGTGTTTGCCGAGGTCATTCTTTAAACGAGTGGCCTCTTTTATTTTACTATTTACCCCTTAAAACTTTTACAACATAAGCCCTGCAAATTATTACCCCCTTCTCAGGAGTTTCGTTTCTGCCCTCGACTAGGGAGAGACGTTTTAATAACTTCCATATTGTAGAATAATCCTCTAAAAAATACACATAGAAGGGTCTGTAACGAAAGGCGAATTAAAAATGGAAGCACTTTAGCTTTACATCTCTTTCTTGAGGGAAAGAAAAGAATAAGTAATCATGTGTCTCCTGTCCAATTTTATAAGGAAAGAGGTGGACGGACAGTAGCCTTATCAAGTTAAAACAACAATCAGCTTCGGTACAAATGTGACGGAATACTTCTATTTTGAAGGGATAATTCGTAAAACTCAAAAAATAAAATCATGAAACTGTGTCAAAAATTATCACTCCTTTTTTGGGTCTGGAAATCAAAAATTGATGAAGATGGAAGGTCTCCCATTTATGTGCGCATAACCATAGACGGTAGGAGAGCCCGGTTTTCACTTGGTGTGAAAATTAAAGCAAGTTTATTCCATAATAAATCGGGGAAGGCGAGAGGCAATTCGCCTGAAGCTTCTTTAGTAAATAACGAAATTAATATTGCAAGAGGAAAACTTCAGCAGTATTATAATGTACTAAGTATACAACACAAGTTTGTAACTCCAGAAATGTTAAAGCAGGTCTACGTCGGAAAAAACATGCCGAACAAATGCCTTGATCAAATTATAACTTATCATAACGACGTCTTTCTTGAAAAGGTAAGTGCCAGAAATCGTTTAAAAGCAACTTTAAAAAAATATAACGCTACAAAGAAAAAGTAAAAGCTTATCTGAAATGCCAATACGGTTTAGCGTATATGAGCATCTGGAAAATAATAGTATTATGAAGCATATTAAAAACTTGAAAAAAGTTGTGGTGCTTGCTGTAAATAAAGAATGGATACCAAATAATCCTATAGCATCATTTCGCTGCACTTACAAACCATCGGAAAGAGAGAGACTCGATGAGACTGAGTTAAGGCTATTGTTAAATGCACAGCTTGAGCGCCAAGCCCTGAAAGAGGCAAGAGACTGTTACATAGCTATGTGTTTTACAGGATATGCATACAAAGATGCCGTATTGCTTACGCAAGAGAATATAAAAGTTATGGATAACGGGAGCAAATGGTTTATAAAAAATAGGGAAAAAACTAATTGCAGAGAGAATGTACCGATATTACCAGTTGTAGAAAAACTTATAGAGAAATACAGGAACCATCCTTTTTGCGTAGCCTGCAATAAAGTATTTCCTATCCACAGCAATCAAAAATTCATTAATTGCCTGAAAGATATAGCCAAGGCGTGTGGTATTCAAAAGCTACTTACTACACATACAGCAAGACATACTTTCGCTACGACAGTCACTTTAAGTAATGGAGTAACCGTTGAAACTGTAAGTGCTTTGTTGGGTCATAGCTCAATACGAACAACTCAAATATATGCTAAAGTTGTTGCCAAGAAAATAAGTGAGGATATGCGACTCTTACGTCATAAATTGGATTCAAATAAGCAGCAATACTAAAATGAAAGCCGTTTAATATTCATCAGCGTCGTTTGAAATTTCTTTTTAAAAGGATGAGTTAACAAATTATGTCTTACTGTTTTTAATGTCCTTTAATATCAATTAATTAGGGTTGATAAAAATTGATTTTTGACAATATTTTCAATGTAAACAAATTCCTATTTTAGTTTCTGATTCCCTCTGATTAAAGTGAAAATGAAAAATGAAGAGATATGGAAACAAAAACTACTACAAAACCGGAAATATCTTTCTCGCAAGGGACAAGGTTCCCATGAAGCGTTTGGGAACAGTAGAAGAAGTAGCGGCAATCAGTGCATGGACTGTTCTCAGCAGGGTTTGTGTTTGATATCTCCGGTGGAAGAGCCACTTATTGATAAAGCAAAAGGTACTTCCCAAATTATGTTGACTTCATCTTGTAAAGCAATTATACAATGAGAAAAAAAGTAATTGTATTGGGCGGATCGTCCGGAATAGGAAAAGCCATTGCGGAGAGGTTTGCAAAAGAAGGTTGGTTGGTAATGATAGGTGCACATGACTTGTCTGCTTCGCAAAGCGTAG
>Ga0137373_10003854_pt1 | contig 16395 bp, 15 predicted proteins | sample SagtaG_5_FD_104912 | JGI IMG/M metagenome (GOLD analysis project Ga0137373, IMG submission 104912) | Vadose zone soil microbial communities from Sagehorn Ranch, Mendocino, California, USA - Sage1_R_80_16 metaG | ecosystem: Environmental > Terrestrial > Soil > Vadose zone | place: USA...
ATCTCGTCCCGCATTCGTCCCGCATCGCGCTGAGAAACCCTGGGAAACGCCGAGGAGTTGGCGCTTTCCTCGTGTGAAGGAGAAGTCCAAGGTCCGCAAAATGGACCCCCGTGACCGCTCTTGAACTTCAGCTGAAGCGGCCATGCCATTCGATGCGGCAAGGGGAGGCGGCGGTGCAGCAGCCAACCGTGGAAGCCAGCCCATCGCACTCAGCCGCTCCGCGACTCCGCCCCAAGTGGTAAACAGGTGATCATGGCACCCTACGTTCGAGGTGAGAAGGCAAGAGATGTTGTGTGCCCCTGAGATCATCCCTGGGGGGCCGGCCCGGTCACGCGACCCGGCGTCGGGATTGATCAAATGCGCCTCTACCGCTCTTCGAAGTCCCGACCGTGATCCGGCCTGAGATCCTGCTGGACAGCCTCGCCGCGCTCCCGCGGGAGTCCTTCTCGCTCCTCCCCACACCGCTTCAACCAGCTACTCGTCTCGCAGAAGCACTCGGTGTGAGGCGACCGCTGTGGGTTAAGCGGGATGACCTTACTGGTCCGGGGTTGGGTGGCAACAAGGTCCGCAAGCTCGAATATCTGTTGGCAGATGCGAAAGCCGCTGGAGCGGATACAGTCATCACAGTCGGTGCCCGGCAGTCAAACCACGCTAGGCTGACCGCCGTCCTGGGCAGGATCGCTGGCTTCCACGTAGAGCTCGTCCTGGGCGGGGGTGAACCAGACGATCTCCTGGGGAATCTGGTGTTGGATGATCTCGCGGGTGCCCGCCTGCATTTTGTGGAGTCGTGGGATTGGAACGACTTGGCGGATGCGCTGACTGTGTTCACAAAGGAGCTGGTGGCGAGTGGGCGGCGTCCGTACTCAATCCCCATGGGGGGGTCGACTGAGATCGGAGCAGCGGGATACGCGCGCGCCTACCTCGAACTGCTCGATCAACTAGATCGAGAAGGCGTGGCGGCAGACTGGGTCATCCATGCCAGCTCCACGGGCGGGACTCAGGCGGGTCTGCTCGCGGGCCGGGCTCTCGCAGGACGCGGCCCCCGGATCTTCGGAGTCGATGTGGCCAAGGGAGGGCCGGCCCTGCAGCAAACTGTTGCGGCACTCGCAAATGACACGCTGCGTCGCCTCGGCGCGACGCTGTCGATCCCGTACTCGGAGGTAATCACCTCGGATTTTACAGGAGACGCATACGGGGAGGTCACCGCAGAGGGACGCTTGGCAATCCGTATCGCGTTGCAGACGGAGGGACTGGTCCTCGACCCTGTATATTCCGCGAAGGCACTGGGCGCCATCCCCCCCCTCCTTGAGGACGGCGCTCTAGAAGGAACGGCGGCTTTGGTGTTCTTGCACACCGGCGGACAGCCGGCTCTTTTCGCCTCCGAATATTCGCGAGCGATGAGGACAGGCACTTGGTGACGGGAGAGTATTGGCCGCCTCTCCAACGGCATCTACGTATGCCGCACTTTGGAGGGTTCCGATGATCATCGACGCCCACAACCACGTCCTAGCGGCAGGGTTGTATCCCGGATACGAGCGGTTCATCAAAGAGATGACGCAGGGTTTCTTCCAGTCACGAGGGCAGTTGCCCGCAGACGTGGAACCAGGAAACGAGGATTGGAAGGGCCTTGAATACCTGTGGGAGCCGATCGACCCCGACGTGCTGATCGCGGACCATCGGGTGGTGGGCGTGGATAAGTGCACGATCCTCGCGGTGGCACCTTCCGAATACACGAAGTACGAGGTGCGGGGATCAGTGGATGTGGCCGGAGTGACCGGCGTGCCGGGACCGCCCTCCATCGACAAGGGGAACGACTACATCGCCGCGCTCAAGATGAAGTACCCCGAAATCTTCATCACGATGGCCACGGTCAACCCGAAGTATCGGGGCGTGCGGGCGGCAGTCGCGGAGCTGGGGAGGGCCATTAATGATCTTGGCATGGACGGACTGAAGCTGTATCCGATGTACGACCACTGGGCCGTGAACGACCGGGACTTGGCGTTCCCGATCTTCGAGGCCGCCGCCGACCTCGAGATCCCGGTGATGATTCATCTGTCCACGACGCCTGTGAGCGACACCGTCCTGCTGTACGGATGGCCCGTTCTCCTCGATGACGTCGCCAGGCGCTTCCCCGACCTCCGTCTCCTCGTGTGCCATGCCGGGCACCCGTGGGTGGACGAGTGCCTGATCGTCGCCGCGCGACACCGCAACGTGTACCTCGACATCAGCTTCTTCAACAGCACGATCTCGCGCAGTGAGACGTACGACTTCCTCAAGCGGGCCCGCAAGCTCGGATGCCAGTGGACCAGGATCTGCTGGGCCACCGACTATCCTGGATTCGAGTTCCCTCAGACGCTGCTCCCCAAGCTGGCCCTGGTGAACGACGAGGCTCCGGAGGGCGGCCGGATTCCCGAGACCGACCTTGCCCGGATGCTCGGCGGCAACTACGCGCGGTTCCTCGGCTCGATCGATTGGGACGAAGCCCAGACGCTGGATCAGATGGGCGAGCTCGAAGAGGGCTGGCGGCAGGTGTGGGCCGAACGGGACACCCGGACTTGACGCTCCAGCGGCGCCTCCGTAGAGTCAGCATACTCGTGAAGGAAAACGTTTTCCTCCCCCGCTTGCTTATCCATTGAGCGAGGCCCGGAAAGCCCGAGTCCGAACCAGGGCCCGCCCTCCGTCGGTGGTGGACGTGGCCCGGCTGGCCGGGGTATCGATCGGAACCGTTTCCCGGGTCATCAACAACAGCGACCACCCGGTCGGGGAGGAGACACGGACACGCGTCCTTGAAGCAGCGGCGAAGGTCGACTACTCCCCCAACGAACTGAGTAGGGGCCTGGCCCGCGGACGCACTCACACAGTCGGCGTGATTGTCCACGACATCACCGACTCCTATTTCAACGAGATCGTACGGGGGATCGACGACGTAGCAAGCGAGCACGGCTACCTAGTCCTCGTGTGCAGCTCGTACCGCGACGCCGATCGGGAGCTCGAGTACGTCCGTAAGCTGCGCAGCCAGCGCTGCGAGGCGATCATCTTTGTGGGCGGCGGCCTCCGCTTCCCAGACTACCTGCTCGAGCTCGATGCCCAGCTTGAGGGGCTATGCAAGCAGGGCGGCGCCATCGTGATGCTCGCGCCGACAGACCTCGCCCGCCCCCGGATCATCCCCGACGCGAGCCGCGCGATCGGCGAGCTCGTGGACCACCTCGTTCAGCTGGGGCACCGCGACATCGCCCTTATCGAGGGGCCTCCGCATCTGAAAACGAGCGTCCAGCGGGCTGAGGCGTTCGACGCGGCCGTGCGCCGTCATGGGATCGACCCGGATCCCGGCCGGCGGGCCAGCGGGCACTTCGACCGGGAGCAAGGCGCCGCCGCGCTCGAGGAGCTGCTCGATCGCGGTAAGCCATTCACCGCTGCGGTTTGTCTGAACGATCAGATGGCAGTGGGCTGCCTGATGGCGGCGAAGGCTCGGGGCCTTCGGGTCCCCCAGGACGTATCGATCGCTGGCATCGACGACTTGCCGGTGACTCGATACCTAGATCCTCCGCTCACCACAGTCCGGGTCCCGATGCGGGAGTTGGGGCGGGCGGGGATGCACCTCGTCCTCGCCCAGCTCGACGGGCTTCGAACCAGGCGGGTCCGCAACGTGAGGTGCGAGCTCGTGGTGCGAGAGTCGACTGCGCAGGCTCCGCGGACCTCGGCTCGAAGGGGGCAGCGATGAATGCACGGGCCCCCTTGAGCCAGATCGAAGAACGTGGCGTCCGCCTCGTCCGTTTCGAAACACCCGACCTAAACGGCGTGTCGCGCGGGAAGACCATCGCAGCCGATCATTTCGCGGCCTATGTGGAGACCGGCCTGTCGCTGGTGAGCGACATCTACTGTTGGGACCACGAGTGCTGGGTGGCGACGGGGACCGGGTTCGGCGAGGACCTCACGTTCGCCGACCTCACGATGAAGCCCGATCTGTCCACATTCAAGGTGCTTCCGCATCTCCCGGACGAGGCCCGGGTGATCTGCGACATGGAGTACTCGGACGGGCGCCCGGTGGAGGCCAGCCCGCGAAGGGTTATGGCAAACATCGTAGAGCGGGCTGCCGAACGGGGCTGGAAGGTGCTGATGCAGGCTGAGTACGAGTTCTATCTGCTGGACCCGGCGACCCGGCAGCCTCCGTTCGGCGGAACCGACATCACCACCACGCTCACCAACCAGCGCCTCCCCGTCCTGAAGGACCTGATGCGGCACCTTCCCGAACTCGGACTCGCGCCGAACACGCTGAACCAGGAATGGGGACCGACCCAGTACGAGCTGAACTTCGACCCCGGTGAGGGGGTAGTCGCCTCCGACCTGGCCTTCACCTACAAGACATACGCGAAGGAGATCGCCCGGCAGCACGGGTTCCTTCTCTCGTTCATGACGAAGCCGTTCGCCGACAAGAGCGGGTGCAGCAGCCACCTCCACATGAGCGTGTACGAGGGCGGCGAGAACGTGTTCTACGATCCCGACGGCGAGCAGGGACTATCCGATCGGTTCCGGTGGGCGATCGGTGGGCAGCTCGAGCACGCCCGGGCGCTGAACGCGCTGCTTGGCCCTACGGTGAACTGCCCCAAACGGTACAAGAAAGGGACGTACGCTCCTGCCTCCGTCACGTGGGGCTACGAGAACCGCTCCACAGCCGTCCGGGTGAAGGCATGGCGGGGCGAGCGGACCCACATCGAGAACCGGCTGGGGTGCGGGTCGTCGAACCCGTATCTGGCCATGGCTGGGATGCTCGCCGCGTCGCTTGACGGCATCGACCGGAAGATCGAGCCGCCCGCTCCCCTCCAAGTCAACGCCTACCGGCTCGACGATCTCGAGTTGCTGCCGCGCACGCTCGAGGAGTCGGTAGATCACTTCGAGAAGGACGAGGCGCTGCTCGAGTACTTCCACCCGGAGTTCGTCAAGGCATTCGTGGGCCTGAAGAGGCACGAAATCGAGAAGGCCCGGAGCGCCAACCCAGAGTACGGCACGGAGGCCTGGGAGAACATCGTGACCCAGTGGGAGCTGGACCAGTTCATGGCCCTGGCGTGAACACGGGATGGGGATGGGATCGAACCATGCCGGGAGCGAAACGACAATGAGGACGACTTGGCCGATGGTGGTCGGCGGGCGCGAGGTCGAGAGCGTCTCGGGGGAGACTTACGAGCGGAGGAACCCCGGGACCGGCGAGGTGGTCGGGACATTTCCCAGGGGGGACGCCGCGGATGTCGAGCTTGCGGTTGAGGCGGCCAGGGAGACGTTCGACGAGGGCCCCTGGCCTCGAATGAGCGGGGCGGCGCGCGGCACGATCCTCCACAGTCTTGCCGAGCGTCTCCGGGGAAGAGCGAGCGACTACGCGCGCCTGGAGTCCCGACAAGTGGGGATCCCGTTCGGTCAGATCACTTGGCTCAACTCCTACTGTTCGGACGTCGTCGACTTTTATGCGGGGGCAGCGCGGATGGCGTTCGGGCGTTCTCTCTCCACGACCGAGGCGGGGATGGGAGTGACGCTGCCCGAGCCGGTCGGGGTGGCGGCAGTCATCACTCCCTGGAACTTCCCGCTGGTCCTGACGATCTGGAAGGTCGCCGCCGCGCTGGCGGCCGGCTGCACGATGGTGGTGAAGCCTGCTTCCCAGACCCCCATCACCATCGTTGAGTTGGCCCTGGATCTTCTCGAGGCCGGCCTACCCCCCGGAGTCCTGAACGTGGTGACCGGGCCGGGCTCCGTGGTAGGAGAGGCCCTGGTGGCGCACCCGGGCGTGGACAAGGTGGCGTTCACGGGGTCCACCGAGACCGGGAAGCGTGTGATGGAGGGGGCCGCCCGGACCCTCAAGCGGGTCTCGCTGGAACTGGGCGGGAAGTCGCCCATGATCGTCCTTGCCGACGCGGACCCCGGCGCCGCCTCAGACGCCCTGCTCGAGTGCTTTTACAACTCGGGCCAGCAGTGCAACGTTCCCAGCCGTCTCGTGGTGGCGAAGGACATATCCGACGAGGTCGTCGACATGGTGGTGTCCAAGGCCGAGCGCAAGCGCCTGGGGACTGACGACGATGCCGACCTGGGGCCGCTCGTGGACGATGCGCAGTTCGACCGGGTATCGGCGTTCGTCGAAGGTGCCCGGGCGGAGGGGGCGAACATCCTGACGGGCGGGGAACGAGTCACAGTGACCGGCGCCGCCGACGGCCCGTTCATGGCCCCTACCGTCATCGACGACGTGCGGGACGACTCGCCCATCGTGAGAGAGGAGGTGTTCGGCCCCGTCCTGGTTGTCCAGAGATTTGGGCAGCTCGACGAAGCCATCCGCCTGGGCAACTCGGGGGACTTCGGGCTGGCTGCTGGGATCTTCACGGACAACCTCGACGCTGCCCTCTTGGCGGCCAAGCGATTGCGCGCGGGGACCGTGTGGATCAATACGTGGAACAAGACATTCCCGGAGCTCCCCACCGGGGGGTTCAAGGCCAGCGGGGTGGGGCGGGAACTAGGCTTGGAGGGCCTGTCGGCGTACCTGGAGGTCAAGACCATCCAGTTCAATCCTTCGGGGAAGGTCGGATGAGGCAGCCGCGAGTGCTCGTGGTGGGGCATGGTAGGGACATCGACTCGGTGCTCGGGACCCACCGCGCCTGCGTGGTCGGCGAGACCTATCTCCGTGCGCTGGACCGAGCGGGCGTCGTCCCCCTGATCGGGTGGGCGGGGGCCAGCAACGCCAGCGACCTACTCGAGGTCGCCGACGCGGTGGTGCTGCTGGGCGGTGGCGACGTGGAGCCGCGCCGGTTTGGGTCGAGCGAGCGGGGCGAAGGGATCGACCTCCAACGCGATGCCTTCGAATTCGAGGTGGTGCGGTCTTGCCGGAGCGGCGGCGTCCCCCTACTCGGGATGTGCCGGGGGGCCCAGGCCATGACTGTCGCCCTGGGGGGAACGCTTCGCCGCGTGGAGCATCATCGCCAGACAAACGAGTTACGCGAGCCTTCCCACCTGCTCCAGGTTGAGGAAGGCTCCCGCCTGGAGAGCTTGCTCGGCGGAACCCACCTCAGCGTCAACTCGTTCCACCGCTGGACGGTGGACCGGCCGGCGGAGGGCTTCCGCGTAACCGCGGTCGCGCACGACGGGGCAGTAGAAGGGATCGAGTCGGAAAGCGGGTGGTGGGCTACGGGTATCCAGTGGCACGCCGAGTGGCTGTCAGAGGCCCAGACCGTCTCGATATTCGAGGCGTTGGTCTCGAGCCTGAAGGGGAGCGTGAGGGGATGAGAGTCGAAATGACCGCGGCATTCCCGCTCGTTCCCGCGGCCCAAGGGCTGCTGGTGGTGGACATGCAGAACGACTTCGTCCGAGAGGGCGCTCCCCAGGAGGTGCCGGACGCTCGCGCCATGATCCCGACGGTCCGGAAGCTGATCGATGCATTCAGAGCGGCGGAGCGGCCGATCTTCTACACGCGTTTTTTGGCCGGCCCCAAGAAGACGCTCATGTGGGCGTGGTCGCCAGAGTGTGGGGAGGAGCAGCGGTCGTGCTGGCCGGGCCACTTCCGGCGGTACCGCGACCGCGACGAGGAGCTGGAGGGACCCGTAATCGCGGACGAGCTCACCCCCGAGCCCGACGACGTCGTCATTGACAAATACGGCTACGGCGGGTTCCACAACACGTGCCTCGAGGACGCCCTTCGGGCCCGGCACGTCACGCAGGTGGTCACGTGCGGAACGGTGACGCAGATCTGCGTGGAGGAGACCGTTCGCGAGGGCTTCCACCACAACCTCGAGATGGTCGTGGTCCGGGACGCCGTCGCCTCGTTCGACCCCGAGCTTCATGCCGGGACACTGCGGAACCTGGCGATGAAGTTCGGGGTGGTGAAGTCTTCGGATGAGGTCGTCAGTGCACTGCGGGATATTCGTCCAGACGTCGCGCTGCGCAAGGGCGCGTGAAAGGAGGAGCAGTGAAGTCCACTCGGGCAGGCAATCTCGGGTCCTCGTTCGCCCGGGCTTCAGAGCCGGTCTGGAGCCGCCGCGAATTCCTCCGTAACGCCGGTGTTGGCGTCACGGCGTTGACCGTTGGGAGCTCGCTGCTGGCCGCTTGCGCGGGAGGTGAGGAAGGAGGCGGCGGAGGAGGCAAGAAGGGGGAGCCGTTCAAGCTCGGCGCGCTCATCCCGATTACCGGCATCGAGACGCACGTCGGGCTGTCGATGAAGGTGAGCACGCAGATCGCCGTCGATGAGATCAATGCCAAGGGAGGCGTCCTGGGACGGCCGATCCGCCTCATCGTTGAGGACGAGGCCAGCGACCCGGCCATCGCCGTGCAGAAGGCACGGAAACTCATCAGAGAGGACGGTGTCTCATTCATCGTCGGGACGCTGATCAGCGCAGTGAGGAACGCCGTCGTGAAGGTCACTGAGCCCGAGAAGGTCCCGCTCTTCAACCCGACCTACTACGAAGGGGGGCTCTGCAACAAGTACTTCTTCTCCACGGGGGCGCTGCCCAACCAGCAGATCGACCCGTTCGTGCCGTGGATCACCGAGAACGTCGGCAAGAGCTTCTACCTGATCGGATCCGACTATGTGTGGCCGCACGGATCGTTCGCGCACGTGAAGGAGGATGTGCAGAAGGCCGGAGGGACCATCCTCGGCGAGGAGTACGTACCGTTCGGCAAGACCGACTTCAGTGCGGAGATCCAGCGCATCCTCGGCGCCAACCCGGAGGTCCTCTACCCACTAGTCGCCGGCGTCGACGGCATCACATTCTGGAAGCAACTCGCTGGGTACCCCTTCAAGGGGGCTCGGGTGTCGCATTCGGTGTCCGAGGCGATCCTCCAGGGGTTGGACGCCGACACGGCGAAGGGCATCATCTCTGCGGCGCCATACTTCATGGTCGTCGACAACCCGGCGAACAAGGCCTTCATCGATAAGTACCAGGCGAAGAGTGGTGCGCCCTACGTCGACACGTTCGGCGAGGGACTATATGACGCCGTGCACTTGTTCGCGCTGGGCGCCGAGAAGGCCGGAAGCCTCGACACCGAGAAGCTCATCCAAGGGTTGAAGGGAGTCGGATTCGACGCGCCACAGGGACACATCACGATCGACCCGACGACGCAGCACACCACCCACGCGTTCCATGTGGCCGAGGCCACCGGAAACCAGTGGAACTCCTTCAACATCGTGCATACCGAAAACGAGATCGCTCCGGCCAGCGACTGCGGGAAGATTCCGGGGATCACGGCCTGATCGGGCAACGGGATAGACCGAGGTCGGCGGGAAGCGCACGGATGCAGGAGGGGACGTGCTGACGACTCTTCTGAATGGTGTCTCGCTGGCCGCGGTCCTGGCCCTGGTCGCCATCGGGTTGGCCATCATTTTCGGGCTGATGCGCGTCATCAACCTGGCCCACGGCGAGATGTTCATCCTGGGTGCCTACTCAGTAGTCGCGCTCCACCAGTGGACCGGAAGCGTGTGGTGGGGAGTTGTCCTCGCGCCGTTCGTGGTCGGGGGAATCGGATGGGTCATTGAACGAACCCTGATCCGGCGGCTCTACCAACGGCCCATGGAGACCCTGGTCGCGACGTGGGGGCTGAGCATTCTCATCCGGGAGGGGCTGAAGGTCTTCTTCGGTGGGGGGAGCCGCAACCTGCCTATTCCGATCAGGGCCCGCCTCCATTTCGGCGGGTTCAGCTACCCCGGGTACAGGATCTTCCTGATCTTCGTGGCCATCGTCGTCATGGCAGCCGTGCTGTGGCTGTTTACGGCCACCGACTTCGCGTTGAAGGTCCGCGCGGTCATCCAGCGGCGCGACATGGCCATGGCGATGGGGATAGACGCGGCTCGGATCGACCAAGCCGTGTTCGCCCTCGGGGCGGCGCTGGCCGGCCTCGCCGGTGCGGTGATGACGCCGCTCATCACACTCAACCCCGAGGTCGGGCTGTTCTTCCTCGCCCGCTCGTTCCTCGTGGTGATCGTGGGGGGCGTGGGATCGCTCCTCGGCACGGTACTGGGAGCTGTGATCATTGGCCTGGGGAACGCGTACCTGTCGTTCCTCACCCGTCCCGTCTTCGCCGAGGTGGCGCTGTTCGTGTTCGCGATCCTCCTAATCCGGGTCCGCCCAAGCGGGCTGTTCGCGCGGCCGGAATAGGCGATGGCCGGGCGAGGGGAAGCGGCGGCCGTCAGGGCCGCACGTCGCGTAGGCGTCTCCATCTCCCTCCTCCGGTGGGCGCACTGGGGAGCGGTGGTACTGGCCGCCGTCGCCCTATGGGTTGTGCCCCTGTTCGCCCGGAGCTATTTCATTGGGCTGCTGGGGAGGTTCCTGGTCTTCGGTCTGGCCGCGATGAGCCTGGACCTCGTGTGGGGGTACACGGGACAGCTGAGTCTCGGCCACGCGGCCTTCTTCGGGCTCGGGGCCTACACCTCGGGGCTGATCCTGGCCCAGACATCATGGCCGTTCCTCGGACCGCTCGCCCTGGTGCTCGGCATCCTGATCCCCGCGGCGCTCGGGTTCGTCATGGCTGGCACGCTGTTCTACGGGAAGGTGGTGGGAGCGTACTTCGCCATCATCACGCTTCTGGTGTCGCTGATCCTCGAGCAACTCGCCATATCCATGCTGTGGCTCACCGGCGGCATCAACGGGCTTTACGGCATGAAGCCCCTCGCCTTCGGGCCGCTCTCGGTCGATACCCTGAACGAGGCGTACTACTTCATCGTCATCGTCTCCGTGATCGCGTACGTCCTGGCTCGGCTCCTGGTCGAATCCCCGCTCGGAAAGGCCATGGACGCGGTCAGGGTGAACGAGAAGCGCACGGCCTCGCTAGGATATTCGACCGCCGCCGTCCGAACCGTCGTGTTTACCCTGGCCGCCGCACTGGCCGGGCTGGCCGGCGTCCTCTATGTCCCTCTTGAAGCGTTCGTTTACCCCTCCCAACTTGGCGTGGGGTTCTCCACGTGGATCATCGTGTGGCTGGCCATCGGCGGCAGGCGCTCGCTGGTCGGCGCGTTCCTGGGTGCGTTCATCATCAACTACGGCCAGTCGCTGTTGTCCGAACGGCTCGGCCGCTACTGGGTCCTGGCCACCGGCGTGTTCCTCCTGATCGTTGTGCTGGTCCAGCCCGACGGGCTCCTCGGGATAATTCGCGACGTGAAGGACCGGCTCATGCGTGTTGTGCGAGGGAGCAGGGCCGGTGCTTGAGGCCAGCGGAGTCGTCAAGCGGTTCGGAGGTCTCGTCGCCGTCGATGGGGTGGACTTCCGGGTCGAGAGGGGTGAGATCCGCTGCGTCATCGGGCCGAACGGCGCGGGGAAGACGACGCTGTTCAACGTCCTCACCGGAGATCTCAAGCCCACGGCCGGACGGGTGCTGCTGGAGGGGCAGCGGATCGACGGTCTCCCCGTGCACACGATCGCCCGTTTGGGGGTGGCCAGGAAGTTCCAGGTGCCGGCGGTCTTCCAGGAGCTGACAGTCCTGGAGAACCTTCGGGTCGCAGCGAACGGCGGACGGAGCGTGCTCTCGCTCCTGCGGCGGGACAGGCGCCGCGAGGACATGGCAAGGGGCATAGCCGAGGAGGTCGGTCTGCAGGATCTGTTGGGCGTTCAGGCGGGACACCTCGGGCACGGCGAAATCCAGCGGCTTGAGATCGCCATGGTCCTGGTGAGCGAGCCTCGCGTGCTGCTGCTGGACGAACCAACCGCGGGGATGACCTACGACGAGACGCGAAGCATCGCAGTGTTACTGCGCGACCTGGCCACGCGGCGGCACCTGACGATGGTTATCGTGGAGCACGACATCGACTTCATCAAAATGATCGGGGACCGCATCACCGTCCTCCACAAGGGGAAGGTGCTGATGGAGGGCCACCACTCCGAGGTCGAACGGAGCGATGAGGTCCGCCGGGTCTATCTGGGGGAGGGGCTCTAGATGCTCGCCGTGACGGACCTCCACGGCGGCTACGGGACCACCCGCGTTCTGCACGGAGTGACGTTCCACGCGGGGGAGGTGGAGGTGGTGGCCATCCTCGGCCGGAACGGAACCGGAAAGACCACCCTCATGAAAGCGTTGATGGGCCTGCTGCCCTCCGCCAGCGGATCGATCGTGTTTGACGGAGTCGAGGTCTCAGCGCTCCCCACCCACCGGCGGGCTAAGCGCGGTATCGGCTACGTCCCGCAGGGGCGGGGCATATTCGCCGGCGCCACCCTTGAAGAGAACCTCAGGTACGGCCTCCTCCTGGCCGGACGCTCGATGCACGACGACATCCCTCCAAGGATCTTCGAGAGCTTCCCGTGGATGGGGGAGCGGCTGAAGCAGGCCGCGGGGACGCTTTCGGGTGGAGAGCAGCAGATGTTGGCGATCGCCCGGGTGCTGGTCGCCAGCCCCAAGCTCCTGCTCCTTGACGAGCCCACGGAGGGGCTCGCCCCGACCGTTGTGGAGCAGCTCAGGGACGTCCTCATCGAGGTCCGCGCCTCCGGGAAGCACGCCATGCTCCTGGTCGAGCAGAACCTTCGGTTTGCCCTCACCCTCGCCTCCCGCGGGTATGTGATGGAGAAGGGCCGGATCGTGGCCGAGGGCGACCCGTCCCACCTGGAGCGGGAGGAGATCGTCGCCCGCCACCTGTCGATCTAGCGATGCCACAAGCCGTGACCACCGACTCGCGAAAGGAGCTGAGATGGAACTAGGAGGGCTGATCGCCGCCACTGTGACCCCGATGACCCCCGACTACCGGATCGACGAGCCCTCGCTCCGGCGGTACCTCGGATGGCTCCTGGAGCAGGGTCCGCACGGACTCGCCGTCAACGTCGACACCGGCGAGGGTCCGCACCTCTGGCCGCACGAACGCAAGCACGTCTTGGAGATCGTGGTGGAGGAGGTGAACGGGCGCATTCCGATCGTGGCCGGGCTGGGAGCGATGTTCACCGAGCAGGCCATCGGGTTGGCTCGAGAGGCGCAAGGGGCGGGGGCGAACGCGCTCCTCGTCTTCCCGATACCGGCGTTCCAGGGTGTGCCCCTCACCACCGAGGTGGCCTACGCCTACCACGCCGCCGTCGCTGAGGTCGGCCTGCCGCTGGTCCTGTTCCAGCTTCAACCTTCGCTGGGCGGGGTCGAGTACACGCCCGACGTCATCGCCAGGCTGGCCTCGATCGATGGCGTCGTGGCCATCAAGGAGGCGAGCTTCGACGCGCTTAAGTACACCCGAACTCTCCGCGTCTTGGAGGGACTGGAACGCCGAATCGCCATGCTGACCGGGAACGACAACTTCATCGGTGAGTCCTTCATCCTCGGCGCCGACGGCGCGCTGATCGGGTTCGGGACCCTCGCGACCGACCGGCAGGTCGAGATGGTCGAGGCGTTCGCTGCCGGCGATCACGAACGAGGGATGAAGATCTGGCGGGAGATCCTGCCGCTCGAGGAGGCCGTGTTCGCCCACCCCATTCGGGACTACCGCGCCAGGACGAAGGCCGCGCTTCACGCGCTCGGCGTGATCGACCATCCCACGGTCCGGCCACCGCTGCTTCCGGCAAGCCCACCGGAGGTCGAGGGCCTGGTGGCGCTGCTCAAGCAGTCGTCCGGAGCGGTGTGATCGTGGCGCGATGAGGTTTGGGGCGTTCCTTCCGACGTTCGTCCACGAGGATGGCCCGGTCCGGCGAACGGCCCTGCTCGACTTCGCCCGCCGCGCCGAGGCCGTGGGTTTCGACTCTCTGTGGGTCACCGACCATCTTCTCCGGGCCGAGCAGTTCTACAAGGTGGCGTGGCTCGAACCGATGGCTGTGCTCAAGTTCGTCGCCGCGGTCACCGAGCGGGTCCGCCTGGGGACCGGCATCCTCATCGTTCCGCTCCGCGATCCCGTCGTCCTGGCGAAGGAGATCGCCACCCTCCAGGACCTCTCCAGCAACCGCTTCATCCTGGGCGCGGGGACGGGATGGTACGGGGAGGAGTTCGCCGCGGTGGGGCGGCGGAAGGCCGACCGCGGGACCCTTACCGACGAGATCGTGGAGCTGGTTTCGCTCCTGCTGACCCGGGACTCCGTCGACTTTGCCGGACGGCACTTTCACCTGCGCGGCGTATCGATCGAGCCGCGAACCGAGCGCCCGCCCTTCTGGATGGCGGGAGGCAGCCAGGTGGCGAGGCCCGAGTCGCCGGAGAAGCCCGAGCTGGCGGAGCGCGTGCTGCGGAGGATCGTCAGAGGAGAGGGGTGGATGACCCGACCGACGGCCGCGCCCGAGCAGATCCGGGATGACTGGGCGCGGATCAGGCCGGCCATCGAGGAGGCGGGCCGGGGCAACGGGTTCGTTGTCTCGCATGAGAACTTCTGCCACGTCGTCGACACCGACGACCGGGACAAGGCCCTCGCCGTGCAGCGGGAGGCCTACGCAAGGGTGATGAGCGGCCACAGGCCCTTCGAGTACTTCCAGCAGGTCTACTTGACGGGGACGCCGTCGGACATCGTCGAGAGCCTACGGGCGAGGGCTGACGCCGGGGTCGAGTACTTCATGCTCCACCCCCTAGTGGCCGACCCCGAGCAGCTCGAGCTGTGGATGGAGCTGGTCGTCCGACGGATGCACGCCCGGGCCCAGGGGGCGGCCCCGGAGCGACGATGACTACGGACGGAGCTGACGTCCTGATCGTCGGGGCCGGCGCTTCGGGCGGCGTCGTCGGCCGGTACCTTGCGGAAGCCGGCTTCAAGGTCGTGTGCCTGGAGCAGGGGGGATGGCACGATCGGTCGGAGTATCCCGGCCCTCGGGTGGAGTGGGAGCTGGCCACGATGGGCCGGTGGTCGGCGAACCCCAACGTTCGTCGGCTCCAGGAGGACTACCCGATCGATTCGGAGGAGTCGGACATCGTCCCCCTCATGTTCAACGGGGTGGGAGGAAGCATGATCCTCTACGCGGGGGACTGGCCACGGCTCCTCCCTTCCGACTTCCGGGTGAGGACGCTGGACGGCCTGGCCGACGACTGGCCGCTTACCTATTCAGAGCTCCAGCCCTACTACGAGCGGAACGACCGGCAGATGGGGGTGTCAGGCCTGGGCGGCGATCCCGCGTATCCCGAGGGTGCCGAGCCGCCGCGGCCGCCTCTTCCCATCGGCGAGGGCGCCATGGAAGTTGCCCGAGCCCACAACCGCCTCGGGTGGCACTGGTGGCCGGGGCCGAACGCCATCCTGTCCGCGCCGATGGACGGACGGCGGCCGTGCGCCCAATGGGGCACGTGCATGCAAGGGTGCCCGGAGGGGGCGAAGGCCTCGACTGATCTCACTCACTGGCCGGCGGCCATCAAGCGCGGTGCTCGGGTGATCGCCGGCGCCCGGGTGACCCGGCTCGTGACCGGATCCCGCGGCCTGGTGACCGGAGCCGAGTACCTAGACAAGAGTGGGAAGGCGAACTTCCAGGGGGCTGACGTGGTCGTGCTGGCGTGCAACGCCATCGGGACCACCCGACTGCTGCTGCTGTCGCGCACCGACGCCCACCCCGACGGGCTGGCCAACTCGAGTGGCCTCGTGGGGCGACGGCTGATGATGCACCCATTCGCCGTCGTCACCGGGATCTTCGAGAAGCGGTTCCCGACGTGGAAGGGGCACGTGGGGTGCCGCGTCCACTCGTTGCAGTTCTACGAAACTGACGAGAGCCGAGGGTTCGTGCGCGGCGCCAAGTGGAGCATGGCGCCGAGCAGTGGAGGGCCGGTGAACGCCGCGATGCCGGCCCGGGCCGGTGAGGCGGTGTGGGGTCCCGAACATCACCGGCGGGTACGGGAGCGGTTCGGCCACGCCCTGTCGTGGGGGATCTTTGGGGAGGATCTCCCCGACGTGGAGAACCGCGTGGTGCTCCACCCCGAACTGCGCGACGGTTCCGGCCTCCCCGCCTCGAAGGTTATCTACCGGCTCGACGAGAACGCCAGGAACCTCATCGACTTCCACGTGGAGCGCGCCACGGAGTCGATGGTCGAGGCGGGAGCCAAGTCGGTCGAGTCGCTTAAGATGATGCGGGAGGCGGGCTGGCACGTGCTGGGGACGGCCCGGATGGGCGACGATCCCGGCACATCGGTGGTCGATCGCTGGGGACGTTCCCACGACGTCCCGAACCTGTTCATCGTGGACGGCAGCGTGTTCGTGACTTCCGGTGGCGTGAACCCGACCAGCACCATCACCGCCCTGGCTCTTCGGGCGGCCGAGCACATGGTGGCCGCACGGGGCGATCAGCGAGTCCCAGCGTGAGGCATCCGCGATGACGACGGGATCGAACTCGAGCCTTGACTTGAGCCTTCGGGGAGCTGCCGTCTCAGAGGAGACGCGAAAGCGGCTGATCAGAATCGCGGACGAGCTGATCCCGGCGGCCGAAGGAATGCCTGCCGCGAGCGAGGTCGACGTCGGAGGGAAACAGCTCGATCTCGTGCTCGCAACGCTCCCGGACCTGGCGCCCCATCTTGAGCGGGCCC
>Ga0137373_10003858_pt1 | contig 16387 bp, 12 predicted proteins | sample SagtaG_5_FD_104912 | JGI IMG/M metagenome (GOLD analysis project Ga0137373, IMG submission 104912) | Vadose zone soil microbial communities from Sagehorn Ranch, Mendocino, California, USA - Sage1_R_80_16 metaG | ecosystem: Environmental > Terrestrial > Soil > Vadose zone | place: USA...
CGAGAATCGCGCCACGGAAATGTTCGAGCAGCACGTGAATGCGATGGACGGCCTGTCGCTGATGCGGCGCGAGCTCAATCATCCGCCGCTCTGCCGAGGCGCCGGGAGAGAAATGCGGCGAGGCGTTGCTCCTCGGCACTGCTGATGCCGTACGCATCGCGCAGATCGCTCGTGAGCGCGTTCAGCGGCAGCGGAATGCGCGCGATCGTCCGTCCGAAGTACCGATAGTGATAATCCTTCGCGCGCTCGGCGGTGATCACCGCGAGCGCATTGACGATCGTGGAGCTGAGAATGCTCGCGATCGCGCGTGCCTCGTCGACCGAAGCTGCTTCCAGCGCGTAGAGCGTCTGATTCGGGACCAGCGGCACGCGATGTCCGCCGACGACTTCGTGCTCGCGCAGCACGGCGGCGGAGATTCCGCGCGCCACATCCTTCCAAACCACTTTGATGCGCAGATGCTCCGCGCGGACGTAGTCGAGCTCGAGATCGTCGGGGCTGACGCCACGCGCATTCGCGAATCGCTCCAGCCAGCGAGGTATGCGATCCCATCCGCCGTGGGGCGGCCACAGCATCCATGAGGCGCCGGTGACGCGGCCATTCGTGAGATCGCGGCCGCGAACGCAACGCGCGGCGAACTGCAGCGGAATGCGCAGACCGTCGGTCGTCTCCAGACAGTCGCCGCGGATCGCCTTCACCTCGACGAAAAACGCGCCGTTGTCGCCGCTCTTGACGCCCATCACCGGCCGGCGGTGCAGCGACTCGTGCAGCGGCGGGTGCTCGCGATGGATCCGCGCAACGATGTCGAAGATGTCGGCGGGAAGCAGCGACCATTCCGAACCGGCGACCGACAGCGCCTGCTGCGGGATCGAGTACGTTTCGCCGTTCGCGGTGACCTCAACTGAGCGCTGCGGCCGCCGTTTCGAGATGGTGATGCCGAGGGGAAAGGTGTCGGCGTCGAAGAGTTGACGCGCGTTTTCTGTCCAGTCATCGAGCGCGATGATCGAGAGCGACTCCGCCGCGCGCCGCAGCGGCGCCGCGTACGCTGCGTTCATTACCTTCGCCGGCATCAGCAGCGCGATCACGCCTGCCGGAGCCGCGAGTGAAAGCGCGCGCTCGAAGAAAACGATCGAGAGATCGGGCTGATGAAAGGCCGCGTTGCGGCCGGCGGATGCGCGAAAGAGCCGATATCGGTCGCCGTACATGCGCTTCGCACGTGCGTCGATGCGCTGATTGCGCACCCACGGCGGATTGCCGGCCACGATATCGAAGCCGCCGCGCGCCATCACATGCGCGAAGTGGATGTCGTACGAGAAGAAATCGAGCTCGCCGTCTTCCGCGCGCTGCAGCAGCCGGCGCGACTCGATGAGGCGCGCGTGCAGCTCGCGGCAGCGGGCGAGGTTCAGCGGACGGACGCGGCCGAAGAGATCTTTCTGCGGCGCTGCGAGCTCCTGCAGCTCGCGATCATCGATCTCGATCGACTTCGATAGCAGCTCCGCCGCGAGCCGCTGATCGTTGCTGCGAATCAAACGCGCAAGCGCCGGCCGTTCCTTCTGCGCCGCACTGCGGTAGCGCGCGATGAGATCCGACTGCGCCCGAATTGCCGTCACCCACTCCCGATACACATCTCCTCGGCCGTCGCCAAGGAAATCGATCGGGCTGAGGAGGGAGTTGCCCTGCAGAATGTTGCGATCGAGATTCGGCAACGGCGGAATCGATTCGATCGACGCATCGCGGCGCGAGACGATCGCCAGCCACAGTCTCAGCTCACAGAGGCGCACCGCCTCGGGTTTCAAATCGACTCCGAACAGAGAGCGCTCGACGATGGCCTGACGGTCGACCGGGTTTCCGGTGATCGTGGTGATCATCTTCTCGATTGTCTGTAACGCTGAGAGGAGGAACGCGCCGGAGCCGCACGCGGGATCGAGAATGGTGATCGTCTGCAGCCGCTGAAGCAGCTTCGGACCTTCATCGCGGCCGCACCAGGCCTTGATGGCTCGTTCGACCAGCACGTCGACGATGGATCGCGGCGTGTAGAAGCTGCCGCTCGACGCGCGCTCATCCTCGGCCATCAGCGATTCGAAGACTTTTCCGAGCATCTCGGGATCGACGTGCATACCGGACCAGTCACCTTCATCGATGCAGAATGCGAATCGCTCGAACACGCTCTCGATCACGTGCTGCATCAGTTCGTTCGGCAGATCGATGTCCGCATGGCGCCGCTCGAACGCAGACGGCTCGAAAAGGCCGCCGTTCAGATAGGGGATGTTGCCGAGGAGACGGGGCGGGAGGTGGCGGTCATGGATGGGAGTGTTCAGGCATCCGAAGAACAGCGGCGCGAGAACCGAGCGATAGAACGGATGTCCGCTCTGCAGCGCCGCGTCGAGCCGGTCGATGAGAAATCGCCGCTCGCCGTTCAGCCAGCCCTTCTGCTGAACGAAGTACAGGAAGAGCAGTCGTGAGAGGATCAACAGCGCTTCCGCCGATGCGGCGTCGGATGGTTCGCGCGGAAACTGCGCGCGCAATGCTGCATTGACGTCGCGCACCGCGCCGCGGAATCGCTCGAAGAATTGACGCGTCAGCGTCTCGCGATCGAGCGCCCGATCGAAGAGCCGCGCGCGATCTGCGGTGCCCTTTCCCGCGAGCATGTTCAGCCGATCGAGCGCGTGCGGCGACGGATTCCGAAGATCGACATCCAGCCGCCGCAGCTCGCGATGATGGGACAGGTCGTACATCGCGATCTGATTCGGCGCCCAGGCGATCAGCGCCGGTTTCCGCAGCACGTTGTAAGCGTGAAGAGAGCGAAGAAACCGCAGGACGGCATCGCAATCGGGAAGGTCGAACCCCGACACCACATAACAGTCGAGCTCCTCGCTGCGCGACGCCAGGAACAGCGTGGACGAATCCGGCCAGCCGATGTCGATTCCCGCTCGGCGCCATTCATCGCTCACGATCCTGATCGGCTCTGTGGGGTACCCGAGCTCCGTCAGCAGAACGAAGACGTCGAGGACCGATGAGCAGCCCTGGATGCGCGCGGCGTCGATCACGAATACACTCCAGCCCGCCGATGACCATCCGTTGGGCATATCTGAAGCGGGTTCTGGCCGGCGCGATCTTCGGGTTGTACATCGCGCACCTGCTGTACTTCATCAATCCGCAGATCGACATCACGCCGGCACGCTTGGTGACCGTGACGCTGATCTATGGATTGCTTTGCGGTCTGCTGTTCGGAACGGCGTTGTGGCTGCTGCGCGTCTTGCGGGTGAGACTTTTCGGAAGAGCGGATAGCGAGGGGGCGTATCGGGCGCACGGATTCGGGTTCGTCGTGCTCGCGGCGTTCATCGCCGCGGCGCTGTACTGGATGCACCTCTACGTGTTTCGCGTCGGTCTTCTGCCGATCGGCGCGGTGCGCGTGCTGGCGAAATCGACCAATCTGATTACCTCGACCGCCTTCGCGCTTTTGCTGCTGTGGTTTCTCGAGCGCAACGCCGATCGCCGGCAGTCGCGCATCATCTTCATCACCGGCGTGCTGCTGATCGCCATCTCCGCGTTTTTTCTTTACGAGCGACGCGACAGCTATCGCACCGAGAAGCAGAGCGTCGTCGTGGCGAACGTTGGCACTGTCGCAGGGGAGCGGCCGGTGATTGTGATCGCCGTTCGCAATCTGCCGTATGACTGGATCCTGACGCTCACCGGCGAAGGCAGCCTGCCGTTTTTCGAACAGGCCAGAAAGAGCGCGTACTTCACGCGGCTCGAGCCGTTCCCGACGTTGAATCCAAGCGCTCTCTGGGCGTCGATGGCGACCGGGAAGCTCCCGTTTCGGCACGGCGTCACCGGGCGGTTCGCTTATCGCACTCCGCTCAACAGCAGCGATCCGTCGGATCGTTTTCTCATCGTGCCGAGCGGCGTCGGCTTTCGCGTATGGGGACTGCTTCCGCCGATCGAGCGCATCTCCGCGCAACTTCCGTCTGGAGACGCGCTTCCCGTGTGGACGTTGTTTCGGCGCGTCGGCTTGCGTGCTGCGGTGATCGACTGGCCCGGCGCTGCGTCGCGGACGGCGATCGTTGCCGCTCCGTCTGCCGGTGTCGTGCAGCGATTCAATGGAGCGGCACGCGCTCGCGAGCGCATCGTGAGCGGTCTCGCCGCCGATCTGACGACTGCGGCACGCGTTCGAATGCTGGCTTCGGATCGCAATGTCGCTCTGGTGATCGGCGCGCTGAATGGATTCGAAGAGGCGCAGCGCGCGATTCACATCTTCAACAACGACCTGCCGTCGCGTTCCACGATGAAGGGCGAAGTGCTGCGCGCGTACGCCGAACAGATCGATCTGATGCTCGCGTCCGTCGCGCGACAGTTTCCCGATCATTTGCTGGTGGTCGTTTCGGCGTCCGGTCCTGCTCCGCAGCCGCTTCCGGTGACTCCATATGCGCTGCTTCGGGACTTCATCGCCGGCCCCGACCCCGGCGCCGACGATGGATTCGTGCTGATCGCCGGAAGCGGAGTGGCACATCCGGAGAAGCCACTCCCCGCGGCCGCGGAGGACATCGTGCCGACCGTGTTGTATGCGGCCGGCCTTCCGGTCGGACGCGATATGGACGGACGCGTGCTGACCGACGCCTTCACAGACGAGCAGTTGCGCAGCAATCCGCTTTCTGTGGTGCAGACCTATGAGGCTCGCCAGCTCGTCGTGCGTTCTCATTCCTGAATCCATCGGCGCAGCGCCGCGTCATATCGCAGCAGCCGCACGCGACCGCTTGCGCCGAAAACGCGCAACGCGCAGAGCTGGCCCCCACGATCGGTGATGTAAACCGTTCCCGCCGTGCCGGCGCCGGTCGGCGAGAACGAGCAGATGCTCGAAGAGCCGAACCGCACCGCAGATGCGGTGGGCGGGAGGGGATCGCCATCCGGATCGCGAATGGTCGCCCGCAGCACTCCGATCCCGGCGATGTTGAACTGCGGCATGAGCATCGACGGGCCCGCGTAGCGGCGGTCGACGCCCGACGTGATCTCGGCAGTGCGGATGCCGTTGCCGTTGCCGTCGTCGTAGAGCGAATAAGTCCAGGTGTTCCCGGCGCGTGTGAACTTCACGCCCGAGTAAGCGCTGCGCATGATCGCTCGGGAGCGCACCCCCCGCAGAATCCCGCGCAGTTCCGCCACCTCGGCTCTCATCGAAGCGCGCCGGCGATAGGTCGCGAACGCCGGAACTGCAGCCGCCGCGACGATGCCGATGATCGCGACGACGGCGATCATCTCGAGCAGAGTTAGGCCACGTTGTCGGCGCATCGGTTCCTCCGAATTGGGGCCGCCTCGCGGCGGCCCCGGCAGGTCGGCTCTCAATTGGCCGTGTTGGGGTGGGACTACGAAGCCTTCGAGGCGCGAGGCTTGCGCGGAGAACGGATCTTTGAAGTGAGCGTCGACTTTCCTTCGACCACGATGTAGGCGCTGAGGCGTTCGAAGGACTTATTGCCGAAGCCTTTCACCTGCATGATGTCGGTCGACTTCTGGAACGGGCCGTGCGCGGTGCGGTAATCGACGATGCGCTGCGCCGCTTTCTGCCCGACGCGCGGCAGCAATGAGAGCTGGGTGACGTCGGCAGTGTTGATGTTCACCACGCCGGCGGGCGCGCTCGCGCTCGCCTGAGTGTCGGCCGCGAACGCAGCACCTGTGATGGCAATGAGAAGAAATGCAGCAAGGATGGGGAGGGACTTCCGCATGGTTTTTTCTCCTTTCGTTAATTGTTGTTATTAAATGCTTCTGTTTTGGCTGTGATCGATTGCTGGTAACCACACGAGGACGTCGATCTTGGTCCTCTTCGTTTCACGTGATTCGCTCTCTTCCTTTCGTCACCACCTCCTTTCACCGGCAGGGCAGAGTTCAATCAGACGTCCACATGACACGCGAAGTGAACTCATTGAAGGAGATAGATTTACGGCTGAGGCGGGGCGGGCGGGCTGTCAAAAAATTCTGCAGGCGAGGGTGTGCCGACCGGCTTTAGCCGGTCAGGCCGGCTGAAGCCGGCCCTCACACATCATCCTGTCGCGAGATTCTGCTGATACAGGAAAAGCGCCCACGGCCTCATGCCGAACGAGTGCGGCACTTCCTTGTGCTCGCGCTGAAGCCACTCGTTGATCGGCAGCGTGAATCCGGTCTTCTTGCGCGTGAGGACCGCCTCCGGCAGCGGAGTGCGCGGCGAGCGCGCCAGCAACTCTTTGCCGTCGCGACGGCGACTGGTGAACACAACCGGCGCGACTTTGCGCAGCAACCAGGCATCGACGAGCGGCACACGCACCTCGAGCGAATGCGCCATCGAGGCCCAATCGATATCGCGCAGCAGTTGATTGCGCATGAACAGCGCCGACTCGAACGCCGCCACGCGCGCGAACGGCGTGCCTGGATCGGGCGTGATCGTCTCGCGGATCAGATCGAGAATCCCCAGTCGCTCCAAACCTTCTTTGGCAGTGTCCTCGCCGATGAGCTCCGGAAGTTCTTCGGGAAGAAAAAGCCCGCGCTTCATCAGGTACGCGCCTTCGTACGAATGCGCGTACTTCAGCGTGTGCGCCGTCTTCGGGCTGAATTTCTCATGGCGCCTCGGCATCACTTTGCTGTAGCCGCGCTCGAATAATCGTGCGGCGGTCGGCAGATACCGGAACAGGCTCAGGCTGCGGACAAGCCGCGGAATGATCCGAAATGTCGAATAGCCGCCGAACAGCTCGTCGCCGCCCGTACCCGACAGCGCGACCTTCCATCCGAGCTCCGACGCCGCTTTGCAGACGAAGTAGGAATTTAGGCCGTCGATCGACGGCTGGTCCATTGCTTCCAGAGCATTCGGCAGCTCGTCGCGAAAGCGCTGCCCGGTCAGCGTCCACGTGGCGTGCTGGGTTTCGTACTGCCGGGCGACGATTTCCGCGAGCGGCGCCTCGTCTTTGGGTGTGCTCACGTATTCCTCGAATCGAAGGGTGACGGTGCGCATCAGCGTGCCGGTTTCGGTGGCGAGCGCGACGACGCTGCTCGAGTCGCGTCCCGAGGAGAGAAACGCGCCGACCGGCACATCGCTGACGAGGTGATAGCGAACGGACTCGGTCACCGCATCGCGGATAATTTGCCGCCGCTCTTTTTGCGAATGCGATCGTGAATGCACCGCATCGCGCAGGACGGCCGCCAGCGAGAAATAAGAGATCGGCTGCGACGGCCCTGCCGTGGTGATGGTCATCCAACTGCCGGCGGGCACGGCGCGAACCGACCAGTACATCGTGAACGGCTCCGGCACGCTGCCGCGCAGAAGGAAACCGGCGATTCCCGCGGGATCGCGCGCCGTCGATACCGCGCCGCCCGCGAGCAGGGCCTTGACTTGCGACGCGACGCGCACCGTCGTGCCGTCGTTCGCGTAGTACAGCGGCTTGATCCCGTACGGATCGCGCGCGAGGAACATCGATCGCGTGCGCTCGTCCCAGATGCAGAGCGCGAACATTCCGCGAAGCTTCGGCAGCATCGCCGCTCCGTCGCGGCGATAAAGGCGCAGCAGCACTTCCGTATCGGACGTCGTCTCGAACTGCTCGCCTGCCGCGGTGAGCTCGTCGCGCAACTCGCGGTAGTTGTAGATCTCGCCGTTGAACACGATCGCCAGATCGCCTTCCCGGCTGTGCATCGGCTGATTGGCGCGATCGCTGACATCGATGATCGACAGACGGCGGTGAGCGAGACCGATCCGGCGATCGTCGCTGAGCCAGTGGCCGGCGGCGTCGGGTCCGCGCAGGCGCATCGCTTCGCGCGTGCGCAGCAGTTCCGCTTCCTCGACGGGCTGAGCGGACGGGTGAAACGCGTAGATCGCGTTGATGCCGCACATGGTTGTTCGTTCTTTGTTCTTCGTTCTTCGTTCTTTGTGCGGCTGGTCCTCCGTCACGAAGAACGAACAACGGACAACGAAGAACGAAAGGAGTGTTCCACAACCCTTTGCTATACTCAATGACGGCGCGAATGAAAGAAAAGCGCGACATCTACCGCTTTCTTCACGTCACTCCACGGCGAATTTTTGAGCAGCTCGACCAATACGTGGTGGGGCAGAAGCACGCCAAAGAAGTGCTGGCCATCGCCGCGTACAACCATCTCAAGAGAATCGAATACCTGAAATTCGGCAGCGAAGTCTCCATTCGCAAGTCGAACATCCTGATGATCGGCCCATCGGGAGCCGGCAAGACCTATCTCGCGCGAACGCTCGCCCGGATTCTCGACGTGCCGTTCGCGTACAACGATGCTACGGCGTTCACCGAGGCGGGCTACTACGGCGAGGACGTGGAGGTGGCCATCGGACGCCTGCTCTACGCGACGAATCAGAATGTGAACGCGGCGGAGAACGGAATCGTCTTCATCGACGAGATCGACAAAATCGCGCGTCGCAGCGGTGGCGCGCGCACCGGCGCCGGATCGCGCGACATCGGTGGAGAGGGCGTGCAGCAGGCGCTGCTGAAGATTCTCGAAGGCGAAAAGATTTTCGTGCCCCTCAACGTCACCGCGCACTGGAACAAATACGACTACGTCGAGATCGACATCGCGAACATTCTCTTCATTTGCGCCGGCTCGTTCTCCGACATGGACGAGACGACGGACACGAAACCGATCGGCTTCTTTGGCGACGATGCGCCGCCGCCGCGCGAGATCACCACCGAGGACCTCGTCAAATACGGCTTCCTCCCCGAGCTCCTCGGGCGACTTCCGGTGCACGTGCAGCTCAATGCGTTGAGCGCCGATGATCTGGTCACCATCCTGACGCAGCCGCGCGAGGCGATGATTCCCGAATATCAGCGGCTCTGCGCGCTCGATCAGATTCAGCTCGACTTCTCGCAGGAAGCGCTGCTGGAAATCGCGAACGCGGCGCTCAAGCAGAAACTCGGCGCTCGCGCCCTGCGCGCGATTCTGGAGAAGGTCCTCCATCCCATTTTGTTCGTCGGTCCCGAACGCGCCGGCGAGAGAGTGACGATCGAACCCGACGACGTCCGTCGCGCGGTCGCGGCGCAACTCTCACCGTGACCCCTCATCCGCCGCTTCGCGGCACCTTCTCCCCGCCTAGCGGGGCGAAGGACCTCGATGCGACGGCCCTCGCCCCACGAAGTGGGGAGAGGGTGGCCGAAGGCCGGGTGAGGGGCGCGCCTCAGGATAAACTGAGAGACAGTGAAAACCGTCGGAATCGCCGCGAAGGTTACTTCGCAGACGGCGATTGAATACGCCTCACGCGTCGCGGCAGATCTGCGCAGCCGCGGTTACGAGATCTGCCTCGACTTCGGTACCGCGGACAAATTGAACGACCGCGGACCATGCTCGTCGAAAGCGGAGCTGGGCAAACGCGCCGATCTGCTGATCACGTTCGGCGGCGACGGAACGCTGCTCTCCGTCGCCCGCTACGCTCCCAAAGGTGTCCCGGTGTTAGGCGTCAACATGGGCACGCTCGGATTTCTCACCGAGGTGCACGTGGAGGAGTTTCCGGCAGTGCTGGAGTCCGTCCTCAATGGCAAATACGAGGCGGAGGATCGCGTCACGTTCGACGTGATCGTCGAGGGACAGCAGCGAGAGAGGCGCTCCTATCGCGTGCTCAACGATGCCACGATCAACAAGAGCGCGCTCGCTCGCATCGTCGAAATGCGCGTGACGGTGTCTGGGCTATTCGTCTCGACGTTTCGCGCCGATGGTCTGATCGTCTCCACGCCAACGGGATCGACGGCGTATAACCTCTCCGCGGGCGGGCCGATCGTTTACCCAACGATGGGAGCCGTGATCATCACTCCGATCTGCCCGCACATGCTGACGAACCGGCCGATCGTGTTGCCCGACACGCTCGATGTCGAAATCGGAATCGTGACGAAGCATCAGGAGATTTTTCTCACGCTCGACGGGCAGGAAGGTCTGCCGATCGGCGAGGGCGATCGCGTGTGCGTGCGCAAGTCGAATCAGCCGGTTATGCTGGTGCAATCGCCGAACAAGAATTACTTCGATGTGCTGCGCAACAAGCTGAAGTGGGGCGAATCCTAATTCTGCAGCGCGCGCTGATACGCCGCGCGAATGGACGCCACGTACGCGCGCGTCTCGCGGAAGGGCGGCACGCCGTTGTACTTTTGCACCGCGCCGGGCCCGGCGTTGTAGGCGGCGAGCGTCAGATCGAGATCGCCGTGGAAGGCGTCGAGCAGCGTCCGCAGGTATTGCGCGCCGCCGAACACATTCTGCCGAACGTCGAAGATGTCGTTGACGCCGAGGAGCCGGGCGGTGGCGGGCATGAGTTGCATGAGACCGCACGCGCCGACTCGCGAGACTGCATTCGGATTGAACGCGGATTCACGCCGGGCAATCGCCACCATCAGCCGCGGATCGACTCCATACGTCCGCGCGGCTTCGCTAATCAGATTCGAAAAAGGGGCGTCGATGTGGGCGATGCCGTGAATGACGATGACGCGCTCGTGTTGCTTGAGCCTCACGGTCTCCGGCGCGGTGAAGCGTTGGCCGAAGGCGCTTGCGGCGATGAACAGGATGAGTAACGATGCACGCATGAGGCTCTGGACGATTCTTGTCGCGCTGTGTTTTGCTGGACTGCGCTGCACAATGCCGCCGCCGCCGACAAACATTCCGAATGACATCGTTTTCTCCGGCGCAACGGTTGTGTCCGGCGCTGATCAGACTCCGCGCGCGAATTACGCGATCGACGTCGCCGGTGGCCGCGTGGTCGCTGTCGGTCCGGCGGATGAGATTCGCAGACAAAATCCCCGGTCGCGCGTGATTGACGTCACGGGAACGACAATTCTCCCGGGCCTGACCGATGCGCACGGTCATCTTTACGGGCTCGGCGTTTCACTGGACACGGTGAGTCTCGTCGGCGCGAGCACGTACCAGGAGGTCATCGCCCGGGTGAAGGAGCGTGCTTCCAGCGCCCAACCGAACGAATGGATCCTCGGCCGCGGCTGGGACCAGAATCGATGGCCGGGCAAACAGTTCCCGACCGCTGGCCCGCTCGATGCGGCGATTCCCGATCATCCCGTCTGGCTCAAACGCGTTGATGGCCATGCCGGCGTTGCGAATTCGGCGGCGATGCGCGCCGCCGGCGTGACCGAGTCCACGAAAGATCCCGAAGGCGGGAGGATCATTCGCGACGGGAGCGGCAACCCTACCGGGACGTTCATCGATGCGGCGCAATCGTTGATCGAGCGCAAGATTCCGCCGCCGTCATTCGAGCTGCGGAAGGCGCGCGTGCTCGCGGCCGCGCAAAAGATCGCGGAGTACGGCCTGACGGAGATTCACGATCCCGGCGCCGACGACGAGACGATCCGAGCCGTGCGCGAGCTGATCGATGAGAAACGGTTCCCGATTCGCGACTACACGATGATCGCTGACAACGCCCGCGCGCTCGATGAGTGGTTCGCGCGCGGCAAGTTGATCGGCTATGGCAGCCGGCTGACGGCTCGCTCCATCAAGCTGTACGCCGACGGCGCGCTGGGCAGCCGCGGCGCGCTGCTGCTCGCTCCGTACTCCGACGATCCCGGCAACAGCGGTCTCGTCGTCTCGACCGTCCAGCACATGACGGATGTCGCGCGGCGCGCGCGTGCCGCGGGGTTTCAAGCGAACACGCACGCGATTGGCGATCGCGGCGTGCGCAATGCGATCGATGCGTACGAAGCCGCCGGTGTCACCCCGCAGGACCGTTTTCGCATCGAGCACTTCCAAGTTGTCGCACCGTCGGATTTCGCACGTCTGGCGCGCGACGGAATCATCGCCTCGATGCAGCCGACGCACGCGACGTCCGACATGTACTGGGCCGAAGATCGCGTTGGCCCCGAGCGGATCAAAGGTGCTTACGCGTGGCGAACGGTTTTGAATTCCGGCGCGCGGCTGGCCCTCGGCTCCGATTTTCCGGTCGAGGCGGTGAATCCGTTTTTCGGAATCTACGCCGCGGTCACGCGCCAGGATCAAAAAGCATGGCCGCCAGGCGGCTGGTATCCGGAGCAGAAGCTCACGCTCGCGGAAGCGATCCGCGGATTTACGAAAGATGCTGCGTATGCCGCGTTCGAGGAGGACTCGCGCGGCACGATCGAGCCGGGCAAGCTCGCCGACTTCACGATCGTCGAGGGCGATCTCTACGCGATGCCCCAGTCGGAGCTCTTCAAGGCGAAGGTGCGGTACACGGTGGTGGGAGGGGAGATCGTCTATCGCGGCGTAAAATGATGACGTGGCGAAGATACTCCCGAACGCGACAGCTTCTCAACTTGCGGAAGAAGTCGACGACTTTTTCATGAGGCGCGATCGTGTTTGGCGGACGATGGAGCAATTGTCATCGCGACTCCGTGACGAGCACATCGACTACGTCATCATCGGAGGTATGGCTCTTGTCCTTCATGGGTACGTGCGTGTCACCGGCGATGTTGATGTCGTGACAACTCCAGACGGTCTGAGCGCAATTCATGAACGCTTGGTCGGGCGAGGGTACCGGCCCTCATTTGAGGGTTCAAGGAAGAAACTGCGCGACACCGAGACTGGCGTCGACGTCGAGTTCATCACCACTGGTGAGTATCCCGGTGACGGAAAACCAAAGCCCGTTCGTTTTCCCGATCCGAACGAGGTTGCGGAAGAGCGGCAAGGCATCCGGGTGATCTCTCTTGCCAAGCTGATCGAGCTGAAACTCGCTTCCGGATTGTCTGCCGAGCATCGCCGCCTGCGCGATCTGGCCGACGTTCAGGATCTGATCATCGCCCTCAAATTACCGCGACAGATGGGCAACGACATCGATTCCTCCGTGCGCGACGAGTACTTCAGAATGTGGGATGCGGCGCAAGAGGGTTGAGGGCGTCGTCAAACCTCGAAGTCCTCGAAATGAGTCAGCGCGCGGAACGCGCGATAACGCTCGTAGATATCGTCCAGCGTGATCTCCCGCAGACGATCGAGTGAAAACTTTTCCACGGTGAACGAGGCGAGGACGCTGCCGAAGATGATCGCCCGGCGCAGCTCGCGCTCATCGTGATTCTGTCGCGACGTGAGGTAGCCGAGGAAGCCGCCGGCGAAGGTGTCGCCCGCGCCGGTCGGGTCGAACACATTCTCCAGCGGATACGCCGGCACCGCAAACGCGGCGCCGTTGGTGATCATCAGCACGCCGTATTCGCCGCGCTTGATCACGATGGTCTGCGGGCCGAGGTGGAGAATCTTATGTGCGCCTTTGACGAGGTTTGTTTCGGCGGTGAACTGCCGCGTCTCCGCCTCGTTGATCACGACGAGGTCGACCTGCCGGAAGGCGCTCTCCAGTGCATCGCGCTTCGTTGCGATCCAGAGATTCATCGTGTCCAGGGCGACCAGCCGTGGCCGTTCTGTCTGGTGCAGCACATCCATCTGCAGCTCAGGATGAATGTTTGCTAGAAACAACACCTTCGCGTGTCGCTGCCACTCGTTCAACTGCGGACGAAAGTCGGCGAAGACGTTGAGCTGCGTCTCGCGGGTCTTCGCAACGTTGAGGTCGTATCCGTATTCGCCGCTCCAGAAAAACGTCTTCGCTCCGCGCACGCGTTCCAGTCCGTCGATGTTGATGCGGCGGCCGCGGAAGATTTCCAGATCCTTCTCCGTGAAATCGTCGCCGACGACGGCGATGAGGTCGACGTCCGTGAAGAACGACGCGGCGACGGAAAAGTACGTTGCCGAGCCGCCGAGACAGCGTTCCGCTTTTCCGAAAGGAGTTTCGATGTTGTCGAATGCGACGGTGCCGACGACGAGAATGCTCATTCGTTCTTCGTTCTTCGTTGTTCGTTGTTCGTTGTTCGTAGGTCGTTTCTCGCGAACAACGAAGAACGAACAACGAGGAACTACTTCACGTACTTCCCGATGATCGGCGCGAGTTTTTGCTTTGTCTCCGCTGGGATTTTCGCCGGATCGGTGACGATCGCGTACTGCAACGCATTGACGCACGGGCAGTCGCGCTTCCGCGCGGCAACACGCGGCACGGTCAGCCGTAGGATGCGCTGCGCCATCTCCGCGTTTGCTTTCAAATAGCCGAGGATTTGTTCGACGGTGACGGATTCCGCCGTCTCGTGCCAGCAGTCGTAATCGGTCACCAGGGCCATCGTCGCGTAGCAGATCTCCGCTTCGCGTGCGAGCTTCGCCTCCTGCAGGTTGGTCATGCCGATGACGTCGACGCCCCAGGAGCGATAGAGATTCGATTCCGCGCGCGTGGAGAATTGCGGGCCTTCGATGCAGATGTAGACGCCGCCCTCGTGCACGCGCGCGCCGCACTCACGGGCGGCCTCGCTCGCGAGGAACGACACGCCGGCGCAGATCGGATCGGCGAAGCTGATGTGACCGACGATGCCGTCGCCGAAAAACGTATCGGCGCGATGCCGCGTGCGATCGATGAATTGATGTGGGAAAAGGATGTCCGTCGGATGGTAGTCCTCTTTCATCGATCCGACTGCGCTTGCAGAGATGATCGTGTGCACGCCGAGGGTCTTGAAGCCGTAGATGTTCGCGCGGAAATTCAGTTCGCTCGGCAGCACGCGATGCCCGACGCCGTGCCGCGACAGAAACGCCACTGCGACGCCGTCGATTTCGCCGATGGCATACGAATCGGATGGAAGTCCGAACGGAGTCTCGATGACCTCTTCGCGAAGGAATTTCAGCCCTTCCATTTCGTAGAGGCCCGAACCGCCGATGATTCCGATCGGAACTATCGTTTCCATTTCGCGAGAGACTCCTGAATTGCCGCTCCGACATCCTTTGCCAGCGCGACTGCAGCGAGGCCGTCCTCTCCGGTGACCAGGGGCCGCGTGCGATCGCGTACGCACTGCAGGAATGATTCGAGCTCGGCGCGCAGCGGCTCTTTTTTCTCCACGTTGACGATGATCGGCTCGATCGCCCGATTGCCGAGGCGAAATCCTTTCACTTCCTGCTCCTTCGTGTCGACCGAGATGTACGCCTCGCTGCTGAAAAAGCGCACTTTGCGAATCCGCTCCTGGGACACGCGGCTGGCGGTGAGATTCGCCACCGCGCCATTTTCGAGCTCCAGCCGCACGTTGGTGATGTCCACTTTCTCCGTCAGCACCGGCACGCCCACCGCCCGCACCTCGGTGACTTTTGAATGCAGCAGCGACAGCACGAGATTCAAATCGTGGATCATCAGATCGAGGAGCACGTCGATATCGAGAGAGCGGCCGACAAAGACGCCCAGTCGCTCCGCCTCGACGTAGCGGATGTCGTGCAGCAGCGGCGCGACGGCGGCGATCGCCGGGTTGTAGCGCTCGACGTGACCGACCTGCAAAACTCGATCGTTCTTTTTCGCGATTTCGATCAGCCGCCGGCCTTCGTCGACTTCCGCCGTGATCGGCTTCTCGACCAGTACATCGCATCCGGCTTCCATCAACTCACGCGCGACGTCGAAATGCGTCGTCGTGGGGGTGGCCACCACCGCGCAGTCGGTGACCTTGGCCAGCTCGGCAACGGAGCCGAAGCGATGCAGCGCGAGCGTGTTGGTGACCTCGAAGGCCACGCTGTCATTCCCATCGACGAAGCCGGCCACTTCCGCTTCCGGCATTTCGGTCAGCACGCGCGCATGCAGGCGGCCGAGGTAGCCGGTGCCGACGACGCCGATGCGGACGCTCATCGAATGAATCCGCGCCGCGAACCTCGAATGAAATCGACCAGGTAGCGCGTCTCAGGAAAAAATTCGAGGTCGGTTTCGATCTTCTGCAGCGCGTCCTGCAGTTTCAGTTTCGATCGAATGAGGATGCGATAGGCGCGATCGAGAGCATTGATGGCCTCTGCGGAAAATCCTTTTCGCTGCAGTCCGATGGTGTTGATGCCATAGGTTTTCGCGGGGCGATCGCCGACAGTTTTGATGTACGGCAGCGCGTCCTGTGTGACCACCGTGAATCCGCCGATGAACGCGTGGTCGCCGACTCTGCAGAACTGATGGACGGCGGAGAAGGCGCCGATCGTGGAGTGATCGCCGATCTCGACATGGCCCGCAAGTGTGGCGTTGTTCGCAAAAATCGTGTGCGAGCCGACATGGCAATCGTGCGCGACGTGCGAATAGGCCATGAAAAAGTTGCCCGATTCGATGGTGGTCATTCCGCCGCCGCCCGCTGTACCGCGATTCATCGTAACGAACTCGCGAAAGACGTTGTCGTTACCGATGTTCAACTCGGTCCGCTCGCCGTGATACTTCAGGTCCTGAGGCGGGCTCCCGATCGATGCGTGCCCGTAGAAAACGTTGCGTTCTCCGACGACAGTCGGACCCTCGATTCGCGTGAATGCACCAATTTTGGAATCCGCTCCGATCGTGACTCCCGGGCCGATGATGACGTACGGGCCGACTTCGACACCGTCGCCGAGGACCGTTTCGCTGCTGACGATTGCAGTTGGATGAAGCTGCACTACTGCG
>Ga0137373_10003869_pt1 | contig 16366 bp, 10 predicted proteins | sample SagtaG_5_FD_104912 | JGI IMG/M metagenome (GOLD analysis project Ga0137373, IMG submission 104912) | Vadose zone soil microbial communities from Sagehorn Ranch, Mendocino, California, USA - Sage1_R_80_16 metaG | ecosystem: Environmental > Terrestrial > Soil > Vadose zone | place: USA...
CGTCCCCGGCCTGGTCGACCTGCAGGTCAACGGCTTCGCCGGGGTGGACCTGGCGGACGCCGACGCGGCGGGATGGGCGCGGGTCGCCGAGGCGCTCGCCGCCACCGGGGTGACCTCGTTCCTGCCCACCTTCATCACCGCCCCGCTCGACCAGCTGGCCGCGGCGCTGGCCAGGGCACGCGCGGCCAGGGGGCGGGGCGGCGGCGGCGCCCGCATCCTCGGCGCCCACGCCGAAGGGCCGTTCCTCTCGCCGGCGAGGGCCGGCGCCCACGACCCCGCCGCCATGCTCGACCCCTCCCCCGCCGCGGTCGAGCGGCTGCTCGAGGCCGGGGAGGGCGTGCTCGCCGTGACCACCCTGGCGCCGGAGCGCCCCGGCGGCGTCGCGGCGGTCGCACGGCTGGTCGAGGCCGGCGTGGTGGTCTCGGTCGGGCACTCCGACGCGCGCGCCGCGGTGGTGGCCGCCGCCGCCGACGCCGGCGCGCGCATGGTCACCCACCTGTTCAACGCCCAGCGCGGGCTCGACCACCGCGAGCCGGGCGTCGCCGGGCAGGGCCTGGCCGATCCGCGCCTCACGCTCGGGCTGATCGCGGACCTCCACCACGTGCACGCGGCCGTCTGCCGCCTGGTGATGGCCGCGGCGCCCGGGCGGGTCGCCCTGGTCAGCGACGCCATCGCCGCGGCGGGCATGCCGCCGGGCCGCTACCAGCTCGGCGGCATCCCGGTGGCGGTGCCGGAGCAGGGGCCGCCGCGGCGCGACGACGGCACCATCGCCGGCTCGACGCTGCGCCTCGACCGCGCCGTCGCCAACCTCGCCGGGCTCGGCGTCGGCCTGGCGGAGGCGGTCGCCGCGGCCACCCGCGTCCCCGCCGACCTGCTCGGCCGCGCCGACCTCGGCCGTATCGCCCCCGGTGCCGTGGCCGACCTGGCCTGGCTCGACGACGACCTCAACGCCCTGGCGACCTGGATGGAGGGCGAGCTCGTCTGGCCCTCCCGCGCCGACCTGGCCGCCCGCACGGGCGAGCACGGACGCACCGGAGCGCGGCCGTGACCACCAGCAGGATGGCGGCCGAGATCGCCGAGCAGCCCGAGGCGGTGCGCCGCACCGTCGAGGCCCTGTGGCCGCTGCGCCCCGCCCTCGCGGAGCTGGGCGCCGGCGCGCGGCACGTGCTGTTCCTGGCGCGGGGCTCCTCGGACAACGCCGCCACCTACGGCCGCTACCTCTGCGAGATCCACGCGGGGCGGGCGGCGAGCCTGGGGGCGCCGTCGCTGGCCACCCACTACCGCGCCGGCACCGACCTCGGCGGCGTGCTCGCCGTCGGCCTGTCGCAGTCCGGCGAGACCGAGGAGATCGTCGCGGCCCTGCGCTAGGCGGCCGGCCGGGGCGCGCGCACCGTCGCGGTCACCAACGCCGCCGGTAGCGCGCTCGCGGACACCGCCGACCTGGCCCTGGTCACCGCCGCCGGGCGCGAGCGCGCGGTCCCCGCCACCAAGACCTACACCACCCAGCTGGTGGCACTGGCCGTGCTCGCCTCGGCGCTCGGCCCGGACGACCGCTCGTTCGACGCCGCCATGGCGCGCGTGCCGGAGGCGATCGCGGCCATGCTCGACACCGCCCCCGACGCCGAGCGGCTGGCCGCCACCCTCGCCGCCCCTGGCCGGAGAGACGCACCGATGATCGTCTCCGGGCGCGGGCTCGCCTACTCGACCGCGCTGGAGCTCGCCCTGAAGCTCGAGGAGACCTGCTACCTGCCCGCGATCGGGCTGTCCCACGCCGACCTGGTGCACGGCCCCATCGCGATGCTCGGGCCGGGCACGCCGGCGCTGCTGGTGGCCGCGGGCGACGGGCCGGTGCTGTCGGGCATGACCGCCCTGGCCCGCTCGGTGGCCGAACGCGGCGGCCGGGCGTACGGGGTCGGCGGCGACGGGGCCTTCAGGGCGGCCTGCGAGGCCGCTCTGCCAGGCCCGGACCTACCGGAGGCGCTCGCCCCCATGGCCCTGGTGGTGCCCTGCCAGCTCCTGGTCGAGGCGCTCGCCCGCCGGCTCGGCCTCGACCCCGACCAGCCTCGCGGGCTCACCAAGATCACCCAGACGGGCACGCCCTGATTCCACCCGGGGGCTACCGCTCGGCCCTGCGTGGCCAGCCACCACCTGGCTCGGGCCTCGCTCATGAGCCCCCGGACCCCCGTCACGACCAGGGCGTCTTGGGCCTGGGCTGGAGCTCGCCGTCGACGTAGAGGTCGACCCGCTCGTTGAAGAAGGCGAGGAGCTGCTCGATCTTGGGGCACTCGGGGATGGGGAACGGGTAGCTCCAGACCGCGTCCTTCACCACCGTCCCGCCGGCCTCGACCGTCCAGTAGACCGCCTGCCCCTTGTAGGGGCACCGGGTGAGGGTGCCAGTCGGCTCGAGCAGGTCCGTGCGCACGTCGGCCCGCGGGATGTAGTAGCGGGTCGGCAGGCCGGTCTCGAACAGCAGCCGCGGCCGGCGTGTCTCGGCCACCGTCTCGCCGCCGATCACCACCCGCACGTGCCGCGAGCTGTTGAGCACGTCGACCCGGTGGTACGGGGAGCGCGCGTGCACGAAGACCTCGTCGTCCTCCTCGTACCAGGTGTCGACCTTGTTCCAGTAGAAGGCCACGTGGCCCTTGATCTCCGCCGCCTCGGGCAGCGGGTCCTGGTAGCCCCAGACGGCGTTCCTGCGGGTCTGCTCGCCCACCCGGATGGTCCAGTAGGAGGCGTCGCCCTTCCAGGGGCAGTGGGTCGCCTTGCTGGTCGGCTCGAGCAGGTCGCCGCGCACGTCGCCGATGGGGAAGTAGTAGACCGGCAGGTGCCTCGGCTCGATCATGAGCAGGACGTCGGTGGAGTCGGCCACCGTGGTGCCCGCCACCACGGCCCGCACGCGCCGCCCGGTCGGCTCGATCCTGCGACCGCTCCCTGGGGCCTCCCCCGCGGTGACACCCAGGTCGCGGTCTTCGAGTGCTTCTGTCATGGAAGGCTCCTTCCGCCCGATGCCTCCCAATCAGCGTAGTCCCGTCAGGCTCAGCGGATCGCCGCCGGCGCGCCGCGGGCCCGGCGCGTGCCGTGGCCGCTGTGGGCGTTCAGCCTGGCGGCCGCCGAGCGCCGCACGGGGGGCAGGACGGGGCTCACGGCCGCCCGGTCGTAGGCGTCGCCGTAGAGCGTGCGCGGGTGCCAGCCGAGCACCTCGTCGCAGAAGCGCTCGATGGTGACCAGGCTCATCGTCCCGGCGACGCGCGCGTTGCCGTAGGCGCCGAACAGCTCCGGCCCGAGCAGCTCGCGCAGGGACGTGCTGCGCCGGTGGGCCAGGCGGATCACCTCGGCAAGTACCGGCCGCGCAGGGAGCCGGTGGCGGTCGGCTCCCTGCGCGGGCGCGGTGGCTGGTCGCTCGATGCGGCGCTGGCAGGCGGCCACGTCGGTGCACCTGGGTCCCTCGAAGCCGCGCGTCCCGCGCCTTCCGCAGCGATCACAGATCCACCGGGCTCGGGCCCGGCCACTGGCCTGCTCTGGCATTCCCTTCACGCTCCTCTGTGGGTCGGAGGTGCCGGCGCGGCGCCGTCGGGGCCGTCGGGGAGACCGGCCGGGCAGGCGGTGCCGACCCGCTCGGCAAGGGCGAGCGTCCGGCGGGTCTGCCACGGCTCCTCCACCAGCAGGCGCGACCTCTCGGCAGCGGCGAGCAGGCCGGACTCGACCTCGCCGCGGTCGAGCACGCCGCCGGCCGCCAGGCTGAACAGCCGCAGCCCGGCGCGGTACAAGGTGTGGCCGCGCTCCCCCTTGGGCGCGCGGGCGACCTCGGTGAGCCAGCGCTCGAGGATCGCCCTGCCGCCCCCGCCCGCCGGCTCGACGGTCGCCGGCTCGATGGCGGCCCGCGCGGACGGGTCGGCCGCCAGCTTCACGGTGCGGGAGGCGGGAGCGCGGCCTTCTACGACGGCGGGCGTGCCGTCGGACCGCCGGCGGACGGGCGGCCTGCCGCTCGCGACGGCGGCGGGCCGGGAGGAGGGCGCCGACTCGAGCCGGCCGCGCAGCGACGCCGGCACCTCGGGCAGTGGCGTGTCCAGGCCGCGGATCCAGGCGTAGACGCCGCCAGCGGCGTGGCGGCTCGGGGGGGCCACCACCCAGCCGCCACGCCCGCGCCAGTGGACCCTCGCGAGCCCGTTGACGCGCGGGTCGCGCAACCCGGTCGGCGCCAGGTAGAAGTGCCACCCGTCGCCGCCGGTGCGGACCAGCGGGCCGCGCCTGCCGAGGACCTCCGCGACCAGGGACCAGCGAGTGGTGTCGCCGCTCTCCGGCCCGTCGACGTCCAGGACGTCGAACGCCCAGCCGGTGGCCAGCCCGACGTTGGCCTCGGGGAAGCGCCGCCACCACCACGCCAGCTTCGACGGATCGGTGGTCGCGTCCGCCACCCCGACGGGGGTCATGGGGTGCTCGGCGATCGCGGCGCAATCCAGGTCGCCGCACGAGCAGCCGACCTCGATCGGACCTCGTGCCTCGCCCGGCCGCCGCGTCACCGCGTGGTGCAGCGGCAGGACCGGGATGCCACGCGCCGCATAGGCGAGGACAAGGCGGAGTCGCTCGTCGGCGTCGCCCGGCGCCCAGGCCATCGGCTCCTCCTCGTTGCAATGTCTTGAGGTGGAACCGAAGCGTTCAGGACCCCACCAACGAATCACTCACGTGTTCGTCGGGTCCGTCCCGGCCTTTGGAGCGGCGGGTTTGCGCCAAGGACTACGCAGAATCTCTGATGCCAGATTCCGGGCCTATTCGAGCAAGACAAGACTTTCTGCTAGTTTGCCCAGCTCAGAATGTGCCGCAGCCGTTTCGGTGCGCTATACACTACCTGCCATACCGCACGTACAGCCCCCCTGGGTTGAAACAGGGAAACCAGGCAACCTAGGCACCTAACTCGATTCGACCAGGTGGACGCACGGGTCACGGTCACGACGGCGTGCATGACCGGCGTTCACCGAGCTCCCCACGGGAGAGCAGCATGACCCAGCCCATGGCTGTGGTGGTGCCCGCCGGCCGCCGGCAGGTACGTCATCGGGTAACCTCATGAGCGCCCCGATCGACTTCCTCCTCCTCGGCCCCCTCGAGGCCCGCCACCGTTACCGCAGGCACAGCCTCAGGCTCGGCAGCATCAAGCACCGCATGCTGCTGGCGAAGCTCCTGCTCCACCCCAACCAGGTGGTCTCGACCGACGAGCTGATCGACTCGGTCTGGGGCGAGGAGCCGCCCGCGACCGTCAGGCAGTCGCTGCAGAACCACGTCGCCTCGCTGCGCAAGACGATCGAGTCGGGCGGCGCCCGCGCCACCCCGCCGCGCACGCTGCTCACCCGCGAGCCCGGCTACCTGCTGCGCATCGACCCTGACCAGCTCGACCTGCACCGCTTCCAGCGGCTCACCGAGGAGGGCCGGCGCGCGCTCGGCGACGGCGACCACGGCGGCGCGGCCACGCTGCTGCACGAGGCGCTGTCCTTGTGGCGTGGGCCGGTCCTTGCCGACGTCATGGCGGCCAGCGGCGTCGCCTGGCCGGAGCTGGTCGGCGTCGACGAGCTGCGCATGACCGCGCTGGAGGCGCGCATCGAGGCCGACCTCGCCCTCGGCCACCACCAGGAGCTGGTCGGTGAGCTGGAGGCGCTGGTGCGCCAGCACCCGCTGCGCGAGCACCTGCACGGCCAGCTCATGCTCGCCCTGTACCGCTGCGGCCGGCAGGCCGAGGCGCTGGCCGCCTACCGCGCCGCCCGGGAGTCCCTGGTCGACGAGCTCGGCATCGAGCCGAGCGTCGGGCTGCAACGCCTGGAGCAGGCAGTCCTCGCGCAGGACGCCGCGCTCGACCTGCTCGCCCCGGCGCCGCCCGCCAGCGAGCCCCCGGTCCAGGAGGCGGCACCGGCGGCGCGCGCCTCCGAGGCACCCGGCGGCACCGCCCTGCCCACCAGCACCGAGCGCAAGCTCGTCACCGTGCTGTTCTGCGACGTCGACGAGCTGGACGCGACCCAGCTCGACGACGACGAGCGGGACCCCGAGGACGTCTCCAACATGCTCGCCGGCCACCTGGAGCGGGTCCGCGGCGAGGTGGAGAGCTTCGGCGGCACGGTCGAGTACGCCGTCGGCGGCACCACCATGGCCGTCTTCGGCGTGCCCCGCACCCGTGAGGACGACCCCGAGCGGGCGGTGCGCGCCGCCCTCGCCATCCGCGAGGCACTCGGCGGCCACGGCGCCGCGCGGCAGGACGTGGAGCTCCGCATCGCCGTGACCACCGGCGAGGCGCTGGTCAACCCGGGCGCCGGCAACGGCTCGCTGCAGCGGGCCGGCTCCGGCCGGGTCGCCGGCGACCTCGTCACCACCTGCGCGCGGCTGCAGCAGGCCGCGCCGGTCGGCACCGTGCTCGTCTCCGAGGCGACCGAGCGGGCCACCGAGCGCGTGATCTCCTACGGACCGGGCAGCCTGCTCGCCCTCGGTGGGCGCGCCAAGCCGGTGATGGTCTGGAGTGCCCTGGAGCCGCGCAACCGTACCAGCCTGGACCTCAGCCGCACGGCGAGCGCCCCGCTGGTCGGCCGCGAGCAGGAGCTCGTCACGCTGCACGCCGCGTTCGAGCGCGCCCGCAGCGCCCGCACCCCCCAGCTCGTCACCCTCGTCGGCCCGCCGGGGATCGGCAAGAGCCGCCTGGTGGCCGAGCTCGGTCGTGCGGTCGAGGCCGAGGAGGAGCTGGTGGCCTGGCGGGTCGGCCGCTCCCTGCCGTACGGCGAGGCGATGGCGTTCTGGGCGCTCGCCGAGATCGTCAAGACCGAGGCCGGCATCCGCGAGAGCGACCCCGCCGACCGCGTGGAGCGCAAGCTCACCCAGGCCGTCCGCCACGCCCTCGCTGACGACGCCGACGCCGTCACCTGGGTCACCCGCCACCTGCGCCCGCTGGTGGGCACCGGCAGCGAGGAGCCAGCCAACGCCGAACGCCAGGAGCGCCTGGCCGCGTGGCGGCGCTTCCTCTTCGGGCTGGCCAGCCGCCGCCCGCTCGTGCTGGTCCTCGAGGACCTGCACTGGGCCGACGACGAGCTGCTCGACTTCGTGGAGAGCCTGGCCGGCCAGGCCGGACCGGCCGGGACGGGCCAGGCCAGGCTGCTGGTCGTCGCCACGGCCCGGCCCAGGCTGCTGGAGCGCCGTTCCGGCTGGGCCCGCGGGACCGGCGCGGACACGGTCGAGCTCGGGCCGCTCTCCGAGGCCGACACCACCTGCCTGCTCGACACGCTCCTCGCCCGCCACGGCGTGCCCGCCACGGTCGGCGCCGGCCTGCTCGCCCGCGTCGGCGGCAACCCGTTGTTCGCCGAGGAGTACGTGCGCATGCTCCGGGACCGCAGGCCGCTCGGCGTCGCGGCGCCAGGGGAGCTCGACAGCCGCAGCGGCTCCCGGCCGATGGACGGGCAGCGCACCGCGCTGAGCGCGACGCGGCTCCTGCCGCGGTCGCGGCAGGAGCTACCCCTGCCGGAGACGGTGCACGCGATCATCGCGGCACGCCTCGACGCCCTGCCCGCCGAGGAGAAGGCGGTGCTGCAGGACGCCGCCGTGCTCGGCAAGGTCGGCTGGCTCGCCGGCCTGGCCGCGATCGGTGGGAACGAGCGAGCGCGGGTGGAGGCGTGCCTGGCCCGCCTTGAGACCAAGGAGTTCGTCCGCCGGGTGCCCCGGTCGTCGCTCGCCGGCGAGCGCGAGTACGAGTTCAGCCACATCCTCGTCCACGACGTGGCCTACGGGCAGATCCCCAGGGCCGACCGGGTCGACAAGCACCGCCGTGCCGCCACCTGGATCGAGTCGCTCCACGCCGACCGGGTCGACAACCGCCGCGGACGCCGCGGCGCCGACCGGGCCGAACTGCTCGCCCACCACTACCAGCGAGCCCTCGAGTTCGCCCGCGCCGCCGGCCGAACCGACGCCGAACTGGTGGGCCGCGCGGCCTCGGCCTTCCGCTACGCCGGCGACCGGGCCGCGGCGCTCGGCGCCAACGCCAGCGCGGCCGGCTACTACCTGCAGGCCTTGGAGCTCTGGCCGGTGGACAGCCCGGAGCGGCCGGAGCTGGAGTTCCGCGCGGGCAGGGCGCGCTGCTACAGCGATGGTCGCGGCGAGGACCTCTTGGAGCGGGCACGAGAGGGCCTGCTGACCGCCGGCGAGAAGGCCCGCGCGGCGGAGGCGGAAATGCTGCTCGGGCAGCTCGCGTGCCTCCGCGGAGAGCGTGAACGGGCGGTCCACCTGCAGCGGGCACGCGCGCTGGTCGCCGACGCGCCGGCGTCGCACTCCAAGGCCGCCGTGCTGGAAGGCTGCATGAAGCACCTCACCGTCGCCGACCGGCACGGCGAGGCCGTCGGCGTCGCCAAGGAGGCGCTCGCCATGGCCCGCGAGCTCGGCCTCCGGGAGCTCGAGGCCAGCGTGCTCGGGACCAGCGGGATCGCACGGATCACCCACGGTGATACGTCGGGCGTCGCGGACCTGCGGCGCTGCATCGCGATCTGCGAGGAGCTCGGCTCGTCCATGGTGATCAACTGGAACATCAACCTGGCATTCGCCTACTCCATCCTCGGCGATCTGCCGAGCTGCTTCGCCGCGAGAACCGCGGCATGGCGCGCGGCGGAGCGCTTCGGCGCGGTGCGCTTCATGCGCTGGGTGGAGATCGAACGGGTGGCGGAGGACTACTGGACCGGACGCTGGGAGCATGCTCTCCAGGTGGCCGACGCGCTGACGAGCGCAACCGACGGCGGCGCGCGCCACTACCTGGAGTCCGACACGCGCATCTGGCGGGGCCGGATCCAGCTCGCCAGAGGCGACGTCGACGGCGCGCTGGCGGACGCCGAGCGGGCACTCGAACTGGCTCGGGAGTCAGGCGACCCCCAGAACCTGAACCCCGCGCTCGCCTTCACCGCGCGAGCACAGCTCGCCGCAGGGCGGCCGGACAGGGCCGCGGAACTCATCGACGGACTGCTCGATGGCATCGGCCATGAGCTGCTCAAGCCGGACCTCGGCATCGATCTCGGCATCGACCTGGTCGAGCTCGATCGATCGGTTGCGGTCCTCGACGGCGCCCTGCCGTCACGCTGGCTCGACGCGGCCAAGGCCTTCGTGGCCGGCGACCCGCGACAGGCGGCCGAGGTGTACGCCCAGATCGGCTCGCGGCCGGACGAGGCGTACGCGCACCTCGAGGCGGCACGCCGCCTCTCGGCGGCCGGACGCGCCACCGAGGCACGCGCGGAGGCCGAGGCCGCCCTCCGCTTCTACCGCGAGGTGGGAGCGACCGCCTACGTCGAAGAGGGCGAGCGGCTCTGCTTCGCGGTGGCGTAGCCGACGCCGGCTGATCCGATCTGCGCCCTCCAGCTCCTCCAAGACGAAAGAGAGAGTTCGCTCTCGCTCTTGCCTTCATGCTGGAGTACGCTTGACTTCATGGTGCCAGGGAAGCCCCGTGAGCGAATCCTGAACACGGCCACGGCGCTCTTCGACGAGGAGGGCATCTCGGCCGTCGGGGTCAACCGCATCATCGAAGAGGCCGACGTCGCGCCGATGACCCTCTACCGCCAGTTCGGGAACAAGAACGAGCTGGTGGCGGCGACCATCGAGCAGTGGGGCACGCGGTGGCTCCACATGCTCATGGACCGGCTCGAGCGCTACGGCGACCACGCGGAGGCCAAGTATGCGGCGCTCTGGGACGCGCTCGAATCGTGGTTCGCCACGGCCGAGTTCCGCGGCTCGTTCGTCCTCAATGCGGCCGCCGAGCTGCGCAGCGAGCCGCGCCATCCGGCCCACGCGGTGATCGCCGCCCACCGGCGGGCGGTGCGCCAGATGCTCGAAGACCTGGCGAAGGCGGCCGGCGCGCACGACCCGGCGGGACTGGCCGAGCAGCTCCAGGTGCTGATGGACGGCGCGATCGAGATCGCCGCCCTCGACGGGCAGCTGGCGGCGGCACGGACCTCGCGGACGCTCGCGCTCGCCGCGCTCGGCACCGCCCCGTAGGCCCGCCGGCGCGAGACGCGTCGCGCTACGCCGCTCCCCCCGCCAGGACCAGGCGGGTCAGCCTGCGGCCGGTGCGGGCGACGGTCGGCTGACGGTCGACCAGCGCGCCGGCGATCGCGCCCTCGACGAGCACCTGGAGCTGGGCCGCCAGCCCGGCCGGGTCGGGCGCGCCGACCGCCTCCGCCAGCTCGAGGAGCAGCTCCCGCAGCCCGTCACGGTGGGCGGAGATCACCGCGTGGACCGGGTGGTCGGGCTCGCCGCGCAGCTCCGTGCCGCCACTGGCGAGCAGGGAGGTGGCGAACTCGTCGCTGCTGAACCAGCTCTCCAGCGCGTCCCACATGCCGAGCAGCCGCGACGTCGGGGTGCCGCCGCGCCGCACCAGCTCGGCGTTCAGCCAGTGGAGCCACTGCCCGCTCGACTGCCTGAGCGCGGTCTCGGTGTTGTCGTCGGCCATACAAGCTGCGTTGGTCATCTGGGACCGCCTTGCCGCCACCCGGCGACGCGTCGAGGAGCCGGCGGACCTCGACGGACGCACCGCTCCTCGGAGCATCGCTGCTACGAGGCATCTTATCTCGGAGTCTCCGCCCAAAGATCATGAAGAACTTTTAATGTACCTATCTGGCCCAGACTAGTCGGCCCTCGCGCTTCCGCCAGAAGGTGTACGCGAGCAGGCTTCCCAGCGTCCCGGCGATGTCGCGCCGTCGTTCGGCGCAACGCTCCCAACATGATTCACGTGCAGAAACGTTCATGAATGCGGGCTTGCAGTTAGAGATAGCGATCTCTATCATCTGCTTTCGTGTGCGTCCTCCCGGACGAACTCGGGCGACGAGCGCCAACGTCGAAACGAGCCGTGGGCACGAAAAGAACGTAGACGTGAGAGAGAGCGTTCTCTATCATTCTGCGTACCGTCCACGGCTGTTGCCGGCAACCGCCGGACAGCCTGGCCCCGGGAGGTGCGCATGTATCGTCCCCGCCACGCTAGGTCCAAGCACTGGCGCCGCCGCGTGTTCGTGGCTGCCACGCTGGCAGGTGGCTCACTCCTGCTCGCCGCGCCCGCGTTCGCCGGCGCCGACAAGTGGATCTGGTAGCCGAGTCATTGGTGGCGCCGCATACCGGTACCCACCACGCTCACCGCGCCCGCGGTCGCCGGCGCCAGGAAATGGGCCTGGTGACCACCGCGTACGTCCGCGACGAGTTCCACCCCTGACCAAGCGCCCCACGGATGGGGCGCTTGGCATTGCGCCGACCCCCGACCACCCTTCCGGCCAGCCCGCCATGGCTCCCTGGTGTGGCACTCGTCCAGTGCTTCGACTTGCCGCAGGTGTCGCACCGTCGCGCCCTGGTCGGCTGCCCTTCACGTGGGCACCCAGCCGTCCCGCACATATAGGTTGGCTGACTCATGAGCCCTCCGCCCGATCTCTGACCGGATCATCCGAGGTTCCGGTTGGACGCGATGATCCCGGCGGCACGTGGACGGTCTGTTGACGCCTCGTTGAGCGTCGGTGGAAGCGCCATCCCACCACTGCACGAGGACGTACCCTCGTTCCCGAGCGGGTGCTTGCCAGCGCTTGCATCGGGTGAGGTCAGGTGGAATTCCGCATTCTTGGGCCGGTAGAGGTCGAAGCCGATGGCGAACGGGTCCGGCTCGGCCCTCAGCTCCGTGCGGTCCTGGCCGTGCTGCTGCTGGAGGCAGGCCAGGTGGTACCGCGCAGCCGCCTTGCCGAGCTGCTCTGGGGTGAACCGATTCCCGATGGTGCCGCGACGACCTTGCGCAGCCACATCCTCCACCTGCGCCGAGCACTCGCACCGAAGCATCCCGGTCAGGAGCAACGCGCCGTCATCGTGACCGAGGCATCGAGCTATGGGTTGCGATTCCTCCCCGAGCAGCTCGATGCGACCCGGTTCGAACGCCTGGCTGAGGCGGGCCGGCGACTCTTGGCTGCCGGTGACCCGGGCGCCGCCGGCAACCAGCTCCGACGCGCGCTGGACCTTTGGCGCGGCCCCGCCCTGACCGATCTGGCCGATCGACCCTTCGCGGTGCGCGCGGCCACCCGCCTCGAAGAGCTCCGCATGACCGCGCTCGAGGCGCGCTTCGAGGCCGATCTCGCCCTTGGCCGCCACCACCAGGTCACGGGCGAGATCGAGGCGCTCGTGCGGCTCCATCCGGTCAGAGAGCGGCTGCGTGGTCAACTGATGCTCGCCCTCTACCGCTCGGGGCGGCAGGCCGAAGCGCTCGCGGCCTATCGGGCAGCCCGGACCACCTTGGTAAAGGAGTTCGGCATCGAGCCAAGCGCCGGCCTGCAGCGCCTCGAGCACGCGATCCTCACCCAGGACCCTGCACTAGAGCCGATGCGGCCACCTCAGCTCGTGGCCGATCTGCCCGACCAGGGCCCTCCTTCTGGCCTCGCCTCGGCCGGCCCAGACGCTCGAAGCGGGGCGATGCCGTCCGACCAGGCCGGCACACGATCGTCCACCGGCCTCGAGCGCAAGCTCGTCACCGTGCTGTTCTGCAATGTCGACGATCCCGTCGCAGAGGATCAACGCGATCCGGAGGACGCAACCCAGGTATTCGCCCGCTATCTGACGCGAGCACGGGTGGAGATCGAGGGCTACGGCGGTACCGTCGAGCAGACCGTCGCAGGAACGGCGCTGGCCCTGTTCGGCGTGCCTCGTACCCGCGAGGACGACCCCGAACGGGCGGTCAGGGCCGCACTCGCGATCCGCGCCGCGCTCGCCGGCCCAGCTTCCCGGGTCCGCCTTCGGATCGCGGTTGCCACCGGGGAAGCGCTCGTGCGGCTCGGCGCCGAGACGGGGCAGCGAGTCACCGGCGATCTGCTCCGAATCTGCGGGCGACTGCTCGAAGCCACCCCGGTCGGCGCGATCCAGGTCTCCGCGGCGACCGAGCGCGCCACGGCCAGGACCATCAGCTACAGCCCGGCGAGCATGGGTCCGCTGAACGGTCACAGCGAGCGAGCACCCGTGTGGAGCGTACTGGGATCGCGCAGTCGGGCCAGTCGAGACCTCACAGCGACGGGCGTGCCGTTGGTTGGCCGCGATCATGAGCTCGACACACTACGCGCAGTTCTCGAGCATGTCAGAACCGACTATCAACCACGGCTGGTGACCCTGCTAGGAGCGCCTGGAACCGGCAAGAGTCGGCTGGTCGCCGAGTTCGCCCGGACGGTCGAGGCTGACCCGGAGCTGATCGCTTGGCGCCAAGGGCGCTCACTTCGCTGCGGCGCGGACGCGATGTTCGATGCGCTTGCCGAGATCGTGAAGTCAGAAGCGGGCATCCTTACGACCGACTCTCCCGAGCGGGTGGAGCACAAGCTCACCGAGGCGACCACCCACGCACTGGGCGACCGGAGCGACGCGCTGGAGGCAGCCTGGGTGGCCGGGCACCTTCGGCGGCTCATCGGCACCGGGTCAGCAACCTCCGGCGACGTGCGCAGCGAGGAGGCGACCGCGGCCTGGCGTCGCTTCATTCACGCGGCGGCTGCTCGCCGTCCGCTGGTGCTGGTCGTAGAGGACCTGCACCGGGCGGATGACGCGTTGCTCGACTTCCTCAAGGATCTCGTCGAGCCGGCTGCAATCCGGCAGGGCGTCCAGGTGCCGTTGCTGGTCACCGCGACCGCGCGCCCGGAGCTGGTGGAACGGCGCCCTGAGTGGTGCAGCCACGAGGTTCTGGCCCACTCAAGTGGGACTCGATCACGTGCCATCACGGTTCCGCTCGAGCCGCTGTCGGATGCCGACGCCGCCAACCTGCTCGATGCGCTGCTCACGCATCATCGGCTACCGCAAACGGTCGGTGCGGAGCTGGTCGCTCGAGTCGGCGGCAACCCGCTGTTCGCGGAGGAATACGTGCGCATGCTCCGCGACCACGGTCTGCAAGCCGGCGGTGCCGGTGCCTTCGGTCAGACGGTCGGGCGTCCCAACAGGGTAGGGCGACGACCGGCAGCGTCCGACTCAGGCGCATTCTCGCCGGCGATCCCCGAGAGCGTCCACGCGATCATCGCGGCCCGCCTGGACGCTCTCCCCGCGGCAGAGAAAGCAGTCGTTCGAGACGCGGCCGTGCTCGGCCAGGCCACGGGGGCAGACGCACTTGCCGCGATAGGCGGGCATGATCCACAGTGGCTGGGAGGCTGCTTGCAGCGCTTGGTCGCCAAGGAATTCCTGCAGCCAACGTCGCATTCCTCGATGACCGGGGAAGCCGAGTACGTCTTCCGGCACGTGCTGATCCGTGACGTCGCCTATGGCCAACTTCCCCGAGCTGAGCGAGCTGAACGCCATTGCCGGGCGGCCACATGGCTCGAGGCGCTGGCTGGCGGGTCGATCGAGGATCTTGGCGTGGAGCAGGCACCCTTGCTCGCCCACCACCTCGACCAGGCGCTCACCTTCGCCCGTGCCGCAGGCTGGGACGGCCACGACCAGGCGGTGTTGGCGGTGCGGGCGCGCCTCGCCCTCCGCGCCGCGGGTGACCGTGCCGCAGACCTTGGTCTGCACACGACCGCTGCCCGCTACTTCGGCAAGGCGCTCGACCTCTGGCCAGGGGACGATCCCGACTACCCGGATCTCGAGCTCCGGGCTGGCAGATCTCGCTGCTACGGCGAGGGTAGCGGCGAAGAGCTTCTTGCCCGAAGCCGCGACGGGTTCCTGGGCCTGGGCGCTCCAGAACGGGCGGCGGAGGCCGAGATGCTGCTCGGCGAACTCGCCTGTCTGCACGGCCACCCGGATCGAGCCCGCCACGTCGACCGGGCGGTCGCCCTAGTAGCCGATGCACCGCCATCCCGATCGAAGGCGGCGGTCCTCGAGGGCTGCACGATGCACCTCATGGTCGCCGACCGACATGCCGAGGCCAGGAGGCTCGCCGCCGAGACGCTCGAGGTCGCTGAGGTTCTCGGACTTCGCGACCATGAGGCAAATATGCTTGGAGTCATCGGGATCAGCAGGATCGCCAGCGGAGATTCAGAGGGCATCAAGGACCTGCAACACTGCATCGCGATCTGCGAGCAGTCGGGTTCGCCTCGTTCGATCACCTGGAACATCAATCTGGCGTTCGCCCTCGCCATCCTTGGCGACCTTCCCCGGTGCTCGGTGGCCCGGGCTGCCGCGAAGCAGGCGGCGGAGCGATTCGGCTCCGTCCGGTGGCTGCGCTGGATCGAACTCGAACAGACCGCGGAACACTACTGGAACGGGCGCTGGGACGAGGTCATGCGCACGGTCGATGCCCTGACTGCTCGATCCGGCCCGGCGGACAAACACGTCCTGGAGTGCGAGTGCCGCATCTGGCGAGGTCGGATACTGCTGGCGCGAGGTAGCGCCGAGCCGGCGCTCGAGGATGCCAACCGAGCCCTCGTCGTCGCCCGGGAGTCGGGCGATCGCCAGAACCTGGACCCGGCCCTCGCCTTCGGCGCCCGCGCGCTGCTCGCCGCCGGACGCGCCAGCGAGGCTGGTACGCTCGTCGATGAACTCCTCGTGGACCTTCGAGGTCACCTGCTCAAGCCGGATCTGGGAATCGACTTCCCGGTCGTGCTGACTGCCCTCGGGTACACGGCCGGCATGCTCGATCGTGCCGGAATACTCCCATCACGCTGGCTCGATGCCGCCAGAGCATTCGTCGCCGGCAACCCTCGGCAGGCGGCGGAGGTGTACGCCAGCATCGGTTCGCGCCCCGATGAAGCCTACGCACGCCTCGTAGCCGGGCGACAGCTCCTCGAAAAGGACCGGGCGCCCGCGGGTCGACGCCAACTGAAGGCCGCTGTGGATTTCTTCCGCTCGCGGACCGGCAGCCATCCGGCAGAACTGATGGGCGTGCCCCTCACGCTTCCCTGGTGACCCTCACCTCCACCGCGGGCTACCCTTAGCACGCCGGTTCGGAAGGTCCGGTTCGGGCCGTCAGGACCGCGGGGGAGGAGGAGCGCGGCATGGGCGACCTTGCCGGGAGTGGCGACGCCCCGGGTGGTGGCAGCGAGCGCAAGCTCGTCACCGTGCTCGCGGTCGACCTCGACGAGCCGGTCGACGACTTCGACGACCGCGACCCGGAGGACGTCCGGGTCATGCTCGCCCGCCACCTCGACCAGGTCCGGACCGAGGTGGAACGCTTCGGCGGCCTGGTCGAGCACGTCGTCGCCGGCCGCGCCCTGGCCGTGTTCGGCGCGCCGCGCACCCGCGAGGACGACCCCGAACGGGCCGTGCGGGCCGCCCTCGCCGTCCGCGACGCGCTCGCCGGCGCCCAGGCGCCCGTCCGGGTGCACCTCGCGGTCGCCGGCGGGGAGGCGGTGGTCCGCCTGGACCCGGACGCGGCCGGCCAGCGGGTCACCGGCGCACCGCTGGCCCTCTGCACGCGCCTGCTCGAGGCCGTCCCGGCCGGCGC
>Ga0137373_10003877_pt1 | contig 16355 bp, 13 predicted proteins | sample SagtaG_5_FD_104912 | JGI IMG/M metagenome (GOLD analysis project Ga0137373, IMG submission 104912) | Vadose zone soil microbial communities from Sagehorn Ranch, Mendocino, California, USA - Sage1_R_80_16 metaG | ecosystem: Environmental > Terrestrial > Soil > Vadose zone | place: USA...
ATCCGGATCCCTCCTTGGGGCTGGTGGCGGTGACACCCCCAGCCTCCAAGGAGGCCCGGATGGAACAACGTGCTTAGGACTTACAGCTAGTCGACGGGTTGGAAGGCGTGCGTGAGGTCGAAGTTCGCGACCTTGCGGCCGAGGACGACGCCGGCGACGCCTGAGAAGTGGTAGTGCAGCCCTGCCCAGAGTCGGGCGTCGATGATCTCGTGGCGGAGATCGTTGGGCATGTCGAAGTGCCGCACCGCGTTCAGGTTCCCGGCCGGCCCGGCGGGATCGAAGCCGTGGATATCGATGCCGATCTGGTTGGTGCCGAGGAAGCTGCTGAACACCTCCGCCATCGCCGAGGTGATCACGCCGTGCGCCGCGGGGTATTCCGGGTGGTTGGGCGTCGTCAGCAGCGGCCGCCAGCCCGTTTGCTCGACCGTCGCCGGGTTGCCGTCGTCGTAGCCAGGCACAGGGCCGAAGCCGTCGGCGATCACGGCGCTGGGATCGATCGCGGTGACCGGCCGCCAGAGCAAGTAGTGGTACTTGGCATACAAGGCGGACATCAGCGCATCGGCGCCGACGAGGTTGACCATCGCCGCCAGCCGAGCCGTCTCGAGCAGGCCGAGCCCGCCCGCGGCGGCGATGTCGCGCCCCACCCGGTTGTACTGGCGGATCACGTTCGCCGACCAGAACCGCGCGACCCTGGTCTCCTCGTCGCTGCGCACGCTGCTGCTCGCCGCGCCGTAGGCCTTGATCGCGTTGAACGCCTCCACCCACTCGCCGCTCTGCAGCGACGGCGGCGGGTCGGGCAGGAACTGATCCACGCTCTGCAGGACAAATCGGCGCACGTTCCCCACCCACGGCGTTTGCGGCGCCGCGAAGGGCGGCGTCAACCGCCACACGCCCGGACCGGCGGGCAGCGTCGGGAAGGGCGTGCTCACCCCGATTGGCGTCAGGAAGCGCTACGACAAGAAACGACCCCGAACCGCCACGTGCGTTAAACGTCGTGTGTGCGTGGTGTGCGGACGAGCCGGGCCACGGGTGCGCTCACGTCGAAGAGCCCCAGGGTGCCCCGTGGAGACTCAGGCGCTTGGGGCACGGGTCGGCTTCGGTGGGTTCACGGTGACGGCGGAACGTCGGAGGCGGCTCATCCTCTGGCCTATCGCGCCTTCTGGTCACGGCTGAGCCGGTGGGCGTGGGTCTGGCCGCCTGGGTGCGATCCAGGCGCTGCCCCAGCTGAGCTATAGCCCCGCGGCTGCCTAGTGTAGCCGGGCTCTGGACGTGTAACCGCGGGCTCCTCCCGATCCTGCGACTAACGTTTGCGACGTCGATGGGCGTAGCGAGCTTTCGACAGGTGAGCTATGCCGTCTGGGAGGCGATGGCGGCGGGATGGGACGCGCGTCACGCCTACTTCGAGGCGACGGCGCAGCCGGTTACTCAGCGGATGCTCGAGCGGCTCGGGCCGGCCCGCGGACAGACGCTTCTCGAGCTCGCGGCCGGTACCGGCGTCGTCGGCTTCGCCGCGGCCGCGCTCGTCCGGCCCACGGGCCGTGTCCTCGTCAGCGACTTCTCGAGTGCGATGGTCGAGGCGGCAAAGCGGCACGCGGCGCGCGTCGGGTTGGCGAACGTCGAGTGTCTTGTGCTCGACGCGGAACCCCTTGATGTCGGCGACGACGCGGTCGACGGCGTCCTCTGCCGGTGGGGATACATGCTCATGGCCGACCCGGCGGCTGCGCTCCGCGAGACCCGACGTGTGCTGCGCCGCGGAGGACGCCTCGTCTGCGCCGTCTTCGCTACGCCGGACGAGAGTCCATGGGCGGCGCTGCCGACGGGCGTGCTCCGGGATCGCGGCCACATGCCGCCGGCAGAGGCGAGAGCGCCCGGCATTTTCGCCCTCGTCCACCCAAGGCCGTCTCCGCACGCTCTTCGAGAACGCGGGCTTCACCGGCCCGAGCATCGAGGCAGTCAGCTTCGCGTTTCGGTTCGCCGACGCGGACGACTACTGGGCGTTCCTCACCGGTGTGGCAGGCGCGATTGCGATGGTGCTCGCTCGGCTCGACGAAGACGAGCGAGCACGGGTTCGCGAAGAGATGCTCGATCGCCTGCGAGGGTTCGAGGCGCCAGGCGGGATCGAGCTGCCGGCCGTCTCGCTCGTTGTGACGTCCGACGGCTAACCGACGACCCGGTCCGGACGTCCGATACGGATACATGAACAGATATCGCGCTCTGCGCCGCGTGGCGGCCCTCAGCGGAGCCCTCGTCGCCCTGGTCGCCGCGGCTCAGGGCTCGGCGGCCACCGTTCGACCCGCCCTCCCCACCGTCATCGGTCCGCACGAGACCGAGGACCCTGCGCCCGTCTTCCGCTTCCGGTCGCGCGGCGCTGCTCGGTTCGCCTGCGCGTTCGACTCCACGCGGCTCCGACGGTGCGCGGCGCGCTACTCGAAGCGGCTCACTCCGGGACGCCACGTTCTGCGCGTGCAGGCGGTCGGTGCGACCGGTCTTCGCAGCCGGGTTCGCACGCATGTCGTCGTCGTCGCCACGCCCCTGCTCCTCTTCAGCTTCCCGGGACAGATCGTCGCCGAGAGCACCGGCAGCCTGCTGGTCGCCGAGACCGGCGGACGAATCGTCCGCGTCAACCCGGCCGCGGGGACGACGTCAGTCGTGACGCCGGTGACGTCACCCTTCGGCCTCGCGATCAGCCCGTCCGGAACGGTGTACTTCTCCGACGACAACGCCCTGCGACGGCTCGATCCCGGCGGCGCAATCTCCACCGTCGCGACCTTCTCGTCGGACGTCGGCCCGCTCGCCGTCACTCGCAGCGGCGACGTCTACGCGACGACGTCAGGCCGGATCTATCGCCTGCCCGGCGGAAACGTTCCGGCCGAGCCGTACGTAGGGACTGACGTCCCCGGAGACGGCGGTGACGGTGGCCCCGCTCTCGAGGCGCGGATCAGCGCACCTCACGGTCTTGCGGTCGCACCCGACGGCGCGCTTCTGATCAGCGACACCGGCAACGGACGGCTGCGGCGCGTCGAACCGTCGAGCCACGTGATCAGGACGATCGCGACGATCGAGGCCCCGTACGGCGTCGCGGTCGGCCCAGACGGCCTCGTCTATTTGTCGTCGGTCACGAGCGACCGCGTCCTCCGCCTCGATGCATCGGGTTCGGTGACGCCGTTCGTGACGGGGCTCCGGTCCCCGAGCTCGATCGCATTCGACTCCGCGGGAGTGCTCTACGTCACGGAGGGGAACTCGCCGCTCGCGCGAATCTGGCGCGTCGGCCGCGACGGCACAGCCGCTCCACTCCGCGGCCGAGCGTCACGCTAGCTCGGCGCGATGTTCTGGTTCAGCCGGAAGAAGTTGTCCGAGTCGTACGTCCTCTTGAGCGCGACCAGCCGCTCGTAGTGATCCGGCGCGTACGCGGCCCCCACGCGATCCGCTCCCTCGATAACTGGGCCGGTCGACATCGAGACGACGACAGGCTTGTCCTCGGCCGGCTCGACGTGCGCAAAGCAGTATGGCACTCATCTTCAAGCGCCGAATTCGGGTTCAAGAAAGTGCTGCCCCTGAGCGAAAGCCGACGCCCAGATTCGAACTGGGGACCCCTTCATTACGAGTGAAGTGCTCTACCAGCTGAGCTACGTCGGCGAAGGGCTCCGAGTATAGCCCCGGTTTGCAGGGCTACTTCTTGCCGTTTCCGTACCCGTTGCCCGTGTCGGGCTTGTCCGGCTTGGGTTGCTTGTCGGGCTTGTTCTCCTGGCCCGGGGGCGTAGGCGTTGCCTGTGGCTCTGGCGCGGGCTCCGTCCACGCGGCCGCCGTCGGCGCAGGTGGAGGCGTCGCCTGCGGCTTGCGATCCGGCTTGTCCCTTTTCCCCTTCGCTTTGCCCTTGCCATGACTCGGCTCTGGCGAAGTCGGCGTCTCGGCCGTCGCTTTGGCTCGAGGCGCTGACGTGCTCGGCGCAGGTGCGGTCGCGGCCGGCGCCGGCGACTGGGGCGACGCGGCCGTGGCCGGCGGAGCGCTCGTCGTCGCGTCTGGCTGCGACGCGGGCACAGCCGCGGGTCGCGTGGGCCGACGCCCCGCGCGGCGCCCTCGCTCGGAGGTGATGCCGGCAGTGGTCGGCACGCCAGCAGTAGAGCTGCCCGGCGCGGTCGCCTGACCGGTTAGCGCGGAGCCAGGCGCCGCATCCGACACAGGGTGTGTCTGCTTCGGCGCAGGGGCAGAGGCCGACGTCGCGAGCGCGGCGGTCGCAACTGCGAGTGCCGCTGCGGCGAGCTTCAAGGCAGCTGCGCCGCCGCCGCCGCCGAGGAGCATCTTCAGGCAGGCGATCGCACCGCCGACGTCGGCGCCCCTGCGCGCGCGCTTCTTCCAGTTCGAGCCGTCCCTGTCCTGCTCCAGTCCCTGGGCAAGGGCGCGGCGCGCACGGAAGATCAGCGTCTCGACCGCCGCCTGCGAGAGCCCGAGCTCCGCCGAGATCTCGCGATAGGTGAGGCCCTGCCACTCGCGCAGCAGGATCGCGCGGCGCTGGTTGTCCGGCATCTCCTCGAGCACGTCCTGCAAGCGGATCAGCTCGTCGGCGACCTGCTCGCGGCCGGGGACGATCTCCTGCAGCACCTCGAAGTTGTTCGGCGCCTCGACCTTGCCCCGGCGCCAGGAGGAGCGCCGGCGCGAGAGGCAGACGTTGTGCGCGATCTTGAACAGCCAGGCGGACTCGAGCTCGGGAACGATCCCGCGCGACAACCCGCGGAAGGCGTTCATGAAGGTCGTCTGAACGGCGTCCTCGGCCTCCTCGCGCGAGCCGAGTTGGTGCAGGCAGTAGCCGAAGATCTGTGGCGAGTAGCGCTCGTAGAGGTCGCCGGCAGCGTCGGCGCCCGGAGCGACTGGACGCTCGATGCGGGTAGCACGACCTATGGACGGGACTGCGGCCACCTGTCCTCCTGCAGGGGGTACGAGCGTCCTGCGGAGGCGCCCGTAGGTTCGAGTGTCGGCACGGAGCCGTGGGCCGACAACCCTCCATTGAGGGGTCGCTAGACCAGTACTGGAGCCATGCCCAGCTCTCGGCGGAGCTTCACGAACAGGGCCTCGAGCGCGAGCGGGGGACTGAGATTGAACTCCTCGAAGGCGCGCCAGGTCTCGCGGACGAGCTCGCAGGCCCGCTCCGCGGCCGCGAGCCGCCCGATCGTCCCGTCCTCGGCGAGGACGGCGAGCCGATCGGCGTGCACGACCGCCCGCTCGGCGCCCACCGCCACGACGACGAGATCGCGGTACCACGACGCGAGCTCCTCAAGCGCGGCGAGCAGCTCATCGCGCTCCGCGCCGCGCGCCGCGCGCCGCACCCGCTGCTCCGCCTCGCGGGTGGGGAGGTCGAGCGTCTCGAGCTCCGCCTCGGCTGCGGCTTTCGCTTCGGCGGCGCGCTCGCGGGCACCCTCGAGCAGCTGCTGGGCCGCCTCGCCGGGCTCGAACTCCGGGTCCGCATAGACGGCGCGCGCAACCTCGAGTAGCGCCTCACGCCTCCGTGCCGACTCGGGATCGAGCAGCCGCGCAGCGCGGTCGAGACGCCCGGCGGCGAGCCGCGCGAGCGCGGCCGCCTCGTCGGGGGCCAGCCCCGGCGCGCGCGCCGCGATCTCCTCCCGAACCGCCCGCTCGGACAGCCTCGTGAACGGGACGAGCTGGCAGCGCGAGGGAATCGTCTCGGGGAGCGGGCCGAGGTCGTCGGCGACGAGCACGATCACCGCGTACGGCGGCGGCTCCTCCAGGTCCTTGAGGAGCGCGTCCGCGGCGTCCTCGTTCAACGTTTCCGCCGAGTAGATCAGGTAGACGCGGCGCTCGGCCTCGAACGGCCGCATGTGCAGGTCGCGTCGTAGCTCGCGCACGTCGCCGATCCGGATCTGATCGCCGACCGGCTCGACGACGTAGAGATCCGGGTGCGCGCGGCGCTCGACGCGCGGGCGATTGCCGATCAGTTCCCCCGCGAAGGCGACGGCGGCCCTCCGCTTCCCAACTCCGGGCGGGCCGTGGAAGAGGTACGCGTGCGCGGGACCCTCGGCGAGCGCTGCGCGGAGCAGCCGCTTCGCCTCGGCCTGCTCAGGAAAGGTCTCGAAGGCGTCCACGGACTTCCTCGGCAATCGCCCGGGCAGGCTGAGCGCCGTCAACGGCAGTGATCCGGTCGGGGAACATATCTGCGAGTGCACGGTACGCCTTGTCGACGGCGCGGTGAAACTCTGCGCCCTCGCGCTCGATCCGGTCGAAAGGCGCGCTCCGCCCGAGTGCCACGTCGGGATCGACGAGCACAAGGAATGTTTGGTCCGGGAGGAGTCCGCGCGTGGCGTGGAGGTTCAGCTCGAGCACGAGGTCGACGCCAAGGTCGCGCGCGATTCCCTGGTACGCGAGCGAGGAGTCGATGTAGCGATCGCAGACCACGTCCTTCCCCTCGTCGAGCGCCGGCGTGATCACGCGGTGGACGAGCTCGGCGCGGGCGGCAGCGAACAGCGCCGCCTCGGCCCACGCGCTCATCTCGAACCCGTCGAGGAGGATTCCACGCACCTGCTCTCCGAGCCGCGTACCGCCGGGCTCACGCGTTGCGACCACGTCCCGTCCCTCTGCACGCAGTGATTCGACCAGCAGCTCCGCCTGTGTTGTCTTTCCGGAACCATCCAGTCCTTCGAAGGTGACGAACACCACGGCCGTACCATACGGCCCGTGCGGGCGGTCGTGACCGGAGGCGCGGGCTTCATCGGCTCGCACGTCGTCGACGCGTTGCTCGCGCGCGGGGACGAGGTGCATGTGCTCGACGATCTCTCGAGAGGGAAGCCGGGGAACGTCGCGGACGGAGCCGAGCTCCACGAGGCGGACATCCGCAGCGACTGCGACCGGGTGTTCGAGGCGGTCCTGCCGGATGCATGCTTCCACCTCGCGGCCCAGGCTGACGTGCGCGTGTCTATCGAGCAGCCGCACGTGGACGCGGATATCAACGTGATCGGCACGGTCCGCGTGCTCGAGGCCGCGCGGCGGCACGAGACGAAGGTGGTGTTCAGCTCGACGGGCGGTGCGATCTACGGGGAATGCGATGGCCCTGCGCAGGAGGATTCGCCCCGCCGCCCACTCGCGCCCTACGGCACCTCGAAGCTCGCGGGGGAGGAATACATCGCGACCTACAACCGCCTCTACGGGTCGGCGCACGTGTCGCTTCGATACGGAAACGTCTACGGACCGCGCCAGGACCCGCACGGGGAGGCGGGCGTGGTGGCGATCTTCATGAGCCGGCTGCGTGACGGCGAGGCACCGCGCATCTTTGGCGACGGCGCGCAGACGCGCGACTACGTGTACGTCGGCGACGTCGTGGCCGCAACGCTTGCGGCATTCGACTACGACGGCTCGGTCGTGAACGTCGGGACCGGTGTCGAGACGTCGGTGCTCGGGCTCTACGAGAAGATCCAGCGCGCCGCAAGGATCGAGCATGAGCCGGAGTTCGCTCCCCCAAGGCCCGGAGAGCTGCAGCGCAGCGTCCTCGACCCGTCACTCGCGCAGCGCGAGCTGGGCTGGGAACCGAAGCGCACCCTCGACGAGGGTCTCGCCGAAACCTGGGCCTGGATCTCCGCCGCGTAGCCGGCGCCCCGTGTTGAGCGCGACGCGCCGCGGTCCAGAACCAGGGTCTGACCCTGCCTTCGGTTTGACACAGAGTCGGCACAGCTCGAGCGGCTAGCGCCGCACGAACGAGACATCGTCGAACCAGATGGGGCTCGCGACTCCCTCGACGACCAGCTCGACACTCGCGTAGGCGGCCCCAGGCGGCGCACGGGACGACACCTGTAGGCGCTGCCACACGAGCCGCTCCCCACCGAGCGGCTCCGACCGGCGCTTGCGCAAGCGCTCGTTGTGCCGCCCGAACCACTCGACGACGAGGAAGGCGCTCCCGCCGGGCTCGGCCCGCCGCGCCCAGGCGCTGACGCGCACGCGGCCACGCCCGTGACAGCCCGCGCTCGGCGGCGTGATCGACAGCGACGCGACGGCCGCCGACGTAACGCGCGCGGACGCGCTGCCGCTCCGCGACACCGTACTGTCGGAAGCGAACGAGGCCCCCACGCCGTTCAGCGACCACTCCGCGGGAACCGCAGCACCGCTCTCGGCTGCGACGACCCGCTCGAACCCGCGATTGAACCCAAACCGCCCACCGGAGAACATCGCACGTACCACGCCCACCGCAGGCTTCGCTGAACCGTCCACACGGAACAGCCCGAAGTGCAACTCCGGATCCGCGCCGCTCACCGGCGGCGCCGGCAACGCCGAGGGGACGAAGTCGTCGAGCACCCAGACGCCCACCGCCGGCAATCCCTCCGTCCGCGCGGCCCACGCCGTCGCCGCAAAGAAATGCGCCTGCGCCGCCTCCTGCGCAGACGGCGTCCGCGGCACGCCCCCGTAGCCGCTGATCGCGGAAGTCGTCGGATAGCCCGTCTCGCCGACCCAAACCGGCACCGGCGCCGCGACCGCCTTCGCGCGCGCGAACACATCTACCGCGAGCTCGCCGCCCCCACCGAAAGAATGGAAGTCGTAGAAATCGGGCCGCACGCCACCGCGCTTCAGCGCCCGCAACCGCGCGACGGGATCGACTCCAGCCACCGACACCGTCACTGGCGTCTTCCCGCGCAACACACGGCGCAGGAACGGGACCATCGTGCGCGCCCACGCAAGCGGCTCGCGCGTCGGCGGCAACTCGTTCCGCAACTCGACGAACGCAATCCGCGCATCCCGCACGTACGGCGCGAGCAGCGCACTCGCCCACCTGCGTGAACCAGGCACGTCGGCCCAGTCGAACCACTGGTCGAAGAGCGTCAGCTGGACGTGGAGCCCACGCGCTGCGGCGAGCGAGACGAACTCCCCCAAATGCGCGACAAATGCCGCGGCCGGATCCGGATACCCGAACGCGGCGGGCTGCACGATCGCGCGCACGGTGTTGGCATGCAGCGACGCGGCCCGATCCAGATCTGCGGCGACCCGTTCCGGCCGCCAGTCCGTCCAGAACGGCGCCCACCCCGCATCCGACCGGTAGTAGCTGACCACCTTCAGCCCGCGCGGAACGTCGAGGCGACCGACCTCTGCGCCGCTCGATCCCGTCGCCGCGAGCAGGACAACGAGCGCCGCACCAGCGAGCCACAGCTTCCTCATCGACCGAATGTAACCGGGGTCGCAGGAGCACGAGGAAGCACGCCGAATCCGCTACGGGCGATGGAGCACGCCCACGACCTGATCCGCCCCTGGCGCCGCGCGACAATTGCCGTCAGCGCCGTCGCCGCAGTCGAGCTGATCGCACTTGCCGGCCTCGGCGTCGCCCTCCTCGGCAACCCACTGGCCCGCCACCTGCGCGAGTCCGCAGCCGCCGCGGCAGCTCCGCGCACTCGCGCCGACCTCCCGGCCCCCGCGACGAAGGCCAGGCTCGAGCGCAACGAGACGTCCGTCATGGTCCTGAACGGGAACGGCCATGCCGGTGCCGCGGCGGCCGCGGCGGCCCGGATCACAGCGCACGGCTACCTCGTCGGGGACGTCGGCAATGCCGCCGGCAGCTCACCGCGCACGGTGATCATGTACCGCCCCGGCTACGCGGCCGAGGGAACGCGGCTCGGCCACGACCTGCACGTCCGCGTCGTGCGGCCGCTGGACGGGATCAGCCCGACGCAGCTGCTCGGCGCGCACCTCGTGCTCATTTTGGGCACGTAGCGGGGTCGATGTCGCAGCGCGCCTGGTCGAGCAGGCCGCCTTTCACCCCGGCCGGGCCGTGCGGGTCGAGCGTGTACGACTGGTTGAGGTCGCGATACGCATCCCGCGTCTTGCCGATTTCGAGCTCGAAGGCGCCGAGCTGGTACCAGGTCTCCGGATTCTTGGGCTCGCGGTCGCGCGCGCGGCGATAGAGCTCGAGCGCCTTCAGGCCTCGCTCGGTCGCGCCCCAGAGCCACAGCGGCTCGACGGCGAGCGGGTTCAGTGCGTGAGCTGACTTCGCCTCGTCGCGCGCGGCGGCGATGTCCAGGCGCCCGACCGCGTCGTACGCGGCGTCGAGCCGGCGAGCCGCGAGCCACGGTGACGCCAGCGAATAGAGCGCGGCCAACGCGCACACCCCGATCGCGGCGCTCAACACCCAGCGCCGTCCCGGCGGCGCCGCCGCCGCGCCGGGGCGGGCAACCAACGCTCCTACGGTCAGGAAGAGCGGTCCCTGCACGGCCACGTAGTCCCAGTCGACATCCACGAGCGAATGGACGAGACAGAGTCCGACGGCGAGGAGGAGCGCCGTCGTCGCGCGGGTGCGAGGGCGCCGCCGGATCATCCCGAGCACGGCCGCCGCCACGGCGACGGCCATGAGCAGGAAGCCGACGATCCCGGTCTCACTCAGATCCTGCAGCGGCGCCGAGTGCGGCTCGAGCACCGCGAGCGAGCTGTTGCGTTCGAGCCGGTCGGTGAGCCCGAACGTCCCCGCGCCGGTCCCTTGCAGGGGATCGTCGACGAAGGCGTCCCACGCCTCCTGCCACCAGCGCCAGCGGTTGCTGGAGCTTGCGCTCGCGATCCGGCCCGGCGTGTCCCCAACCTGCGCGCTGACCGGATTCGAGAACTCGTGCCAGCGGTCGCGGGCGAAGTCCACCGGACCCCCGGACCGCACCACCGCCGCAGCCAGCGACAGAACCACGAGCGCGGCGAGCGCCGCCGCGACCGCGCGCACGATCCGCCGGTCCGGCGCACGCACGAGCACGAAGCGCAATCCATAGACCAGCACGACACCGCCGACGATCAACACCGCCCCGAAGGCGAGCCCGTCCTCGAGTCGCGCACGATAAGACTCGCCGTTGTCGCTCACGCCGGGCAGCAGAAGCGCGGCAGCTGCAACGAGGGCTCCGAGGATCCACGCCAGAGCAAGCGGCCCGACCGCGTCGAGCCGCTGTCCGGGTGCAAGCGCGAGCCAGGCGATCGCGGCCCCGATGCTCAGCACGATGCCCACGCGCGAGTACGTAAGGACGACCACGACGAGCGCGGCGTACAGAAGCAGCGCGCCGCCGACACGCTCGCGGCGATCCCGATCCCGCGCACCCACCAGCCAGAGCCCGAACGGCACCGAGGCAGCCGCCAGCAGGCCGAGCTCGTTCCAGTACCCGACCGGGTAGCGCAGGCGCGCGAGCCGACCGTAGTCCGAGTAGATCCCCGGCACGACCTTCGCCGTCAACGCCCACACGAACAGCCCCCCGAGCAGCGTCGCCGCAACCGTCGCCAGCCGCCGCGGTGCCACTCCGCCGAGCAGTGCGCCAACCGCTGCGAACGCGAAGTAGACGACCCCGCGGTTCGTGTAGTCCCAGGACCGTGCAGCCTGGATCGACCACCCGATCGAGGCTCCCTGCCAGATCACGAAGGCGGCCAGCGCCGCGAAGAAGACGATTCCCTCGGGCGAGACCCGGCCCGGCCGCAGCGCCCAACCGACGGCGGCGACGACCACCGCCGCAGCCCCGATCCAGAAGAGCCGGTCCTGGCTCGAGCCCTGGCTAAGGAAGAGCGAAGAAAAGGCCAAGGCGGCGGCTGCGGCGGAGAGCGTGGCTCCCCGGGCGGCCTGCCATCGCATCGCGCCGAAGCTAACACAGGCCACCTTGTCGTTTACAAACCGTTTACAAGCGACTCACGGCCGCCACACTCCCATCCGGCAGGGTGGGCAATATCGTCAAGTAGAGTCCCGGCCAGCCGCAGCGCTGCCCCAGCATGCCCAGAATCCTGAAGCCCCTCATTCTCATCGTCGCCATCGCAGCGGCGGCCGGCTCCGTCGGGGTCGGGACCGCGCAAGCCAGCACCTGCTCCGACGCCCTGATCCGCGACTGGTACGTCGACGGCCGGGTCGACCAGACCTATGCGGTGCACTGCTACCGCGAAGCGCTCAAGAACATCCCGGAGGATCAGCTCGTCTACGGATCGCTCCGCGAGGACCTGACGCGCGCGCTCCTCGCGGTCACGCGAGACAAGGGCGGGCCTCCCAGCCCGGACACGCTCGTCCCTCCGGACCCCAACTCCAAAGGTGGGGGCGGTTCGAACGGCAGCGGTCACGACGAAGGCTTCTTCGGCAGGCTCGCCAAAGCGCTCGGCCCGGACACGGCGGACTCGATTCCGGTCCCCCTGCTCGTCCTCGGCGGCCTCGCGCTGCTGCTGATCGCCGCGGCGGGCGCGAGCTTCCTCGCGCGCCGCATCCAGGCCCGCCGGACCCCAGATCCGCCGCCCGCCGGCCCGGTCGCGTAGCCCCCAATAGCGCTTTCCGACGCTCTCGATCCGTCCGATCGCGCCTCCACACTGGCTGGTCCCAATCGATCCACGGCTACCCTTGGAGGCAGCGGAATGGCGAGCACGAAGCAGCAAGTTGATGCCCCGGTAACGGGCGAGGAGATCGAGAACACGGTCGTCCACGAGGACGCCCATCTCGCCGTTCGCCGCTACTTCACGATCGCCGGACGCGACCCGTTCGACGAGATCGAGTGGGAGACGCGCGACGCCTTCATCCCCGGCAAGGACAAGCCGGTCTTCGAGCAGAAGGGCGTCGAGTTCCCGAAGTTCTGGTCGCAGACCGCGACGAACATCGTCGCGCAGAAGTACTTCCGGGGCCGGATGACCTCGCCGGAGCGCGAGCGCAGCGTCAAGCAGATGATCGGCCGGGTCGTCGACACGATCTCGGCCTGGGGGCGCAAGGACGGCTACTTCGCGACGGACGAGGAGGCCGACACCTTCGAGGCCGAGCTGAAGGCGATTCTCGTCAACCAGCTCGCGAGCTTCAACTCGCCGGTCTGGTTCAACGTTGGATTTGAGGAGAAGCCTCAATGTTCTGCGTGCTTCATCCTCTCGATCGAGGATTCGATGGATTCGATCCTCGACTGGATCCGGCGCGAGGGCGTGATCTTCCGCGGCGGCTCCGGCTCGGGCGTGAACCTGTCGAAGCTGCGCTCGTCGAAGGAGCAGCTTTCCAAAGGCGGGTATGCGAGCGGCCCTGTGTCGTTCATGCGCGGCGCCGATGCGTCGGCGGGGACGATCAAGTCCGGCGGCAAGACGCGGCGCGCGGCGAAGATGGTCGTGCTCGACATCGACCATCCCGATATCGACGAGTTCATCTGGTGCAAGGCCAAGGAGGAGCGGAAGGCACGCGTCCTCGAGTCCGCCGGCTACGACATGTCGCTCGACTCGTCCGACTGGGCTTCGATCCAGTATCAGAACGCCAACAACTCGGTGCGCGTCACCGACGCGTTCATGGAGGCCGTCGAGGCCGACGGCGACTGGAACCTGACGGCCCGCACCGACGGCGCCGTCGTCGACACCGTCAAGGCGCGCAAGCTGCTGAAGGACATGGCCGAGGCCGCCTGGCAGTGCGCCGATCCCGGCGTCCAGTACGACACGACGATCAACAACTGGCACACGCTGCCGAACACGAGCCGCATCAACGCGTCTAACCCGTGCAGTGAGTACATGTCCATTGATGACAGTGCTTGTAATCTCGCATCGCTCAACCTGATGAAGTTCCGCCGCGAGGACGGCGAGCTCGACGTCGAGGCGCTGGAGCAGGCGGTCGACGTGATGTTCCTGGCGCAGGAAATCCTCGTCGGCAACTCGTCGTACCCGACGCCGGAGATCGAGCGAAACGCGAAGGCGTACCGCCAGCTCGGGCTCGGCTACGCGAACCTCGGCGCGCTGCTGATGGCGCGCGGGCTCCCGTATGACTCCGACGAGGGCCGGGCGTACGCCGCGGCGATCACCGGGCTGATGACGGGCCGCGCCTATCGCAAGTCCGCGGAGATCGCGGGCCGGATGGGGCCGTTCGCCGGCTACACGCCGAACGCGGCGGCGATGATCGGTGTCATGGCGCAGCATCGCGCCGCGGTAGGGAACATTCAGGACTCCGACGTCATTCCGGCCGACCTCCTCAGCGCGTGCCGCCAGGCGTGGGACGACGTTTTGAATCTGGGCGAGGTGCACGGCTACCGGAACGCACAGGCGACCGTGCTCGCGCCGACCGGCTGCCTCGTCGGAGACAGCCTCGTCTCGACCAGCCGCGGACTCGTACGGCTCCGCACCCTCGGTGATCCGGTCGGCTCGCGTTGGCAGGAGCTCGATCTCGAGGTAGCGACGGATGAAGGACCACGCCAGGCGACGCAGTTCTACGTCAACGGCTTCGAGGAGGTCATCTCGATCGAGACCGATCGCGGCTACCGCATCCAGGGGACCGCGACGCACCGGATCAAGGTCGTCGACGCCGAGGGCAACTGGGTCTGGCGCCGGTTCGCAGAGATCAAGAAGGACGACCGAGTCCCGTTGATGCTCAACGGCCTCGTCGGCGAGTCCCAGGAGGTCGAGCTTCCACCGCTCGGCGATCTCTACTGGACTGCCGACTTCCGGACCCGCGTGCCGCGCCGGATGACGCCGGAACTTGCCGAGTTCGTCGGCTACTTCATGGGCGACGGCTCCCTCCATGCCAAGGGGCTGCGACTCTGCGTTGCTAAGGGCGATGACGACGTAGTCGAGCGTCTCGTCGATCTCGGCGCAGCGCTCTTCGGCCTCGACGCTTCGATCACCGAGAAGCAGGGCTACACCGAAGTCAGCTTCAACTCCGTGCCGCTGACGCTCTGGTGGGAGGCGTGCGGGTTCGCGAAGCTCCCGCCGTCGGCCGAGCACAGCGGCAAGGGCTGGCACGCGCACATCCCGGATTCTGTCCTCCATACGAACGACCGCGAGGTCTACGCAGGATTCATCCGCGGACTCTTCGAGGCTGACGGAACAACGACCAACGGCTACGTCTCGTGGAGCACCGTCACGGAGAGCTTCAGCAGAGACGTCCAGAGCCTGCTGCTTGCGCTCGGATTCGTCACGACACGCAAGGTCGACATCCCGAGCACGAACTGGGGCGCGAACGACCGCTTCGTCCTCCGGCTGCTGAACGTCGCCGCGAGTGAGCGGTACCTAACCGAGATCGACTTCATGTCGGTGCGAAAGGCGGCGTCCCTCTGGAAAGGCGATCATCGCCAGGCGTCCCGGTACGACCACATTCCGCTGAGTCGTGCGAAGGTCGATCAGCTCGCGCCCGAGCACGATTCTCTTCGCAGGACGATGCTGATGGCCCTCGCGCGCCGCGGCGACGTGTCACGCCGGTCAGCGACGGCGCTGCTCGAGCGAAGCGCCGATCCTGAGCTCGAGCACGCACTCGGCTTCTACTACGACACCGTAGCCACTGTCGAGACACTGGACGACCAGCCGACGTTCGACATCTCTGTTCCCGACAACGTCACCTACGTGGCCAACGGCTTCGTCAGCCACAACACCATCAGCTTCATGATGGATTGCGACACGACCGGGGTCGAGCCCGACTTCTCCCTCGTCAAGTCGAAGAAGCTCGTCGGCGGCGGCGAGATCACGATCGTGAACAAGTCCGTGCCGATGGCGATGGAGAAGCTCGGTTACGCGCCGAGAGAGATCGAGGAGATCGTGGCGTTCGTCGATGAGCGGAACACGGTCGTGGGCGCGCCGTTCGTGAAGGCTGAGCACTACCCGGTGTTCGACTGCGCGGTCGGCGACCGGGCGATCCACTACACGGGTCACACGAAGATGATGGGCGCCGTCCAGCCGTTCATCAGTGGTGCCATAAGCAAGACGATAAATCTGCCCGAGTCGGTAACCGTGGACGAGGTCGGGAACGTCTTCGTCGACGCGTGGAAGCTCGGCGTGAAGGCGATCGCGATCTATCGCGACAACTGCAAGGTCGCGCAGCCGCTGTCAGGGAAGAAGGACGGGAGCGCGCAGGCGACTCTGCTCGACGCCGCCGCGGTCCCGCCGCTCCCCGCGACGCTTCGCCGCCGCCTGCCGGACGACCGGACCGAGATCGGCCGCAAGTTCCGCGTCGGCGACTACGAGGGCTACATCCATGTGGGCCTGTACGACGACGGGACGCCCGGCGACATCTTCGTGGACATCGCCAAGGAGGGCACGACCCTCGCCGGCCTGATGAACTCGATCATGATCTCGGTGTCGCTGGGCCTGCAGTACGGCGTGCCGCTCGAGGTCTATGTCTCGAAGTTCGCGCACATGCGCTTCGAGCCGAGCGGGATGACGAACGACCCGGACATCCGAGCCGCGAAGTCGATCGTCGACTACATCTTTCGCTGGATGGGGAAGAAGTTCCTGACCGTCGACCAGCAGGAAGAGATCGGGATCCTGTCGGCGGAGGTGCGAGCCCGGTTGGCGGAGGGGTACCGGAACGGTGGGGACGCTCCTGCCGCTCCTGCGGTGCCGGTGGAAGCCGCGCCGCCTGGACAGACGGCTTTGTTCAACGCCTTCGAGGACGCCCAGGAGTGCGCCAAGTGCGGCGGGCGAATGGTGCGGAC